>WLWH01000480.1_pt1 | contig 32321 bp, 22 predicted proteins | sample 6712741 | NCBI WGS metagenome assembly WLWH01 (sample SAMN12718694, study PRJNA515312) | sponge metagenome | isolation source: marine sponge | host: Mycale hentscheli | place: New Zealand: South Island, Marlborough, Capsize Point | collected 2003-05-01
AATTTAATAAGTTGGCACATTTTTCATACTCTTCCAAGTCTTCAAAGTATTTAATTAATTCATCAAATACTTCTTCATAATCTTCTATTATTTCTTGAGTAGGATCAAATATTAAAGTTACTTTCATATCCCTATTTAACAACTGTTTGTATCCAACCTGGTTAGTTATAACATAATAACTTTGTAACATAAAAGTATGTTCATCAAAATGTTTCATAATCCTAGATCTTTTTCAGTTTGAGATTTTTTATTTTTTTTACGTCTAAATTTAGGAGGCATTTCTTTTAAAGGAATATATGCCGCTTGGACTATAGCATCAATTTCTTTTTTACTAAAATTAATTTTTCTTCCCCTAAGTGTTCTTTCTATTTTTTCAGGTTCTACTCCTAAAAGCAAAGCGGATCTAATTTGTTCGTATGTATACAGAAAACTTTCTTTTCTTTGTTGGTTTGTTTTTTCATACAATTTAATTAAATCAGCAACCCCCTCCTCTGTAATTTGGTTTTTCTCTATAAAATTGGTAACATCCTTATAATATTCGTTTTCTGCCCTCATTTGAGATTCTCTTTCTGGCTGTAAATTAAAATACAATTGTCTTGAAACATCTATATCATAATCTCTTTTACCTAAAAGCTTACCTATTTTAGATTCTGTAAGATTTCTTCCAGATAAGAAGCCTTTTCCAAAAGCATCTTCAAGTTGCAACACTGCTCCTGGTAATATAGCTCTTCTTACAAAAGGAACTAAAAAATCCTCTGTAATATTTCCAGCCTTACCTTTAGATTCCTTATTTTCCATAGCATCTACAAACGCTTGAACAACAAAATCAGGACTAGCAAATGTTCTTATTTGCTCAACAGCTAGCCCTTCAAGCGCATCTTGCCAATTTTTTGATTGCATTAAAACGCTGATATTAGCTTCTAATAATTGATGCGGATCAAATGTTGATGCGTCTGTAAATTTTAATTTACCATCTTCAGCTTGAGTTATAATTAATTTTTGATTTTTTTGCCAAGTATAAACAAAATTTCTAATCGCCAGTTCTTTAGCTGATAGTTGACCAAAAGTTTGCGCTTCTTCTTCTTCAGGCTCTTCACCTTTCAAACCTAAACCAAATAAAGGTAAGAAGCCTCCTAACACTTTGCCTCCTAATGCAGTGGCAGTGCTATAAAACGCACCGTCTCTAAAGCCTATATACGACATTATATTCGCTATCTTTCTAATACCTTCTTTTCTTAATCGCTCTCCTTTTGCTTTGTCGGCTTTATCTTTAATAAGTTTATTACCTTCTATTATCATATTATAAGCGTTACCCACAGTATTGTAAGCGGTTCTATAAGATTCAGCTTGAAAAGAAATAAAGTTACCAGCTAATGGAAATGTTTTAAAAAACTTAGCAAGGCCTGGTATTCTAGAATAATTTGGATATTGGTTTTTTACCATTTCTGCCGCTTTTTCTTGAACTTCTTTTAACTCATTTTCATTTAAATCTTTTACTTCTTTATTAAACAAAACTTTAGACAAGCTTTTTGACTCTTGTTCATAACCCATAATTTTCCAAAAGTCATCTCCTATCCTATAGCTTTTTGCAGCTTTTTTATATAACTTCCCACCAGTCTTACTCCATAAAAAACTAACCATATTTTTTCTATAACTAGGCTCTTGTGACAATCTTTCAAACATATCTCTTTCATTATCAGCTTCATTTAATAAATCTTGTAGTTCCCTTACATCTACATTCTGATCAATTATACCTAACTTATAATACTCTTCTAATGTCTTAGCTTGTTCTTCGCTACTTTTATTATTCCATATAGCTTTTATACCTTTAGCTGCTTTTACATAACTACCAAAATTTAATTCTCCATTCACAATAGATATAGGTAAGTGTCCATTTACAATTGCAAAGTTTACGTTTGATAAAACGTTTATCAATTGAGTTGAAGGAGATAATATTGTCTTAGCAGCTCTTGGATAAGCCACTAAAGCTTTCATGTAAAAATCATACGCCCCTCTACCTATCTTAGATGCAGTATCTTTACCTTCAGGCCTAGATATTAAACCGGCTATGGATAATTTTTGCGGAAACAATGAGTTTGCAATATCTGGATAGGTATACAAACCATCTAATGGAGAATAATTTTCATTATCTTTTGATGATATTTTAACCAACCCTTTACGGTTAGGATCATTTTTGCTAAATATATATTTACCAATTCCATTTTCATAAATTGATTGTAAGAAATTAGCGCTACTTAAAACTGAACCTACCTTAGTCATTGTTGTTAAGTAATTCGCTACGGGATCCGTAATCTCCCCATAAAGTTTTCTTATTGGTTCTGGAACTTCTTTTCTTTGTTTTAAAACTTTTAAATCCTTTCCACCACCTGTATATAAATTTAAAAAATCTGTAGCCGAGGTTGGCTCTGCCAACAAGTCATCTATTCTAGATTCTACCATTCTATTTAAAGTATCTTCAAATTTTTCATTAGTTTTTTTAGACTCAGTTTCTACTTCTTTTATAAATTCTTTATCTTTCTTTATAAAATCTCTAGCTTCTTCTAAAACTTCTTGATCTAAAGTTTCTTTAAACTTATCACCTTTGACCTTGCCTTCAAATAACCTGTAAGACCTCGTCACATATTTTCCTAATTGTGCTTCAAATTTATTTCTGTACACCTTTCCATCTATTTCAACTGGAGCATCCTTATCCAGGACATTAGGGGCATCTATAACAGCTAATGACATAGCGTCTATATCTTGTCTCATGTTGGTAACAACTTGAGCTAACTTATCACTAATTTTTTTTACTTCTCCCTTTTTATTTTTAAATACAATATCCTTAGCGTTCATTTCTCCTCTAAGCACCTTACCTAAATCCTCGTTTAACTTTTCTAAAGCGGCTTGATCTAGCTTTTTAGATTTTTTTAATTTTTCAAATAACCTATTAAATTCTGTTGCAGTTTTTTCTGCTCTAAATACTATTGCATTATATTGATCACCTTTAGTTTCTTTAGCTTTAAATATACTCTTGGGCACATTACCAGCTGCTTGAAAAGCTTTTTTAGTATAACTGTTTATAAAATTTACTGCTTTTGCTATATTAGGATTTTTCTTAGAATCTATATTCAACTTTAATCCTTTAAAAATTTTTGATAAAATAGGTACAGTAATTTCTGCGTCCCCATCTAAAGAGGTATAGCCTTCTTTTCTTTGTGCTTCTTTTACTTCTTCTTCACTTAATCTTGTATCTCTATCTAACTTTTGGTTTTCAGTTAACTCTACCTCCTCTTCAATGTTTGTTTCTGTTTCTGCTTGAGCTTCTAGTTCAGAAATTTTATCATTTAATTCTTTTATTCTAGCGGCTTTGGTTGGTCTATTTATTTTAGAATCAACTCTTACTTCTTCTATCTTTTTATTTAAAGAATCTATTTCCTCTTGGGTCTTCGTTTTAGTTTTGTTTTCGGTTTTGGCTTTACTCTTTCCGGTAAGTTTGGAGTCGAGTACAGACGACTCCACCTCTTTGCTACTGTCGGCAGATTCTGAAACATCCACGCCCTCTGTTTTTTTGATTTGAACGGCATCTTTATTTGTTTTAAGTTTATCTTCGGTTTCTTTTTTATCTCTGTTAACTACTTCGTTTATTTGCTGATCGACATCTTCTATTTTTTTATCCACATCTTCTTTAAGAGGGCCCTCTAAACCTTCTCTTTGAGATATTAACTGTTGTCTTTGTTGTAACAAATCAGAGGTCTCTAACATGTTGTTACTATTAGTAATAGTTCCTTTAGTTTTTAATTCAGCCGCTTGCATATCATAAACTTCTTGATAAACATTTTGTCCTTCTTGTGCTGTAATCTCTCCGTTTTTTACAAGCTGATCTATAGTACCTTGAAGATCGTTTATATTCATACCAACGTATCTTAAAGCATCGAGTCTTGTGTTTTTATTTATTAACGTTTTACCTCCTAATGTACCCGTAGCACCTAATGTTAGTATCACTGTTTCTAAAATTTCTGCCTGAGACACTTCTGCGCTTCTTACTTCCCTACCAACACTATAATTTACAGCTGCGTTTACGGCTTTAGTTGAAAACAAAACAGGAAGCTCTTCTATAACAGTTTCCCTACCCATTTCTATTCCTAAATCTTTAAACTTTCTTTTTAACTCATCTTTACTAAATTTAGCTCCATCTTTTTTTACTATGTTAATTACCTGCTGTTTAAACCCTGCCAAATTTGATAATACTTTTTGATTCCCACCAGCTAAACCTGAAAACAATCCGTCTAAAGATGCAATCGCGTTACCAGCTATTATAGCTTTATCCATAGCTTCTTTCTCTGTTAATCCCGCAGCCATTAAATCAGCTCTCATACTTTCAACTTCACTAGCCATAGAACTTCCGTAAGATGCTAACCCCATACCAACTCCTGGAGAAACTTTCAACACTTTACTCAAGCCTCTACCCCCTCTAATTAGTGCAACTAAATTAGCCATAGTTGTAAAACCAGAAGACACTACGCCCCCTCCATCAAAAAAAGTGTCTGAATTTAAAACTTTTTTTGAACGCTCTTGCACTTCTTTTATCAAATCATCAGATATGATTCCATTCATTTTAACATGAGACTTTCTGTCTAACACTGAACCATCGTATGTAACTATGTATTCTTTTCCATTTACAGTTACTGCTTTACCATCTATAATTCCACTACGTTGTACAGGATCTACAAATTGTTCAAAACTTTCTTGTCCATCTAGAAACCTTTCTGTTAATCCAGCCAGCAAACCTTTTTGATCAAACCCTACAGCTGATAAAGCCTGATCAGCTCCTGAAGTAATAAATGCTAAACTACCCATTGTAAAATCTCCCAAGGCTACAGGTATAGTTTTTAAAACATTACCTACCTCAGTTGTAACTTCTCCAACATTATCCCCTGAATGAGCAGCATCATAGATGTTTTTTCTTTTTTCTAAATCTCTGTCTATAGTATACTTTTTTAAAGTTGGAAAGAAATTTGCTAATCCATTTAATTGCTGTAACTCTTCTATGTACTTAGCTTCTAGTTGTCCTTTTATGTTTTGAAGTTGTAATTTGTCTGTGGGGTCTTTAGCCAGTTCTAATTTGGTATTAACTAAATTAATATCATCATTTAATTTACCTAGCACTGAAGCTTTATAACTAGCAATCTTTTCAAAATCTCTTTGTTCTTTATTAAAAGTTTCGGTTTTATCTGTGGTTAAAAGGTTTTTTACCCACTTAAAAGTTTTACTTTCTTCTCTGGTAGTTTCTTCTTCCCATGCTTTATAATCATTAGGATCTATTTTTACTCTATCCAGTAACGTTTCCGTTACATCAGTTTCATATCCTTCCGTAGCTTCTCTATCCTCTTTTGGTTTTAAAATAGCAGAATCAAAATCTATTTGAGTTTCGTTGTTACCTTTATCTACTAAGTAAGTAGAGTAATATCCATCTACAAACTCTTCTTCAGTACCTGTAAAATCACCGCCTTGTCCAGTAGAAGGGTTTCCAAATCGAGCCTGTCTATACAAAGCATCGATATTTATGTTTTGAGAAATTAAAAATTGTTTTTTATCGTCAGTGGTTTTTTGCTCTTCTTCTGTTACAACTACATTTTCGGTTCCAGTTTCTGTTTCTACTTCAGTTTCAGTCTCTGTTTCAGTTTCTAAAACTTCAGGTACTACTTCAGGTATTTCTTCATCTGTTACTTCTGAACCATCCGAAGAACCATCTTGTTCTTCCTCGTTCGTACCGAACACCAAATCCTTTTCCAGAACAGATAAATCGGATTCGTCTTTTTTTTTTAACCCTACATTAGAGCTCCAAGTATCAATATCACTATCAGTGTGATTGTTTTCAAGCAAATATCCATGAACGTTTTTTTGTACATCTTCATTGCCAGCAAAATTTGCTTTCCAAGTTTCAAAGTCACTTGTAGTCATTCCATCCTGGGTAAGTTGACTCCAAATATTTTGTAATATTTCTTCGTTCATTATTTATTTTTTAACCCATTCCATTGATACCACCTGGCTCATTGCTTGAGGAATTATTAGCATTATTAATTTTAGCTTCAATTACATTAATTAATCTTGCTCCATCATTTCCTAATGCTTCTTTTGTAATTCCTAAATCAATTGGCTTTGATTGATATATAACCTGTAACTTACCGTCTGACATAACATTAAATTCAAATGCTTTTCCTCTTAACCTAGGTTTAAACGCAGCGTTTACCATGTTAGTAATTTGAGACCACTTGTATTGATCAAGTTTTTTATCAGCTTCACTTTCTTTTTCAGCATTTTCTTCTTCTTTAGCTTTTGTTAATTCTTGCAATGCAACCAGCCCTCCTTCATCATCTTTGAAATCTTCTTTTAGCACATTACTTATTGCTTGTGATGCAGGATAACTACTTTTACCTAAAGGTACTTCAATATTTCCTGATTCTTTTAATACACTAGCTTTTCTTTGATAGTTTTCTATACCTTCAAATTCATTGAATTTATTACCTTTCTTTTTAAACGCCTCTTTGTACTCTGTTAAATCTTGAGCATCAATACCAGATTTAATTACCATCTCCATTACAATCTCTTCACCTGATTTTACCTTTCCGTTTTCATCTTTAACTCTAATTTTTCCGTCAACCATTTCTTTTTTCTCAGGGTCGTAATATTGTACAATTATACTTTCTGCTTTTGTAAAATCAGCTTTTTCAACATTGTTACCATCCTTATCTACCATCTGTATAGATTGAATATTGTCATAAGTGCTGTCCGTGTCAATAGTATTTAAAGCGTCTTGACTTCTTTCAGGATTAAATATTTTATTAAATGCATCAACTCTTCCGGACTTAGAAGTTAACTCTTTCTTATTTTTATCAATCCTGTCTTGATTATTAAACCCTTGACTTTCATTTTCTTTTCTTGTAAGTTGACTATCTATTAAATCGCCTACTATTTTTTTAGCTTCTTTCTGTTGATCCTCAGTAAGTTTTGGTACAGGCTTATCTCCCGACATATCTACCTGTATAAAGTTTTCTTCAGTTACAGTCGGATCTTTTTCTTGCGCTTCTTCAAGAGTTCTACCCAACACATAACCTTGATCAGTCAATATCTGAGTCATGTGATAATCATTACTTGTCAGCTTGTCAACACTAGCTTGTTTCCATTTAGGATAACTAGGCGCATTAGTAAAATCTTCAATAGTTTCTACTACACCATTACCTTTTCTGTTAGCTATAATGTGTTGACCTATAAACTCTACCTCTTTATTAATTAACGTTGAGGTGTCTCTTTTCTTTTCCTCAAATTTCATTCTAGAGTTTATACTTCCAGGATTATTGAAAGCGCCAGGGTTTTTCAAAGCATTTGGCATAACAGTATAATTACCATTTTTATCTTTCCCCATACTAACAACTTGTATTTGACCGTTAGCTGGGTTAGTCATTATAGTTTTATCTTTTAAGTTTCCAAACGAAGCAATGTCTTCAGCTGTGAAAGCATCTAATGCAGATTGATCTCCTGATGCTATTGCATCCATTTTTGCTTGATTCCATTTGTCCCAGTTTTTAACTACGTTACCAAACTCTGAGTAACCATTTTTTTGTGACTGTAAAAACAACGAATAATCTTTTGGTTTTCTTAAACCTCTTTTTACTAAAGCAGCTTCTCTTAATAAATATTGTTTTGAATTATCACTACTCTCCATAATAATTCTATTTAAAGACCTGTCATTTACATCAGGTAGTTTGTTTAATTGATCCATCTGATCTTGAGTCGCTTTATCAATAGCGTCCCTTTCAGCCACTTTTAAATCTCTTAAACTTTTTAATTGTTTGCTAATAGTAGTTGCTACTGTTCCCCAATTGATTTGTGGATCACTATCTAAACCTTGGTATACTGAATATTTATTTCCTTTTTCTGCCATAACGTTTTTTTACTATCCTGTATATACTGGTGCTGATATTCCCATGCCTGAAGACACAGGGACTACCCCTGAAGAACTTACAGGTGATACTGAAGAAACAGGCTGAACTATCCTGTTTATAAAATCAAAATCAAATTGTTCGTTTTTTATTTGTTCCATTATAACATTTAATTCAGCACGAGTCATATTTTCTATATTAGGTATTTGTGATAATCTGTCAAGAATAGCTGTATCGTCTAAACCTTGTAAGTTTAATTTTGATTTGTCCGCTGCGCTAATTGAACCTAATAATTTACCAGCTCTTCTATCTGCTTTGCTTTTTCCAAATGCTGGAACCAAATCAGATGCTGCTCCTGCTACCGCACCAAGACCATCTATTGCTTGTTGCATTCCTTGACTTTCAGCTCGCCTTGCGTCTCGCGCCATCATAGATTGATCAGCAGCTGCTCCTACATTAATATCTATTAATTGTTGGTTAACATTTTGTTTTGAATCAGCTTTCATTTTATCGTTTTGATATAAAGCTTCACCCATAGCAATACGAGTTTTTTCTCCTTGGTTTGCAGCTAAAGCGCCTACTCTACCTACACCAGCGGCTAAGTTTCTAGGATCTCCTTCTTGTAAAGCTTGAAGTCCTTGTTTTTGTTGTTGTAATTGTTCTTCAAATTGTTTGTTAAAAGCATCCAAAGGAACATTTAGTCCTTCATAAAAGTTTACTTCAGCTTTTCTTTCAGCTTCTTTCATTAACTGTTTTGATTCTCTTTCAGCTGTTGCAGCTGCTCTTCTTGCTTTTGCTGCGTTACCTATACCGATACCTAAAGACGCTAAACCTGTTGCGGCCGCTATACCTCCTAATATTACTCCTGCCATAATTGTTTTGCTTTATTAATTATTTTTTTTGGTAGCTGCTCATAGCTACTTGCATATATTTCTTTTTCTGCCTCTTCAACTGTTTTTGCATTGGTTTTATAAACACATACCCAAACAGTATCTTCATGTATGTAAAAAACTCTTTGTGTACCCACTTGAGTAAACTGAGTATGAGGAGCTTCTACAGTTGTTATCATTCCTTCATCATTAACAAAAGAAACTTTCCCTTTCATTAAAAAAGAAGGGTGTTGTTGTTTATGTATAAAAGATATAGTAATATGTCCTTTCGGCATAAATATTTCTCTAGTATATAAACCTCCTTCAATATGATGTTTTAAAGGATAATACTCCTTCATTAAATCTTCCTGTGGTTTACCAAGCTCATGAGTTGCCACCTCGTTAAGTTTTGACATCTGCTGTTTTAACTCTTCTATCTTTTCCCACATCATTCCTCTTTTGGAAATAACGGAGTTCAATACATCATGAGCAACTTGTAATTCCATTTTGACAAAGATACTAAATTCTAAGGATAACTTTTCATGATGTCACTACCTACAGAGAAGAGTTCAACCGGGCTGGTGTTACTGTTTGTTAAAGTAAATTCCATGTAATAACCTAGAACACCATGCGATTCTGCAACGCTATTTTTATAAGACATTATAAAATTTCCTTGTACAGGGATATACGCTCCAACTGCCGACGCATCTACAGTTATTGTAGTAGCCGTCATTGACGTAATATACCCCACTAACTCAGGATTTGTCTTGGCATAGATAGCGTCACCTATACTTAGAATGCTTCCTAAAGGTTCTGTGAATGTTATAACTGTAGCGTTTGCAGGGCCAGCAACTGCTGTTGCAGAACCTAATCCATTTGCAGATCTAAAGTTCCAGTTTACAGTGTCAGCCTTGCTTCTAATATATGTAAACCATTCTCCTTCTTTCTTTTCAAAGTAAGCGCTTGCCATAGATCCACTGTTTAAATCTGTGTTTAAATCAGTAACAGTCCAGCTGTCATCACTTTCTAGTGATAACGTTTTAAACAATTTTATATCTAATGTTGGTTTAGGATTAAATACGCTGGTGATAGAAGATGATCCTTGAACACCATAATAATTATTTCTTAATGTATTTGTGTTATGTCTATATAAATTACCACCCTTAAAAGAATAAAAAAAACTATTCATCCCTATCATGTAGTCAGGATAGTAAGTATAGAACGATGGCCATCCTTTACTGCCGTCACTATACGATAATGTTTGTAGTGTTTCTATTGCCATATCTTTTTATTTTAACATAATTGAGGATAACTGAACAATACCTCGCCATTATTATCTAATTGAATATATTCTCTGTTGTTGTTTCCAGTTCCAGTTAAATAATAATAACCAGAAGCTAGAATTGTTGTTCCGCCAGAATCGCTATAACATATATCACCAGCTGAAGGACGAGCTCCAGAACCATCATGGTAGTAAGTTTGATTTGCAGGAGGATTAGATCCGTTGAACGGACATACTCCGTTAAAGTTACCCATAGTCGATGAGCTGTATGATGTTAAAGAAGATGGACATGCTGTAATAGAAGCTATCACACCACTACCGCCTGTAATCTGCATGTAAGAACTACCAGATGCAATGCTAATTTGACCTCCCATACCTGAATGGTATTGACAGTAATAATATAATGTACTTGGTGCGTTAGATGGCACAACAAAAGTAGATATTAAGTTTGAACCAGCTGTTCCCCCATTGTCTGTCCAACCGCTTGTATACTGAGAACCTCCGCCATGAGTTCCGTCTGAAGTGGTTGACAATCTAAATGGGTGTGAACTATTGCTAGAGTTAGATTGATTAAAAGTATAAGTATATCCTTTTGTCAACACTAAAGTTGTTTGTAACACTCCATCTATATAGTATTTATTTCCAGAACCTGGATTACTAACTGTTATTGTGTAGTTTTGATTTGCTGGTGCTAACCTATAATATCCATTACCCAAAGCAATAGACTGACACGAATCGGTATAACAAGCGTTTGTTGTTATCGGTAGTCCTGTGCTTCCGTTATGATAGTAGGTTTGATTAACTGTTGCTCCACATGCATTTGTAGAGTTAGTTTGTGTTGTAGTTGAATTAAAGCTTGTGCCTGTTGCAAACGCTCCTACACTTGCTACCACACCAGAGCCACCAGTTATCTCAATATAATTAGTGTTTGTTAATTTATAAAAACCATTACCTAATACAGTTTGCCCAGCATCTGAATAACAAACATCAGATACAACTGGTAAACTCAAAGATCCGTTATGGAAGTAAGTTTGGTTTACTGTAGCCACACAAGCAGCTGTGCTTGTAGATTGTACTGCGGCTGAACTATAAGTTGTACACTCACATGTATATGTAGAGCTTAACGACGGATTTCCAGGCGCACCTGTCTGCTCTCTAAATGTATTAGAAGATGTTTTATACCAGCCATTTGAAGCCGCCGTTGTAAGTGCCGAATCTGTATATATGGCTGTAGCGGTTGCAAAGGATGAGGTGTCTAAATAATAGGTTCCTTGCGTGGGCATTTATTTTATTTTATTTTATGGTGCACAAATCGCTACACTTGCAACAACTCCGTTACCTCCTGCTATTGATACTGTTTTTCTAACTGGAGGATTACCTACTGCAATACCTCTATGTCCATTTGGAGCTGTAGTTGTACCACCTGAGTTTGTAAATACTGTATCACCTGCTGCTGGGAAAGTTCCAGAACCATTATGCCATAAAATGTTAGTTTGTATAGATGCTGTACAAACACCGTTAAACGTTCCGTTAGGCGTTGCATTAAAGTTAGTAAGTGAAGGACATCCTGTACAACACACATCATCTGCACTTGTTCCTGCGCATAAACTAATCGCTGTTGCACAAGTTGAACATGTAGTAGTAGAGTTAGGCATAGATCCAGCGGTACCAGTTACTTCTTTGTAAACTGAAGAGCCACTTGTTATTAATGCATAAAAACCAGCATCAGCAAATAATGTTCCTGAAGCGTTTGTATATAGTACTGTTGATGCTGCAAAAGTTGGCTGGTTCATGTAGTACGTTGTAGATGTACCAGTACAACATCCTATTGCTGCCGTACTACCAAACTGTAATCCTACTGCTGGGAAACAAGTAGCACAATTTGCTTCTGCACTAAAGTCTGAACCGTCCGTTGCATTTCCTGTTTTCTCTCTGCTTTTACTACTAAATGAATAAAATTGATTTGCAGCAAAGGTACTTAATAAAGGATTAGTATATACGTTGTTTGCTGAAGCAAAAACTGCGTTATCTAAATAAAATTGACCTGTTGTTCCTGAACAACATGCAGCAAAAGCTGATGCGCCATACCCTAAAGTAAACAAAGTTCCACAAGTTGTACATGCAGCTGAAGTTCCTAGAGAACCATTATTTCCAGTTACCTCTCTATAAACATTATTATTGTCCTTATACCATCCGTTAGGAGCAAAAGAAGATAAAGCAGAGTCTGTATATAATATAGTTGCGGAACCAGTTTGACCTGAAGCCCAAACCGTGTCGTTCAAATAATAAGTAGCTAATGTAGGCATGTAATTCTATTTAGTTCTGTAAATTTACAAAAAAAATTTATTATATCATCAAGGAGTCCCGCAAGGTTCTACGCTTGCCACAAACCCAGTATTATTAGATATTCTATATCTGGTACTGGTGCCTGAATCATTAGTATGATACCATCCGTTTTGTAATGGTGTAGTTCCAGCTTGATCTTGATATACTAGCTCACCCATCGCGGGTATAGTTCCTGAACCGTTATGATAAAAAGTTTGATCAAATGTAGTGTTACCACAAACACTTCCATAAGTTCCCATTATAGTAGATGTAAATGCAGTATATGACGTTCCACAGCCCACACAACATACTACACTGGCTGAAGTCACATCGTAACATAATGAGATTGCATCTCCACATGAAGGACAATTAGCGGCTGCTTGAAGAAAACCATTTACTTGTCTCCTTGATATTGAACCTAAAGAATAATACCCGTCCGCAGCTTTTGTTGTTAAAGCCTGGTCGGTAAACAAAGCTATTGCAGTTGCAAAACTGAATCCATCAAAGTAATATGTTGTTCTTGTTGCCATAATTTATTTAACAATATTGTAATCCATTTCCGTCTATTTCTCCGTTTTGTGTTGCAAACCATACTATTGGTGAACCTGTAGCATAAACTAATATGATTGATGAAACTAACGTTCCTTGATTATCACTATAAATTTTAGTGCCAGCACCATCTCCCGGCCCTGTAGGTGTTGTTGTATAATATACTTCGTCTAATGTTCCAGAATAAAAGCATGCTGAAGAAGGGTTAGGTTGTTGTTTACAGTTGAACGGATAGTACGTTGGTGGTGTACATGTTACAACTGCTGAAATCTGACCTGTCCCTTGGTTTATATTTAAATATTCTGTAGAAGATATTCTATAGTATCCGTTAGGTAGTATTGTAACACCTTGATCTGAATATGCAAAATCTCCTGCTTGCGGTGCTGTATTAGCCCCTGTATGGTAATATGTTTGATTAATTGTTTGTGTACAAATTGTAGAAATTTGTTGATCTACTACACTTGAATTAAACGACTTAATAGCGCAACTTCCTGTGCTTAAAACAATACCATTACTATTTACTTGAATCCATTGATTGCTTACTCCTATTTGATAGAATCCAGATGTTAACTTAGTAGACGACGGGCCATCACAAATAGAGGATGAATATACTGTATCTCCAATTGCTGGTAAAGCATCAAAACCATCATGATAATAGGTTTGACTAGCCGACTGTACACACGCAATACTTATAGAGCTTTGCCCTGTGCTTGATGCATAAGGTGTGCAGTAATCACCACAACCACAACAAGCGCCAGACTCAGTGCTTGCATCATAACAGAATGAAGCTGAGTTAGTCGTTCTGTAATCGTATATTAAATACAAGTATTGATTGGCTGTAGGTAACGTAATGTTAGATACTGTAGCTTGATACAATCCAGATGAAGGACTATTAACGTCTGCATTTGGTATAGTAGCTGAAGCAGTTAATAATGCTGTAATTTCGCTAGCTGTATTATTGTATAATGTGTTTGAGGATAACCATGCAAAATTATCTTTATTTACAACCCAATTGTAATCGTCAAAATTAATCTTATTTGATCTTAAAGTAACATCTGAACCGCTATACGGGAATACACCTGTAGATCTAATACCTTGCTGTACTACATATTGAGATGCTACTTGTGAGTCAGAACCAAATGTCATCATGTTAGATGACACGGGGCTTGTTACTAATGTATCGTTCCATTTAAATTCATTATGTATAAACTTACCACTATCTTCAGCCGAGTTCAATCCAATCTGAATTATTGTTAATCCTTGTTGAATAGGACAGTCACATACTAAATCATAACTAACAGTTGTGTTAGGAGTTATAGTGACAATAGCTGTGGTTGGAGAGTTTTTGGTTTTATCAAAATTTAAAGCACCACTACTTGTAGCGTCCGTTACTGAAGCTACTGTACTACCATCCCATGAAACTCCAACACTCATAGTCCCACTATTAATTGTGTAATTAATAACTACATTACCTATAACATTCCCAAGATCAATGGTGTATTGGTGTTGAGTTGTAGAGTTTACTAAAGACTTTTGTGTACCACATGGTATAATGACCGGTGGTAATGGTACGCTTGTTCCGTTTGTGCTTAAGACATACTCATCCATATAAGGATCATATCCCCCTAGTTTTTGTGTATTTAATTGTACATTAAACTGATCTCTAAAATAAGATCTCATTCCTGTATCAGAAATAGCTTCTAACGCATCATTGTTTGCTGAAGTTCCTTTTAATTTTAATACAGCTGTTCTTTTGGTGTCTGTAAAATACATGTCATAACCCCACGAAACAAAACTTTCAGGGTTATAACTAATTCCATACTCTTCAATTCTAGCTATTTGAGTTCCTAATACTTGAGGAACTGAAGCGATTACTCCTCCTCCTGTAGAGTCGCTTATTAAATTTTTGCCAGTTAAAACATAACTTATTTTATCTTCTTGTAAAACAAGTATATCGGTCTCTCTAGAATGAAGTTTCATAACAGGGCCAAAACTTGTTTCTAAATCTTTAAAATTTACTAAACCTAAATTAAACTCATTAAGATTATTTAAGTTAGAGTTACTACTATATATACCGCTGTATGTCAATTCAGCAAACCTATCTGCTTCTTTAAAATCCTCTTTTGACACCGCTAAAACTCTTTCTCCTAGGTTTACAGCTTGACCATCTAACGCATCTAATATTTTATAACTTTCTACTCCGTTTCCAAAAGTGTAACAATTAAAAAATGGTAGTGTTACAATAGCGTCTTGCGTTGCGTTTTGAGCTTGATCCCCATCACTATTACCACCCATGTGATAACCGCCTGTAATATTGTAAGATTCTGAAGAATCGTAAAACAAATTAGGATCAGCATCAGCTGGCTCAGTTTCCCAAACAATTAAATTATTAGCTCTAGTTACAATGATTTCAGCCTCCATGTTTGTACTATGACTAACACAGGCATACATACCACTTTTACAAGCCAAATATAAGGGAGAAGTTACGTCACCTGGAACAGCTTGAACAAATTGAAACACTGGTTCAAAAGGAGCAGGGCAAGGTATGCCTGATGCGCTTGTAGCAATAGTTCCAGTAAAAGTTGGTTCTTGTAGCCCAGGGCCTTCATCAATTATTTCTCCAGCTCCAGGACTTATAAAATCACCAACAAACCAATCATGTAAATCATCATAATCATTTGAAGCTACATAATCAGTATCCCATACATATTCAGCGCCATCACAACCGCCACCACCAAATCTTTGCAACCTCCATTTTATTCTTATGTTAGTTTGCGCTGGTATTGAATAATTAGTTGTGTTTCCGTTTGAATCTGTAGTGAAAGCAGGATACTCTAAATATGGAGTACATTGGCTTCTTGTTCTACTAGAATAAGTAAGCTCGCCAGCGTCAATTACTGCATCTTCATCGAGATTAATACTAAAGTTCTGCGCTCGTATTTGCATATATAATCCAGCTAATTGGTTTGATTGTGCTGGAGCCTCACCTTCTATCTCTAAAAAGTTTGATGATTCAGCTGTGACATCTAACACTTGACATGTAACCTCTCTTGTGAGCGGGCCATTAGCATCTCTTTTTATAATTAATATATCTCCTTTCTGTACTTTGTTTTGATTGTCACCTTCTAGTTTAAAATATAAAACTCTAGTGCTTTGACTTTGATAATAAAAATTAGAATATATAGTTTCATACCCACCTTCACTAGGTTTTAAAACAAATTTATATTTTGTAGCCCAAGCTGGGGGTAAGTTTTCTATATTAACTTTTATTTTATTTTGATCTACTGAAGCTGAAGGAGGCACAAAAGTAGTGTTAAACTCTGAAACTAACACGGTTGATGCCCTACCATACTCATCCATATATACAATTCCAGTTTCATAATCTCTATTACTATGTAGTGAAGATGTGTCTTGGCTTGATGTAAAAGTTCCAGTACCTCTAGAAAATTTAAAATATTCATAAACATTTGTAGCTCCTGAAGTGTATTTCATAGCTATAATTTGAAGCGAAAAAACACTAGAACCAACTGTAGATCCTATTCTAAACCCTTGCTGTGTTTGAGCGTCAATACTACTGTTTGTTTTAGTAAATGCACAATTAGTAGGAACTATTGTTACTGTATTAAATAAATCTGTTAAAGAGTTTCCGTTTGCTGAAGTTGCTAATGGTTGAAAGTTGGTGTTTAATACCGTTCCAATACGTTCAGCAAAAGCTGATGAATTTACCATTTCATACACTGAGCTGTAATCTTGGTTTATAGGAAATATAACATCTACGTCAAATGGAGTGTTTTTAAATGCCGCGTCATAACAAGCATCGCCCGTATCACCATTTAAAGCAGCATGTTCGATAGTTAGCAAAAAAGATATAGTAGTCCCTGCTTTTAATTTATTAGCTTGATTCGATAAGTCAAAGCTAATTTTAGAGTTTTGTACAGTAGTTGTAGTATTAGAATTTATAGTATACACAACACCTGTAGATGTAGTGCCTTCAGGTAGTTCTTCAAACAATATATCATTTGTAAATAATGACGTTGTAAAGTTTATAGCTATCTCTTGATCTGCTGCGTTTACTATATCATATCCATCCGTATAATTACCATATATAAGCCTATTGCCTTGTATGGTTTGAGCTTTAGCAACTTTAGGAACATTATCATATAATCTTAACAATTCATCTGAACCTAAAACTGTATATATTTTACTGTTAGTAAAAGTATAAGTTTGTTTAGTGTTGTTTCCCCATCCGTAATCTGATTTTTTAAATCTTTCTATTACATAAATAGAATTACTGTTGCTGGGTTTAAATAATAAATCTACTTCAATAACCTTGTCTGAACCGGTTTCAAACTCTACTTCAGCTGAATTATATATATTTTTCATTGAGCCATTATTGAAGTTGTTCACATCAAAATCAAAAGAGCCTGGTTGAAATGCAGCTACAGAAAATAAAGATGTTGCGCTGTACTCATTGTTTACATATCTATATCTGTAAGCAAAATTAATAAACCTAGTATCCATATAGTTTTCTTCTCCAGGAACAACAATCATTGTAACTTTTGGTGAAGGAAGTGTGTCTAATGAACTAAAGCCAGGGGGTTTTAAAATAACACTTATATCGCTTTCTATAATTCCATCAGTAATTCCTGCTGGATCTGGATAATTTTGTGTAACGTTTATTTTTCTTGGAGGATTTTTATCGTCAGTAAAAAACAGTAAGTCTTCTATTTTATTAACCCCTGTTATTAAAAACTTAGGATCAAAATTTAATACTTGTTTACTTACAACATGATATGTTAATGTTTCAGATTGTATATTAAAAGAAACAATTAAATCTAGCTTACCTCCAACTACAGGATTATTTGAATCATGAATAAACCAATATATAGTTTCTTTAGATCCGTCTTCATAAGCTCCTATACATATTGCTGAATTAGATAAGTTTTGACCGCCATAAGCTAGTGTGGTTAACTGTGTGTTACCTTTTGAATTTTCTACAGCACCTATCTCAGTAGTTTCTGTAGATCCTAATCTTACGTTAATTGCATTAACATATTGGCCTGGAGGAACAAGACGTTCATCAACGCTCTTATTCATTTTACCCGCAACAAAATTTGTATTTACTATCGGCATCTTACTTTAACCATTTATCCTGGCCTCTCAAACTCATTAAAAGGCGACCAGGGTGAATATTACTTAATCTAATTTTTGCATTTCTCAACAACGATGACTTATCTTTCCTTGCTCTATTTACAATATATTCTTGTACCCCTAATCTACCATTTAAAAGAGAATATCTTATATAAGCATATAAATATTCTTCAAACAATTTATTAACGCTGATGCTTCCATCTTCACCATTCTCCATACCGTCTGAAACATACTCTACAACAACTGAAGCTCCGTTACCTATAGAGCTAAAATTAATAACTCCTCTTTGTTTATCTATACTAAACGTTGGATTTGCGTTAGCTGTTTCAGTGTTTAAACCAAATCTTGCTCCTATTCCAAAGTCAAAATACCAACACCCGTCTACATTCCAGCCTGATTGATTGTTATATGCGCTACTTTCATTTAAATAAATGGTTTTAGCTCCGCTAGTAAAAGACATGTCTAGTTGTGAAAACTGTGGCTTTAATACATTACCATCTTGATCATATATAATCTTAGCATTATTGTCTTGTAAGTATGTTGACGCCCATCCTGTTTGTATGTTTTCTGTTAAAGGATATAATACGCCATTTAAATATTGTGATATTCTTACCCAGTTTACATAGTCAGAGGGTAATATAAATCTCAAGTTATCATCTAAATCCATTTGTAATACTTTCACTTCTTTCATGGCATCATAATTCAATTCTTGAATTCCTCTTTTAGCGTGAAATAAAACTTGGTATCTATTTAAATTATTAATTAATTCATGATTACCTTGATACATTAACATGAAATTATTTACAATATCATTTAATGAAACGTATTGGTATGATCCCCAATTTTTATCTTGAGGTATTGCTCCTGAATTTGCGTAATATGCGTAGTCATTTATATAAGCCATATCTTACGTTTGTATTTGGTTATTTTGTACTTCTTCTTGTTTACCAAACTGATAAACATCTCCTTCTCTAATCTCTATACCTATATACTGACATATTTTAGCTACAATGCCAGGCTCGTCTGAAGAAGGTAATTCAAAGTCTTGATAATCTGCCTGATTAATGTCAAATAATGGCTCGCCAGAACTAAGTGTTTGGTACGTCCATTTGGGCGATAAAGGGTATCTAATATATTCAGCAGTTACACTTCCGTTGTTTGTTATTGTTGTAGGATAAACCGTAATCGTATTACCTAATTGACCAGTGTTTGCGTCACCAATAACAGATGTAGTTGCTCCCCCTAACACATAAGCTGGAAAGCCTGTAGATGGGGCGGTAAGCGGTGAATTGTTTAAATAAAATATTTTGTTTTGATTAACTCTTTCTACTTCAACAATACCTGTTGTATTAAATATACCATAACTATTTCCTATAGTTGCTGCTACTCCAAAAGGCGAGTATGATAATGTAAGTTGAGTTTCACTATCAACACTTATAACAAACGCACTAAATCCTGAGTAGCTTGATGAAGCTGTAGTATTTACTACTTGTTGTCCTGTCTTCACTCCACTAGACACAAATGTAGCAGCTGTATCAGTTAATGTGTTCACCCCTTCCGCAGTGCTTGTCCCTGATGTTATTTGAGTTGGGAAATAGTTTACTTTATTAATTAAATAATAATCACTAGGTAAATTAAATAAATTAGCTCCTTGTTGAGCTAAACTTCTAGTAACTGAGAAACTATCAATTACCTCAACCAACCCTTTTACAATATCAGCATATCCTGATCCTGAAAGCCTTTGGTTTTCTTTATTAGTCCATGCATTGTATTGATAAAAATAATCTTCAAACAAATCCATTTGCGCTTGTTGCGCATATAAATTAAAATCTTGCGGAGATATATATCCGTAATTATTTTTATTAGCTATAGCAAGTACGGTATTTCTAACAGAGTTTATCATGTTAAATTCTTTTTACAAATATAGTCAAAAAAAAAGAGGTCACTTTTTTTGTAACCTCTGATTTTTAATAAGAAAATAAAACTTACGATATTAGGCCAGCCGCTTTGACTCCTAATTCTATAGCAGTTACAGTAACTGGTACAGATGCGCTAGCCGCAGATGCTGGGTATGCACTTCCATTAGGTGAATAAACTGGGTGTTGCCAAGATAATTGTAAAGCGTGCTCTACTGATTCGTTTAAGAAATCTTTAAACGAAGAAGAGTTTGCTACAATTGCATCGTGTGTAATTTTGTACGATTGTACAACGTTAGTTCCAGCAGGAACTGTAGCTGAACCATCAGCAGCAATAGCGTATCCTGCTTGTGCAGAAGAAATACTATTGTAAAAAATATTGACTACAGTGTCGCTTTCTTGCTTAATTTCCATAATTCCTTTTATAGGAATTAAAATGTCGCCCTTGTTTTGTCCGGATCCAGACTTAAATAATTTGATAAACTTTTCCATAAGTAATAATGTTAATGGGTTAATAAAGCACAAAGATACGTTTTCTATTTATCTTTTTTTAAGCGTTTCTTCAAGAACTTGTAAGCTTCCAAACCGTTGTCGCTTTGCATATATGACGTAACAACTCCAATAGGTTCTTCATTAAAAGGTATCGTTAACATTTTCTTTTTATTACTTGGTAAGTTAAAGTAAACGTCTCTTTGATTATTTCTAAACGACAACCAGTTGTTATCAAAAAACAAATGCACTTCGTTTTGCATTTCCAATAAAGGATCGTTGACAACTTCTATTAAGTCTTCAGGATTGTTTTTAGCATATACTAAAATATCTCTTTTTAATTCAGGAATAGTTAAAGTGTCAACAGATGCACCCATTAAAATTCTAGATACAGAAAGCAATTTATCTGTACTTAAATTTTTGGCTAAGATCTGCGCATCTAATTCTAACTCTACCGAAACAAGTTCTTGTGATGCATCTTTAGCTCTATCAATTTCTTCAAATACCATTCCGTTTCCAGGATGATAATGTAAAAATTGTTGTAATACTTGGTTTTCTCTTTGCACAACCAACATACCATCTTCAAACACAATAGGTTCTAGAATAGCATTACCATCTTGTTCGTCTTCAAAAGGGCTTTTTTGGTTTCTTGCATATCTTAAAGGCCTGTTTACACCTTGATCTTCGTCAAAGTATAATAAAGGTGATCTTACAGAATGTCTTGAGGATAGCATATAAGATAAAGGTCTTTCACTTCTTTTTAATTTATACGCTTTATTTTTAAGGGTAGTATTTTTTTTCATTATAATATAATTTAATTTGATTTAATAATAATAAATATTACCCCCGTCTTTAAAACGAGGGTAAAATTTATGTAACAATTTAGTCTTGGAATAAGAAGAAGTTGTTTGCACCTAAAGTACATACAGCTCTTTCAGATAGGAAGTTTACTTCCATTGCATCCAAGTCAGAAGTTCTTGCTCCACCAGCTGAACCAGTGATCCAAGTTTTATATCTTCTGTCTTCAGTTTCTGAAGCTCTATATCTAACATGTAAGAAAGGTCTCTTAGCATTCTTACCTAAGATTTGATCGTATACAGTAGTTGAACCAGCTGGTACTAATAGACCATTGATTGCTCCACCAACAACGTCACCTCTCATTGTAGGATCGTTAAGGTATTTCCAGTCAGACTTATAGAAGTCATAACCTCTTCTGAATCCTGTAAATCCAAGATTTAAAGCCATGTCTTTGTCATTGTCAAAAAGACCATAAGATGTACCTCCCGCTCCGTAAGAGTTTTGAGAAGCAAGCATATCGTCAATATCAAAAGAAAATTCTCTGTTTACGAAAATTACGTTTTCTTCAATTGAACCTTGCTTATCTAGTCTTTGGATAATGCTATCAAACTGAGAAAGTGTTTGTGGATTTCCTCCGCCCCAAACGTTTCCTCTGTTTCCTACTACATAGAATACACCGTCAGAACCGTTAAGGTTTGCTAAAGACGCTCCAGCATTTGCTCCTTGTAAAAGGTCACCAGCACCAGATCCAGCATCAGCAGGAACTGCTTCTAGCATAGCTGTTTCTAAATAGTCCTCGAATCTTAATCTAGTGTCATGCTCAGACTTTAAATACCATAAGTATCCGCTTACGCCGTCTTCACCTGAAACTTCAATCCATCCGATTTGAGCCATATCAGAACCAGAAACAGAATATTTGTCTTTGATAATAATTGGCTTGTTGTCGAAAATTAAGTCATCAGATTCGTTAGAACCAACCATTCCGTTTGTTCCTTTATTGAATTCTGATCCATATATAAATATGTCACACTCTGCTGTGTTACCCATTGCTTGTCCACCCGCTTCATAGTAAGCTATCACTACTGTTTGAGCTCCACCAGCTGCTGAAGCTGTTTTTACAATACCTTTGTTAGATAAGCTAGAACCAGGAGTTTTGTCACTGATCATAACTGTTTGCCCAACTCTTAAAGCTGATGTGTTTTGTGATCCTAGCGCTGGATTAAAGTTAGCGTTAGGAATAGTCCAAGTACCTTCTGAAACTGCTGCGTTTTGACCTGAAGTACATCCTGTGTACTTAATGTGTAGTCTTCCTTGTTCTGCCCATTTAATAAGGTCAGAGTTGGAAGGCATTTCTGCACCAACCATTCTAAGGAAAGATGCAATTGTTCTGTTACCATATCTTTCAAATTCTTTTTCATAAGTATCAGGTAGATACTGATTTAAGAAATCAAAATTATTGATGTAGTTTGTACTTACAGGCACTTGTTGTGCACTTGGTTGTAAGTCAAAACCTGGGGTTAAATTTACTGCCATTTTTTTTTAATTTTTTAGTTTAACTTTTTTTAATACTTCTAATTCTGAGTCCTCTTCCACTATCAACTTTTCCTACGGGCCTTATTTTCATACCGTCTTTTGAAACGGCTTGTGGAGCCTGTCTCATGTCCATATTAATGTTTTTAGATTTTCTAGTAACATTATCTACGGCGCTTGAAACACCTTGTTCGTAAAAAAACTGAGCAAACTTTTCAGGGTTCATTGCAACTGATAAAGCTTTATGATAACCTTTAGCATCTGACATTAAACCTTTTTCATCCGTATACTTATTAATAAAATTACCAATGTCTTTTTGAACATTTTTAACCTCATCAGCAGTACCCGGCTTGTAAGTAAAATTATTTTCACCAACCTTGAAATCAAAACCTTTGAATTCATTGTTAAAAACCTCGTTGGTTTTATTTAAGAAATAATCATACCTTTTTTCGTTTTGCTCCTTAACAGTTTTAGATTCATCAAGATAACTCTTATAAGCATTTAAATTTTCTTTTTGATCAGCAGATAATCCATCCCCACTTGACTCAAGAGGAACTTTATATTTATCTTTTTGTTCATTCAAAAACTTTTTCGCTTTCGCAAGTTCTCGTTTTTTCGCTAACTTAATTTTCTTAATATCTTTTGGATCGTCAACCTCTTCATCGAAATCAAACTTATCTTCAATAATATCTTGAATATCTATTGCGTCTAGCCCTTCTTCAGTGTTAGAGTAATAGTTAGCAAGTACAGAATTGTCATCCATTGAATCATAGTCTTTTTGCAAATTGTAAAAATCCTGTATGTTTCTACCGGTTTCTTTTTTGTACTTTAAATACGCAGACACATCTTCAGGTAATGGTTCGTTTGCCTCTTTTTCCGCAAACAGTTCATCAACTGAATTTATGTCTTTGTTATATCTATCTTTAATATAAGAAAGAACGTTGTCATCATTTAACTCTAATGACGGAGTTTTATCTTCTACAGGTTCAGTTTTTTCTTCCTGAACAAGTTCGTTAGTGTTAACTTTTTCCACAACTTGTTCTTGTTGTGGTGTTTCTTCAAACTTTTCTTCATGCTTTTTTAGAAGTTGCTCTTCTATTTCAGCTTTGGATTTTTCTTCAACCAATCCTAGGTCTTTGACTTTTATTTCCATTTAATTAAATTTTATACAAAGTTAAACAATATTTATATTATTTTTTTAGCCTATCTCGGCTCAAACTCCGCTAGATCAAAACCATCCAAACTATCTTCATTTGATTCAAAATTCACAGGAGGTAAATTATTCTTACGTTGCTCTATTAATTTAGACTGTTCTGTTGACTGCTGACTTACTCGTCTGTCTTTTGCTTTTTCTCTATCTTGCTCTCTTTGACTTAAATTAGATTGCTCTAATCCTTTTAATTGCATTTGATACTCAAACTCTGTTTGCATAAGTTGCTTCTTTAGTTCAGCCTCGTTTTTTAGCTTCTCTATTTCAAAAGCAACGTCAGCCTGTCGGTATTGTATTTTAGCTTGAGACTCCATTTGTATTTTCTGCATCTCACCTTGAGATTTAGCTTGCTGCGCTTGCATTTGCATTTGTGCTTGCATTTGCTGCTCTTGTTGTCTCTGTTGTTGTTCAGCTTCTTGTTTTTTCTTACGCTTTAATTTTAAAAGTTGATTAGCCATTTTTAAATTACTAATTTCTCGTATATCAATAGCGTCTTCTAGATTTATATCTTTTTGAGATAATGCCATTTGAATATTTTGTTCGAGCATTGCCTTTTGCTCTTCGTCAGGAGCCATTTCTATAAAAATACCAAAGTCATACAAATACAAATGTTTTATATCTTCTAGTATTTTTAAATTATACTTTCCAATCTGCATAGCAAACTCATCTTTAAAATCTGCATACTCTAATATATCTGCTGTTCTTATTGATAAACACTCAGCAATTGTTCTTGTTATATATAAACTACCTTGAAGCACATGCCTAGTTGCTGTATTAGAATTTAAAGCTGCTAATTTTTGAACACCTACTAAAGAATTAGGATCTGGTGTTGATCCGTCTCTAGCTTCATTTAATCCAGTTACTGCTCTAATCATATCTAAATAATGATTATAGTTTGCAATAAGCATTTGCATTTTACTAGCACCACTATTAGACGTTAATTGTTGTATTGGTACTCTAGCGTTATTAAATTCACCATCTTGGGTATAGCTCCTGCCGACTACACTACCTGTTTGGAAATATAAACGCAATGCATCTTCAGGATTATATGCGTTTCCTGTTCCTAAATCAACTTCGTTCAAACCATCAGCGTCAATGAATACACCGTCTGGCACAACTCTTGATACCACTTGTTGAATTTTAAGGTGTGTCATTTGAATTAAATCTGCAAACGGAATCATTCTTCTAACCAAAGACTCTAAAGATCCTTTGTACATTCTAGGCGCTGCTGCCACATAATTTGGCATTGCATACTGGTTAGAAGATTTAGGTCTTACCATGTTTTCTGCCAGTTTCCATTGCAGAACAATATTAGTTCCCATAACCATAACACCATCATACCACACATCAATTCTTTTAGTTACCTTTTCAAACTTTCCTTCTTCCATCATTTCCTGAGGAGGATTAAACTGATCATCTTTTTCAACCGTCTTATATGATCCGTCTGCTAATTTTTTTCTTTTATAAACAAATGAATGTGTTGTTTTATAATTGAAATACATCAATGTTGCAGTGTCCCTGTAGAACATGCTGTTTTCATAAAACTGCGCCGTATTAAAATAATTATACCATGATTGACTGTATTTAGCTATTTGGTTTAAGTCTTCGTTTGTTAAATCTGGATCAATCTTAATTAGCTCCGTCATTGGAACTGTTTTAATTTCTCCCCAATAAAAACAATCTTTAAAATACGGATCTTCCGTATAACTATAAACAACGTTAGCTGGATCTACATAATCTATTTTTACACCAGAACCTGGTAAAAATTCATGTTTTGTAATTCCTATTCCTATTGTTGTAAGATCATAATCAACCCTACTTCTAATGTCATTATAATGATTTTCGGCCATCAATGTATCAATTGCTTCTTCTTGAGCAATTTCAATAGCAGGCTTGTATTTCATATTCATAAACAGCTCCATTTCTTCATCACTCTCTGGAAGTTCATCCTCGTTTGTTTGAAATACATTTATACCAAAATCTTGGTCTATTTGTTGAAACAAAGGTTTGGCTAATACTTCACCCTCAATCATTTCTTGAAATTCATTTCTTTTCTCAGCAGACAACGCATCCTCAGCGTAGGCCTTAACCTTAAAAAGTCTGTCTGACATACCGTTTACTACGATGTCGACAAACTTTGGAATAATTGGTACGGGTGACCAGTCTAAATTAAGATAACTTAAATCGCCATCTATTGCTAATTCATTTTTGTATTTTGCTACGGATTGCTCTCCTCTAGCATACAAACGTAATCGCATGAACTCGCTCCATTGACTATAAAATCTACATGAGCCGCTGTCTCTTCTAAACCATTCGTATTGTATTGCTTGACCTATTTGTAATCCATACTCTACAGTGTCTTTTGTAGCGTCAGAAACAAATTGATCTGGAAATGCAGCAGCCTGTATATCTATTGTTACTTCTTTCATTTATTAAGTAATTGACTTACTGAGTTCTTGTTGTTATATCTTGCAAAGTTAATGCTTATTTTTGATTGTTTTTGAACGGGTGTATACAAGTGCTTTTGATTTGCCATAATTGCTAAACCAGAACTAATTGCAGCATCAAACTTTGTTCTGTTTGTTATGTCAAATTTAGCCCAGTCTTCTAGTGTTCTTTGAAAATACATACTACCTATATCGTCTTTTTCTCTATAATCTCCTTCAAAATCTAATCCTACATATTTCTCAATATACGACTCAATCGCTGAGGCGTGAGATTGTTTAACATCTTCAGATGAATTTGGAATACCTCCTAATTCTCTTTCAGTCTTAGATAACTTATTATAAGTTTTATCCGGTCTATTTAAACAAAAGCCTCGGTATCCTCTATTTTTAAAATGATACAATAAACGAGGTTTATTATTTTCACATAATATTGGCATGCCATAAAATATACACGCCATTAAAACTTCTTCAAAAAATATCTCAGCGGTTTGAGGTCTGGCAATATATTCTAAAAAGAATTCATTACTAGGCGCATCATCCATATTAAATTTTGTCTGTCCATGTAAAGCTCCGTTAGAACCTTTACCTACTACAACTCCTGAAATATCATAAGAGTCACAACCAAACGATCCAATATGTTCATTCCCTGGATACATCTTTCCACCCTTCGTAATCACATTGTTTTGAAGAGAAGCTTTAGGGATGTAAGTTACAAAAAATCTACCTCTTTTATTTGGGCTCCAGATTACCTTAGAATCTTTTATACCATCTTTCCAATGAAAAGATCCTTGTGTCATAAAATGGCCCATATTTATAGAGTCATTATAATCTATTTGCTGGTATATTTTAGTTAAATTAAACAACGACTGTTTGCTTTCATCTCTAAACGCATGTGACTCTGTTCTAGGAAACTGTCTATAAAATTCATTTAAAGCATCAGGATCCGAAGTTAATGATTCAACCTCATTAGTCCAATAATCTACAGCACCCTGTATTATAGGTTCTTTGTCTATTCCTTTAATAGGCTTGTCTGGATTTTTGAATACAGGCATGCCATACATGTCAATAAACCCTTCCATATTCCACTCCATAGGAATAAACAGATTATATAAGCCACTTTTTGTTTGTCCGTTAGAGTTTCTGTTTCTGCAATCAGATGACTCAAATAAATCTTTAAAATTTCTTCCACCTTTATCTAACGCATTTGATGTAGATCCCATCATACACTTACCTATAACTTTACTACCTAATCTTAAACATGTTTTAGTAACACGCCAGTTATTTAATATATTTTCTGGCCTTTCCCATTTACCGCTTTCATCATGTATTAATAATTGTAATTTTTCACCATCATAACTGTTGTCAGATGTATTCTTCCAGTCAATTGTTGTGTCTAATCCCTCAAGCTCCTCTTCACTTACTGTATACATATTTTTTTTAGTAATCTTAGAAGCTGGAACTCTATAAGCCAATTCTGTTTTAGGCTTATCCATACCATCTTGTATAGGTTTAAAAAAGAAAGGATAGTTGTTTGATATTGGCACTATCTTGTCTGTAAACATCTTCTTTGCATCCGCACCAGTTTTTGATAGTATGCCTATTCTAGAATCTTTAGTTATTGTCGCTGTGTTAACACCTTCACACGAGCTCATAAATGAAAATCCTGAACGTCTTATTTTTAAATAACACATACCAAAACTTCTTTTATCAGCTTTGCATGCCTCCCAGAATATATAGAACAAACGATTTGCTTCTCTAAAGTCTGGATGGCCAACGTCAATCTTTGTCCATTGTAAATACATGTAATGTGTTCCTGTAATGTAAGTAGGAACACCGTTATTCATAAACCAAAAACCTTCTTCTCTTTTATCAAACTCCTGCTCAATATAATCTACCCATTTGTTTTTAAATTGTATTGGCGCTTCATGCCATTGAAATATTGACTGTATTCTTTTTAGTTCTTTACTTATTTCAGACGCTTCCCAATATTGATCTTCTTTCTTTTTTGACCTTGAGTATACTTTTGCAGGAGGTTTTGGTAGCGCAATATGTAGGCCATTTATTTCTATAACATCACCTATTTGACCTGACTTAGATATAACAACGAAATTATATTTTTCGTTATAACCATAAGTCCAAGTTCTTGCTTTATTTTTTGTAGATAAAACATTTTTTGGAACTACTCTAGTTAGTGTAGTATATAAGTTATTTAGATCTTGATTCAGCAAATCCCTTAGGTGTGTTATTTTTAGTTACATCTATACCTTCTAGTAATTGCTTTTCGTCTTCTATACGTTTTAAAATTTCAAAAGCATCAAAGATGGCTAGTTTTTTTGTAGCTGCCGCATTCTTTAATCTATCTGCCGCCAGCTCATCATCTTTATCGTATTTAATAATATCTTCTTTTGCTACTTTGATTAGTTGTATAACTGCCTTTTCACCGGCCTTTATGATTTGTTCTTTAATTTCTATTGTATTCATTACATAATCATAGTTATGTTATCTGTAAACATTCTATATAGTTTTTCATCTTCTACATAAAACTCATACTCTGACTCTGGAGTAAAAGACACTTCATCTCCCACCCTTACGCCTAAGCTTTTTAACTCTTTGTTATTATACTTTACAATACCCATTAAAGGTTCTTCTTTACCAGTCTTTCCTAAAAAGGATTTTTTTGGCGGAATAGGTTTTATAAAACAATATTTAGAATGGCTTTTCCACTCTTCTTTATTATAATACAAAAAAAATTGATCAAAGTCAATAAAGAATAAATCATCTACAGTAGGCGTTAAAACTACTAGCTGTAAGTCCTTATATTTTATGTGACATTTACCAGACCTTATTCTGGATACAAAATACTCCCGTTCGTGCTGCTTCATAACAACCTCACGACGGGAGTATAAATATATTTCATAATATCCTTTCCTGTTCCACGAAACTTGCTGTCCTGAAAGCTATCGCTCGCGTGGTTATTTTACTCGGTAACTTAATAGGTTAAATATTAAGCTTCAGCTGTTCTATCGAACCAGAAGCCAATACTGGTTTCGTCAAAGCCCATAACACCACTCCAGTTGTGATAGATATACTTAACCTCCAAATCGTTGAAGTTGGTATAACTGTATGAGCAACTCACGTTACCTCCAGTAGCGTCACCCCCTCCATAACTCACACTTGAAAGACGATTCTTCTTACCAAGGTCGAATGAGTAACCACAGCGAAGAACAAAGTGAATGTTTTCTTCTGAGGTATTATTACCGGAGGCGGGGGTATTGTTAAGTTCAGGGTCGCCATCTTCAAGCGCTGTAATAAAGTCACCAGAAGTTGTCACAGCTTCGATTTCGCAAGTAACTTCAACCGGGAAGGCGGCGGGACGATAGTAAGGATTCTTTCTACCAAGCTCGAAAATGTCTTCACGACTAAAGTCTGTGTTAATCGAAACATTCTGAACGTGAACAGAAGTACCACTACTCGTAAATTTCTGCCAGTTTTCATAAGAGCCGACTGGAGTAGAAAACCCAGTGACAGGTTTGTAAGCATTACCAATGCCAGTTCCGTTTACACCGTCAATACCAACGGGAAGAACAGAAAACTCAAGCATAACATCTTCCCTTCGCTGAACACCACCAGAACCGGCAGCGAGGGCGGCTGGTGAGTCGTCACCATCAAAGACGGTAACAGACTCATCAGTAATCAAAACGTTACCCCCAGTCAGCCACTCTTTATTATTACCAACGAGAGTAAGAGATTCTGTACAGTTACCATCAACTGGGAATGTATAACCAACACTTGAGATAAACATACCAGACATATAGACTTCAACTTCTGCATCACCGTTGTTGTCTCCAGCCGAAGCAACATTGTTATACTCTTCACCAAAAATACCCAAACGAAGGTCGCACTGCTCTTTAGAGCGAGCCAACAATCCACTAGCATCTTGGCTGGTAACACCGGTAGATGCCATAAGATACATAAGTGGATACCCGTCCAGAACCTTCTCTAGAGATACCTCCACATCTGGAATACCCTCGATGTTCTCATAGATTTCAATCTGACCAAGTTCAAAAACCTGCTCAAGGTTAAAGTTGGTAGTAACACCAACACTTTGAAGTCCGTGAACTTGCTCTCCATAATTAAAATCGCTGTGAACAATATTGTTGTCTTCTTCTGCTGGGTATTTTTTTATGGATCTCAATCCAGAACCTTCAAGTTCAGGCGCTCCCATCTCAGAAATAGCTACGGTTTGGCAAGAATATAAAATTCTGTTATTATCGGACATTGTATTGTCTCTCCTGTTTTAGGTAAAATCTATGTTATTATACACAAAAAAGTCTAAATTCTCTCATTTACGAATTCTGTTCTAAATCTCACGACTCCAGCATATAAATCTTGCCCCATCGTGATAACTTGCTGAACTGTTCCGTTTGTGAGCCTCAATTTTCCTAGTGGATATTGTTCCACAAGATCTGGATAGCGTAAAGCCCCAGAAGTAACCTCTCCTTTGTAGTCTATCGGATAGTTTTGATCCGAATTGATATTGTTGCTATTATGAAGAATAATCGTCTTATTGTTCTGTAACGATACAATGTCAACTAACTTGTTCCTAGTTATCTCGTCCTCGGCAATACAGTGAAACAAAACATCCGTATAAACCCACTGACCCCCTCCAAGTTGGTATCCTTGGAAATTTCTAGAGGCTACAACCTCAACAGCAATAGCTGGGAGTTGCAATCTAGACTCTGGAGGAATATTCCAATCTCCTTTATCCTGATCATAAAATTGACTATTTGGCTGTCCTGTGCGCATCTGCGCAGTTCTTAGCCAAGGCACATTGTTTGCATAAACCATATTTACCCATTTATAGCTAAATTCTGCTTGAACTTTACTACCAGTGGGGATGGGAGAATCAAAGACTACTTTACCATTAAAATGATCTACATAATGTGAATATGTACCCGCCTCTGCATTTGAATGAAAACTATCGTCCACCCAAACCCCAGAAACTCCGGGGTTTGAATTATCTACACCAACAGTAGGACTTGGAGAATAATCAACGCCACTCTGCCAAACCCAATTTTTTCTAAACCCCTCCCAGACCTGACCGGCGGGAAACGTACCGCTACCGGGAGTTCTTAATTTACTATAATCATAACCGTCTGGAGACTGTTCTTCCCTCGTTACATTAAAATAGTTACCAATTTCCAGCATAGCCCAATCAAAATACTCAACAAGACCGTCTTGAATATCATTGTTTAATGTATATTCGCGTATGTCGGTTATACCTTTTAGTTTTTGATAATTACTCATAGAAACAACTCTTTTTGAAGTATTTGTGATATTTGTTTTTCTCTTCTTTTAAACATATCAGTAAATACATTGTTGTCTTCCGTGCCTGAATATCTCGGATCTACTCTAAAGTTGCCCCCTGAGTCCATCACCCCGCCGCCAGATCTACCTCCCGGTTCTGCAACAAACTTGTAATCAAAAACTACTACCTGATCTCCCTTTTTTATAAGCCATTCCATCCAGTGTATTTGTGAATACGCGCTGTTCTGAATAGAAGTAAAACCCTCTGGAAGAACAAGTAGGTTAAGGAAGTCTTTAGGTTGAAAGTTTACCTTTAGTGATCCCGACAAGTTATTGCTAAATTTTGTGATTTCTATGTTTGTTGAGTTTACTATCGCTCTGGCACTCGGCCACAAGAAGCAAGGCATCACAGGGCGTTATGCACGCCCGCAGATGGATGCGGTACGCGATGCAATCACAACGGGAATTGACGCAATGGGGGGTAAGTCATGAAAGATGATTTTAAGTT
>WLWH01000481.1_pt1 | contig 32309 bp, 28 predicted proteins | sample 6712741 | NCBI WGS metagenome assembly WLWH01 (sample SAMN12718694, study PRJNA515312) | sponge metagenome | isolation source: marine sponge | host: Mycale hentscheli | place: New Zealand: South Island, Marlborough, Capsize Point | collected 2003-05-01
TGATTTAAGTAAAATTGTAGAAACAGAAGATAATACAGATTTAAGTGGTGAACTAGCTTGTGCTGGTGGAGCTTGTGAAATTGATATAGACTTATCTACAATAGAACAAACAGAAGAAACGACAAACAAATAAGGGTTTTGTTTATCATATTTAATAAAAAGTGATAAACAAAATAGTTTGAGCGATTTTTTTAACAAACAAAGGCCCCAATCATGGGGCTTTTTTTATGCCAAAATTTACATTTCATATTTTTAGTATAAATTACATAGTTGAATATTTATTAATAAAAAGAAATGGCAGAAAAATACATAAATATAGCTTTTCCCTTTAAAGACGACAATTTAAAGAATTACTATTTAAAAATGAATAGAACTGGGCAAGAAGCTATTAAGTCTGACTTAATACATTTATTATTAACAACACCAGGTGATAGACTGTACCTACCAGATTTCGGTACCAACCTAAGAAAATTTATTTTTGAACCTAACGACACAAAAGTTAGGGAAGATATTAAAGCCGAGGTACAACAGTCTATAAGTAAGTACCTACCGAATTTAACAATAACAGAGTTAACAGTTGAAAGACCATCAGAAAGTGAATATGGTAGTAACGCAGAACATACAGCCGTAGTTAGAATTGACTACATATTCACAGAAGGGGCATTAAATAAAGTAGATTTTATTGTTATAACAATATAAAAAAAAATAATATGGCAACACAAGATAAAAAAATTAATTATTACTCAAGAAATTTCGCTGACGTAAGAAACGAACTAGTCAATTTCATTAAACTATATTATCCAGATATTTTTTCAGATTTTAATGACGCATCTGTTGGTATGATGTTATTAGAGTTAAATGCGGCAGTAGCTGATATGTTATCGTATAACACCGATAGGATGTTTAACGAAACACAGTTAGATTACGCACAAGAAAGAAAAAATGTACTAGCGATAGCTAGAACCCTTGGATTAAAAATACCGGGACTAAGACCAAGTGTAACACTAGTAGATTACAGTGTTACGATACCTGTTTTAGGTGATACGTGGGACATTAGATACGCACCAACAATAAGATATTCATCACAAGTAGCCGGTGGTGGTCAAGTATTTGAAAACGTTGATGACATCGACTTTTCATCACCATATACAACTGGGGGGGTACCTAACAGACTAATAATACCAAATATAGATAATAATGGGGTACTACAAAACTATACAATAGTTAAAAGAGAATTAGTGGTTAACGGTGTTACCAAACTATTTAAAAAGGTTATAACATCTAACGATTCGGTACCATTTTTAGAGATATCATTACCAGACACAAATGTCTTGTCTATAGATAGTGTTATAAACCTAGAGGGGACAAACTACTCAAATAACCCAACGTTAGACCAATTTATAAACCCAGAATTAAGGTGGTATGAAATGGAATCTTTAGCTGAAGATAAAATTTTTATAGAAGACCCAACAAGGAGTTCGGATAATCTAGCTGTTAGACCGGGTAAATACGTCTCAACAACAAAAAGATTTGTCAAAGATTTTACTGATAATAATTTTTGTAGATTAACCTTTGGTAGTGGTACTAGAGAAGGTGAAGAAGAGTTAAGTAATATAACATCAGCTGGAATAAAAATAGGTGACTTTATAAATACAACCGCTTTAGGTGAGGTTTTAAAACCAAATACAACACTATTCGTTAGATATAGGGTTGGTGGCGGACCTAGTAGTAATATTGGCCCAAACTCAATAAATTCATTAGGTAGTACAACAATCGTTGTAAATGGGCCAAACGAAACCTTAAACCAAAATGTACAAAGGTCTTTAGCCGTAAACAACCCAATACCAGCAATAGGTGGTGCGGGGGTACCGTCAGTTGACCAAATAAGACAAATAACTAAATACAATTTTGCGTCACAAAATAGAGCTGTAACAATAAAAGATTATGAGGCCTTAATAGCTAAAATACCAGGTAAATTTGGTTCACCATATAGACAACTAGTCACAGAAGACCAAAATAAAATACAAATATATATTTTAGGTTTAAACTCAGAAGGAAAACTAACAAACCAATCTACAAATACCTTAAAAGAAAATATAGCTACGTGGTTAGCCGACTATAGGATGATTAATGATTATGTGTTAACACAAGATGGAAAGATAGTTAATTTAGCTTTTGATATAGACTTGTTTATAGATAAAGTAGTTAACCAATCAGAAGTTATTAATAACGTTATACAAAGTGTAAAAAATTATTTTGACATTAAAAAGTGGCAAATGGGTGACAATGTATATATGGCACAATTAATAGAAAATATAAACAATGTTGGTGGGGTGTTAAATGTTATAGATGTTAGAGTGTTTAACATAATTGGGGGTGACTACTCACTAAATCAAACAACACAATCTTTTATACCAAACAATAACGGTATAGCGTTACCATTTAACAACTCAAAAAGAATTGATTTGGGTGAGGATTACGCTTTATTTGGTGACCAAGACGCAATGTTCGAAATAAAGTTTCCCGCAAAAGACATAAAAGTAAGAGTTAAAAGAGCTTCAACAGTAACAGAATCTTAAAATGGAAAGAATTAAACAACTTATAGGTAGTGCTAGATATAAACTAGCTACCGATTTGGATTTTAATTATAAGATTAATTTAGCGGGTAATCTTAGCCCACTAAAAAGCAATTTAAATACAATAATATCTAATGTTAGTCAAAACCAAGTCTTTTTAGACGAAAGATTAAAATCAACAAAATATAGATTTTTAGGTAGATTAAATATAATTACAGACAATTCAATATCAGTAAATACCCCAAGTGGTGTAAGACCAAATAATGAGGATTGGGACCCACTATTTGATGGTGGTGCTGTATTAAGTGGGCCACCCACAACACCAAATAACTGGGTACTACAGATACTATACCCAAACAAAATAGATAAGTATAAAAAAATAGAAAGCAATGAAGCTTATCTTGGAATCACCATTAGTGGTATAGATTCAACAAACATTTCTGGAACTAAATCACAATTAATGGTTGAAACTTTACAAAAAAATGGATTAAGTGAGGGTGATTTTTGTTATATCTACAGCAGAAACCAAAACAGTACTTATACCGGATTTCACCAAGTAGAATTTTTGGGGAATGATGGTACTTTTTTAAATAATAAAGTAAGGTTAAAATCAAAATATAAAACAAACGAAAATAATTTATTAATAAAAAGGGTGGTTAATGTGTCCGATGACGACATAAACTTTAATAACACAAAAGAATTTATAAAAATAACAACATCTGACATTACAGGGGGCACAACTAACGCTAACTATGTAACAATTAACACAGGAAATCTATCAACTAGTTTTTCAGCAAATACACACAACACAAGAGAGGCCGACTACATAGACATACGTGTTAATAATGTTAGTAACACAAACTTAAATGGTTTACATAGGGTAGAACACATTATAGATAGGTATAATTTTGTTATAGACCTAAAAATAGATAATATACCGGGTATCATATTAGATAATTTGACACTACCTTTTAGAATAATGAATGGAATACCTTCGGATTATTACGTTAGGAAATTAAAACTATTATCTAGTAATGACTATGAAGTAAATAAAGCTAGTTCTTTCGGTTCAAACATATACCCAAAAACAAAAAACACTGAGTTTGGTGTTGCTAACGACACATGGTTATTTACGTTTTTAGAAGACATAAACATTAAAGACACATATAGTCATAGAGGTGGTGAATTAACAGAACTATATATCGCCACAATAAAAAGAGCTGGTGAAAACACATTTAATTGGTCTGATGTTACGTCACATTGGGACTTCCAAAGAACTTACGCCGACACTAGTAACTCAATAGAGGACATATCAATAAATAAGGTGGGTTCTGTTGGTTCTATAGAAAAAAAATTACCTAATATAAGTGAGTATTATGGTGACTTTGTTGAGTACAATAGGAGAGAATTAATGGAAAAGGTATTATCTAAAACAATACATAGGTTCACACTACAAAATAGTCCAACCATAGAAAATGGGTATTACATAGACCCATTCCAACAAATATATATTAGAAAATTTTCTAATATAATAGAAGTGGCTGATTCAGACGAGTCGGTTGTTGGCATACCTGGTGACGCCGAAAAAAGACCCAATGGGGACGAAATATGGAGGGATGTCTTAGAACCTGGTTATATTGAAGACGGTAATAATGGTGTTGATTACCCATTTTTAAATGGTGCTAATTATATTTACACTAATAAACACATTTTTATTAGGAGACAAGACCCAGATACAGAAATAATAACATTGTTTGATAAGGAACAAACAGTAACACCAATAATTGTTTGTTAATGAGTTTATATAGGTTTAAAATAAGAAACGACTTTAATTCAATTACGGGTGGAACTATACAACCGATGTATAATAGTGGTGCAACAGGTAGTCAAAAATTTAATAGTTACCTACAGGTTAAGTACCCAATGAACACCCCCTTTAGTTATAATAAACCACCATTTACCCAGACATTACCTGAATTTGGAGAGGTTTTTGGTTCTTTCCAAAAAATAAAAAATCAATTAAAAAATAATATAATAGATTCTTTTATACCAAGAGAACCAGGTTTTGCGATAACAGGGATTACAAATAATTTTATATCTTCCGGTAATGCCATAAACCCTAATACCAACTATAAAAACATAACCATACCGATAAACACACATTTTAACGTTGTTGACTATTCAGAAGATATATCTGGATTTGTAGATAGAGAAACAAAAAAAAGTATTAATAAAATATTTGATGGTGAAAAAATAAAATATAGAAGTGAAAAATATAACGGCATTAAAGTTAAGTTTAGGTTTTATGATAAAGATACTAACACATATGATAGTACCAGTTTAACAAACGGCTATATATCGGCTGGGTTTGAAGAAGATGAAATAAACATTAAAAATAACTTTAAAAAAAGTTTTTTTAGGTTATATTTTTTTGACAGTAACGACTCAAGGTCACAAAATTTATTATTAACTGAAGATATAGATACTTTCGATAGTCTTAAACCAGAGTTTATACTAGATAGGATTTTTTGGTTTAAAAATGATGAATTATTTTTAGAAACCACTGATAATAGAAGTGTTTATATGGAAGCTAGATTTTTTAACGCTAAAACAGGTAGAGTAAACAGGTTTATTAACCCACCAACAACTATAACTATACCACCTAAGATTAATATCTTATCCATTAACCCAAGCTGGCGTTCAAGTGAGATAACCATATTAAACCCTTTTGCTCCACCCAATAACGGTAACTATAGGTTTAGGGTGGAAGCAGGGATTGGTGCTAACACTTTTAACACAATAACACTTACTGAATATATATTAAAAAGTTAATGAGTTTTTATTCTAGAAAAATACCATATTATAAATCATTTAGAACCATAGACACTGATGGTGATGGTATAATAGACGCGATATCATATAAACCTTATGGTGATTTTTATTATATACAGTTTGGTATGGAACAAACTGTTAAAAATATTGGTCACTATAATTTGGGTGTCGATAAAGATTTTGAAGTCATTAGTTTAGGTGGTATATGGGATGAATCTAACGATGGTTCTAATGATAATAACCCTGATGTGATACCGAATTTAGGAGACATTACGGGGGGTACCACAGGTACAGACCTACAAGGAAACCCTAATTTGTTTTGTAATGACTCTGGAGCAACAAATTACAATCCATCATTACTCTCAAATCCAAACTTTCAGGAGTGTGAAGACTTTTCGTGTTGTACTTACTTAAACACCACCGATTATAGCTCAGGAACACCCAATACTGGAACAGACTTTACTAATGTTGATTGTTTAGTTTTATATACAGATTGGGGTCCATGGAATGAAAACCTATTAGTTAATGACACTAATCAGATATATGTGACTAAAACAGATTGTGTATTGACATTCAGAATGATAAATCAAAACGGTGATTTAGAATTTGGCCCTACTTTCGGTAGTGCTGGTAATGATTTAATACCAGGTGGATGGTATGGGGCCTCAATAAAAATAGAAATCGATAATGGCCTAGGATGGGAAACTATAACTGAAACTAGCGCACAATTATTAGACATGGAGACAACAAGTTCTGGGTATAGTGACATATCCTATGACCCAATAAAAGAATCGTTTACATTAAGTAATAAAGTAAAAATATGGCCAATTAAAAGTGGTGGTGGGTTTGACATTGACTATTACTCAACAAGACCATATAGAGACCTAACAATAAAGGTTTCAGCTAATTCCACTATTAAAGTAACCTATCTTAATGGACCATTAACCATCCCAAAATTAGGTGGAGGGTCATTCACTACAACTAATAGTGAAAAATTAAAGAAAAAACTTAGATTACAATTAATAAAAGGTACGAAATTTACGCCAACCCCATTTAGACCAAGTAACGATGAACCAGAAAACGACTGGGAATACTATGATTATGTAACCAGTATCCCTAATATAAACAGTTTTTTACCCACAATCCCTACAAGGTATGGTGATGGTGAAACATTTCATTTTATAAGTAACGGAACAGTATTTAGTGACCCACCATCATTAAGTGATATGAAAAATTATTGGAACTATTATTTAGGTGGTTATGGAACATTTTCTAGTTCTTTAGTACCATGGTCACCATCAAACACAATGATTCCAGCCGGTGATTTTTATGTAAACCCAAACATTGATGTTATTAATGACTTTGGTGACAATGTCTTATCAACTATAATTTCTGAAGCAACAGACCCATCCCTCAATCCAATTGCCAACCCATTTGTACCACTTGTAGAATTTGACTACAATTGTGACGCAATAAATAACTTTGTATCATATTTTGATAAAAATGGTGATGGGTTTATAGAGTATGATGAAAATTATCCATTAGTAGATACACTAAACCCAGGTTCTGTAGATTCTGGGTTATTCAGTAAAACTAGATACGATTCACCATACGTATACATAGCACCAGGAGCTAATGGTAATGGTGAACCGTTATTAGAAAATGATTTAACTTCTAATTTTTCATCACAAGCAACAATACCAGTAGGAACGCTTTCTAGTGCTGGGTGGAGACAATACGGTTACCTCGATGGTTCACCATCTGGGTTATATGTTTTTAAAAACGCATCACCAACATGTCAAATGGGTGGTTGTGATAAGATATTAAATTCCAACCCAAATTTAGTAGACGAGTCTAACAGTAATATATTTTTACCACAATCAGATTATAACGTGGCGTTTGATATGTCAAGTTGTGCTAACGTATATGATGGTACCTCATACTCAACTGTACCACTTAAGTGGAATGTTGGGAATACGGATGCTAAGGGCGGGTGCTGTGCTAAAAGATACGATTCAAGTCTAATCATGAGTCAAAATGGGCCATGGTTAAGTAGTAAATGTTCTAGATGTCATAAACAAATGACAACAAGGTCGGCCCAACCCATTTTCGATAACAACACTAAAATACAAATGCAAACAACAGATAGTGATGTTTATTATGGACCATTTTATGACCCACAAAATCCAACCTACAATGGTTATGGCTTAGCTTTTTCAAGAGCTAATAAATTTTGTAGGGATGTTAAAAATAAAAATGGTGTTAAAATTTTAAACACATCGGGAAGTTCAGTAGAAAATCTATATGTTGGTGGTATTTTACATGGTGCCGCAACACAAGTAACACCAACAACAGATATAAACAGTAATTACGGTGTCACACAGTCTTCATCAGCTTTTGATGTTGTTGGTACTGGAACGGGTGGAAATTTAAGTTGTAGTTCATCCACAAAATTACCGTTAAAATGTCAAAGAGTAATAGACGACCCAAACTGTCCAAACAGAACAAAATGTATGAAATGTTTATATTGCTTTAAATGCGTTAATGAAGAAAAACAACCAGGTATTTTTACTGGTAATAACGAACCAACAGATGGAGCATCGGATGGTATTGAAATAATAGGTTAATAATAGTTATGATTATAAGTGGGTATACAGATTCTAGATTAAAAGATGTTAGCACATATAGTAAAACACAACCATATCAGGTTGGTGTTAATGGTGTTATAGACGTGATATACAATACAGCAACAATACCTAAAGCTGAATTCGTGTCATACATAATAGATGACATTAGGTATGACACATACATTACCGTACCACAATTTTTTGGTGATAACTTATTTGTAAGAACTAACACTATTTATTTCTTTAATTCAAGTGGATTTACACAACAAGACATAAATGTAATAAAACAAGAGGTAGAAATGGGCATTTCAGAGCCACCCAAAGTGGAAAGTGAGATATTTATTGAAAGACAGTCTTCATCAGTTTTTGAAAGACACTTAAGAATGGATGAAATAACAACAGTACAACAACTAGAAGAGTATCGAAATGGGTATTACAATATTTTTAATTTAGAATAAAATGGCAACAGGAAATTATGGCACAATAAGGCCAGCAAACGTAACAGCGGATGATATAGACATATTTTATACCTACACACCAAGTAGAGATGTACCACCATCGGTACCAGTTAGAGTATTAGACGCTAACAATTTTTTAACACAATTTAATAACCCACTACAAGTTAATGGGACACAACCAATATTAGCTGGTTTATATAATTTAAATTTACCATCAGATTTGTTTTCTTCAAAGGGCTATTATACCATAATGATAAGGCCGAAACAATACTACACCACTATTACTGATTGTGGTGTACTTTCAGCGTACCCCGACATTAAAGGTTTAGTTTTCGACACAAACAAATTACCACCAATCTTAGCACAAAATGACGCTATGGTTGGATATAGAATAGAATATTTGGACGAAACAAATAATATAATATCAAATTTATATAGAATCGTAACATCAGCTAATCTAACGGAAGCGGTAAACCAAAATCTATCAAACTCATCACAAAAAGCGATAAGATATAGATTTAACGATAATTCTAATTTATTATTTACAACACTAACCCCATCGTCACCATCATCGATAACACCAAACAAAATACCTTTTATTGGAAGTCCAGGTCAAACTGTGGTAATAACAAACACATTTTTTAATCCAGTAACAATAGAGTTAGAGATGGTAGAGTATGATACCGAATCACTAGCTTATGGACTATTTGGGAATCAAAGTAAAGGTATACAAGATGGTAAGTACACTATTTATGACTTTGAAAATAGAATATATAAACAATACAACTTATATGAAATACAGGATGAATTTACTGGAGAACCATTATTTGAAATACGAGAGGAAACAGACGAAATAGATGACTCTAAAGATTTTGACATAATAACTGACGTACCAAACGCTTAAATAAATGCCTAGAAAAGTAGTACCAGGTTCGATAACAGAACCATATAAAAAAGGACAAGGTGATTTTTCACCTAATTTAGTTGGACAACAATTCACTGAGGGAGCAACACTTTTCACTTTAGGTAATTTTGCGATAACAACCAATTCATCACCACCACTAAGTAGGGTTTATAATACTGGTAGTTTTTCTGAATCATATTGTTTAGATTCATTGGGGTTAACAGAACAAGAATCGGGTATTTTATCAAATGAGTCTATATCTATTATTTTAAACATAGACCCAAACGATTTAAGTAGGTACGCTTATTTTGGTAGTTTTTATGAATTTATTAAATCAACAATACAAACATTAATATTAAAATGGAAAGGTTCTTTATACGTAAACAGCCTAATACCAACAGATGTTACCGCAACACCAAAAAACACTGTTTTAAATTACACTTACGATTCTGTTAATAATATATCTAGATTTAGTATCCCAACAGTTACAGTTATAAATAACTTTGGTTTAATATTTGACCAAGAGACAAACTTTTCATCTAATGAATACGGTAATATAGCTAATTTAAACACAAATTATTTGAATTATCAAATAACCAATGTCTTTGGTGATTTCTTCGTTTTAGGTTTTTCTGGTAGTACAAATGATAATAATTATATAAATATAGAGGTTAATGGCAATTCTTGGCCGGGTATAGAAACAATTGGCTTTGGTATGTTCGACTATCACATGAGACCAAAAGAAGAAATTCTAAATAAATATTATTTTAATCTATTAAATGAATTTGAAAATAATGTTTTAAATAGGTTGATAGAACCTAAGTACACCATGCAGGTCAGAGTACCGAAAAAAACGGATAGTGGTTCTGAGTATTTAACTAACATTAGTTTAACATGGCCAACATCAGATGGGTATAATTTAGATACTGGTGGTGGAGCTTATAACACATACATAAACACATGGTTAGACGTAACCAAATCTATTGATGAGTATAAAGCAAATTTAATAACAAGAAGGTTTATAACAGCGTCAATAATAGAATTTGATACAGATGGTGGTGGTGATGAAAGATATGGTAGAAAAGTAGATAAACTACTTAAAATATATGGTAGAGAGTTCGATGAGGTAAAGAAACACATAGACGCTCTATCTTTCGCTAGGGTTGTGACTTATAGTAAAAAAAATAACACACCAGATGAATTAATTAAAATTTTAGCTAGTGAATTAGGTTTAGATGTTTTATTAAGTTTTTTTGACAATAACCTATTTAACGATGTGTTACCAGGTAATTCAACAACAGAGGGTTACGGTAATTTTGAATCTGTACCATTTTCAGGATACTCAAGAAATCTATCACCAAAAGAAATGGACATAGAATTATGGAGAAGGTTAGTCATAAACGCTTGGTGGTTATTTAAATCTAAAGGTCATAGAAAAGTGTTAGAATTTTTCTTAAACCTTTTTGGTATAGAAAGTTGTGCTATTAGTTTAGATGAATACATTTATATAGCTAAAAATAGATTAAATGTTACTGAAACATTACAAGCAATAGCTGATTATGTAGGGGTTGACGTTTCAGACTTGTCAGCCAGTGATTATCCAATGGATGAGTACGGTTTCCCAAAAATGAAACCAAACACACCTGACTATTATTACCAACTAAACGGTTTTTGGTATAACGGTGGTAATTTATCAGAAATAGGTAATAACCCACATTTAGGCCCATATGATTATGGTAAAGCCTACTTTGATATACTTAGGTGTTTTATAGAAGATTTTAATGGCTCAATAAGTGGTACAACAACATTTAATACAATAGATAATTTATTTGTAGACTATGAAAATGGTACTATAGAAAATGGTGTACCAGATTATGGTGAAAATTACGCACAGATAATTAATGACAATAATAGAATAAGTCCTAACGCTACAGCTTCATTAGCTGGGGCAACAAACGACATAGCCTACGGAAATAGTAATACATCACTAAGAATAACATTTTTAGTTGGTGAGTCTAATTGTATTGTCACTTGCCCTACTGACTTAGTATTTTATGATAATGGTGTGATTTTTGCTAATAGTTTAACAGAAATAAATATTGGAGAAAATAATATAAGTGAACTATATGCTGATGGTAATTTTTATGAAGCGTTAATAGAATCGACACAAATATCAGAAGAGTGTTGTGATGAAATAAACGGATTTTATTTACCAATAACAAATGCTAGTGTGACAGAATGTCCACAGAGACCAAGTATATCTGGTGGTATTGTGGTTGACGTGACTACTAGAGATTGTTGTAGTAAACAGGTTGTTGGTGTCGATGTTTTTTGGGACTTTAGAACAAACACATGTAAGCTTTATATTGATAAGGATGTTGATACGGATGCACTTTTGAACCCTCTTACCACTGATACGGAAATCGGACAAATATCTTTACGTAGAACGGGTTTTGACCAGATAAAACCGTTTTTCCCAATAGAAGACCTATTTGGTCAAATTGAAACTAATAACGATGAGTTTGTTTGTTATTGGTGTCCACCAACTAAGGTTTTATGTGGTGAAGACTATTATTTAAATATACCACAACCCAAACAAGCGGGAGATGGTATAGGTATAGACCCAGACAAAGAACTTGAAGGATGTACAGACCCAACAGCTACAAACTACAATCCATTAGCGACATTAAGTTGCGGACCAATTGGACCATACCAACCAGATTTAGGTGGGGTTTTAAAGTCTGGGTGTTGTATAAAAGAAAATACAGGCAATGGTGGTGACGAATCATCTGATTTGATAGAATTAGAACCACTATTATGTAGTGGTAGCATTGTAATAACAACTGACGGTTTAGTTTTATTAGACGCGAATCCAATACCACAAGAATGTTGTACGGCAGCGTTTGTTGGTACAAACGTTATATGGAACGGTAAACAATGTGTTTTAGAATCATTAACATCACCTAACTGTGATACTAGTAATTTAGCCATAACCACAACAGGGGTAATTTTGGGTATAAACACACAAGAATGTTGTACAAAAGATGTTATTGGACAAGAAGTTATTTGGAATGGAAAAGAATGTAAGCTTAGTTTTATTGAAGAGACATGTGTAATAGTTAGCATTAATGACCAAAACATAACAGACCCAAAATGCTGTGAAATAAAAGGTGGGTATATAGTTATTGATTCCGCGGGTAATACGTTATGTATACAAAAAGAAAGTAATAATAACCAAGATGATTGCCCAACTAACTATAATTTAACACAAATTGCGATAGCGACAAAACCACCAACATATTATGAATTAGTAACATCGTTTGGTAGCCAAAATTTATCAGAAAAATGTTGTCTACAATACGCAATTGAAAATCCAGGATTTTATTTTGACCCAGATAAGGGTCAGTGTATAAGACAATTTGGAAATACAAAATTAAAAGCCTGTAGATACCAACTGGTAGAGTCATTTTTAGGTTTAACATATCCGACCCTACATATGGGGGATGACGGTATATATAGTTTAGGTGAGAGAGTAACCATGAAATTAAATAAATTAATTGTTAATGGTGTAGATTACTTACAAAGTTTACCAACACTACCACAAACAATATTAGACCCAACAACAGATGACCCAAATAATTGGAATTCTGTATTATTTTTACAAAAAATATTTAATGATTTTAATTTGGTAAATTATAAAGCACAATTACCAGGTAGTCCAGCAAATATATCAAGCACACCAAACTCAAGGGGAACAATAACTGACGTGTATACAGTTGGTTTTGGTTTTTATATAACAAGGCCAGAAACAGATACTTTTGAAATTGACTTAGATTTTTATACCCAGTCAGTACCACCAAACACTTCTATTGGTGAGACTAGTAAATTTATCTTTACTTGGTCAGAAAATAACACATTATTAAATGGTACCTCAAGTGACAAACTAGTTACTCCGGCTCAATGTACTTATGGCGTAAATAAATCAACAACACCTAGTGGTGAGGATTGTTATGTGGTAACAAATAGTATTTATGGTAATGAACCACAACAATGTTACCCATATATATTAAATGGTATAACTTATGAATAAAATACTTAATTAATATGGCACAAGTAAATGGAATAGGGCAAGACGACCCAAATGAAGAGGTTATCGGGTGTAGTGACCCATCGGCGATAAATTACGTATTTAACGTAACAAAGAGCTGTGGTCCAGTTGGAACCTATACTTCCGGTAATTGTAACTCTGGAGCACCACCTAACGCTATATGCTCTGGTTGTTGTTATAAAATTATATCAGATGGTGATACAGGTGGTGATGAGGAATTTGACCCAGACTTAGATGAAATAAATTCAGATTTTTTATTTAATTGCCCAGACATATCAACAATACAAATTAATTTAAACAATACAATAACAGATGCAAATGGTGTTGGATTAACTGAGGAGTGTTGTAAAAGGGATTATTTAGGTTTTGATGTTTCTTACACTTTTGTTGAAGGTAAGTCACTTTGTATGGTAGTAAAAGAAGAACCTTGTCCACCATTTGAAACACTACAACTAGGCCCAGACCAAGTAACCATTGTAAATATTAAGAGTGAAAATTGTTGTACAGAAGAAATAGTGGGGCCACCAGTATATTGGGATGGTAAAAGCTGTAAATTATTACCGACTACCGATGATTGCTTATTTAATGAAATATTTTTAGTACAATTAAAGGTAGACCCTAAAGTAGAACAAGTATTCGGTATAAACGATGCCAATGAACAAATACCTTTAAGTATAGATTGTTGTACAGAAGATGTGGTTGGATTTGATGTTACTTGGAATACTGACGCTAAGAGATGTGAAAAAACCCAACCCGAACAAGATTCAACAACAATAACATTAAATGAGGAAATTATAACAGCTAACGATTGTGATGATTTATTAGTGTCCACGAAATTATACTTCACCAAACCAACAGAAGAATGTTTAGCAGATATCACCGCTTTACTATTACCAGATAATGGTGCGATAATAGTAGAACAGTTAGGTATTTTTGATTCTGAGACAGATGGGTTTAATACTTGGGTAGATTTAGGTGTTAGATTAACGAACACAACAAACAACCCATTTAACATTAATTTATTTATAAATGGTGTTTTGGATTGTTGTGAATATGATATTAGGGTAGATAATATTAGGGTTGACTGTTTTAAAGAAGAAGATAGAATATTTTATTCTCAATCCAAGTGTGTTGGATTTGATTTAACTAGAGTAATCGACAATAAAAAGTCATGGGTTTATAATCCTGGTTCTTTTACTGGTGTAACACTAGAAGACGTAAATATAGTAAAACGTGGTGAAGAAAATTTAATACAAGGTTTTGGCGTTATAAATAGAACATTTGCTCCAAGTGTTGATGCTGACCTACCATGGAGATATACAGACTACTATGAACAATCTAATATTTTAGAACCACACAGTAAATTGGTGATGAATAGTAAGGAGATGGAACTTACATTTAATATGTGTAATGAGTGTTGTGTTTCATTTTCTGAATGTCCAGAAGGGTATACACTTAGTGCCGGAACAAAGAGTTGTTATAAATCATCATGTCCGGCTGGATACACACTTAGTGGTGCTAGTTTATGTTATAGTGCTTCCACAGAAGTTCCCACATTTATTATGAGTGGTTTTACAACACAAGGAGCTGTACCACCACAAGATTTAATAGATGATAACGTAGCCTTAAACCCAGTACCATTTAATAGTTTTTTAACAGCAGGAATATCTACTGGAAGTACAGTTAATATACCATTATCTGGTATATCTTACACTATAGCAAATATTATAGATTATAGGAGTTTAGACTTAAATTCACCACCAGCAATTAGCCCAACATTTGATTTCTTTGGTGTATACTATGAAATATATACTACACCACCTGAAACCCTATACACTGGTTCTACAATATTAACAAAAGAATCTGGGTCTTACTGTATTGAGACTGTTAGTTTATTACAATTAGAAGAGTATAAAAAAGTCTTCCAAAGTTTTTGGGTTAGAATGATTGAACAGTTTGTTCCGGCGACAACAATATTTGTTTCTGGTGAGAAATGGTGTAATAATGATAAGTTTATATGTACAGAAATCGAAGAATGTGATTATGATTATGAATATGTTGATTCTGATATTACAGTAATAGAATATGGTACAGATTTTCCACCATCTTCAGGCACAACAAATAATGAAACAAATGGTGGTGACACAAATACTGGTAATAATTCTGAAACAGAAATAGATAATGAGGCAGAAGGGACCCCAAATAATTCAGATGACGGAGCAATAGTTACCGGACCTATAAAAGTAATAACAACACCATCTGAACCAAATGGTAATACAACAACCACCGAAACCCGAACAAGTAATGATAGAAATATAAAAAGACAAAAAGCTCAATACTATGGTGGTCTAATAAAGGGTAGGAATGAAATAATATTTAAATAATGTGTATACTTTGTAAAAATAAAAAAACTAATCTACCAATAGTAAACAATGAACTATTGGTACAAACTGAAATAGATAGAGCTGGTCTTTCTAATATATACAATATTAGTAACACATTAGCTTTTTGTAATGAAACATTTAAAAACCCTTTATATAATTTAGATGGTGCAACAAAGGCAACATCCGCATTTACAACAACATCTTGCAGTGGAATAACAACGGCATCAACTTATAGTACAACCGCTTGTACTGCTGTTTATAATTTTTCAGAAATAGACGACTTTACACTAACCTTCAACATAACAGGTAATACACAATACACTGGATACACTGGTGATTTTTGTTATCACACATTTGATATTAGTAATTTTTTAACCCAAGAGAAAGACTATGTTGTAAAACAAGATTCGGTATTATCAGACTGTTTTATATATTCAGCAATAACTGGTAACACATTAGTGGAAACAATTAATGTTGGTGAACTGCCGCGTAAAGATGCCCAATATTTAATTAAAGATTATAACCTTTTTTATACAAAAAATTGTCAAGACAAGTTAAGGATAAACACATTTGATTTAACAACACAACCTATAGACACAATATTTTCAGAAGGTTGGTATTTTATAACTGTAGTAAACCCAGAACCACCAGTTTTTGGTTTAGTAATTAACTCACCACTAGTAGATAGTACGACTTTAATTACGGAATCACCAGAACTAGTCGAAGGACAAACAAGTGTCTTTAAAATAAATGGGATACCGTTAAATAATAAAATTTTACTTTATGTTAATGGTATACAATTAACTGAAGGGATGGATTGGGTAATATTACCAGAAAACAGTAGATTAATAGAGATAACATCGGGTGCATTGGAACCAGGTAGGGACATCATAACTGTAACATACCTTAATCTAAGTAGGGATACAGAAAATATTTTTAACTTAAATGAAGACTACTTACAATTAGATTCTATGGTCGTTAATACGATAACAACAGATGTAGTATACTCAGGAGCCGTAAGACCATCTGTTAACTATAACACAGTGAGAAGTAGACAAGAAGTGTTATTAACATCAGCTATTAAAGATTTCTCTAATATTATATTTACAGTAAATGGTGTTAGACTATCAATAAACAAAGACTACTACTTAAGTTCAAGTGATAGCAGAAGACTAATAATCGACCCAAGTGGTTCAATTGATTTGGGAGATTCTGTCTCTATTTTCTATCTAACAAAGGAAACTAATGATTACTTAGATTTAGGGTATTATAGAAGTTTAAAACCTGGAATTACATGGTCCGTACCTAGTAGTTATGAAAGGTACTTAAGTAAAAATGGTAAATTTTTATTACAAGTAACAACAGGGTCAGACACAAATTTTGACACACCTATACAAAACAAATTTGTTGATTTTGAACAATTAAATAATGTATATACAGCAGAACTAGATGAGCTACCAACAAATTTAGGTGAAAATTTCTTAGTTAGGGTATATTTTTTTAAAGATTACCCTATATTATTTAACAATATTATTACAACTAGGAGTGTTAGTAATATAGCCTCATTTAGGGTTAACATAAACTTTAGTAAAAATAGTTATTAATGCAAAATAAAAGTATTAGAATAAGGACCGAACCAGGTCAAGATAAAAATATAAACTTTGAGTTAAATCAAGACTTTGATTTTTTAGAGATACTTAGCCTTAAAATATCACAAGACGATTTGTATAACACGTTTTGTTCTAGTTATGGTGTTGTTGTAGGTCGAGTTATCGCTAATGGTGGTTTCGGAGTACCAAACGCTAAAGTCTCAATTTTTATACCGATATCTAGTGATGACGAAAAAAATAATTTAATAAAAGAACTATACCCATATAAACTTACTAGTAGTAAAAATAACAACGGTTATAGATATAATTTATTTTTAAATGATGTTACTTGTAGTATAAATACAAGTATTGGTACGTTCCCAAAAAAAGAAGATGTTATAAACAATGACATCCAATTGGAAATATTTGAAAAATACTATAAATACACAACAAGAACAAATGAGGCTGGTGATTACATACTTTTTGGTGTACCAACAGGACAACAAATAGTACACAGTGATGTTGACATAAGTGATATAGGTGTTTTAAGTTTAAGACCATATGAACTAATAGAACAAGGGTTTAGTGAAAAATTGTTTGAAAGTAACACAAAGTTTAGGGCCTCAAGTAATCTAGAAGATTTACCACAAATTAAATCACAAGATAAGGGTGTTGATGTAATACCTTTTTGGGGTGATACTGATAGGTGTGATTTTGGTATGACTAGGGTTGATTTTGATATTGGTATAGATATAATACCTTCTTCTATTTTTATGGGTTCAGTTTTTACTGATACAAAGAAAAACGCTTTAAGTAAAAGATGTAACCCTAAAAATGATATGGGCAGACAGTGTGAGTTAGACACAAGAGCGGGTTCAATAGACATATTAAGAGTTATGTATGATGAACGTGAAAACCCTATAGAAATTCAGGAATTCACACCTAAAGCCGGAAAAGACTTAATTGATGATGATGGCACTTACGCCTTTAGTTTACCTATGTATTACGATAAGGTTGTTACTGACGAATTTGGTAACTTAGTTTCGTCATCGGACCCTGAAAAAGGTGTCCCAACTAAGGGTAAATATAGGTTTAAATTAAAGTTTAACGAACCTTCGACTATTAAAAAAAGAAGTACAGCTAGTTTACTAGTCCCCACACTAAATAGAATTCACGGAGGAACTGAGGGTACTGAACAACAAAGGTGGACAAATGATATAAGGGCGTATGATAGTGATAACGATATTAATGTTGGAGTAAATTTCGGTAATAAAGGTACTCTTGTCCCCATTACTTCGACAGCAAGTGCTGATGCAAACAACATTATTCCTGGCGTCTATCCAATTAACGCATCCCCAATATACGAAACTTTAAAACAAAACCCTGACGAACCAAAACCTAGAACGATAGATACTGATTTGGATTTAGATTTTCACACATTTGAATGGAAACAAGTCTATACATTGTCACAGTATATTAAAAAAGTTAAAAGGGGTAATAATAGATTTAGTTTTTTAGGTTTAAAATCTACCGATGAATGTGATTATAATAACAGCATTCCTTTTACTACAGCAATAAAAAAAACTAGTTTTAATTTTGCTTTAAATAGGATACTTATAAATTTCATATCTTTTCTTCTTAAAACTTTAATAATATTGGGTAATTTAAGATTTTGTTCTTATATAAGGTTTCCTTTTGCTAACTGTCAAAAAGTACTTAATTCCGCACCATTTGGTTTTATAGTAGGTGGTCTAAATGACACGTACCCTGATGGGTTTCCACTATCTTGTGGTGATGATGAATATTTTATAAAATTTACATGTCTTGAAGTGGGTTGTTATTGTGTTGATGAAGATGGTAACCAAGACGAAGTACAAGTAGGCTCTGGTACTAGCGCCACACCGTGCTGCCCAAAGTTAGATGATGACGCACCAGGTGGGGTAGTGTGTGATGACCTTGGATTCTGTTTTTCATTTAATATACTAATACCAACCGAGGATAACTGTTCGTCTTTAAATCAACTTGAAAATTGGAAGTGTTGTGCTATTCTAGACTCTGCTAAAGAGAACAACGCAATACAATTTTCATTTTTTGACGCTTGGTTAAACGGTTCAGCTTATTTATTTCAGTTCAAAATAAATGTAAAAATAAAAAATGATGGAACAACAAAGTCTAAGTTTTGTGGTCCAGGGAGTACCAATACTGGGGGTGAAAATTTTGTTGCTTACACCACAGCTGGAGCAGTAAGTAGATTCATTAGTACAGCTGAAATTTTATTAGATGCTGGGGCTGAAAGATATACAAAAAATACTTGTAGTGAGGGCCAATGTTTAATATTAGGGCCATCGATAAATGAAGACGATAGAAATTATGTTGGAGGGACGTTACCAACCTACAATTATGCTTCAGCCATTTTGGGCTTTGGCCCTGCCAATACTACTTGGTATTCAGCACAATCTATAATAGTACCAAAAAACTCACCAGGAATACCAAATGGGGCTAATGACGCCAACGAGTTTATTTATTGTAATTGGGCTAGCTCAACAAAAATTGTTAGTTTAGGCCCAATAGAAATGTGTGAAGACACATTTAGTGATATAAGGGGGTGTATAGCTAAAAATGACGAATGGTTGGACCCTAGTGGGGGTAGTGTAACTAATTGTTCAATATCAGATTTAAGATTAGGTGATAAGGAAAATCCTTATACGGGAGATGATTTCGGACCACTAAGTCCATACGAAATACCAGGTAGTAGCATAAACTTACCTAAAGTTATAAAAGTTGGTACGGGTGGTGAAAGTGGTTTTGATAGACAAGAAACCACTAAAAAAATTACAGAAACATCTTATCAGGACCCATCAGCTGTACTTATTTATTTATTAAGACAAGAAGATTGTGATTTTGGTAAATTATTTTTAAATCCAGCTGAAATCAGTGTTAAGTGTCATGAATTAGAATTGTATCAGGAATATCAGGAGTCAATTAGAGAGGTTTGTAAAGAACATAACACAGTTGTTACGGTACCAACAATTGACCCCGCCAGTGGAGAACCAGATTTTATTAATCCAGAGGTTTGGGATGTTGCGGGTACCGCTAGTGACATAGACCCAGATGACGTAGATGGACCTTTTGAGGTTGATGAGTTGCTATATAATAGATACAACCCAAACCAAATTATAGACCCAAGTTATAACCCAGCTAATTTTTCTAACGCTAACACTGGACATATAGACCCTAGAACTAATATGCCTTATTTTTATTTTGGATTAAGACCAGGTAAGTCAGCCATAGATAAATTTAGGACTAATTTTTTATTATAAAAAAAAATAAATCAATATTATTGATATTTATTAAAAAAAGAAAAAAGTGAGTTACATAGATAAAAATTCAAATATAGTTGTAAGTGCTAGACTTACAGACACCGGTAGAAATTTATTAGCTAGTGGGGCTTTAACATTTAATACATTTAAATTAGGTGATTCAGAAATAGACTACTCAACTTTGGGAGCTTCATACGATATTACCCTAGAAAACATTATAAGGGCTAAAGCTAAGCAACCAGAAATTAAAACAGTATTATTGCCAATAACCACATCAACCCCAAGTACCGCCTCTTTAGGTTTAACTAGTGTTACAGCTTTAGAGTTAAAAACAATTAGTCAGGCACCAGAACTAGGGTTTTTTCAAATACAAACAGGTGTAACAACATTTGATTATACAGCACACACAACAACAGACTATGTATTACAGTCAGATACAGTAATACCATTGAGTAGTTTAACTGGTTCAACTATGTATGTACCAGTAAAACAATCAACAACATACGGCACAAACGTATATGAACCATCTTTTGGTGATTTTATGTTAGTCAAAATGAGTAACGACACAATATCCGCCACACAAACAAATGGTGTTATAGAAGAAGATTTACCAGTACCATATCTTTGGTATAGAGTACAGGGTACTTCTGGTACATTAGCGGCAGATAATTTATTAGTTGAAGTAGATAGAGATTTCGCTTATTTTAATGGATACGCTGGTGGTAATGAGTGTTGGGCATCTTTTTACCCTAGTGGTAACACATTTAGTTCAGGTGGACTATATAGTGGTGGAACTGTTTGGAACCAAAATAACGTTTGGAGTTACCCAATGGCGGGTGTTGATGACGGTTTAGGTACTTATGAGAATTTCGAAAATTATGGTAGTGAGAATTACATAGGTTCAAAAGAATATTTTGGTTACACATCAGAGATAACCAATGTTTGTAGTGACTATAGGTCTATAGGTATATTACATTATACTAACGTACAGACATGTGATAATCAATCAGAAAATACTTATGGACAAAATCTATATATAGACACCACAGTACCAGCATCCCCAATAGTTAAAGTACCAACATTAATGTGGCACGGAAGAGCTTTTTCGGGTTCAGGAACGGCCGATTTAATTGGTGAATCATTTTCCGGAACAGGTGTTGAAAAATATGTAACATTAAGTGGGGCAACAACTGAGATTAGTTATTACGATTTAGTGGATAGTGGTGGACTTAATACTGTAGGTAGAATATTCCCTAACCAACAAATGATAACGATTGACGACCAAGAATTAGTTGCTGCATTATCATACAAATCAAATAGAAATTGGTCTCTACCAACATTAAATTATGGGTTATTGACCGCCACAGATGGGTTATTGGGTCAACCACAAGATTTATATGTCTCTTATTTATTAGAGAGCACATCTGGATATACAACTGGTTTACACGCACAAAACTATACTTGTGTTGTTTTAACAGAGGAAGAGTGTCCTGATAACGCTAAAAAAGATGTTCAAATAACATTCCCAACAGCTGGGTTATCGTATATGACATTAAGTGGTGACACAGGATTTAAAGCCGATTCATTTAAGATAATAGCACAAAGAGTTACTTCAGGTGAAAAACCAACGTCAGATGGATGGAGAATAATGGACTTTACTAGTGACATAACAGGTCATGCAACTGGTACAACAATTAACCCACTTTCATTAGAAAACACAACATTTACAATCACAGCTAACAAATACAGTACTAGTTCGGCATATATTTTACACGATTACATTAATATACCAACAACAGCAGAAACAAATTTATTACAGTTTGGTGATGAAAATTTCTTTTATGGTAATATGAGTTCCGCTGGTGTTACTAGGAAATGGAGAACAAAATTTAATATAGTAGTACCACCAACACAATTTAATACAACAAGTAACCCAACATGGTTAGGTAGTGGGCAAAATGTTCACATTTCAGAGGTAGGCATTTATAGTGTAGGTGGAGATTTAGTTGCTATTGGTAAGATGAATTTGCCAATAGAAAAAAATAACACAACAACTGTGATACTTGAAATAGCTTTTGATTTATAATGGGTTTTTTATCTAAAGATACTAATGAAGTTAAACTTATATTAACAAAACATGGGAAGGTCCTATTCTATACTAAAGGGGCTAAAGAAACCTTTAGATATTTTAGTTTTTCTGATGATAATGTTCTGTATAATTTATGTGTAGAACCACAGGGGGTATTAGAAATAACAGGTAGTCATAAAAGTTCAACAACAAGGAGTGAACCAAGATATAAAGTAAAAATTAAAGAATAATGGCGAATAACGTAGAATTAAAATTGACGAATTACGGTTTAAATAACATCATGTCTAATGGTGCAGAACAAACATTTAAATACTTTAGTTTATCTGATATGAATGAAATTTATTATGTTACAAGTAACCCTAATTTAAGTGATATAATGAATATTACAGGTTCTAAAAGTTTATTTACCGCAAGAAGTTCCTGTAACGACTCAACACCAACATCAGCACAAATTAACCCACCAACTAACACAAATCTTTTAAAAACAGCACAAAGATGGGTTGTTAACTATTACAAAAGTAATTGTGGTGTTAATGATTATACACAAAGTAATTTAAATTTAACAATAAACTTACACGAATATTTTAATTGGTTAGAGGATGTGGCTAAAACTAGTGGGTATAGTGAAACTTTGGAAACAAGTTTAAAATTAATACAAGGAATTTATTTAAATAAACAAGAACAAAACTTTGTTGATAAAACTTGGTCAAATATAGACACAACTAGTAGATTTGTTGCTTCATATGAATTTATAAACGAACAAGATAAAAATAATTATTTAAATTTCGGCAGTAAACAAATTGAATACACAAGAGACCAACGAAACCAAGTAGACAAATCTTTTGATAGATTTTATACCAGCATTTTATTAGGTTTTGGGTCAAACATAGAGGGTAGTTACTATTTAGAAGGTCATAACTCATATTTAACTTTTGGTTCACCACAATTTGGGTACGTAGTTAATGGTTTTGTTAATTTCATTCCATTAAATAAAATGGGTAATACTAAAAATTACGATGAAATTAGGCCGGCGGTAATTATTGGGTCACAAACAATAAAAGATACTTATTATTTAAAAGAACCAAGTAAATTTAAAACAACGGATTTAAATAAATTTATGGGACAAGCGGTTTGGGGATATGTTAATTCAGAAAATCAGCCACTTATAGTTGGAATGATAGAAAAGGCTAAAAATCATATAGAATTTTATTTTAAAGAAACATCCTTTAATAAATGGGAGTCACCAATTAACTTAAGACTTAAATTGGGTGAAACTGAAAACTTACCAATTATTGGTGGTGATATAAGATACAACTTTGTGTACGAACCAAATGCAACCCTATTAGGGTATAACAACATAATAAATATTAACTAATGTTAAAGATATATTACGCAAGTGCGAGTGACTACAATAACAATAATAGATTCAAAGACCAAGTAGAGGGTAATAATAGTTACATATATAACGCTTTTCTTTCCCCAACATCGGCTGATTTTTATTACAAAGTTAATAACAAACTCGAAACATTAAATTTACAAATGGTAGATTTCATACCATTAGCGTCAAGTGGCATGAGATTAATACCAAATTCTTTTGTGGTAAATAAAGTAGATAGTCAAAGCATTAGAATAAATTATGACAGCTCAACAAATGTTCAGTCAATAACAATAGTTTAAAAAATATAAAATGAGTTCATTAGTACAAACAGAAAACGTAACTATAAACAATACAGAAGAAGAAAGTAATTATTTTTACGCTATACCAGGTGGAGAAATAGAGTGGACATATATAGAACCGCAATCATTTACAGGGTTTAATAAAAATGTGTGGTCACATTTTTATGCAAATTTAGGGTTATATACAACTGAAATAGCTGATAATTATAATATAAGTACCCAAGAAGGGGGTTTTTTAAATACTTCACTAGAGGGGTTATATGAGGCTTACAACACAACAGGTATTGTTGTTGGTTTAATTAGTAATGAAACTTATAGACAATCTTTAATTGGTCGTGATGGGGCAGTTAGAGTACCAATATCCGCTTCTGGTTCAACAGTATTGAGTGGTTTAACAGCTTTAACAAGTTATTTCACATTTTTTGATACACCAGAAATATTACAAAGAGAGACAAGTGGTACATGTGCTAAAACAGCAGGTGATACAAGAAAATATGAGTCACTTAAAGAGGCTGTTATAAATACTGGTATTGGACAACAAAATGGTAAGGGTAATAGTGGCCCGAGTTATGAAAGTGGTGTTAATTTTATATTTAATGATTATACTAGTTTAACATCTGGCTCTACCTCTGGGTTTAGCCAATCACATAAAAATAGTAATGCATACGCAAACGGAAAATTAACAGCAAGATTTCAAGGAGAAGGATACCATAAAGCGGCAGGAATGGTTGACTGTATAGCGGGTATAATTTGTTTTTGGGATTCTGAAATAGTTAATGGTTTTAATTTTTCTATAGCGACTGGTGGTACGGGTACTACAAGAGCGGTTTTCTTAAACAATGACGCCTACGCCGTAATAAAAGATTACGATTCAAGTGTTTCCGCTGATATTAGAGTTAACGCAACACCAGACATATTAAAAACAACAACAAACCCATCTAGAAAACAAGCGATAGCTGAAGGTGATGTTAATTGTGAGGAAGTGGTAAAAGTAACACAGGTATGTTTATATGACACTTCAGGACAGGTGACAGCTATAGGCACACCAACAGAAATAATAGAAAAAACGGATAATTATGTCGTAATGAACCTTAAAGTTAGGTTAGATGGTGGTATTAGTAACGTTTACGGTCCAACTGTAGACTCAACTGTTTACCCATCATAAATAATAAATAAATAAAAGTTTTAGAAATGGGAAGAATCTTAGGATTAGACGTTTCAACCAAGACCATAGGAATAGCATTATTCGAAGAAGATGGTAAATTGTTGGAACTAACACACATAACACCAAAAATCAAACCAATACCAGAGAGTAAATTGGAATTGTTATTTAAGAAGGTTGATGCCTTTGAGAAATTATTAACTAGATATATTGAGTTAGATATTGATAAAGTAGTAATTGAGGAACCTCTTTTAAATAGTAATAATGTCTATACCGTAGGTACATTATTAAAGTTTAATGGTATGATATCGAAAATGGTGTCAGAGGTTTTAAACGTTATACCAGATTTCATATCATCATATGACGCTAGAGCATATTCATTTCCTGAGTTAATGCAAATAAGAACACATAATAGAAAAGGTGAACCTTATACAGAAAAAGAAATATCTAAGAAAAAACCAGTTTTATTTGGTTCTTACGATTGGAAGGTAGATAAAAAAATGGTTATTTGGGAAAAGGTTGCTGACCTAGAACCACAAATTGTTTGGGAATACACAAAAAATAACACCCTAAAAAAAGAAAATTTTGATATGACAGACAGTTATGCTTGTGTTAGAGCCATTATGTGTAAAGATGGTCTTTGGGATTGTAAACAAAAAGTAAAAACAGAATCAGTTTAACCACAATGATTTACATTACATTAGCTATATTGGTTTTTGCTGGTTTAGTTATATATGTGAATAATGATGACTACCGTTGGTGGTAACCCCCCTTTATTTTTTAAATAAAAAACACTAGTTTTATTTTATGTCAGAAAATAGACTAATATATGGTATACTAACCGATGTTTTAGGGAGACCCAAAAAACGTAACGAGTCAAAACAACAATATAGTTTTGATTGCCCAACATGTTCAGCTGAAAAGGGTGAAGATGATGGTGATGGTAAAGGTAATTTAGAAGTTAATTTAAGAGAAGGTATTTACCATTGTTGGGCTTGTGGACAAGTTAATGGAACAAAGGGAAACTTAAAAAAACTATTTAAGACTTTTGCCACAACACAACAGGTTAAAAAATTAAAACTAATAGGGTATGATTTAGACTATTTAAACAAAACAAAAAAAGAACAAAAAGAACTTGAAGAGATAAAACTACCAACCCATTTTATAGACTTTAAAGACTCAAACCCAAAATCACTACTACATAAACAGGCTTGGAATTACTTAGTAAAAGAAAGAAAATTAACAGAAGACATAATAAGTAAATTTAAAATTGGGTATTCTGTTGGTGGTAAGTATGATTCTAGAGTTATAATACCTTCATATGATATACATAATGAATTAAATTATTTTGTAACAAGAACATACGCTAACGCAAAACCAAAGTACCTTAACCCAGATTCAGACAAAGAAGAAATAATATTTAATGAATATTATTTAAATTGGGATTCAGACATATATTTGGTTGAAGGCCCATTTGACCATATAGTCACCCACAACTCCATACCCATATTAGGTAAAAAAATATCTGACAAATTAATGAATTTACTTTTTAATAAATCTAAAGCTAATATTATTATTCTTTTAGATTCAGATGCTTGGGGTGACGCAAAAAGACATTACGCAAAGTTAAATGTTGGTAAATTGTTTAATAGAGTTAAAATAATAAAAATGAAAGAAGATTATGACATCGCCAAAGTACATGAAAATTTTGGTCGAAAAGGTGTGATAGAAGTTATGAAAAGTGCGTATAAACTAAAAGAAAGTGAATTATGATGGGATTTAATAAAAGACACTTAAAAGAGGGTGTTGTGATTGAAAGGTTTGAAAAACATGGACTTAAAGGTATTATAAATTATATTGGTAGTGCTGACGCATTATTTACAAACTCAAAAAAAGTTAGTAAAATATTAAAAATTCTAAGTTCTGAAAATTGTGAAACAAAAATGGAATTAGAAATTAAAAAAATAATTTAAAAAAAAATGATACACATAACAACACACCCTATTAAAAAATCAGATTTAGGTTTTCACGGAAACTTATTTGGTGGTAAACTACTTTCTTGGATGGATGCGGCTGGAGCGGGTTTTGCTTCAGAAATTTGTGACACCCCTAGAATGGTAACAAAATTAATTGATAAATGTATTTTTAATAAACCAGCTAGAGAAGGTCAGTTACTTAAAATATATGGTGTTGTAGAAGAGGTTGGTAATACTAGTCTGACTATTAGGTTAGAGGCTAGAAGTCATAACGTATACAATGGTAAACAAAACCTAATCTTATCAACTAACATGGTATTTGTTAGGGTAGATGAACAAGGTGACGCCATTCCAATCTCAGATAGAGTAAGAGAAAAACATGACAAAAATATATCACCAGAAGGGTTAAAGGAAATTGAAAGGTTAAGAAAAAAATATGTTATAAGTGCAGAAGATTTAAAAAAATACCAAAAAAAATAAAATGAAACCATATAGATTTAGTGATGATGGCAACTAAAAGAGATTCAATAGTTTGGTTAGAACCCGAAGAACATGTTTATATACATAAAGATACAGACATTAAGTATAAGTCCGTTACAACGGTCCTATCAATGCTTGAACCTGAGTTTCCGGCTGAAGAGGTAGCACTTAGAATTTCACAACAATCAGAAGACGTTAGAAAACCCGAATACAAGGGCATGAACCAACAGCAAATATTAGATGAGTGGAAAAGAATAAATGATGAGGCTAATGAATATGGTACTGAAGTTCACGAAATACTAGAAAGGTATTTATTAGCAGATAAAATCTATATACCAAAAAGTGAGTATGAAAGGGAAATAATAACCAAATTTCAAAAGATAGACCCAATGACTAATGGTATAATATACCCTGAAACAATCTTATTTTCTGAAAAACATGAGTTAGCTGGAACGGCAGATATTATTGAAGACTGTGGTGACTATTTTAATGTTTGGGATTTTAAAACCAATAAAAAAGTTAACTATGTGTCTGATTATGGACATTGGTTAAATAAACCCTTAACATATCTATCGGCATGTCAATATAATATATATGGTTTACAAATGTCTATATACGCCTACATGTTCCAAATGGAGACAGGTAAAAAAGTTGGTAGAATGGGGTTATTATATCTTAACCCAGAAAAAGATTATGAATTTGAAATAATACCCGTACCATATATGGGGTTAGAAGCTAAAAAAGTTTTAGATTTTTGGACTAAAAAAAGAGTTAAAAAACACAAATTATAAAACCAAAAAAGAAAAAATACAATCATATATTTTCAATAAAAGAAGAAATGGAAAAATGTAAAAATGACCCCATTTATTTTTATGAAAGGTATTGGTTACCATATGCTCTAGGGATTTCACCACCAAGTATAAGAGACACAGAAAAGTTCCTTTTAGAAACCTATTGGAGAATGGGTAATATAGATGATTAACTTAATATTGATTTAATATAAAACTAAACTTGTCTTTCAATACCATCAAGTAGTCTATCTACTTTTTTTCTTTTCCTATTAGGTATAGTGTACCAACGAGAATCATCAATAAGTATATAAGAACCTTTTTTTAGGATAGAATCTAAAACTTTCATGGTGGGCCCATAATTAGTTATCACAACATAATTTTTTGACTTCTTTTTTTTAACTGATACACCAACACTCATAGGTATTTGTGAATAAGATATTATGGAGATTAATAAGATGGTTAGTATTGAAATTATTTTTTTCATATTAGTTAAAGTGTTTATTGTTTTATTGATTATTCCTATTATTAGGTTATAAAGATATAAAAAAAAATTAATAAACAAAAAAATGGCAGAAAAAAAAGAATTCGAACCTAAAATATCTGAAGAAGAAACTCTAAAGATTAGGGATACTTTTGTTGGTTTTTATAAAAATTTAGATACAATACAAGACTATTTCTTAGAAAGGAAAAAAGAAAAGATTGATGGAATAGACCACACTAAATACACGGGTGAAATGTTCAATGATTTTTCAATTGAGCCTAAAAATATGAATTTTGAAATTGAGGTCATTGAAGGTAAATTATTTACACCAACAACTCAAATTATAACTTCATTACCACTTGAGTCTCAAATAGGTAGGCAAATAATGATGGGGATTAAAGAAACAAATTCAAACAAGTATATTGGTTTTATTAGGATGGCTTCACCAGTGTTAGCAATTAAACCTAGAAACGAATATTTTGGTGATAAAGTAGTCGCGACACAAGTTAATAGAAGTATGATTAACGGAGCTATCATAGTACCTGTACAACCTTTTGGTTATAATTGTCTTGGTGGTAAATTATTAGCTTTAATTGCTTGTTCTCATGAAGTAAGAAATATGTTAAAGGAAAAGTATGGTGAAAAAATTGAAACTTGTTTTATGGAAACAACATCATTATATGGGGACCTTAAAGGTGTATCACAATATGATGGGCTTAAACCATTTATGAGATATCAGGCTATGACTGAATCAGATGTCTTTCTATTCCCAACAGAAGAAGTTTATGACCCAATTAGAAGACGAATGAGAGAGTTGTATGGTAAAGAAGAGTGGAATGGGAACACAGTTGACCCTAAACCTTCAGGACCAAAAATGAGAGAGTTTAATAAAGCAATCTCAATACTTAAAAATCATTTAAGACACTACAATGAAGAAGATTATAAAGCATTTCACCTATTTACAAAAGAAAGTATGAAAGCTAAAACTAAAAAAAGATATTACTACTCTAATTTTGGTTTTGAAAACGTAAAAGAGCACGTTAACTCCCAAGGAGCCGTACCTTTAAAAGAAGGTCAAAACTTTCATAAACACAATTTGGAATACATGTATGGATGGTGGAAAAAGAAAGCTCAAAAACGATGGGAGAAATTAAATTCTGAAGGTAGAATTAGAACAGAGTTGGAGATTTATACTGAAGATAGAATAAATAACAAAGTAGTAGATATGGTAAGGTAATGGACGGAAATAAACTAAAACATAGTTTTGTTAAAAAAGAAAAAAAATTAGAAACAAATGGTTGGGTAAGGTCAGCGTCAAGGTACGCAGAAATGCACAGAGGTGGTTTATACCCAGTAGGAACCGTAGATGGTGTGAATGTTAATTACGAACAACCACCGGCAAGGTTTGAAGTATCACCAGTAGAAGAGGTAAGCGTGGAAAGGGTGGTAACCATGAATGAGTTAAATACATATGGTGACCGAATAGAGGAATTAAAGAGAGTAATTAAAGCTGATATGGTTAAAGAATTAGCACAACATTTACTAGAAAATGGGTTTGTAGAATCGTTTGAAGTTATAGTACCTTCAGATTTTAGAACAAAAATAAAAATGAGAATAAAAGCAAAAAAATTAATACAATGAAAGAAAGAGTTTTAAAAATGTTAAAGGCGAAAGCCAACGATAAAAGAGAAAAATCACTAACCAGTTTAGAATTGTTAATGGATAACTCAGTAGGAATCGGTGACCACTCAACAGGTGATTTCTATAACAATGTTGAAGAGGCATTCCAAAACCTAGTAGACGCAGACGATATGTTAGAGACTTTAGAAAAATATGATTGGAATAACATGCAGGATATGTAATAAATTATGTACGTAGAAATTAAACCAAGACAAAGTGGTAAAACAACAAGATTAGTTGATAATATTGTTTCCTTTTTGAGAGGTAATAAAGATAAAACTGCTTTAGTTGTAGCAAAAACTAATGACACAAGAAAATTAATACAATATAAAGTACATGAAAAATGTGGCGATTTTTGTTCAAAAAGAACAATAACTTCACACAAGATGTTCCCATCACCAAATACAATGAAACAATTTGTAGATGAGTTTGATTTATTACCAACAAATAGGTTAGTAGTTGATAAAAACGCTTACTACACTACAACAACATGTTCTAGTGTTAAATGTAGGGAGATTTGGGATTTCTATGAGAATGGTTTTTATAAAGAAACAACCGTGGAACCTAATAAATTTATTAAAAGACATAAACTATAATGTTTGATATAGAAGAGATAATAAATAAATGGTGTAAATTAGGTTTTTTGGAACAAATGCCCGAAAACTTAAAACCTATTGTGGCTTTAAAATATGAACTTGTTGCTCTCTGCATAGTATCTAATGATTCTTATCTGAACAATACTACACTTTCAAACGGTATTTTCCCAATAATCTATAGAATATATAAGCAAGGTAAAACCATACCTAATGTTGAAACTTTTATTAGACAAGCATATGGATTTTATCTTAATAACCGTGAAGCAAGACAAGATTTAAGTGCTTGGTCTGATATTGATGTGGAAGCGGAAATGTGTGCATTATTTGTTGAGCAGTGGGAATCAGAAAACGCAATAGAACCAATAAAATGGATAAATAAACATAAATTTGTTAAAAAAGAAAAACTAAACAATGAAGAAGTTTGGGACCCAGTATCAGAACCAACTGATGACACTGTAATAAATTGGTGGGATAGATTAAAACACTTTTTTCGTAATTTAATAAAAAAATAATGGATATATATCAGATATTAAAAAGATGGTTTAGAATAAATTATAGTCATTTAGGTTATAGTTTAAC
>WLWH01000483.1_pt1 | contig 32255 bp, 45 predicted proteins | sample 6712741 | NCBI WGS metagenome assembly WLWH01 (sample SAMN12718694, study PRJNA515312) | sponge metagenome | isolation source: marine sponge | host: Mycale hentscheli | place: New Zealand: South Island, Marlborough, Capsize Point | collected 2003-05-01
AGATAAAAGATCAGGTGGTATTATAGCACAAGAGCTAGAGAAAGTAATGCCTGAACTTGTAAGAGAAGTTGATAGCCTTAAAAATGAGGATAGCTTTAAAGCAGTAGATTATAATGGTCTTATTGGATTATTAATTGAAGCTGTTAAAGAATTAAGTGATAAATGTAATAATTGTAATAAATAAAAAAAATGGCACTACAAGGAAATTTAAAATTTTATGAATGGCAAGATGATTTAACTGCTACACCTGAAATAGTTAGTGCAGTTATACCTGAAGATTTACCTGAAGATCATCCACAATATGAGAACAGAGGTAAAACTGTAGATGTAGAGGTTTATCCAAGAATAGAAGTTTTAACACAAGAGGAAGAAGATGTGTATATAGTTATAAGAATGTGTGCTTTGCATTTAATAGATTTTATTAGAGATCATGAAAATACACCTGATAAACATTTTAATGTACAATATAGATATAACATTTATGTTGATAAGGCTACAAGAGATGCTGACATCTATGATACTATGATAGAATTAGAAGGACATACAGTACATGTTGATAATATATCAGAAGAAGATTTAAATAACAAAAATCTACTAGCATATTGTTATGATCATTTGAAAGCACAAAGGGGATGTGAAGATTTAGTTAATGCTTAAAAAAAATTAAATTATGGCAGTACCAAGTTCAGGACAGTTAAGATTAAGAGCAGATATAGCATTAGAAGTAGATGGAAGTGCTACTGGAGACAATGTATCATTAGGAACATTGGCAGATACAGCAGGTTTTACTACACCTCCTGATACTATGGCTGAGTTTTATGGTTACACATCATGTACTGCACCTAGTGTTACTACAAATTCTTTGTCAAGTGTAAGTTATACATCAATGACAGCAAATGGTAATGTTACTGCTGACAATGGATGTACAGTAACAGAAAGAGGATTTTATCTAGGAACTAATGCTTCATCTCCAACAAATAACACTAAATATACAAGTGGGAGTGGGACTGGTTCTTATAGCAGAAGTATAGGTGGTTTAAATGCACAACAAACTTATTATTGTTGGGCATATGCAACAAATTCAGCAGGTACAACTTATGGATCAAGAGTACAAGCTACTACTTTAACACCTGCAACTTATGTTGTAAGAGCAACATACACTAATACTATGAAATATATATCTCCACAAGATAATTCATATTCACATCAACAAATGTCAGCAGATGCAATGTGGTCAGCAAGTGCGCAAGCTCAATATAATCATGCTAGTTATGGATGGACAAATATTACTAGTTATGGTAACACAGGTTGGGGTACAAGACCTACATCTGGATATGCACCTTACTTAAATGATGCTAGATATGCAAGAACAGACCAAGCTCAACTAACACCTCATAGGATGTATTTGTCAGGACAACTTAGTAATGGTACAATACCAGGATATTGGGGTTTTCAATCTATTCAAGGTGGTATGAGTTCAATTCCAAGTGGTTGTGCATCAGGAGCATCATCTAGTAATAATATAGGTTATGGTAATTCAGGTTGTAATTGGGGGTGTGGTACAAGTTCTCAAATGAATTGTAATTGTAGTAACACTAGTCCTAAGTGGTGGAATGGAATTTGGCAAGATGCATGGGCGCAAGGTGCTAGTGCTTATCAAAATGTATCAAGTAATTTATATGGTAATTTATGTTAAGATAAAATAAAATGAGCTTAGATTTTGAACCAACATTTTTAGGAGTAGCAGTATATATAATAACTGTATCTGACATTAATGAGGGACTTCAAACTGTTCTAATCTTAGCAACTATAGTCTATACAATAATAAAAATTAATCAATTACTAAGAGGTCAAAAAAAATAAATAATATGGTAAGAATCTTAAGATATTTAGCAAACAAATTAGAAACTTTCAACAACATGGTAGCTACTGCATGGAACAAGTGGCTTAGTAAGATTAAAATGTAATAAATGAAATTAAGCAAGAACTTAACACTAGCTGAGGCAGTAAGATCAGAAACTGCAAAGAGAGTAGGAATAGATAACAAACCTACAAAAGAACACATAGAGAACTTAAAAGTAACAGCAGAGAAAGTATTTCAGCCTATTAGAGATCATTTTGATAAACCTATATATGTTTCTAGCATGTATAGATCAGAACAGCTTAATAGAGCTTTAAAATCTGCTAGTAAGACCAGTTTACATATGACTGGACAAGCAATAGATATTGATATGGATCATACATCTATTTCTAATAAACAAATCTTTGACTTTATTAAAGATGAATTAGACTTTGATACATTACTGTGGGAGCATGGTGAAGATTCTCCTAGTTGGGTGCATGTATCTTATAGAGAAGGTAAGAATAGAAAACAAGTTTTAGAGGCATATAAAGATGATGTTACTGGACTTGTAAAGTATAAGCATTATGAGCCAAGAAAAGAAAAACAAAAAGAAGTTCAAGGAAACAAAACTAGGTCAGTTTCTACTAGGAAAGTCAGGGGTGTTTCAAACAGTAGCTGATACAATACCTTCAACAGGGTTTTTAGGTGTTTTAAAGCAGCTTATAGTTAAAGATGATACACTAGCTCAAAAAGATAAAGATATAGCCTTAGAAATGCTGAGATTTGATATGTCTGAAATGGAGGCTGTAACTAGAAGATGGGAATCAGATAATTTGAGTGATAGTTGGCTTTCCAAAAACATAAGACCTATGACATTAATATTTACATCAATAATGTATGCAGCAGGTTTTTTTCTAGAGTATGATCTTCAACTTTATACTCAAATATATTTATTAGTTATTGGTTCATACTTTGGAGGTAGATCTTTTGAGAAAATAAATAAACTATAATGAAAGAAGAAACTAAGAAAGTAATATGTCAATGTGGTAAATCCAAAGACAAAGATGGAAATTGTGATGGATCTCATCAGAAAAAGCAACAATTATTTGAGATGAATAACTTACCATTTCCTTTTCTCTAATATATATATATAATTAATATATACTTTTATTATAATATACTTATCATATTAAAATATAATATATATAATACACTAAATATAAAGTATTATAATATTTTTGTTAAAAACATTTGGTAGTTTGTAAATAAGTTTGTAATATTGTCATGTTATTAATTTAACAAACTAAATATTTAACTTAAATTTTTCAATCTTCAATACAAATAATAATAATAATTCAGAAACTAAAAAATTACCATTAATATATGCTTATTATCACTTTTCATCTCAAGGAGGTGTAACTCCAGTTCAATATTGGAACAATGACCTTTTTCTTTGTGATGAAGATCAAATGGATCTACAAGATAATATTTTATCAGAGGAACTAGATGCAAAGGTTTTGCACAAAAGAGGTATTTCAGGTGATTGGAATGGTGAATTAGTTAGTATTCTTTTTACATGTTTACATGTAGATCAGGATGCTGAGGTTACAACTTTAAATTCTACTGCAACAGCTTATTTGCAAACCATGCATAAAGGATGGTTAGAGGCTAATAACATTACATGGATTTATGGTGATGCTATAATAAGAGTTGTTCAAGATACTTATCAGGATAATTATTTACAAAAATACATTTCTGATATACAAGGTGAAACTTTAGAAGATACAGTTACTAATGTTGAACTTCTGAAAAGATTATCAGGATTAAATTGATAATAATTATGTTTTGTTTCTAGGTGATTTCTAGATAGAGGAGGGGGTTGTTGTTAGCTCTCTCCTTTTTTTTGTACCTTCATTAAATGGCAAGAAAAGTTAAAAGAAAAACATTAGTAAGAAAGTTAGATCAGATATTTAGTTTATATGTTAGAACTAGAGATGCTGATAAAAGAGGCTATTGTAAATGCTGTACATGTGGTAAAAAATTAAAGATTAAAGAGATCCATTGTGGTCATTTTATGAGTAGAAGGCATATGGCAACAAGGTGGGATGAAGAAAATTGTGCCAGTCAATGTGTAGGCTGCAACACCTTTAATCAAGGGGAACAATATAAGTTTGCATTATTTTTAAACACAAAATATAATACAGATAAATCTAGTGAACTACTACAAAAATCAAGGAACACAGTTAAATATTCTATTACAGATTTAGAAGAAATGATAGAACATTTTAAAACTTTATTAGAAAAACTATAATAGTTTATAATAATTGTTGTATATTGGCTGTAAGAAAAATTCATTTAATTATGTCAATATTCAAAAACAGAAGGGAAGAACCTTCAGCAAAAGATAGTAAAATTCAGGAGCTTACTTTAGAAGTAAAGCAACTCAGATCAGAACTCCTAAAATCTTATCAGGAGGTCTCTAACTTAATTAGAGAAACAAAAGACCTTAATCATACTATTACAATGCTTAACATCAAGCAGAATAATAATGAAACAAAGGGGATAGTAAAAAAAAATAATTATTTAACTTATGATGGAATACAAGAATATGAAAACTAGTACAATCAAATCAATTACACCAAATGGAAGTTGGTCAAATGGTAATCAGACTTTCAATAAATACACAGTAGAATTAGCTAATGGAGATATTCCAAACTTTTCAGCTATAGGAGATTTTAAAAGATCAGTAGGTGATGTAATCTACTATACTCTAGATGAGAAGAAAAATTATGCTAAATTACAACAAACACCTCAAGATGCACCAGTTCAGAATACACCAGTACAAAATGCATCAGTAGGGGGAGGAATGACACAGCAAGAATCAATTTCTAGAAGTGTAGCATGGAATAATGTTAGTCAGTTTATATTCTCTGAGGATTTTCAGAAATATGATGACAATAACACAGATGATAATGGTAAGCAGTTAATCTTTTCAGTTAGACAACAGAAGATGATTAATCAGGCTGCTAGTGCTGCTAATATTATATATAAAGAATTATTAACTAAACCTAATTAATTATGGCAAAACCTGATTTTGTTGCAGGAGTTTATGTGGAGGAATCTCCTAAAGACTTTGTAATAACAAAAATGAGATTGAGTGTAGAAAGATTTACACAATTTCTTGAAGATCCATATGTAAAAGATTTCTATAAGAAAAATAATGGTTATCTTAACATGGATGTTTTAAAAAGTAAGAATGGTAAGTTGTATATTCCATTTTCAGAATTTATACCTGAGAAGAAAGTAACAACAACTGATCACAATCCTGATAGAGAACTTGATGAAGTTCCTTTCTAAAATAAATAAATAAATGATACTAGACATAAAAGACCAACTTAATAAAATCCATGACATTAGGAGTGGAAAAATAAAAGAAGGTCTTGGTCTAGGAATCAAAAGTTTTGATCAGTACTTCAGATTTAAAAAAGGTACATTTAACATATTTCTAGGACATAGTAATGTTGGTAAAACACATACAGTAGTTTACTTAATGTTTCTTTATGCATTAAAGCATGATCTTAGATTTCTGTTACTGACAGCAGAAAATGAACCTTATTCAATAGTCAGAAAAATAATAGAATATAAAGAGGGGATGCCCATCAACAAGATTGATGAGGAAAAGTTACAAGAAGGAAGTAGGTGGGTAGACTCTCATTTTAAATTTATATCTATAGATGAACAATACACTTATAAGAAGTTATTAGAGTTAGGAACTAGCATAAAAAAGTCATGGGATTATCAGGGTTTTTTTATAGATCCTTATAACTCTTTAGAAAAGGATAGAGATATGGCTAGATCTTTAGGTATGCATGAGCATGATTATAAAGCATGTTCAGATATGAGAATGTTCTGTCATAAAACTGGAGTTGCATTATGGTTATCAGTTCATGCAGTAACAGAAAGTTTAAGAAGATTGCATGGAGCTAATCATGAATACTCAGGACATCCAGTTCCTCCTATGATGTCAGATTGTGAAGGAGGTGGAAAGTTTGGAAATAGATGTGATAATTTTATTGTCATACATAGATATATTCAGTCAGCTTTAGATTGGATGGTAACACATATACATGTTAGAAAAGTAAAAGATACAGATACTGGAATGATGCCAACAACATTAGATACACCAGTAAGACTAAGAAGTCTAATTAATAATGTAGGTTTTAGTATAGAGGGAGATAATATGATAGAAATAATGAATGAACATACTGGAGAAAGCATATCAAAAACATGATACCTGGATAAATATCTGTAAGAACTTTGGTTTAAGCAGATACTATGCTGAAGATTTAGTGATGGAAATGTACCTGAAATTAGATCATATTTGTAATGTTAAAGGAACTAATATTATATACACAAAAGAAGGACAAGAGGATGAGCTTAACTACTATTACATTTGGAAGATTTTATACACAATGTTTCTTCAGCTTAAAAAGAAACAAAAAAAAGTTAATTATATTGGAACTGAGATCTTACAAAATATTGAAGGAGCTGAACAAGTTGAGTTTAAAAAAATGGAAGAAAAGTTTAACAAAGAGTTTAGTAAACTGCATTGGTATGATCAAAGAGTGTTTGAAATTGTTGCAAGTGGAACTAAGATTAGTGAGCTTAGTAGAAAATCTACAATCACATATATTAGTTTGTATAACACATACACAAAAGTTAAGAAGTTATTAAAGAAGAAGATTGGATTATGAAAATCAAAAAAGCAGTCAAAAGGTATTTCCAAAATGGATATAGACAAGCTAAAGGAATGAAAAGAAAAAAAGAAATGAAATTAGGAGATTTAGTAGAAAAGATAATAAGAAAAATAACCTTTGGTTATGGCAAGACAATAGCAAAATCTGTAGCTACATTATTTGGTTACAAAGATTGTGGTTGTGATAAAAGGCAAGAGAAGTTAAATAAATATATAATTACAAAAGATGGCATTAAGAAGTTATAAAAGTATGTTAGAGCAACAGATGAATAGTATAGATTATGATTCATTTGAAAGTTTTTTAAAAGTAATAGAAACTGGATTTAGTGATAAAGATTTAACCATAGTGTATGAGTTACATGCAAAGTATTTTGATCATCAATATAATGAACCTTGTGGATGTGGTGGAGCTAAAAAGATGGACACAATTAATAAGTGGATTTCTGATTTAAAGAAAGTTTTTGCAAATGGTGTTCAAACCAACTAGCTATGACAATGAGGAGAACTGGAAGAAAGGATCTTTATCAGAAGATAAGTTTAGAAAGTTCATGAATGAAATAGGAATAGGTGCAGTTAAAACTTCTGAAAGAGTTGATAAATATGATCATGTTGATTTTATTGTTGGAAAGAAAACTCCAGTTGATTTAAAAGGTGATAAGAATACAGATGCAGTTTGGTTAGAAGTTAAAAATGTTTGGGGAGGTAAAGGATCTCTTTATGGAAAGGCTGAATATATGGTGATTGAATATCTTGATATTTCTACTTATATTTTTTATGACAGATTGGAATTAGTTAGGTATATTGAAAAGTTTAAAGATGTATGTAAACACAAATCTGATTATCATTGTTTATATACTAGAGAGGGAAACAAAGATCAGATAGTTAAAGTAAAAGAAAAAGATATTAGACCATATGAAAAGCACAGATTTCAATACAAAATTTCAGGTTAAGAATATTGATAGAGAATTAGTAAGTAAGAAATTAGATAATTTAAAAGACTTACAGTTTCTAGTAAATTCTGAAATAGTAAATAAACAATTATTGATATGGAGAGATAAAGATCCTAACAATGAAAAGTTAAAAGAATTTAGAGATGCAATCCTGCAGATAGAATTGTATGTAAATGAATTGCAAAATGATAGGCATTTATTAATGCTAAGTATTGATGAGTATAGGAGTGATAAAATAAGAGCAGTTGAGAGAGCTAGAAGGTCTGAGGAAACAAAAAAGGATTGAGCTGTCAGTTGATTTACTTCTTGAAGATGGAAGTATCTATATTACAGCACAAGAGGAAATAGAAGGATTGTTTATAGATCAGATAAATTATATGTTTATGAACTTTGATGCATTACCAAATATGTATGAGGATGTATTAGTAAATTTTCAGAACATGGATTTGTTTGCTCAGGTAGTTTCAAAGAATTATCATGCAGCACATACAACACTATATATTAACTTAGAATTAAAATTAGAAGAATGAAAAAAATAACACTATTAGATGGCAAAACATATGATCAAGAAGAACTTGTAACAAAAGCATATGATGATGACTATTATTATGGCTACTTATCAAAATATGCCTTGAGTTCATCAGCATGTAAAAACCTACTATCTTCACCAAAAACCTACAAACATATTATGGAATATGGATCACCAAGTTCTCAAGCATTAAGGGATGGGTGGTTAGTTCATGCAGCAGTACTACAACATGATTTGTTTGAGGAGCAAATATTTGTAGATGTTCAATCAAAGAATACAAAGAAATATAAAGATGCAGTTGCTCAACATGGCAAGGTGTTTACTATGAAAGAGAAACATGATGCTGAAAGATTAGCTGATGCTTTACTTAGAAATGAAATGGTATTAGAAAAACTAAACAACTCAGATTTTGAGGTTAGTGAAGTAGATACAATAAGATCAAAGTCAGGCATTGATTTCCCATTTAGGGCTAGGGCAGATATTTTAGGAAACAACTCAACAATGTATGATCTGAAAAGCACAAGTTCAATAGAGGGATGGAAGTATTCAGCAGATAAATATGGATATGATGCTCAGGCATTTATCTATGGTCAGGTATGGGATATTCAGCCTGAAAATATAGGCTTTATTATTATAGATAAAGGATCACTTGATATAGGATATGCACAAGTTACTGAGGAGTTCTATTTAAGAGGAGCTGCAAAAGTACAAAGAGCTTTAGAGATTTATGAAGAATGGTTTATGACTGAAGCAGATTTAGATCAATATTATTTAAATATAGAATTATGAAACATTACATACCAAAAGAAGATTTAAGATATTACCTAAGAACTACAAAAAAAGATATTGAATTTCAGCAGAGAATAATTAAGTATTTCTGTTATGGATTTCCAATGTTTGTTTTTTGGAGTGTATTGACAATTAACTTTTTATTTTTTATATTTACTGGAAAGGCAGGATAGATGATGATGAAGGTTTGTTGCAGATGTTATATTGAGAAACCAAAATCAGAGTTTCATAATAAAACAAGCAGCAAAGATGGGCTAGATAATAGATGTAAAGATTGTAAAAGGAATTACAATAAGATGTGGTTAAATGATAATAGAGATCATGTTAGAGAATACAATAGGAAGTTTGTAAAGAATCAAAGAAAAGATCCAGTTAAAAGAATGTATAAGAACTTAATGGCTAGAGCATCTAAGTTTAAGAAAAGAAAAGGTTTAGAAGTAAATAAAAGCTATAAAGAAATTCTAGGATGTTCAAGAGAATATTTAGGAAAGTATATAGAGAATAAGTTTGATGAGAATATGAACTGGAATAATTATGGATCTTACTGGGAACTTGATCATGAGATAGAGTTGTTTAGATGTCATGATGTTCAGGACTTTGAATTAATAAATCACTTTACTAATCTAAGACCATTAGAAAAGAATAAGAATAGAATGAGAAATTATGAGTAGAAAAGATTATCCAGTTTGGACTGGTGTTATAAATTACTTTCCTGATGCATTAATGGAAGTATCAAGAGTGAGTAAGATTGGAAATGACCAACATCACAAAGGCAAACCATTACATTGGGATAAGACTAAAAGTATGGATCACCTGGATGCATTAACTAGACATCTAATACAAGCAAAGGAAGATGATGATGATGGAGTATCACATTTAGCTAAAGTAGCATGGAGAGCTTTAGCTGCATTACAAACTAAATTAGAAAAAAGATGATAAGAACAAGAAGTAGGATTAGAAACCTCATAGATGAAATACAAGCTCTATCACAAATTAAAATATTTGAAAACACTAGAAGGAGAGAAGTAGTAGAAATAAGATCTCTATTTTATACTGTACTAAAGAAATTCTATAGATTCAATCTCAGGGAGATAATGGAGATAGGAGAGGAGTATGGATATTATATAACTCATGCAAGTGTTATACATAGCTTAAACTCTTTTGATGTTTACAAGACATACAATAAGAACTTAGAGGAATGGTATCATGCAATCATTATTGATTTAGAAGAAGATGTAGCTGCCTCTAGAATAGACTTTATTAAACCAAAACTCAAGTATTTATCTGAAGATGATCTGTTAAAGTTATCAACAATTGTTAAAGAAATGTATGAAGAATCCATTATACAAATGAGTAAAGATCAGGTAGAGGAAAGTTTACAAACTTGACAAAAAACAAACAAAAAAGAAAATGGCAAAGGATAAAGGGAAATTCTTAGAAGTATTTGCATCTAAATTAGGGAATGTTAGTAAGGCATGTGAAGCTGCTCAGATTAGCAGACAGACATACTATGATTGGATGAAAGATACAGAGTTCTCTAACAAGATAGAAGAAGTAAGAGAAGGTCTATTAGACTTTGCTGAACATCAGTTGTTATCTAATATAAAAGATGGTAAGACTGCAGAGATATTATTCTACTTAAAAACTAAAGGAAAGAAAAGAGGATATATAGAAAGACAAGAACTTGATACAGTAGGTGATAAACTGTTTGAGGTTAAGATTCTGAAGAATGAAACAGATACAGACTAATGTTGTCTTTGAACTACTAGAAAAGAATACATCAAAAATAACATGCTTACAAGGAGGTTCTAGATCAGGTAAAACTTACAATACACTATTATGGATTATCTTTTCATATTGCCATAAGAATACTGGGAAAGTAATAAGCTGCTGTAGAAAGACAATGCCCAGTTTAAAGTCCTCAACTATCAGAGATTTTTTAGAGATACTTAGAAACAATGATTTGTATTCTGAGATCTATCACAATAAAACATCTAATGAGTATTGGTTAAATGGAAACCTAATAGAGTTCTTCAGCTTAGATATGGGATCTAGGGTTAGAGGTAGAAAGAGAGATCTTCTATTTATTAATGAGGCTAATGAGATAGACTATGAAGCATGGAATCAATTACTATTTAGAACAGATGGAAGAATAATCATTGACTACAATCCTCATGATCAGTTTCATTGGATATATGATAAAGTGTTAGAGAGAGATGATGCAACACTACACATCTCAACATTTATGGACAATCCTTTTTTATCAGAAAACTTAAAGACTGAGATTCAAAGACTAAAAGATACAGATCATGATTACTGGTTAGTATATGGATTAGGACAAAGAGGACAAAGCAGATCATTGGTATTCAAGTTTACAACATGTGATAAGATTCCTGAAACAGCTAAACTACTTTCTTATGGATTGGATTTTGGATATGCATCTGATCCTTCTAGTTTATGTGCTACTTACATAGATGGTGATAACATGTACTCTAAAGAGCTTTTGTATAAGAAGGGATTAACTAATCAAGATCTAGCATTAGAGTTTGTTAAACTAGGTTTAGATAGAAGGGATGAGATATTTGCAGATAGTTCAGAACCAAAAAGTATTGAGGAGATTCATAGAATGGGATGGAACATAAAAGGAAAGAAGAAGTTTGAAATCAATTATGGAATAGACCTGATCAGAAGATACAAGCTGCATATCACAAAGGACAGTACTAATGCATTGAAAGAATTAGAGAACTATAAATACATAGAAGATAGAAATGGAGATCCTACTAATAAACCAGTTGATAAGTTCAATCACTTTTGTGATGCATTAAGATATAGTGTAGTTCATAAACTATCCTATCCTAACTATGGGAGGTATGCTATCAAATAAAAAAAGGAGGGAGATCCTAAGACCTCCTCTCCTATTGACAAATTAATATGAAAAAACACTACATTGAATCAACTAAGTTGGCAAGGATTACTAAACCAACTGCAAAGATCCAAAGTAATACTGTGATTAACCATAAAGGTAGTCTAAAATATTTTACTAAGTCTTGTAAGTCTTTCATAATTATTTGATTTTAATAGTTAATTGTAGATCTTTGTTATCATCAATATCTGCAATAACATCTACTTTGTTTTCTTCATAAAGAAGTATGATGCCTTTGAGCTGCTCAACTACATCAATAGGTTTGTTAGTGTTTTTCATAATTATATTGATCTATTTTTAAGTAATTCTATAGTTTCAGGATGTCTTAACCATTTAGCAGATTCATGAGATATAGTTATATCTTCCCACTCATCTACAGCAGTATCTACACATTTATCAATAAATTTAATTACTTTTTTTTGAGATACTCCAAAAACTTGGCACATAGTCTTAAATCTATCCATGTCATCTATGTTCATATCTATTGGTTCTTCAAAAGGACATTTGATTTCAAACATAGTATTGGTGTTTCTTACACCTTCTAATTTAAAGTGACACATCAAAGTAACAAACCAAAAGTTATTTGAATCTTTAATGTTTGTTTGTATACTGAATCTTGTTTTTTTCATAATAGTGTTTTTCATATTTATACTGTAAATATAATACATTATTATATAACCACCAAACTTTTTGAAAACTTTTTTTTAAAACTTTTATGATATTGTATTATATAGGTATGGAATTAGAAGTAAAAGTGCCTGAGAACTTATCTGAAATAACTCTAGGACAGTATCAGAAATATCTAAAGATACAGCAAGGAGATAATGATGAAATGTTTATAGCACAAAAAATGATAGAGATCTTTTGTAATGTAGAGCTTAAATATGTTACAAAGATGAGATGGAAAGATGTTCAAGAGATTACACTTTCATTAACCAATATGTTTGATGAAGATAGTAAGTTCACTAAGATGTTTACTCTAGACCAGGTTCAATATGGATTTATTCCAAACTTAGATGAGATTACATTTGGAGAGTTTGTAGATCTAGACAGTTATCTGCAAGACTGGGATCAGATGGATAAGGCTATGTCAGTTTTATATAGACCAGTTGATATAAATGTAAGAGGAAGGTATAACATAAAGGAATATGATGGAACTCTAAATGAACAGCTAAAAGAAATGCCTTTATCAGTAGCATTAGGTGCAGTTTTTTTTTTATTGAATTTAGGGAAAGAATTGTCAGTAGTTATGATGGACTATTTGGACAAGGGAGTTCTGAAGGATCATTTACAAGTCAAGGAGGGTTTAATGCAAAATGGAATTGGTATTCATCAATTTACACAGCAGCTCAAGGAAACATTGAGAAGTTTGAATATATCACCAAACAAAAAGCACATAAAATCCTAATGTTTTTAGAATATGTTACAGAGAAATCAATATTAGAAACTCAAAAGTTAAAAAGAAATTATGGCAACAAGTGATAAAGGAATAAGAGGTTTTTATTTAGTGTTAACAACTATCAAAGATGAGCTGTTATCAAATCCCAGTATTAAGTCTTGTACATTTGGAGATATAACAGAAATAGATCTACAGAAACAAACTATATTTCCATTAGCACATATAATAGTAGAAGGTGCAACTAATGCAGAAAAAACATTACAATTCAACTTTACTGTTTTAACAATGGAACAAGTTGATACTAATAATCAATATGATGAGGATATATTTACTGGTAATACTAATACTCAGGATATTCTTAATACTCAGTTGGCTGTTTCTAATAGAATGGTTAGCAGACTTAGAATAGGAACATTATCACAAACTGGATATGAATTAGTAGGAGATCCTACATGTGAACCTTTCTTTGATAGATTTGAAAACATCTTAGCAGGATGGGCAACTACTTTTACAGTACAAATATTAAATGATATAAATGTTTGCTAATGGATTTTAACAAGACAAAGAAGGCATTGCAAGATTTTGGAAAGAATGTAGTTATTGCTGCAAAAAAGAATCTTAAAAAGAAAAGGATCAGAAGGAATGGAAAGTCTTATCCTTTAGTTGCATCAGGTAAATTAGAAAAGTCAGTAGATGATAACTTAAAAGTATCACCTAACTCATTACAGTTGCAGTTTATGTATTTAGATTATGGAGCTTACTTAGATGCAGGTGTTGATGGTACTAAAAAGAAATATGGACAAAGAAAATATGGACTAAAAACATTTAGTTATAAAAGTCAAGGTAATTCTTTAAAAGGTATGCCTCCAACATCATCAATATTAAAATGGGCTAATAAGAAAAGGTTAAGATTAAGAAGTAAAGAAACTGGAAAGTTCATGAAAGGTGGACAGCAGAGTTTAGCTTTTCTAATTGCTAGGTCAATATTTTGGTTTGGAAAAAAACCATCTTACTGGTTTACTGAGGCTTTTGAAACAGCTTACAAAAAACTACCTCAAGAATTTATTGATGCCTATGCATTAGATGTAGAATCATTTTTAGATCAGACAACACAAATTAAATAATATGGCAAATTACTTAGCAAGACTTAGATCTCCTTTTTCAATTAATGAAACATCTTCAGCAGCATCAGGAAGTGCTGATTTAACAATTACTATAAATTCAGTAGATGTATATGTTATTTCAAAAAACACAGTTAGTAACAGTATTTCTTTTGAAGTATCAGAGCTGATTAGAGATTATCTTAATCCAACATGGGATGGAGTATTTCCATATTCAACTGCAACTAATAACAGCTTTGTTGTAACAGCTACTATTGGTATAGATTTTTATACAAACACAAAAGCTGTAAGAGCTACAAATGCACAAGCAGGAACTCCTGATACACCATCACAAACTATAACACCACATACACTATATGGTTTTGATGCATACTCAGAATTCATGGAAGGAGTAAATCATCAATTAACATCAGGTCAAATGCTACAATCAGCAACTGATATGTACCTGCCTGATTCAACAACTGCATATATTCCTATTGAGGCATCTAATGGTGTATCTTATTTTACAGTTGCAGATACAGTTACAGATGGTCAAGTAGTAAATCCAGTAGCAGGAATAGATGTAACTATTCACAGAATATGTGAACCAGTTTATGAATTTATAAAAGTAGTTTTTGTCAATAAGTTTGGAGGACTTCAAATGTTCTATTTTAATAAAAAGAATGTTATTAGTTTAAGTGTTACACAAGAGAATTATGATTCAATGTTAATGAGTGCAAACACATACTCTAATACTGATCATCAGAAATATGTTTACAATAAACAAGGATCAGAAAGAATCACATTAAATACTGGATATGTAGATGAAGGACAATATGAAACAATAAAACAGTTAATGTTATCAGAGCAAGTATGGGCAGAGATAGGAACACAAGTATATCCAATTAACATAATAACTAATTCATTGACAAAGAAAACTAAAGTAAATGACAAACTTGTTAACTACTCAGTAGAGGCAGGGTTTGCATATGATGTTGTAAATAGTGTTAGATAATGAGCAAATTTCAATTATATATAAACAATCAAAGAGTAGAGCTTTTTGATGATGAGAGTGTTAGTTTAACTCAAACAATTCAAAACATTAGAGATATTTCTAAAGTCTTTACTGATTTTACAAAACCATTTACACTTCCTGCATCACCAATTAACAACAAGATATTTAAACACTATTACAGATTCAATTTAGTTCAAGGATATACTTTTGATGCTAGAAAGAAAGTAAATGCTAAAATAGAGTTGAATTCAATTCCATTTAGAGAAGGTAAGATCAGACTAGAAGGAGTTGATTTAGTAAAAGGCAAACCTGAATCATATAGAGTTACCTTTTTTGGAAATACAGTTAATCTAAAAGACACTTTAAAAGAAGATAAGATTAGTGGACTAACATGGCTAAACAATTTTAATTTAGATTATGATGCATCTGAAATTGAAACTGTATTAACATATCCTACTGGTTTTAGTAAAACAATAGGAACTGATGTATATACAGCAGCAGTAATTGTTCCTTTAATTTCTAACACAGTTAGACTTTGGTATGATAGTTCTCCAGTTACAAACTTTCCATATTTAAATTCTGATGAAGAAGTTAATGTAGCTAATGGTGGAAATTTATACCCAACTAATCCAGGATCAGAAACAGCTAATGATGTTCATGGTGTTTACTTTGAAGATTTAACTTATGCTATAAAAGTTCATCTAATTGTAAAAGCAATAGAGGATCAATATGAATCAATTAATTTTAGTGATGATTTTTTCAGCTTAACAAATGGTCCTGAAGCATACAAACAGCTCTATATGCTTTGTCAAAATAAAGAAGGTAGAGTATTTGAAGATTTAGGAATAGCAGAAAGATTACTAACTGGACTTCCTACTCAACAATCAAACCATATTATTACAAATGATTCTAGAGTAATAATATATGGATTAAATCCTAGTCAAACTGTTTATGGAGTTTGGAAAATAAATACTCAACAAGCATATCCAACTTTTACAGTAGTATTAAGAGAAGGAACAGAAGTAGTTTTTAGAAGAACTTTTTTAACTGGAACTTCTACTCAAGCACAAGTTTCACAGCAATTAACAAACTCTACAGAAGGTTATACATTAACAGTAGAAACAGAAACAGCTTTTGATATTTCAAGTTGGTCTTTTGAAGGTATAGATCCTTCAAGTAATACACTAACAGCACAAAGCTCAACATTAATTCCAGTAACATTAACTAAGCAGTTTATTATAAATCAGAATCTTCCTAACATAAACATAATAGATTTTCTAACTGGATTATTTAAAATGTTCAATTTAACAGCTTATGAAGTAGATGGTATTATTCATGTTCAAACATTAGAAAGTTATTATACAGCAGGAACAGTTAGAGATATTACTGAGTATGTAGATCCACAATCTATTCAAGTAGATAAAGCTCTACCTTATGAAGAAATAGAATTTAAATATAAAGATACTGGAGCTTTACTAGCACATCAGCATAATCAGACAAATAACACATTATGGGGAGCTATAAGCTATGCAGAAACTGGTGGACTTGATAGCAACAATGACAAATATGATGTTGAAGCTCCATTTGCTCATTTAAAATATGAAAGATTAATTGATCCTAATGGTGGAGCTAATGCACAAACTGACATACAATGGGGATGGATGGCAAATGAAAATAGTGAATCCTACTTTGAAGATCCAGTTTTATTCATAGGTAAGTATGTATCATTACCTACAAATGAACCTATTAGGTTTTTACAAACTAAATCAAGTATTGGTGGTATCAAAAGTTTAAATGATATTTGGATTCCATCAAATTCTGTGAGTTTAGATCCTATAACAAACAAAGAAACAATCAATTTTGGATTAGAAATCAATGAATGGACAACTGGAAACAACTTTACAGATTCATTATTTGAGAAATACTACAGATTTTATATAGCAGGAGTATTTAATCAATCTAAAAGACTATCTAAAATAACTGCAAGACTACCTAAAAAGTTTATTATTAACTATTCTTTAGCTGATATTGTAGTAATTAACAATGATAGGTTTAGAATAAATAGCATAACTACTAATCTTTTATCAGGTTCTAGTCAATTAGAGCTTTTAAATGAAACAGTAAATGATACATTAACAGCACAGCCTGATGCAGGAGGAGATGAAGGACAGCCACCTTCTACTCCATTAACTAATGTATTAACTTTATATCAATGTGATAGTCCTAATAGCACATTTGAATCATCATTGACTTTAGCAGATTTAAACTTAGCAGTTAATACTAGAGTAGAAGATACATCAGGAAACACATTTAGAGTAACTGGAAATAATGTTCCTAATACACATACAGTAAAAATTGTATCATCAACTGGACTTACTGGATGTCCATCAGGTACAACACCTCCTCCAACAAATTATTATGGATTACAAAGGTGTTCTGATAATGCTACAAATTTAAGAACAGCATCAGCAGTAGGTAGTCCTACATATGCAAATACTCAACAAGTTTTTGATGCATCTAATGTAAAATATATAATCACTAATGCAACATCACAAGATACAGTTCCATCAGTAACAATAACATCAACACCTAGTCCTACACAATTTTCATGTACTGGAAGTGTAACTCCAAACTATTATCAATTAAATCCTTGTTGTGGTGGAACAACATTAATTGGCTTTAGTGCAAATAATTCTTTATCAGGTTCAAGATTATATAACAATCAAACCTATGTAATATCTCCAACATCTTCATCAGGAACTATTGATATTGATTCTTTGCCTACATCAAGTTGTACAATTTATTATTACACATTAAATGATTGTACAAATCAGTCATCAATACAACACTATGGTTTTAGTTTGTGTTCAAATTTAAATGGAACAGAATTAACATATAGTGGTACATGTTATCATGTAGTAACAACAACAAACACATCAGGAGCTATAGATTTAGATAGTTTATCTAGCTGTTCATGTAGTGGACCAATAACACCTCCTGCTACAGAGTATTATCTTTTAAGAGATTGTCAAACTGGAAATCAAGTTGTAACAACAACAACAACTTTAGATATAACTTTAACACAGAATCCAAATGTAACTGGAGCATCTAGAGTTCAAGATCTATCTACAAGTAGATGTTATACAGTAAATGCAACAACAACAGATCCTAGTTTATATACTACACAAATAGGTTCAGTAACAGATTTAGGAGTTTTTGGTTGTCCTGCTACACCTTGTACAACTATATTGTATTGGCATTTACAACAATGTTCTACTGGTAATCAAAATTATATAAGTTCACAATCAACAGATCAGGTTACTTATAGTGTAAATGATATGGTTAGTGCAACTGGAAATCCTAATTTTTTATACAAAGTATTAGGTACAGCAACAAGTGGAACTTCTGTAAGTGTTACAGCATCAAGTGCAACTGCATGTCCTGAATATTACACTTTGACACAATGTTATACAAATCAAACTGGATATAGAACTGGTCAATTTACAACTGATATTTCTTTAAGTAATGGAGATAGAGTGCAAGATCCTAATGGTATGCCTTATACTGTAACTGGAACTGTAGGAGGTGGATTAGCAGATGTAGGAACTGTAACAGATACTGGTCAGACTGGTTGTCCTACAATAAACAGTAACACTTTGTATTATTCTCTACAAAGATGTAGTGATTCAGTTACTGGATTTTTATCTCTACAAACAGTTAATGATATAAGTTTAAACAATGGAGATGTTGTAGGATTAGGAGGTACATCAGGTCCAACATATCAAGTAGTAGGAACAGGAATTATCACAAGTGGAAGTCAAATAGGTGTAGTAGCAGATACTGGTACAACAAATTGTTTAACACCAGTAATTCCTCCTGCACCACCTGCAGGAACAACAAACTATGCAACTTTCATAAGTTGTGATGATCCTGCTGGTTTAACTATATCAGTTTATAGTACACAACAAATTTCAACATGGTGGGTTATATCTGAAGTTGGTTCTTTTGAATGTTACAGATGGCAAAACACAAATCAAGGAGTTCAGCCTATAGAATTAAATAATACTAATTTTAATATATTCTCAACTGAAACAACAGCAGGAGCAAATTGTATTGATTGTAATAATCAAGCACCTGCACCTCCTCCACCAACACCACCTGCAGTAACTTGTTTTCAAGTAGCTGTTTATAAGAGTGCTGTATCAGCAATAGATTTATGTAGTCAAACACAGCAAAGAACTGTGAATCTAAATGCATCATCTTTAGGTGCTGCAAGTCAATTATATTTAGACACAGATTGTACTAATGTAAATACTAATCCACAATGGTTTAGTGAGAGTACAAGTGGAAATTACTGGTACTGGAATGGTTCATCATTTGCAGGTCCATATACACAAAACTGTCCATAATGAAAGAGATTAAAAATTTCATAAGTCCTAGTGAAGCAAAATATCTAATAAGGATGATAGATAAATATGCAAATAAATCTATGGTTGTAGGAGCAGGTAAAGAAATGAATGAGTACAGCTTATCTAGAACATCTTATACAGCTAATTTAGTTGCTAATGATCCAACAGTAGAATCATTACATAAAAAAATTGCTAAATATTTAGGATTAAACATTAAAAAAGGTGAATCATTACAAGGACAAAGGTATGAAGTAGGTCAATATTTTAGAGATCATCAAGATTATTTTAAAGGTGATAGCTATGAAAGGAATTGTTTAGCATCAGGAAATAGAACATACACTTTTATGCTGTATTTAAATCACAATTTTGAAGGAGGTACTACAAACTTTCCACATTTAAGAAAAGAAATAACTCCTGAAGAAGGAAAAGCTCTTGTTTGGAACAATTTACAACATGGTGTTCCTAATGAATATACAACACATGGAGGAACAGAGGTAACAAATGGAACAAAATACATAATTACTTCATGGTGGAGAGAAAATATATGGGATGGTGTTGGTGATCAGAAAGAATATGAAAAAAAATTAAAAAGCCAACAATTAAGCATTATATAAGTACTATGCTAAAGAATATAATAGATCTTCTACAAATAGTGAATGGTGAAACTGAGAATATCAAGTTTGCACAAGGCTCTAAATATCTTCCTGATAATTGGAAAGCAGGTTTAAAGATTGCAAAAAGAATGGCTAACTGGGAAATAAATAAAAACAAATGAGTGTAATAAAGAAAATACAGTTACTTTTTGAAGTTGATAACAAAGAGGCTAATAAAGAAATCCAAGAAACAGCAACAGACCTAAAGCAGGTTGAAACTAATATGGATGACATATCAGCTACTGGTGATGCTCTTTCAGGAGGGATGGTTTCTAGTTTTAAAGCTATCAAAGGTAGTGTTATTACAGCAGTTAAAAGTTTAAAAACATTTAAAGGTGCTTTAATAGCTACTGGTATAGGTGCATTTGTTGTAGCTGTTGCATCTATTGGTGCTGCTTTTACAAGTAATGAAGAAGGGCAAAATGAATTTATAAAAATAACAAAACAGATTGGTGTTGTAGTAGGAAATGTTACAGACATTTTATCTAGTTTTGGAACAGCTTTATTAAATGTTGGTAAATACTTAGGAGCAAAGTTCAGAGGAGATGCAGAAGGAGCTGCTGCTGCAGTTGATGGAATCAAAGAAAGTTTCAAAGAGGCAACTGATGGAGTTAAGAATTTTGGAGAGGAAACTAGAAAGGAATTAGAGATTGTAGCTAAGTTAGCAGATGCACAAGCAAGAGGAGATAAAATTGAAAGACAGTTAATTGTTGATAGAGCAAAAGCAGATAGAGATAGAGCTGAACTTTTAGAAAAAGCAGTTGATAAAAATAAATTTGATTTACAACAAAGAATAGCATTTTTAGAGGAGGCAGGAGCATTAGAAGAAGAAATTACAAATAAAGAAATAGCATTAGCTAGAATTAGACTTAATGTAATTCAAGAAGAAAATAAACTATCAGGATCTACTAAAGAAGATTTAGAATTAGAGGCACAGCTACAAGCAGATTTGATTGCATTAGAAACTGCTAGACTTACAAAACAAAAAGAAGTTACTGGTCAGATCATAGCATTAAGAACTGAGGAACAAGCAAAGATAGATGCAGATAAACTTAAAGCTGATGCAGATAAACAAAAAGAACTAGATGATGAAGCTGCATTTAACTTAGCACAAAGAGAGGCATTAGCTGTAGATGAAGATGCAAAAACAGAATTGCTAGTTACTAAAGCTATAGAAAGATATGATGCCTTAATAGAACAAGCTAAAAAGTTTGATGGTGATATAATAGGTTTAGAAGAAGCTAAAGCTGCAGCTATTGCAGAGATTACAAAAAAGAGTGAAGATGATACTGGTGAAATAACAGAGGAGGGAGAAAGATTTAAAACAGATACTATTGCTAAATTTTTAGCATTAGGAATAGGTATTGCAGCAGAAGGATCAAATGCAGCAAAAGCTCTAGCAATAGCAAATGCTCTTATTGCAACATATCAAGGTGCATCAGATGTTTTAAAAAATCCAACAAGTGTTACACCATTTCAAAAAGCTGCTGATGTAGCATTAGTATTAGCTACTGGATTTGCACAAGTAAAAGCTATTACACAAACACAAATACCAGTTCTAAGTGTTGGAGGTGTAACAGCAAGTGGAGGGCAACAAGCAGCAGCACCACAATTACAAGCTCCTGATTTTAATGTAGTAGGTTCATCACCTATTAATCAATTAGCATCAGCTATTGGTCAGCAACAAAGTCAGCCAGTTAGAGCTTATGTTGTAGCAGAAGAAGTTACATCAGCTCAAGAGCTAGAAAGAAATAGAATTAGAACTGCTGCATTAGGTAGTGGTATGATAGGGGGAATTTAAAAAAAATAATATATAAATAATTATACTAATATGAAGATCATAGAATTAATCTTAGATGAAGAAACAGAATTCAATGGAGTTGATGCAATTTCTATTGTAGAGAATCCTGCTATCCAAAGTAATTTTGTAGCATTAAAAGATGAGCAAATAAGATTAGCAGAAGTTTCAAAAGATAAAAGAATACTACTAGGTGCTGTATTAATTCCTAACAAACCTATTTTAAGAAAAGGAGATGATGAAGATTATTATATATACTTCTCTAATGAAACTGTAGAGAAAGCAAGTCAAATGTATCTTAAACAAGGCAATCAACACAATGCAAGTTTAGAACATCAATATAGTTTAAAAGGATTAACATTAGTTGAGAGTTGGATAGTCCAGGATGAAGTGCATGATAAGAGTAGATTGTATGAGAACACTAAAGATGTTCCAGTAGGTACATGGATGGGTGCAATAAGAGTTGATTCTGATGAAGTATGGCAAAACTATGTAAAAGAAGGTGTTGTTAAAGGTTTTTCAATAGAAGGCTATTTTGCAGACAAAGCTGAAAGACCTAAAGAGAAGTTTAATGACTTTCTAAGTGAATTAGAGCATCTTGAAGCAGAGTTCTTGTTATCAGAGATAGAAAGTATCATAGAGGATAAAGAAGTAGAGTTAGAGAGCTTTAATGATTATCCTGAAGGAGTAGCAAACAATGCTAAAAAAGGAATTGAGTTAAATGAAAAGATAAATAATAAATGTGCAACTGATGTTGGTAAGATCAGAGCAACACAATTAGCACAAAAAAAGAACATATCAGTAGAAACTATTAAAAGAATGTACAGTTATCTTTCAAGAGCAGAAGATCAATACAGAAAGAATGAGAATGATAGTGAAGCATGTGCTAATATATCTTACTTATTATGGGGTGGATTAGCTGCATTAGGTTGGAGTAGAAACAAACTAAGACAATTAGGAGAGTTAGAACTTGAAACTGTTATGGTTGATGACAACTTTGCAATAATTGATGATAGATTAGCATATTCTTCCATTGAAAAAGCTGAAGAAATGGCAATGAATATTGGATGTGAAGGTTACCACATGCATGAGATTGAAGGAAAGGAATGGTATATGCCTTGTGAGCAGCATGAATTAAAAGCTCCTTGTCAATCAGGTTATGAAATGTATGGTTTTAAAATGAAAAATGGAAAGAGAGTACCTAATTGTGTACCTAGTAAGTAGAAATGGCAAGGAATAAGTTTATAAGTGCAACAACTTTAATTAAAAAAAAGGTAAGAAGAAAAGGAGTTCATGCTAAATCTAAAACATCAAAGAATAAAGGATCAGACAATTATGTCAAACCTTATAATCAACAAGGAAGATGAGTAGAAATAAAAGAAAAAATCCAACACCATCCTATACAAGTCCTATTAGAACACAAAGAGGATGCTTGTGTGATGATAATAAATATAGGATAGAATGTTGTGATGGTACATTATGGGGACAAGGAATAGGAATAACAGAAGCTACATCAGTAGAAGAAAATTTTATATTACAAGAAGATGGTAATTATTTACTACAAGAAAACAATTTTAAAATAAAGCAGTAATGGCAAACAAGAAAATATCAGAATTAACTACAGCTAGTACACTTACAGGTACAGAAGAATTTGCATTAGTGCAGAGTTCAACAACTAAGAAAAGCACCTTAACAGTTTTACAGCATTATATAGTAAACAAACTAGAGCCAACTGCTTTAACTGTAGTAAGTGGGGGTGGAAATATAGATCTAGGTGCTTCAGCTTATGATAATGCAGAAATTATAGTGCTTTCATGGAGTGGTGGTAGTGATACAATAGAGTTAACACTACCTGATGCAACTACTTCAAATAATACAAATAGAGCATTTAGAATTATAACAGACAGCACATACACTACTAACACTAAAGCAGACCTAACACCTATATCAGGTCAAACATTAGATGGATCTTCAAATGCTTATAGAATTAACAAGTCTTATGAAGGTATTAAGGTGTTTAGTAATGGAGTTGAATGGTTTATAATTCAGAAAAAAGCATCATAAAATATAAATTTTTAAATCAATATAATTATATAGTCATGAAAGCAACTGATACAATAAGTAAAATCAAAAACATTTTAGGCATGGAGTTGTCAAAAGAAGTTAAAGAAGTAGAAGTGAAGGCTGAAGAAGTTACACTTGCTACATTGAACCTTGAAAATGGTACTGTTATTGAAGCAGAATCATTTGATAATGGTAAGGAAGTCTTTATTGTCACAGAAGATGATAGAGTTCCAATGCCAGTAGGTGAATATACTCTTGAAGATGGAAGATCAGTTGTAGTTAAAGAAGAAGGTCTTATTGACAGCATTTCTGAAGCTACAGAAGAAGTTGAAGAAGAAGTTGAAACATCTAAAGAAGATGTTAAAGCTGAAGATTTAGCTACAGATTATCCAAGTAAAGAGGAATTCAATGAATTAAAATCAATGGTAGAGGAAATGAAAACAAATCTATCAGAAGTTTTAGGATCACAAAAAGAGGAAATTAAAAGGTTAGAAACTGAATTATCTGCAGAACCTGCAGCACAGCCAATAACACATAGTCCTGAATCAAAATCTAAAGAGATGGAATTTCAAATCTCATCAGGTAGAGTAGAAACAAGTCTTGATAGAATTATCAAAAAATTAAGTAAATAATATAAATTTTAAAAAAGCAAAAAAATGAGTAAACCAACAATTACTACAACTTATGCAGGAGAGAGTGCAAAAATGTACATTGCTGCTGCATTACTATCAGGAACAACACTAGAGAATGGTGGTGTAACTGTTATGCCAAATGTAAAGCACAAGAGTGTTATACAAAAGGTAGCTGCATCAGGTCTAATCAAAAATTCAACATGTGATTTTGATGATCAAGGAACTGTGGCAATCACAGAAAGAGTATTACAAACTGAGGAGTTTCAAGTAAACACTAAGTTTTGTACTAAACAATTTGTAGATTCATGGGAATCAGCAGAATTAGGAGTTAGTGCATTTACTAACATGCCTTCAAGATTTTCAGATTTCATCATAGCTAACTTTGCAGATCAAATTGCTGCATCAGTTGAAACTAATATATGGACTGGAACTAATGCTAATCCTGGAGAAATAGATGGATTTGAAACATTATGGGCAGCAGATGGTGACATTGTTGATGTACCAAACCCAGTAGCAATTACACATACAAATGTAATTGAGAAAATGGGAGATACATTAGATTTAGTTCCTAATACTATATATGGTAAGGATGATTTAAAGATTTATGTTTCTAAAGATGTAATGAAAAACTACATTAGAGCTTTAGGTGGGTATGCTTTAGGTCAAGGTGCTAATGGATATGAAAACAAAGGTCAAATGTGGTACAATGGTCAAGCATTAACTTTTGATGGTGTTCCATTGTTTATGGCATCAGGAATGTCAACAAACACAATGGCTGTAGCACAAACATCTAATCTTTACTTTGGAACTTCAGTATTAAGTGATCTAAATGAGATCAGAGTAATTGATACTGCTGATACATTAGGTGATAGAAATGCTAGATTTGTTGCAAGGTTTGCATATGGAATTCAGTATGGTTTAGGAACTGAGATAGTTCTTTATAATGCATAATTGCAATTTACTGATAATCAGTATCTTAGGTTAATAATCAAGTATATAGGGGGTGTAAAAGCCTCCTAATACTAAAAAAAAATAAAATAATATGAGTTGTAATATAACTTCAGGTAGAATAGTACCTTGTAGAAATAAAGCAGGAGGTTTAAAAACAGTTTACTTTGCAGACTTTGGATCATTAGGACAAATTACTGAATCAGCAGGATTAATATCAGCATTTGGTGGTACACCTACTTTCTATGAGTATGATTTAAGAGGAACATCAAATTTAGATACTACTGTAACAAGTTCTTCAGAAAATGGTACTACTTTTTATACAGAAACCTTAACTTTACAATTACAATATTATGATAGAGCAACAAGTGAACAAATTAAGTTGTTAGCAGTTGGTAGACCACATATAGTTGTTGTTGATAATGATGACAATTACTTATTAGTTGGTCAGGTCAATGGAGCTACTTTAAATACTGGAAATTTTACAGTTGGTGCAAATATGGGTGATTTTAATGGTTTCAATTTAACTTTTGAAGCTCTTGAAAAAGCACCTCCATCATTTATAACACCTAGTGTTGTAACTGCATTAGCTAGTTCTACACAGATTAGTACTTTTCCTACATCATAATAGTTAAGTGTTTTTTTCTAATTAAAGGGGGATCTTATGGTCCTCTTTTTTTTTAAAATAATCTTACACTTTATAAAAAAATAAATAAATAGCATTATATAAGTATGATAATTCTAAGTACAGCAACATCAGCTCAGACTTTTCAGTTTATTCCTAGAAAATATGTAATCTCAGGAAGTTTAGTTGTAAGAGATGAAGAAACTAATATTGCACAAACAAAACCAGTAGCTATTAATAAGCTAGGGGATTTTGGAGCTATAAGTGTTGCATTAACTTTAGAAGAAGGCAAGTTTTATGAAGTAGAGGTATTCTCATTAGGATCTAACTGGGACACAGTATATGAGCTATGGAATAACATTACTATAAATTGGGATGAAGCTCTTACTCCTATTGGAGCTACATGGGCAACAGCACAAGAAGAATGGAACTTAGCAACAAGTAAATGGGAAGAACCTAGAGAAGAAGTACAACAGATAATATATAAAGACAGAATCTTTTGTACTGATCAGACTATTTCTCAAAGAGCATCAGAATATTATAATCCAATTAAAGGACTATATAAAGCAAGTACACAAGGTGATAATACCTATAAAGTATATAATGGATAATTATGAGTAGACAACACAGAAAACCTAAATTTGAAGGAGATATAAGAGTAGTAGAGTTAGCAACTTATACTTCTCCTAAAATTATAGAAGATCCTAGAAAGGATTATGTAATGTATGGAGAGGATAACAATTATTATCAATATCTAATAGATACATTTATGGGATCTCCAACAAACCATGCATGTATTAATGGAATATCAGAAATGATATATGGTAGAGGATTGGATGCAACTGATAGTTCTATGAAGCCTGACCAGTATGCACAGATGATAAGCCTATTTAAAAAAGAAGTAATCAAGAAAGTTATATATGATTACTACTTAATGGGTGGAGCTGCAATACAAGTTATCTATGGTAAGGGAAGAAAGCAGATAGTGCAGATAGAACACATACCAGTAGAAACATTAAGAGCTGAAATAAGCTCAGAAAAAGGTCAAATTGAAGGATATTACTACTTTCCTGATTGGAGTAAATACAAGTCATCTGATGAGCTTAAAAGAATACCTGCATTTGGTACATCTAAAGAAAATATAGAGATACTATTTATCAAACCATATAAAGCAGGATATTATTACTATAGTCCTCCTGCATATACTGGTGGATTACAATATGCAGAGCTAGAGGCTGAGGTATCAAACTTCCATATGAATAACATTAAGAATGGATTAAGTCCTTCTATGATTATAAACATGAATAATGGAATACCAAATGAAGAAGAAAGAAGTATTATAGAAAGAAAAATAGCAGATAAGTTTACTGGATCAACTAATGCAGGGAGATTTATACTATCATTTAATGATAATACAGAATCTCAAGCTAGTATTGAACCAATACAGTTATCTGATGCACATAATCAGTATCAATTTTTAAGTACTGAATCTCAAGAAAAGATATTAGTAGCTCATAGAGTTGTTTCACCAATGCTTTTAGGAATTAAAAACAATACTGGTCTTGGTAATAATGCTGATGAAATGGAGAAAGCATCTGTACTGATGGATAATATGGTTGTTAGACCTTATCAAAACCTTATGATTGATGCATTTGATAAGATATTAGCATTTAATAACATATCATTAAACCTTTATTTCAAGACATTACAGCCTTTAGAGTTTACAGATTTAACAAATGTTACAGATCAGGAAACAAGAGAAGAAGAAACTGGACAGAAATTAAGTTTGAAGAAACAAATGAAAGTTTACAGACCTAATGATCATCTTACTAAAGAGGTAGCAAAGCTATTAATTGATATGGGAGAGGATGAAGATTTAGATACATGGGAAGTAATATCAGAAGATGCTGTTAATTATGATAAGGATGACAAGCAAAATGAAATGTTACAATTAGCTGTAAGTACTGGAAGTGCAAAACCTGCTAGTGGAAGTGAACAAGATAAAGGTTTATTCAAAGTGAGATACAGATATGCAGGTACATTAACTAAAAATAAAAACAATGATATAGTAACAAGACCATTTTGTAAGGCTATGTTGAAAGCTAAAAAGATATATAGAAAAGAAGATATAATAGCTATGGATAGTCAGCCAGTTAATGCAGGTTGGGGAGAAGGTGGAACAGCTACTTATTCTATTTGGTTATATAAAGGTGGAGGAAATTGTCATCATGCATGGAATAGAGTAGTGTATTTTAGAAAAAGAAATGATCAAGGAGAGTTTTTACCTAATAAAGGACTAACTAATGATAAAAGAGTAACTGAAGCACAGGCTAAAGGTATTGCAGGTGGTTTTACTCCTGAAAAAAATCCTAAAAAAGTAGCACAAAAACCTAAAGACATGGCAAGGAATGGCTTTGCACCTTCAAATCCAAAATATTAAACAATGGCAGCAACAGTATTATTTATAAATAGAAATGATTTAGTACAAAATACTATAATAGATGGTAATGTACAAGCAGATAAGCTAATGCATTTTATTTCTATAGCACAAGAGATACATATACAACATTATTTAGGTACTGATCTTTATAATAAAATAGCAGAATTGATTAGAACTGAAACTATTGCTACTACTGTTTATGAAACATTACTAATAGATTATGTGCAGCCTATGCTTATTCATTATGCTATGGTTGATTTTCTTCCATTTGGTGCTTATCAAATTAAGAATGGTGGAATCTATAAGCATATATCAGAAAATGCAGAAACAGTCAGTAAGAATGAAATAGATTTCTTAGTTGAAAAGGAGAGAACAATGGCTGAATATTACACTAGGAGGTTTATTTCTTATATGGATTTTAATCAGAACAGTTATCCTGAATATACATCTAACACAAATGATGATATTTATCCTGATAGAGATGAGCCAACTTTTCAAGGTTGGGTATTATAAAAGTTAGATATGAAAATATATAAACCTAAGCAAAAAAACATTATAAAGTTAATGAGATATATAAATAAAAAATTAAAAACAAGAAAAAATGGCAAGTAGTTTAACAGGAATATCAATAGCATCCAGTTATGATTCTCTAATAAAGGTTGGGGATAATGATGGATTGACTTCACAATTACAAGTTCTATCTGATGGGTTAGGAACTGAGAGTGGAATCAGTATGAATAATACTGGGGATCTGACAGCAATAGGAACAGTAACAGCAAACAGTTTTGTTGGAGCATTGAGTGGAAATATAACTGGAAGTACAACAGTTTCAGGAACTTTGACATTTGGATCACTTTCAGATGGAGTAATTACAATAGCAGACTTTAAAGATGAGGATGATATGAGTTCAAATAGTGCTACAGCATTAGCAACTCAGCAATCAATTAAAGCATATGTAGATTCTCAGCTAGGAGTTCAAGATTTAGATTTTCAAGGTGATGCAGGTGGGCAACAAGCTATTGATTTAAACACAGAAGTATTCTCAGTAGTAGGAACAGCAAATGAAATATCTACAAATTCTACTGGAAATGCATTAACTATCTCATTAAATCCTAACATTAGTGGCTTAACTTCAGTTGCAGCTACAACATTTACTGGTGCATTAACTGGAAATGCAAGTACAGCTACAGCTTTACAGACAGCTAGAAATATCTCAGGTGTTACTTTTGATGGAACAAGTGATATAACACTTTCTACAACAAATATCACAGAAGGCACAAATCAATATTTCACAAATTCAAGGGCAGATGCAAGAGTAAACTTACAGACTGGAGCAAATTTAGACTTGTCAAGTAAAACAACTTCAGATCTTGCAGAAGGATCAAACAAATATTTCACAGAGGAGAGGGTAGATGATAGAGTTTCTAGTTTAGTAGTAGCATCAACTGGGATTTCTAGTGTATATGATGATGTTGCAGGTACATTAACTCTTACAAATACAGCACCTGATCAAACAGTAGCTTTAACTGGTGGAACTGGGATTACAACAAGTGGAACATATCCAAATTTCACAATAACAAATGATAATCCTGACCAAACAGTTGGAATAACAGCATCAAATGGATTGACTTCAGGAGGCACATATCCAAACCTAACTATAGCAGGTGATGATGCTACTACATCAGCAAAAGGTGTTGCTAGTTTCTCATCTGATAACTTTACTGTTTCAAGTGGAGCTGTAAGTATTGCAGCAGATTCTATAGATGATACTTTAATTGACTTTGGAACTGGAGCAAATCAAGTTAGTACTACAAGTTTACCTGAAGGAAACAACTTATATTTTACTGCTGAGAGAGTGGATGATCAAGTTGGTAATAACTTAATAGTTGGAGGTTCAGGAATTTCTGCAGTTTATGATGATGTAGCAGGAACACTAACCTTAAATAATACAGCTAGTGGAATTGGATTAGCAGATTTCTCAGCATCTACTTCAGGAATAGGAAGTCTAGCTTATGATAATACTTCAGGTGTATTTACTTATACTGGACCTACTAAATCTGAGATTGATGCATTAGGAATTGCAGCAGCAACTGCAGCAAACTTAACTGGAACACCAAACATAAGTGTTGGCACAATTTCAGCAAGTGGAACAATTACTGGAGATTTAACTGGAGATGTAACTGGTAGTGTAACTGGAACATCAGGATCAACTACTGGTAATGCAGCAACTGCAACTGCTTTAGCAACTGCAAGAAACATATCAGGAGTAGCATTTGATGGAACAGCAGATATTACTCTAAACACCTCAGCAATAACTGAGCAGACCAACTTGTATTATACTGATGCAAGGGTACAAGCAGTTTCAATAAATGCAGTATCAGAAGATACATCACCTGCATTAGGAGGTAACTTAGCAGGAGGATCATATGACATAACAACAACTGGAAAGATTTATTATGCTAACATGTTCTCAACAGAGGGTGATTTACCAAGTGCATCAACTTATCATGGAATGTTTGCACATGTTCATGCTACTGGAAAAGGATATTTTGCACATAATGGAAACTGGATTAAGTTAATAGATGAAACTAATTCAACAACTGATAATTTAACTGAAGGTAGTTCAAATCTTTATTACACAACAGCAAGAGGAAATACAGATTTTGATACTAGGTTTGCAACTAAAGATACAGATGACCTAACACAAGGAACTACTAATCTTTACAATCAAACACATACTGGTGATGTTACTGGTGCAACTGCTTTAACTATTGCAAATGATGCAGTAACTACAGCTAAGATACTTGATGCAAATGTAACAACTGGTAAAATAGCTGATGCAAATATTACAACTGCAAAGATTTTAGATTCTAATGTAACTACAGCTAAAATTGCTAATGATGCAATTACCACAGTTAAAATCTTAGATGCTAATGTTACAACAGCAAAACTGGCAGATGATTCTGTAACAGCAGCAAAAGTAGCATCAGATCTTAGAGCAGTCCAGTATATTGGATTAGATTCTACAGATTACATGGAGTTTACTAATGATACTCAAATTGACCTTTACATTAATGGTTCTAATGAGTTTAGATTTGAAGCAGATGGAGATTTCCATGCAGATGGAGATGTAATTGCATACTCTACAACTACTCCTTCTGATGAAAGATTAAAAGAGAATGTTAAAGTAATTGAGAATCCATTAGAAAAGTTAGACAAGTTAAGAGGTGTAACATTTGACTGGATAGATAGAGAAGATAAAAGATCAGGTGGTATTATAGCACAAGAGCTAGAGAAAGTAATGCCTGAACTTGTAAGAGAAGTTGATAGCCTTAAAAATGAGGATAGCTTTAAAGCAGTAGATTATAATGGTCTTATTGGA
>WLWH01000485.1_pt1 | contig 32184 bp, 26 predicted proteins | sample 6712741 | NCBI WGS metagenome assembly WLWH01 (sample SAMN12718694, study PRJNA515312) | sponge metagenome | isolation source: marine sponge | host: Mycale hentscheli | place: New Zealand: South Island, Marlborough, Capsize Point | collected 2003-05-01
TTGTTTTATCACAAACGATTGCACAAGATATTCCTATAATAGCAGGATCTCCTGTTAACAATACGTAGTCTTGTTCTCTAAAGTCTCTTAAGTTTTTTTGCATTTTAAAAACAAAAGGACTTGATGAGAATATTATCTGTGAATCTGGTCCATAATTAGGCAAACAGATTACAAGATAACCAAAATCAGATGCACCTAAAATATTTATATTTGCAGGTGGATGTTGTAGTACATACACAAATTTTTCTTCAGGGTTGTTTTTTTTAAAGTCTAAAAACTCTGCTAAAGAATTTGGTTTATATAATTCAAAAATTTTATTCTTCATTCTATTATTCTCTTGACAATCTATATAGTAGTTATTATATACTTGTCAAGTAGAAAGAATATGAATTATAAATTTAAGACAAAGCCATACAAGCATCAGCTGACGGCATTAGAAAAATCAGTTGATAAAAAAGAATACGGTTACTTTATGGAAATGGGTACCGGTAAATCTAAAGTGTTAGTTGATAACATGGCTATGCTTTATGATAAAGGTAAAATAAATGGGGCGCTTATTATAGCACCAAAAGGTGTATATAGAAATTGGTTAGAACAAGAAATTCCTATACATTTAGCTAGTCACATAAAACCCAAAATGGTACTATGGACTGCTTTAACATCTAAAACGAAGGAAAAAGAATATCAAACTTTATTTGAAACAGGCTTTGACCTACATGTCCTTATCATGAATGTTGAAGCATTTAGTACAAAAAAAGGTGCTGAATTTGCTTACAAATTTTTAAGAAGTCATAAAACACTTATGGCTGTAGATGAATCTACAACTATTAAAAACCCTTCAGCTAAAAGAACTAAAACAATTATTACTTTAGGTAAGCATGCAACTTATAGACGTATTCTTACAGGTTCTCCTGTTACTAAATCACCATTAGATTTATATAGTCAATGCACATTTTTAGATGAAGGTTTATTAGATTTTACATCTTACTATGCTTTTAGAAATAGATATGCACATATGGTAGAAAGAAATTTTGGTGGTCGTAGAGTACAGATTGTAGGTAGTTATCAAAGATTAGATGAATTAGAAAAAACATTAAAAAAGTTTTCTTATAGAGTACAAAAGAAAGATTGTTTAGATTTACCCAAAAAGATATTTATAAATAGAACAGTAGAATTAACTTCTGAACAAGATAAAGCTTATCAAACTATGAAATCTGCAGCTCTTGCTACATTAAAAGGCAAGATGGCTACCGCTCCACACACCTTAACTCAATTAATGCGATTACATCAAATTACTTGTGGTCATTTTAAATCTGATGACGGTGAAATAACTAATTTAAAACACAATAGAATAACAGAATTGATGGATGTTATGGAAGAAATGGAAGGTAAAGTTATTATATGGGCTAATTATATTCACGACATAGAAGAAATTGTAAAAACAGTTAAGAAAGAATATGGAGATGATTCTATTGTGCAATATTATGGTGCTATCTCATCTGATGACAGACAGAAAGCTATTAAAGAATTTCAAGATCCTAAATCTCCTGTAAAATATTTTGTAGGTAACACACAAACAGGTGGTTATGGTATTACACTTACCGCAGCTAGTAATGTAGTTTATTATTCTAACAGTTATGATCTAGAAAAAAGATTACAATCAGAAGACAGAGCACATAGAATAGGCCAACACAAACCTGTAACTTATGTAGATCTTATTGCTCCAAAGACTGTTGATGAAAAAATAATAAAAGCATTACGAGGTAAAATTAATATTGCATCTCAAATCATGGGTGATACTCTAGATGCCTGGATATGAAACCTATAATTATAACTTTACTTTATCTTACTTTTGGTAATGAAATTAAGATGGAAACTTTTGAAATCAATACAACCTGTGATGGTTGGTTTCATACAAATGTAGCACAAATAGAGAATAAAAAGAAAACATTGTTCTCTGGCAGAACCTATCATGTGTATAAAGATAAAAAAGTTATTGGTTATATCTGTGCAGATGAACCACCACAATGAGTCCTAAAGATCAACTAATCCTGTTTCTCTGTTTAAATATTTATATTCTATTTTGTGTATATCAAAGTCTTTCATAATTTTTTTACATATATCTGTAGGATCAAAATCACCACAACTATAAACATCTAATTGCATTAATGCAGGTTTAGGTTCATCCCAAATATGCATAGCAATGTGTGATGTTTCTATTATTGCAACTGCTGTAATACCTCTATTACCTGGCATATCACAGTATTTTACATAAGGACCCATAAAGACTTTCATGTTTATAGATTCTATAAAACCTAACATCCAATCTTTTAGCCACTCTGCATCTGTCGGGGGTTTACTAGCTTCGGCACGAATAATAAGATGCTTATGCACCAGAAGACTATTTTTCATGAGCTAGATTTCTTCGTATTGAGTCTTACCAGCGTCATTACGAAATGCACGCAAAGTTTGTTTACGATTACCATCTTCGTTGTAAGAAAAATGTAACCATCCGCTTGCCGGATCTCCTGTGTAAAATTCTAAAATTCCTTGATCAAATTCTGTGTTATCTACGATCCAGTTAAATACTTCCATATTATCATGACCATGACATTCGAAGTCTGCCGCCTGGCCTTTGCAATGCTGGGATTTTCTACTACTGCCGATTTTTTCGCTCAAAATTTCAGAACGGTATCCGCTTGAAATCATTACAGGTCCAAACTGATCTCTTACAGGTTGCAATACATTTTCGCAAAGCAATCTTAAATTTTCTGTGTGTTCTTCTGTAGGTTGATTAGATATACCATGACGCTCCGCTGTCTGCGATTTTGTGAGCTCTGACAAAGAAAAATTAGAAGTTAACTTCATCCTATTACCTTATCTAACACAAAGATGACTGCTGTTCCCGCAACAGTTAAAAGAACCCAATAGAACTTGTCTATCTTACCGCCCAATTTTTCTACGTCTTGGTGTACGTGTGATAAATTCTTTTTGACGCCTGATATGTGACCATACAGGGATAAAATATGTTCTCTTGTTGTTTTAGGTTTCATACCCATTAAGTAATGCCTCTTTGTTTTAATCTTATAGCTTGTTCGTCCGGCGATAATAATGCCATTTCCGTAGATGTCAATTGTGTTACTGGATCTATTTTAGGCAAAGCCGCAGCTGCTGCTACTGGCTCTGGTTGTTTTGGTAAAGGTGGTGTTTTAATTTCTGATACTTGAGTAGCAGGCGCAAAAGTTTGATCTTCAAGTCTTACACCTACTTGAGATGGTTCTGGATCAGTTGTAATGTCATAAGGAAAAACGCCATTTAAATCAGCGTCTTCTAATAGATCCATAATATCTTCTAGCTCACTTTCAGGAAACATATTTTCCTCATCAACATATAGATCTTTGCCTTTCCTACCTGTTTTTTCTAAATTGTTTTCAAGCGCTTCAATTTTTTCTTCAAATCTTGGAATAGAAAAACTTAAAGGTTTAAATTCTCCATCTATGACCGCATCAATTTGACCAGATGGTAGTCTTCTTTCATCTGCTTCATCAAAAATAAAATCTTCATCAAGCCCTATATCAGTCATGGTTTTAAATGCGTTGTAAATTCTTTGTTGTTCTCTAAAAGCAAATCTTTGTTGTTTAATAAAGTCTGATTCAATTTGTGCTTTAGTTCTATTTAATTTGTACATATCACTTCCTTTAGGAGCTTCTGTTCTAATTTTTTTAAGATCAGATACAATAAATTCCATTGATCTTTTTAGATTTACTTTTTGTGGTTTTATACCAGTTCCTAATCCTAATAATATATCTTCAAGATCATAGCTTTGTCCTGTGCCAGTTAATTTTTCTCTAAAGCCATAGTATAATTGTTTACCTGTTGTTAATGCGCCAGGTGCCACAGTTTCTAATAAATGTTGTGTGCTTTGTAAAAACTTTTCATTAAAATCTGCTAAATCACTATAAATTGCACCACCACTTTTTTTCTTATTGTTTCTTATTTCAGATATTGTTTCGTAAAAAATAGTTTTGTTTACAAATGGAGCTAAAAATTCTCCAAAGGGCCCATCTCCTGAAAAAGCAAAATCCATTAAAAATCTATCTATGCTTTGAGGATTCATTTTTTGTTCTTTTAATTTTGTAAAAGCTGCTCTTATAGGTCTAGTTACTGTATCGTATGGAAGGAAGGTAGATAGATCTACAACTTTAAACTCACCTTCATCATTAGGTTTTGTTACTGCAATTAAATTAGAATTTCTTTGAAATTCTGGAGCTACATATCTTCTGTACCTATCCATTAAGTCTTCACTTATTCCTGTCACCGCTCCGTATATTCCTTTTGCAGCCATAGATGCACCACCAAGAGTTACGAACTGGCCCATTAATCCTCTGTATCCCATTTCTCTTAATACAGGATCATCAGTAGCTATTTCTCTTAAACTAGTTCTCATACTTAAATAACTTGTTCTTGTCATTTCAGCAGGAAAAGATACGAAGTTACCAAGTGGTAAAGCTCTTACTGCTTTAATAGCATCGGGTACCATACTATATGTTGGCATTGTATTTCTTACATACCATGCTGAAGCTTGTTTAACAGCTTCATCAAGATCCATTTTAGATCCATCAAATTTAGTTTTGCTTAATTTTTGTCCAGCCACTTCTCTAAACCATTTTTCCATTTTAGGTAAACTTTTACCAGAGAAATCTGTTAAATAAGATTTGTACCAGTTATAAGCATACCATTTCCAAACGTTATCTCCTCCTGCATAAACTCTACTAGCTGTTCTTAATAATCCTTTTGTCTCTAAATATTTTGTAAGTTGATCTGTATCTTTAATATTATTTTTTCTAATAGCTCTTAACACAGCACCTAATTCAGCTGCTACTATATTTTCATCTAATGCACCATATTTAATTCCTTCATTAATATTTGCTAAAACTCTTTTCTCTGCTTCAGGTCCTAATTTTCCAGCATTAAAAATATCATCTACTGTCATTTGAATTGAGTTTTGTAATGAAGCTCTATTACCTAATAGTCCTCTATTGATTACAAACATAGCTGCTGATGAAAAGTTTCTTGTTTGTGTAGCAGGAGATAATACAGTTTTACCATATTGAGCTGCAACTTTAAATTGTAAAAAGTTTTTGTATATAGGTAATTGTGCTAAAGCATCCAATGGTCCTTTAAGAGTTGTCATTCTATTAATCATATCTGCTGGGCCAAATAATTTACTTGCATCTGATTTTAATAAACCAAGTCCATCTATTTTTCCTACTCTTGTTACAGCTTTACCTAATTTATCTGCTGTAATTTCATATCCAAATTCAGCAGCTTCTCTTGTTTTATATAATTGTTTTGATTTAACTAATGCTTCACCTAATCTATCAAACATAATTTTATTTGTGCTTTGCGTAGCTAAATTAGATACCGTTTGCAAAACAACATTTTTCATATTGTTTTCTTCACCCATTACTTTTCTAATCACATCAGGTAATTCTTCTCCTGTAGATATAATGTTATCTGATCTTAATTTCTTTTTAGATATTTCTGTAATAGTTTGAATAGGATCTCTGTTATCTGTTTTTGCAAATTCTATAATATCATTAATTTGATCTTTAGCTAATTTACTTCTAGCTACAGCTGCAGTTGTACCATCTCTTCTAGCCATTTTTATAGCTGTTTCTTTTAAATCTTTATTTTTATTTATAACTCCTAAAGCAAATTTAACTGCATCTTTAAATTCTTTTGATGCTTCATTTACCGAGTAATTAGGATTAGTAAATACAGCATATGATTTTCTCATATAACCTTTAATATTATTTTCTAGAGATTCTTTTATTAAAGAATCACCAGGTAATAATTCTGCAAATGTTTTTTTAGTTTCTATTAATATTTTATTTAATGCTTTTGCAGCAGGTCTTAACTCTTTAGGTAAAGCAGATAAAGCTTTTTGATTTTTAAAATATTCTAGTACATCATCAAGATGTTTATCTTGCAGTGATGGAGAAGCTAATTTACTATTGTATATTTTTTTAGAACCTTGCGCTAAATCATACGCTTTCTTTTCTAAACTATCTAATAATTTTTCTACTATTCTTGCTTTAGCTGTAATTTCTTTTTGTCCTCTTGTAGAAATAGCTGCAAGCTCTGGTGTAAATCTTGATATAGATCTTAAATAAGCTAAACCATTATCTATTTTTTTTAATGAACTTTTTAATGGATTAGTGGAGTCAACACTAAACATTCTCCAGTTTTCAAATTTAGGTAACTCTACAGTTGTTTTAGTTAAGCCTCCTACTTTACCTCTTGATACTGTGGGTAATAAAACTCTTGATGTAATTTGTTCACCAATTTTTCCAGGTGCAGCTTGAATAGCTCTTCCTATTGCTGGTAAAACAATTTTATCTTTAGCTGCTAATTTAGATACAGGATTAATAACTGTAGCTTCAGCTACTTTACTTCCTATTTTTCCTACTGTTAATGTAGGTTTATATATTCCATATTTAAAACCTAAAGCTAATCCTTTACCTACAAGTGGTATACCACCACCAATAAGAGCTCCTTCTTGTCCATACTTTAATTTATTAATAAATCTAGCAGTAGCTAAATCTCTTCCTTCTAATCCTTTTTCATCTACTTTTTTTGTAAATAGTGTTGGCATATCTGCATCAGACAATGCCATATCAGCTAGACCTAAAGATAATGCTCCTCTACCAGAACGCAAAGCTACGTTGGCTGCTGTTTTAAAATATTTATTTTTAATTTTACCTAAAGTTTTATTTGTAAGTTTAGATATATTTTTTAACTTTGAAACTTTATCAAGGTTTCCTAATATTTTAAAAGCAATGGTACTAGGTACACCATATTGAACTAGTAATGCACTAGAATCTCCTAAAAAAGTATTTGGATTACCGTGTTTATTTAAAAACCTTCTAGTTGTTTCATCAAGTTTTTTTGTTAAGTTTGAATCAAAAACATAATCTATTCCTGCGGTACCAAATTCTAAAATTGATTTAACAGCACCTGTACCACCCTTTACGATAGCTCTTTCTATTTCTCTAGCCGTGTCTCTTTGTTCGTCTGTCTCTTTTATTACATCTTTATAAGGATCAGGTTGCCCTAATTCTTTTGCTTTCATTTCGTTGTATTGAATTATTGGACCAAAGCCAGTTGTAAATCTTAACCAAGATAATGGATTGTTAACTAATGTACCGGCTTTTTCTTCTAGTAAACCTTGCTCATCAGCATCTTGTAAGATTGCTTTGAAATCCTTTTCTTTAGGGATTCTAAACATGTCAGACATAGATTATGCCTCCTGTGGTAGAACTAATTGTACTTGATATTTTTGATTGAACTGATCAACGTCAGTTTGTGTTCTAATTTGTGCAAAGTCTCCAAGCGCTTGATAACTATTTGCTAATAAAGTTACAATGTCATCACCAATTTCTTTTGGTAATCTTGCTCTTATTTCATCGTATGATAACTGTTCTGGATTTACTGTTTCTTCAACATTAACGTCAGTCATACTTGTTGGAGTTTGAGTCATTATATTTACATCTTCAGTCACCGCTCCACCTTCAGCAAATTGTTTTCCAAATTCTTTTGTTAGTGTAGCTAAAAACTGTGCTTGTAGTTTACCTAATGTAGTAGCATATTCAGGGTGACCTGGAGTAATTGGTTCGCCGTCACTACCTATTGTCCCTTTAATTGCTTTTTTGGCTGCTCTACCAGCTGCTTTTACTATGTCGCTTTGTGAACCAAGTTTAAAGTAATCAGATACATCTCCTCCTTGGAAAACATAAAACTCTAAATCACTATTATATTTGTTTTGAATTTCATTTAATTTTCTTGTGATATTCAATACCTCTTCACTTATTGAATATTTGTAAACCTTTTCCGTCTTTCCAGTTTTTTTATTTACCTTGGTTGTGCTTTCTGTTTCAATTATTTCTTTGCCAAATATATCTTTATACATCTTGATAATTTGTCTTTTTACACCTTTGGAATAAGAGAAAGGATTATCCTTACCTCTGTATCTTCCAAAAACATTTTTATATTCTTTGAATAATGGCTCAACCTCTTTTGGATCAATTACTTTTCTCATTAAAAACTCGGGATCATGTATATCTAAATCTGTTAATTTAATTAGTTTTTGTAAGAATATCACTTGTCTATCGTTTGAAGTATATTTTTTCATATCAAAATCCTCTTTCTTATCCAATCCATCAACATAATTGTAATCATTAATAAAATATCTTACCTTTGAAAAATGATACATTACCTCTCTTTCACATGTTAATATTGGTGTGAACTCTTCAAGATTATCATTTATATCATCTATTGTCATATTAAAAAGTTTAATGTGATTTAACCAAGCACACGGCATATATAATTCTAAACATTTCATATCATCATTTAGCTCTTGTCTCATCTCATTTATTTTAATCATGGCATCTCCAAAATTGTTTATCTTTTCTTGTTTATATTTTTTTGAGATTTTGTTGCTTATACCAGTTGATTTCATATGTTTATATTTCAATATAAACCCTCTTGTGCGTAATATATTTAAGAAGTGAGCGAACTTATTTGTCTCATAACAGTCTTTGGTATATTCAAAATTAATCAATAACTCATTAAAATTAACTTCCATTTTTTTATCAGATGTGGCATTCCTAAAACCCATGGTTTTAAATTGATCCACACCACCCTCCATAGCCTCTCTACATTCTTCAACACTTTCATATTTATATGGTTTCCAATTTTTACCATTAAATAAAAAGGATAATTTTTTAATATTTCTACATCTTGCGATTTGTTGAACCATAGCATGAGGAGATATTGTATGACCTTTATGGAATGCGAATACTTCTCTCTCCATGACACTATCCAAACCATAAACAATTTTCGGAGAGAAAATAACAAAATCGTAATTGTCAAGGTTTATGGCTTCTTTTGTGTCGCTTGTAATACAAATCATTTTATCTTTATCAAAACCCAAGTCCACTAAATCACTATGAACTTTTATGGCACTTAATTTACTATCACAACAGACCATGAACTTATCTAATTTTTTTAAGTTTCCAATTAATTCCTCATATGAGTATAGCTCTTGTGCGACTATATCTTTATTGTGTTTATATTTATTTTGGATATATGTGTAATCAATACCATTTTGTTTTAAAAACAATAATGAATTATCACTTATATCAGCATCAGTCATGATAATTCTATCACATTCATTTAACATTTTAATCAAAAACTCTTTAACAATTATTCTCTTGCTGTCAAGGTTAGGACAATCAATAAAATATTCAACTAAACTGTTGAACTCATCAAGATATAATGTATAATCTTCAAAATCTTTCCAATTAGTCATTTTAATAATACTGTCAATCGTCACCACTACATTTTGACCCTCCATACAATACCAACCGAAATCATAAGGTATGTATGAATATTCTTCAAGTAGTTCATCGCTGGGATTTGTTATTTCATCATGCCAATAACAATCAATACCATCTTCTCTGAAAACTCTTACTTGATCCTCACCAAGTGTAATACGAGAAACAATTGAAATAAACCTCTTTTCATCTTTCTTGACATAATTTTTAAAGGCTGTTGTTTTCCCAGTTCCAGTATCAGAACGAGCCACGATGTTATGACATTTCATTTTTGAAAACTCTGTTGTTAAGAATGATCCATCATTTTCCGGATCAAGATATTTTCTATCTTCTAAAATTACATCCGGTTTATAATTATGGCAATCAGTAGGTTTATATTTATAATAAGCGATATACTGTGTCGCCAACTTTTTCTTGTCATTCATTTCTAAATCACCATTACCAACTATATATGTTGAATTACATAAAAGGTTTTCAATACACATGAAAGTTTTATATTTAAATACTTGATAATCCCATTTTTGATTGTTTTGCCATTCAACATATGTATCACCACCACGCTTTTTTGAATATTCATCCCATATATCTCTTCTATCAAGTGTCATCATGGCTGTTGAAAATATTATCCAATCATTATTATTTATGAAATATCTATCCGGTAAACCATCCAATATTTTTCTTAATTCTTCATCTGATATATCATAATTGTATGCGGTTAAATCTATTTGGTCTTGATCATAAGCATCATCATCAACAACCTCAACTTTTCCATTTGTATTTTTTTTAACTGGTTTTGTAATAACTCTTTTTCTCCACATGTGGTTCTTTAAAAATATAGCCAATTCAATTGGCATTCTTTGAATTGGTTTATTGTTTACAACTTTATAAAATCCTTTTTTCTCTTCTTCTGTTTTACCTTTTAATCTTCCATCATATTTTGATTTATCTATTTGTGAACCCATGCCAACTACATATCCACCATCACTTTTAATATCAATACCAAGTGCCTCACTTGATGTTGTTTTAATTGTTGGATCATATTTAAAATATAAATGTAAACCTCCTCTTGCGGTTTCAACTACTAAATGATCTTTAAATATTTCTTTACATTCTTCAATTCCTCCAAAAATATTTATGAAATGATTATTGGCTGGATCAAAGGCTTTTTTTAATTTTCCATCAGTATCATATTTATCGTAGAAATCTAAATCAACAACTACAATATCATTTCTTTTGCCACATGGTATACCTTTTGTTTTTGGTATTTTAAAATCTTCCAAAGTGGAAATATTTTCATGTTTCCATAAATGGGTGTTTGGTTTATCTTTCGCCCATTCAGAGGTTGGTAATTTTTGATTTGGAATTAACTTGAATGTTTTGAAATATTTTTCACACACCATACTTGAATTATTAATAGATGATTTTTTCGCAGATTGAGAATCGGAACATTTGGGGGCTTTGGAAACTTGGGACATTTTTATTTATACTTAAATATATATAAAAATCACTTGAAATAAACGCACCAATATTTTTAATTAATACGATAAAAAAATATATTTAAAAAATTAATATCTTTAAACTTAAAGAGAAAAACGTAATTGTTTAAAAAACCCGATTTTTAAAACTGCGGAAAAATTAAACTTTTTATTCAAAACTTAAAATAATATTATTTTTTGGTGCGTTTGAAACTTCTTCAACATTTACACCACGAGACTTTAATAATTCATATTTTTCGGGGTATTTATCTTTAAACTCTGTGATACGATTGTTTCTCTTGTAATATTGAAACATGGATCTTGAATTAACAAAATCTTTATCATTCTTATATTTTTCTTTATTTTTATCTTTATTTTTATTGTAATGATCCAAAGCCCTTTGCTGGTTTTTTTTACACCATTCACCATCACACTTTAATCTTTCATGATAGTTCTTCTTTTCTCTTTCTCTCTTTTTTTTGTATTGGGTTATGATTTTTGTGATGTCAGAATTGTTTAATGTTTCCATGATTTATTTATACTTAAACATAGATAATAATTTCCGGAAAATAAACGAATTATTCCAATAAACCAAAGTGGCAATTATTATATAATAAAAATGCCAAAATGGTATAAATTAAAAATATAAAAATTGTTTTTGCCAAAAAGGTTTAATATACTCCCATAGATGTTGTGGGCTGTCTTAAATTACTTTGTGCCGTCTGATCTATACGACCGGTTGTTGTAGATATACTCTGTCCAACATTCGCAGTTGGTTTATAACTGTCTTGATCTGTTTGTTGTTGTGAAACATTTTTATCATGATCTCCAAACATCTTAACAACTCCACCAATACCACCAACGGCATTTCCTAAACCGGCAACCCATTCAAGCCCCGGAATTAAACCAACAACATCACTCGCACCGGCAATAATATTCGTCACATTAGAAAAATCATCAGCACCACTATCTTTTGGATTAAAAAAATGACCGGTTTTCTCTTTATTAGCAATATCATCATATAAACTTAATCCTCCCATGGTTGCTCCGGCTAATCCTCCACCAATTCTTCCAGCGAGTTCACTTGTCTCCTCTGAAAGTCCAGTCGCACTCTTTATACCTCTTGTTAATAGTGAAGTCTCTTCCGGTGCTTCAACCGGTGCTTCAACTGTTGTAGGGGTTGGTTTTGATCCCGCTGGTGGTTCTGTCAATCTTGGTGTATCATCTGTATCCGGTGTGGCTTGACTTACATTACTTGTTGTTGGTGTTTCTATTTGTGGTGGTTTTTCCGGAGCCATTTGCTTTTCTAAATCCGCTTGTGCTTGGTCTAAACTTTTCCCACCTAAATCCAACGGGGGTTCATCATCACCTCTTAATCTTGCGAGCCTCCTTGTTATTTCATCGGGGTCATCAGAAACAGCAGAACCAACGGGGGGGAGCGGTTTAGGTAATGATGCTCTTATCTGTTCTCTCTGTGCGTCAAACTGTGCTTGTGCTTCGGGACTTAACATGACTTTTGGTTGTGATGCGTATGCTTTCTTTACTTGTGTTTCTCCGTATTCAGCCTCACTCTTACCGGCAAGAGCTGTTTTCTTCATATTTTCTGCCTTTAATTGATTTCTTTTCAATCTCGCATTACGTGATGATATTGCTTGTTGAACTCCGGTTCCGGCATATAAATCACTCACACTATCTTTGGCATAATTAAAATCACCTAATAAACTATCTTGTGATAATTTAGCGTCCTTGTCTTCTTTTCTTTTTAAATTGTTTTGATTGATAAGAGCGTTCTGCTCTGCGACAAATTGTCTTGATTGATTTAATGTCTGTTCCGCATTTGCCATCCCATAACTATCCATTTTATATATGAATAATATTTTAAAAAAAAAGTTTAAATAAATTAAAAATGTTAATCGTCTCTAAATCCTTCCGCTTCATAAACAAGATTTTCTTTTCCCTTCTTCTTCATTTCTTTTGGTGTAAAATCTTTCTCTTGTTTAAATGGTGATGGTTTCTCTTTTGGTGTTTCATTTACAATCTTCTTATCACCAATCCCCAATAAGGTTTCATGTCTACGATAGAAATGTGCTGGGTTCTGTTGACCGTCTATATATAAAAATGAATGTGGTTGATCATGTGCCAAATTATAATATTCCATAAATAAAGCCTCTGACCCGCATAATTCACTATACTCTTCTTTTATCTTGTCAAGCTCCTTGGAGTTATTTTGGCGAAAAATTAAGACGTTCGTTGCGTTATTCCTTATGATGGTTCCCACGCTACGAAACGATTGAGTAGTCAAAAAAATTGACATTTCATAATGACGGAACTTACTACATAAGAAGGTGATGTCATTAGTTTTTTTGAAATCACGAGATAAAATATCATCAAGTAAAATTAACATGGTCGGCATTTCTTCTCTCTCATATTTCTTTTGAGATGATACAAGATCTTTAATCATTTGATCTGTGTAATGATCGTCGCAATCATCAAAAGCATCTTTAAAATATTTTCCTTTTGTATCGTTATTTAATGTGTTTGAAATAATTTTATAATAATCCCAATAGTCCTCTCCATAAAAGTCTGTTCCATTCCTTAATGCGTTTATGAGATAATTTGTCTTCCCACTACGCACCGACCCAATTATCAAAGTGAGGAACTGTGGTTGAGGGAGATGGCTATGGACTGGTTTATATTTATTGTTCTCTAAAATATCATTAACCTTCAAAACTTTTGGCACAGATTTCTTTTTTCCTTCCATTTATATATATAATATATATTTTTATTTTTTATATTTTTCCCAAATATCTTTATCAATCTTTCTTGCTTTTCCTCCCATAATCACACTCGCTAATCTACTTAATCCCCATGAATAAGCCGTTTGGTTTGGACGAGATCCACTTGAATAATAAGCCCCTTGTCCTTTATTAATTATTTTATCTGCTCCAATCTTGGATATTATATTTTTATGTAAATATTTTTTATCACTTATTTTTCTCCCATATTTCTTTTCATACTTCTCAACCCATGATGATCTTTTTACTGGTGCTTTTGTCTTTGGTCTGTCTTTACCCTCAAAGATACTTTTGATTTGTTTTTTTCTATCATAACCTTTTAAACCTTTCATGTATGTTGTGGGAACCATACGGCTCTCACCCTTATATGTAATTTTAACTTTTTCAACCATTTTATATTAATAAATATTTTAAACCAAAATGGCACAAATTAAAGAAAGAGAAAGCCACTTTGGTTTAACATTTATGTTTAATTATAAATAAAAGAATATATAAAAATTGTTTTTGCCATTATGGTTTAGGGCTGGGCTGTGATGTGTTCGTATTCAATTCCGGTTTTCTATGACACTTTATACATAAACAAGATATTTTATCACATTTACTCTTTTGAATAGTAAGAAGAATGCTTGTAAATATTCCTCCCACTACTCCTAAAAAAACTCCTAATTCACTTAATGTAAAATCCTCCATGTTTACATAATATTATAAAAAAAAATAATTAATACATATCATCCCAAAAACCTTGTTGTCCTTGATATATATTTCCTCTTGGCTGTGTTGCTTTTCTGATTGCGTTTCTTGTTTCTTCTTTCTTTCTTTCTTCTTCTTGATCCTCTTGTTTCTTTTTCTTCCTTGCTTTTCGTAATGTTTCATATTTAATGATCGCCTCCAATTGGGCTTCTTCAATATCTTTTTTTGTTAATGTTGGTTCTCTTTCCACAACCTTTCTAATTTGTGGTGGTGGTTCAACTATTGGTGTTGGTCCTTTCTCAACATAGTCTTCAAGTTCTTTTGTTTTCTTTTGTTTCGCTTTCTTTTCTAATTCCTTTATCCTTTTCTTTTCTTGTGCGTTTGCTCTTCTTGTTGCTAATGCTTTTTCTCTTGCTTGTGCCAATTTCTGTTTATGTTCCTCTGTCAATACTCTTTTCTTTTTAGGAGGTTTGGTTGGTTCCGGTTGGTTTACCTTTATAAAAATATCATCTTTTTTATATTGTCTCTCTTTCTTCTCAACAACCGGTAAAATATTTCCTTCATCATCTTCATCTCCATTATCCTCCTCATAAACGGCTTCCTCATCATTTTCTTCTTTATCGTCCAAATCCATCTTTATATTATTATCGTCATGTGTTTCTTCCTCTTCAAACTCAACCTCGGGCATAAAGTTCATTTATATTATTAATAGATTTTAAATATTTTCTATTAATTTGTAAAAAAGGGAATTATAAAACTATTTTAATATTTATTTTAAATTAAATCGTTTTTTATAATCTTTTACAGATGCCTTGAATGTTGGTTTATTCCACAATATCCAACGGCTCAAAGCACCAGCAGTTTTCGGATCGTCCCAATTCTCTCTTGCCTTATGGCGATCCAAATATCTTTGTTTCCTCTTCTCGTCTCCATGTTTTGTAAAATCAGACATATTCGCAGATCCAAAATGTATTGTCTTTGTTCTCTTGGATTTACCACATTCATTTTTTTTACCCTTACAATCACAATCACAAAATATCGCCATATATTTTTTATCCGGTTTTGTGGACTTCTTGATTAATACTTTCATTTATATTAATATATAATATTTTTAATTCACGTGTGGATTATCTCTAAAATGTAATGTAATTATTGTTTGATCCAATAATGATTGTGCCAACACTTCATTCTCATCACATATAGAGATGTCAAATGTATTTATTGTTAATGGTTGAGGATTGCCGAGCTTAACATATACTCTGTCTTGTGGCTCGTAATACATAAGTCCTTGATTAGTTCCATTAATATCATAAGACGGTATTGTGTATAATATTTTTGAAGGTCTCCCGACTGCTCCATTAAGAGTTTTCTGTGTGAAATTATCTAATCTTACAAAGAGAGTTCCACTTGATAATAATGTTGGCATATCCACAGAATTATAAGCCCAACCCTCATTTTGATCACCAACATTATTTGCTTTTCCTACATCTATCGCCGAGCCGTTTATATCCGGTCTTAATATTTTCATCTCCGGAAATCCTAATCTTTTCCCCATGTATACATCTTGTGCCAAAACTGTTGATGGGTAATATTCTTTATCTTCCAATAATATCACCGCCCATGCTTGTTCTTTTAAATATGGATCTGCCAAAGATCTTATTGTCATATAATCATATGTCTTTGTATCCACCATGTCATTAAAATATCTTAAATCCAATTCCTTCGTGATACTTTCATTTCCTTCGTCTTCTTGTAATACTCTCCAATCATACACCGGATTATGATATGTCCCAGTCAATCCACTCCTTGTGACACCAGTATAAGCCGATAAATGTAAATTATAATCTACTCCGGCATCTTGTTCTATATAAACTTTTGGATACATCCACCATGTATTCTGATTAATTGGTTTAGGATAATTGACTTTATAATTAACAGCATTATCACCAGTCGTCCAGTCAAATAAATCATAAGAACAAAACTTTTTCCAATTTGCTTTATTACCATCATTCAAAGGATCGTCGCTTGTATCTAAACCATTATAATCATAATACCAAAATGAAACAATATCATTTTCAACTCTTATGAGAAATTGTCTTATGTTCTTTGTGTTAGTTGTTAAATTATATCTTGCCGGATCACCAGCACCGTCAGTTGATTTTAAAACCGGATCACTAACACCTCCACTCTTGGCAAATGAATAGTAATCTATTTCTCTCATACACATTTGACCGTTCGGCGTATTATCTTTCTTAACCAAGTGTCCCAATACCAATTCTTTAACTCCATTTTGATCTTCAATACATCTTATGACAAAATCGTAAAATTGAAGATTACCAGCACTATTTCCGACAGTCTGACCGCCAGTTCTTGGCATTAATCCATTTTCTGTGAAATTAACATCGTCCGGCGATCCGCTTGGTGATATACCTTTACTCCTTGTTAATCCAACAGCCCAATCAGTCATTACTTTATACTTTCCTCCGGAGGGATTTTCAAGTAATCCATCAAGATCAACTCTTAAATTACCACCTTTGAATGTTGTTGGCATTCCGGTATAAACAATCTGATCATCTATTACGGGATTAGCATTCGCACCCTTGGTTCTTTCAATTTTTAATTTACTTCCATCAACGGATGAAACTAATGTATCATCATTATCAAAATACCATTTTGATTGTGAACCTTGGAGAGAAACCACATTCTGTAATGGATCATCATTACTGTTTTGTGCGAATGCTAATTCAAAACCATCAACCTTCCCCGATGAACTATCATATGATACATCAGCCAAAGGATAAAATCTATTTGACAAAGCACTTGAAGGAATATAATTTAAATCCGGATGAGGAACACCTTTTCTCATGGCACTTGTGATGCGATTAGAATATTCATCAATTGAAACATCTTCGGCTTTATCCGGTTGAGTTAAACCAATCGGACACCAAATCGGAACACCGGTTGTATCATATTCATTTTGTCCGTCATCTAACTTTGCCAAATCTTTATTCCACATGATATAGAAACCATCGTCCGGTTGTATTCTAATTCCTCCCCCTTTTGTTAATTTTACAGATTGGACGGCTACTTCACTATCTTCTTTTAATGTTATTGTTTCTTTTAAAAAGTTTCTATAATGCTCGGGCTTCTGTGATAAACCAACATCTCCAACACCACTATTGATAAGTTTGTTTCCCGTAATAATTAATGACATACCTTTTTTAATATATTAATATAAAATAAAAATATCTATGTAATATTAAAAATGGAAAATGTTGAAAAAGTTGAACCCGAGAAAAGTATAGATGATATGGTTAAAGAAGATCCAAGATATAGACCACTCACACCAAAACATTATCAAAATAAAATACATGCCAAATCACAGTTTAAACATTATGAGAGCGATTTGAATAAATGGAAAAAAGAAAATAAAGAAGCAAGAAAAATAAACGGACAGATATATAAAGAAATAATGACAGCCAAACTTAAACTTAATCAATAAACTAAAATGGCAAAAACAATTTTTTATATTTTTATTTATCATTAATTATAAAGTTTAAACCAAAGTGGCATTCTTAACCTTTAATTTGAGCCAATATGGTTTAAACCTTTTTGACATTTTTTATAAATTATTTATATATTTTATAAAGTAAAATGAGCAATAGATATTTAGAGATTTCCGTTTCAAATCAGCCCAGTAATAATAAAATGAGTTTTCGTGAGGGAATGAGTAATCTTATCTTCCAAATCCCAGCGATGGAGGGAAACCTTATCCCATCATCTGTGAAGATATGTGGTAAGATACAATTTTTTAAAGATGGAACTGGGACTGTTCCTTCTGCTCCCATGTCAGTTGATGAAAGACTTGGAGTATACGGAGCATTTGAAAGTTTAACCACACGATCAATAAGACACCAACAGACGATAGAGCAAGTGAGACATTACGCTCATATGCTTTCCAATTACCTTCCGCTCACCAGTTCTGTAAAGGATAATATTTCTTCCATGTCAAATAGATCCTTAACTTTTCCCAATTGGTCGGGATTTAATGAGAGTGTTGTTTATTCGGGTGAAGCCCAAGAGTTCTGCCTTTCTCTCCCATGTGGACTTCTAAACGGAACGGAGGATATACCCCTCTCCAATTCTGCTCTCGGTGGTTTGGAAATAGTCATCGCCCTCGCAAGCGATAGTCAAATGATATTTACAAATACAAATGATGCCTCGGCTATTTCAGACGCATTTTATGAGTTCAGCGATTTAAAACTTCTATGTGAAGTTCAAGAGGGGGTAGTATCTAATAAACCCAATTTCACGTATCAATCCATTTCATCTTATTATGACACGATTAATTCTTCAAACGCAAATGTATCTTTCAATCTTGGTTTAAGTAAGGTGAGAAGTGTTTTCTCTTCATTTGTTCCATCGCAGTATCTTAACAATAAATCGCAAAATGGTTATTCAACCGTCATGATTACAAACACCGATGATAATGTTGCGAATATTAAAAAGTTGGTATGGCAAAAGGGAGGATCTCTATATCCAAAAATGTTTGAAAATAATTCAGTTGTAAGAGAAAGCCCCGACACAATTTTAAGTGATCCAGTAATCCTTAAAGATTATGTGAGTGCTGTTAAATCATTCAAAAATAACATGAGGAATTGTTTATCTCTTGAAAATACTTCTCGTGATTTTACCACGGGACAAGTGACGAGTGCTGATGTAAATAAAAAATTAGCCCAATACACCACAATCCCTAACACCGGACAGATTTTCGGTCTTGGAATAAATTATGACGCATTAGGTGGGGAAGGAACAGACTTTCGTGATGAAAACTGGGGAATGAATATTCAGAGTGATTTAACAACTGATAATCCCCATTCTGTTTTTATTTTTGTAAACAGCGAACAGAGTGTATTTTTTAACCAAAATGGCATTCAAGTCCAACAGTAAAGATTTAAACCAAAGTGGCTAAAACAATTAAATATTAAGTGCCAATTAAGTATATACCTTTTTAAACTTTTTTGATTTATTTTTTTTAATATATTCTCATAATATAAAATGAGCGATAAGAAACAAGATAATAGACCGGACATTTTGCGATTAAAACCCATGGAATATATTGGAGGACAAGAGATAGAGAGTGACGTTTTGCGACCAGTCGTTTTCAGTTCAGATAATAGATTTTGCCGTTTTGAATTAGAGCCAAAGGGTCATCTATCTTCATCATCTTCCATAGCCTTTTCAATTATACCAAGCACGGATGCTGACATCAACCGTGTTTTCCTTCCACCAAATATTGGTATTCATTCTCTTATTGAAAGAGCAGTCCTCAGAACTTCATCGGGCAGAGTAATTTGCGACATAGAAGATTTCGGGCATTTCTCGTCATTAAGATCCATGTTAAAGGATAATGACACACAGACACAGAGAGAACAGTATTTATCGGGGAGAGATATGGATTATGAATTGGCATACACTTCAAAGGATAATGTGAAGGCTGATGGATATGGATTGGCAAATGGTCGTGAGTATACACAGACCGGTATTTTGGATAATGATAATGCCTCATCCCAAGGTAAATCCCAAGTTGCCGGATTAGGACATCATAATTTCCAGTATATCACCTCGCAAGATGGAAGAACTGATTTATCACCATCTTTCTCTGTTGTTCTCCATGATTTATTCCCATTCCTCAAATCTTCTATGAATAGATTACCACTATTTATGTTTGAAAGTGATAGAATACAGATTGAACTTTATTTCACACCGACCATAAGAGACAGAGTATGTCTTGTCAAAAAGGCAGATGGTAAGAATGATAGGGAGTTCCTTATTGATCAGAACTCGGTTGAATTAATTAGCGATCATATTTTCTATCCCACGCAATCTCTACAACAGATGAAAGATGCTGAACCAAGTGAGATGGGATATTTTGATTATATATTATCCAAACAGACTATCACAGCGAAGACCGATACAGATGCTACAAGTGGTGTTGTGACGCGTAATGCTGATGATACAGCCCAAGTCAATATCCGTAATATTGGTGGTTCTTCAAGGATTGTGACAAAGGTTTATAGTGCTTATGTTCCCACCGGTAATAAAGAACAATCCATCTTAAATAAATATCAAGCAGTAGGAATGACGAAGCCCCGAACTGCGGATCATGGTGCGGTAAGATCATCGGGAGTTTTAGAGAGTAATTTATTTTTTAATGAGAGATTTTTATATCCTCTAAATGTGAAAAATAATTCAAGACATTTCTTCAATCTTTATGATGCTGATAAGAGACATTACCACACTCCTCGTGAGGTATACAGCGATAATGGAAGTGCTATTGTTGACGCTACAAAAACGGATCTCCATTATGAAGGGAGAACCCAGTTGGGGGGTCTTGCTGGATCTCAATTTTGGCAAGCCTTCCGTCTCAATAGAGGTGAGAGAGTTGGCACAAAAGGTATTGATCTCCACATGAACGCTGGTGGTGTTAATGGTGATGTCAAAGGTGGATTACCGGATGGAACGTATACACAAATGGTTTATCAAGAAGTATTGAGAACCTTAACCATGGATAAAAATACCGGACAGATTGAAGTATTCTTCCAGTAAATACATTTTTCCTTATATACCCCTTATAAATAAAAATCCCTACGATGAAATCAATTTTTTTAAAGTTTATCATATCACCAAAACATATGATAAAAATAATATCCTTTTTTTTAGATTAATTTTAAATTAAAATCTATGTTTATATAAAATGAAGAAAGAAAACTTGACCGAAAAAATTAAAGAAGCAAGACCAAATATTAAAGACAGCACAATCAAAATGTATGTAGGAAACCTTAACAAACTTCAAAAAATATTTGAGAAAGATGATTTTGGATTTCTAAAAGATTTTGACAAAGTTAAAGAGAAATTAAGTGAAAAACATTTCACAACACAGAGAAATTATTATAATTCAATAATTATTTTACTCATGGCATTAGGTAAAGATAAAGAATTAATTGAGAAATATAATAATATAAGAGATGAGCTTAATGCTAAATACCTTGAAAATCAATCCTCGGGTGTCATATCAGAGAAACAGAAGAACTCATTTATCTCTATTGAAGAGTTAAGAGCATTTATTGACATGATAAGAAAAGATTTAAATATTCCAAAATTAAAAAAGAAAGATACAATCTCTCCAACAGAAAATAAATTATTAATGGCATACACGATCCTCTCTATATTAATTGAGAACCCTATGAGAAACGATCTCTCTAATATGAAGATAATAGGGAAGAAGGGTTATAATTCTTTAAGTGATACAGAGAAGAAAGATGATAATTATTTAGTTATTGAAAAAGGTTCTCTCATGTTCATTTTAAACGATTATAAAACGAGTAAAAAATATTTAGAAAAAAAGATAAAGATTTCAAAGCCTCTTGAAAAGATTATAAGAATGTATATGAGGATAAATAAATTAGGTGTTGGAGATACACTATTTCCATTATCAAGAAATAGTATATCGCAATTGTTAATCAAGACGAGTAAAAAATATATTAATAAGAATATCAGCACAACAATCATAAGAAAAATAGTTGCGAGTGATTTACTTAAAGATGTTAAAGAGATAGAGAAGAAATTATCAAACAAAATGGGGACTGATATAGAGACAATCAAAGATGTATATGTTAAAACATCTTCTTAATATGTTCGTTTCTAATTTTACATAACATTTTCCATTCATTTTTTCCTCTGTCAACTCTTCCACCTTCACCTTTGAACCATTCATCATCATTAAACTCCCACAAATAAAAACCATCTTCTCCCCAGTTATTGAATTGACCGTTTTTCTTAATACATCTCCAAACAAAAAAACATTCATAATCATCATGCTCTATTAGTTCAATAGCCTTCTCAATCTTACCGAGTTCAAACTGTAAATCCGGATAATCACCAAACTCACATCTCCTCGTTTTCAATTCTATTTTACATTTTCTCCCATTCTTTAAAACACCTCTAAAATCAAACTTATTAAACTTATCACCATCATCAATATTGGTGTTCTTTAATTTACAACCAAAATATTTTTCAAGATAATCTTTGGCAGTCATTTCACTTTTAAATCCAAAATCCAAATCTTTATTGAGTTTTGAGTAATCCATTTTATACTTAAACATAGAAAAAAAATAATTTAAAAAAAACGCACCAAACCATTTTGGCAAAAACAATTTTTTATTTATTCTTATTTATAAAGTTTAAACCATATTGGCATTCTTAACCTTTATTCTGTGCCATTTTGGTTTAGTCAAACTTAATAACAAAATGACCGTGTTTAATATCACATTTAATATGTTTAGCCTTCGTCTTTAATTTCTTTCTCACATGAAGTTCATTCATCATATCCGGAGAAATATTTAACTTAATATTGTATAATTTTTTGGGATCATACATGATAAGGTTTATTGCTTTTCTCACGATAGGTAAATCACCATATTTTGAAATATGTGAAGCCGTGTCATATAGTTCAATCATGTCTTCAAAAAAACTTTCAAAAATATTATATCCATTTTTACAATAATGAATTACCTTATTTGCTTTAAATGTTATGGCATCTTTTTCTTTAACACTTAATACTTTCTTTGGGTTTCTTGTTTTTAGGTATTTTCTTAAATCTTTGACATCATTAATGAGATATTGATTTTCTTTTGGTATAGAGATATAATCTAATTTAGATAGAATGTCCCATAGGTTAGTAGCGATCTCATATTTATTATTCTTTTGAGATAATCCCGTAGGAATATTAAAATAATCAATAATAAAAAGAAGTTCTTTCTTACTGTGTGATTTGTCAATAATGGTATTATTTTTTGGCATTTTTTATACATTATCATAGATATTTATTTTATATTTATATAATAAAGATGCCATATAAATCGGGAAAACTTAAAGACCAATTGACGACGACTGAATTAAGGAAACTCGTGAAAGCCCATAACAAACTGTATACAATAAAAATACCGACTGGTGCTACACAACCGGAAATAATAAAACTTATAAATAAAAATGGTTATGTTGTTAATCACCAAAAACAAACATTACAATTAAGGTTTAAAGATCTTAAACAAAAAATAACCATGGACGATGCCCCCAAAAAGAAAGTTGCGACTGAATTGGAGATACAAAAGAAAGAAGAGAAAAAGAAAGAGAGAGAAGAGAAGAAGAAAAAGGAAATCAGAAAAATTAAAAAACAAGCATTAGATGAAGATGCTGAAAGAAAGAAAAAACTTAAACCACAACCAAAGCCACAACCTAAACCAAAACCAAAACCAAAACCAAACGTTGAAAAACCTAAACCAAAGCCACAACCTAAACCAAAACCAAAAGTTGAAGAGAAACCAAAACCTATTAGGAGAAAACTTGGAGAAACACAAAAACCCAAGCCGACGAGAGTAAGGAAAAACCCTTCTCCAAATAAACCAAAGAGAAAAGCAAAACAACCCGAGGGCTTTGGTGCGAAGGGGTCAAATGATCCAAAAAAGTTTGCCAATAAACCAATATCCAATAAGTTTCCAAATCGTAAACAGAAAGTTCAAGACAATCCCGATCTTAAAGATATAAAAGTAATAGAAACAAAAAAACCAAAAGACATGAAGTTTAAACTCCCATCACAAGATCCCAAACCAGTAAAGATTGATAAAAGTAAGAAGCCTCCAAAGGTTGATAAATCATATAAGATTATACCAGTAAAAAAAGCATCATATCCATTAGACACAAGTGATGTAAATGATATTAAAAATATTCCACCGGAAATGATATTTAATAAGATGGTGGAACAAGGACAAAATATATTTTATCCTTGGTCTTCAATTCGCAGTATCTCGGACATTATGTATTTTCATATTTTAAAAGATAATAAAAGTGCTTGTATGCTTCCGGAGAAGGTTTACAGTAAATATGATAGATATTTCGCCGGAAAAGAGTTCATTAAAAAGGAAGGAGAAACAAAAAAAGGAATATTCAATATTTATAACCCATCAAGAGCTATTAATGGATTGAGAAGAGTAATAACACAAAGGTTTCTCCGTTGTGCCTTAAATGATGATGCTTTGGTTTTACCTTTATTTTTTACCGGAAGTGCTACACTTCAAGGATCACACGCTAATATGTTAATATTAAATCCATTTCAAATGACGGCAGAACACTTTGAACCACATGGATCACAATACAAAGGATCTTATGTAGGACACAACACAAAGGCACAGAAAAAGATGGGAGGCTACTGGCAACCGGACGGACTAAACTTAAAACAAGCCATCGCCAATTTAAATCAAGAATTAAGAATGATAATGAATGATACAAATAATCCATTAGTGAAACAAGTAAAAAAGAAATATGGAAAAAAAAAAATATCATTAAAATATCTTCCACCTTCCGATCTATGCCCCGCCCAATCAACAATAGATGATATGGCTTCATATCAAAGAGAGGGGGGAGACAATCTCCCATCTTTATTTGAAGGTGTTTCAATTACAGAACAAGGAGGATATTGTGAGATGTGGTCTTTATGGTCTATGGACGTAAGATTGAAGACACTTCGTCAACCGGCAAGTGAAACATTTAAAGAAATGAGAAAATTATTGACACCAATATATAAGGATGGGACAAATGATTTTAATTCAAAGAGTGGACAGAGTTATATAAAATTAATTAGAGGTATGAGTAAATATGCTTGGGAACAAATGATGGTATTGTTGAAGGCTCCTTATAATGTTCCCAAAAATGATCTTATAAAATATGTAGGAGGTGATGGTTGGAAAGATAGATCAACAGATGACAAAATGAAAAATGTTGAGAAGCAATTGGATAAATTAAGAGAAAATATTATAATAAAAATTACTGCCAAATATAATGTTGCTTTAAATGAACTTGAACCGGATAGAAGTTTAATTGATGATGAAAAAAAATTGGTAGATGAGGAGGATGATGAGCTAAAACAATATTATATTAATTTTAAAATGAATGCCGATCCAATACCAAAGAAAGTATATAACACCATGAGATTATTGACAGATTGGTTTTTCATCACGGGTAGAACAAACAAACAACTCAAATTAAAAGATGAAGTAGAAAAGAGGCACAGTATGAGATTTAAACTAATCACGGCATTTGAAAAAACCCACAAGAAAACATTAAAACAATATGAAGATACTATTGTTTCAAAAATACCAAAAAAGGAAAGGAAAGCAATATATGATGGTGTGATGAATACAGTTAAACTTATTGAAGATATAGCAAAGGAGGATGATGATATTGAGTATGATACTGATATGAAATTAATTGATAAAGATGCGTTGAAATTAAATGAGATAAAAGATTTTCTCAATAGTCCCCTAAACGGTTTTAAGAATTAAAAATAAAATATATATATTATATTAAATGAGTGATTTGAAAATGGATAATATTATTGAAGTAAAAGAGATAAGAGAACTATTAAAAGATAAAGGAATATTATTATGTTTCTTTGATGAGTTGATTACCATGTGTGAAAGAAAAGAAGTTGTCTTGACAATTGAAGATATAAATGAGTTTGATGAGGATATAAGTTTGGATAGTTGTAGCGATAGTGATGAAGAGAGATGGGACTAAACCATAGTGGCAAATATTAATAATTAAATAAAGCCAATAAGGTTTAATAATAAAAAGAATAAATAAAAAATGTTTTTGCCATTTAAGTTTATCGTGTGTTATGTATATGAAATAAAAAAGAATAAAAGATATTAACATGTATATATTAAATAATGAGTATATAGCTCATAAAGGATATTACAAATCTAATATTATGTCATTATTATTCATTTTCTCTCCATATTATCATCATAAATCTAATATTATGCCTCCCACAGCAATAAAATTATAATTTTATATCGTTTAATGACACTATTTTAGATTTATGGTCTCTTATAGTCATATTTTTATCATTATTTGACATTATTTTAGATTTATAATATCAATTATGAGTATATACCTCTTAATTTAATTATCCTACGATAAAAGTATTTATATTCTATTTTGTTTTATTATAGTATTACACGATAAAAATATTATCCTTATTTTTCAAGATTTATTTTCATTTCTTTTTTCTTGGTTGCGATGCTTCCAATAATTCTTGGATAATTGAATTATCTAAAACTCTTTGTCTTTCTATCTTGTAAACAATACAACAACCATCATCAACATTTGCGAGGCTCTGATCCGGATTGGTGATTGATGTTGTTATTTCACAAACACTATTATCCTTTGTTATTGTGAACTGTGTGCCATTCCCCATGGAAAAGAAGTAATCACCAAATCCATTCTCCTTATTAACTAACGATATGATTGGGAGAACAGCGTTTCCATCTTTCCCTCCTATATATGTATTGGGGGTTGATAATATTAAATCACTTCTTATACAATAATAAGGTCTTATCATTCTTCTTGGTAATCGTGATGACCTTATATTTATACTTGTGGTCTTTTCAACTATCACCGGATATAATGAATACGCACTCTCTCTATCTGCTAAACCAGTCCCCTTCTTTTGGGGGGGTTCTTGGTGGTCTCTTTCATTACCTTTTACTCGGTTCACCCAGCCTTCTAACATCATCGGTGTTGGAACTTGTGTTGTATACATCACCGCACCGTATCTATTAACCACAAAGTTTTTTGTTTCTGTTTCTACGAGTTGTGAGTTTGTTGTGACATATTTTAAATTGTTGTCATTAAGTGTTGTTATTCTTGATGTAATATTATTATCCTCATTTATAATTGAAGGGTTGAATTGTTCCCATGAAAAACCCATGATCCCAATTAATCCCTCATCAAAATTATCTTCATCAAAACTGTTTCCAAGATTTAATATAATTCCAGTTTGACTATCTATGATTGAGTAAGGATCTAATGCCGGATTGTTTGGCTCAAACTCAACAGCACCCCAATCTATCCCATGAGTTGTTTGGCTGTCCTCAACAACCGTCCAATCTTCTCGGTTTGCTATACCACTATCAAACCATATTTCCGTGTCAATCTTCAAAGGACCAACAACCACACCATATGCTTTCGCACCAAACTTATATGGCTTCATTTCCGGCGTCCAACTCCATATCTCTAATTTTTTATTTATCTTATAACAGTCGTCTCCGGCATTATCCAATATTGGATTTGTTGAAGGCACATCACCGGCATTATATGGTTGTCCCACATTCTCTGCGGTGTGAAGTTGTGTGAAAGCAAAATGCCCGTTCTCATCATATATCACAGAACAATTATTCGCCCCCAAATATCTCTTTGATATTAATTCACCTATATTTAATGGAGTTTTGTATCTATCATTATTATTTACCATCGTCTTTGTAGTGAGAGAAGCCAAACCAAAATTAAACGTGTCATCATATGTAAAATCCAAATATCCGGAATATAATTGAACTGCTATTGTTGAATATGCGTTGAAATGCCAATCCCAACCAATCTGTCTCTCATCTACTGTTGTTAAATCATCAAAATTAAAAACATATGGTCTTATCCCATTTACAAACAATTCCGGATGTAATGTGATATATTCTTTATCACCAGCCCCAATCCATTTTGTAGCAAATCCATAAGACAATCTTTCTGTGCTAATTCCTTCGGTTTCAACTCCTTCATATGTCTTATCATAATAAAAAAAGAATGGCATGGAGTTCATGTTCTGTCCAAGATCTGTATAATTATCACTACCTAATAAATTATCGTTGGCATGTGTAGTATCATTATATCTGTTTATATGTAAAAATCTCGCATTCCCAATATTCACCTCACTTTCATCAGCACCAAAAAATAAATCATTATTTCTGAATAATTCGGGATATTGTCCTTGTGCTTTAAATAAATTACTTAATGCCGATAGAGTATCTTTATTATATGGAATATTGGTTCTGACTTGAACTTTTCTCCCTTGGGCTGTGTTTTGTATACTGTCTGTTAAATGATATTTTAATAATGTTGATCTTGTTTGTGCTGGATCTTTCTTATGAAACTCTCTGCCATATTTAAATATATCCGGTCTCTTTACACCTATATATTGATATGAAGCATCATGATTTAAACTAAAAACCGAGGTGCTTGTATTATCAGCAAAATAATCAAAAGCATTCTTATCATTATTTTTTTTATTAGCACAATTAAACGGTTTATATGTATTTGTTGAATAAAGTGTAGTCCATTCTTGTATTGAGTGAGGGGAGCCATTATCTTCGGCATAATATGGTTCCGGTAATCTTGCTTTTTGTAATTGTTCCGTGATTGTCTCTGCTATATTCTGTGGTGAATTATAACCGACTGGCAACTGTATTTCTAATAGATCTTGATATATATGATAATCACCATGTAATGCTGGATCTCTTTTAAGTGGTAAACTATCCCAATAATTTTTAGCAACAGTAGTTCCATCAAGAGTAAACGTCTCATCTTGTATCCATTTATCTCTCACCATGATTGTTAGTCTACCACCATCACTTTTAGGTTTATAATATCCGGTGACGCCATCGGGCTTCTCTTTACTATTATCTGTAAAATATAACATATCTTCAACACACGTGGAATATAAATCAACAGTCAACCCTCTCTCATAATAACATCTCCCCTCTGCGATATTATCCGGATCAGTCCAATACTGTCCGGTAGTGCTTTCAATATTTCTTAAAAACTGATTGGTGGCTTCTCCGTGTTTTAAAGTAATTCTAACATTTCCAGCAGTCGCAAATCTTCTTGGTAAAAAATAATATCCTTCTCCATTTGTATTACAATAAAAATTGGTCTCAATATTTATTTCATTATCTTTCAACTCTTTTTTTTTCTCTGTTAATGTTGCTGTTTGGTATTTAGCACGATCCATTTTCCAATTTGTGCTTAATGGTTGTTCTCCATAACTTTTAATATCTGTATAATAAAAGGATTTTATCTTATTTAAATTGTTTCCTTCCAATTCAATTGCGTTTGGAACACCACAACCTCTCTCATTTATGAATGCTTGTTCTATTGAAATCCTATCACCTCTTTTTAAATTAAGATTTTTACCAAGACGATTTGTAAAGATTGCGTTGCTTCCTTTATTTCCTCCCAGTCTCTGAACGGAAGATAAATTATTACATTCCAATATCTCTGTTGATACATATTCGGTATTATCCATTTATAATAATCATATATATTTTTTTTATGTATACATATTAAAATGAGTTATATTTCCCAAGGTCAATATTTAGAACAATTAAAGAGAGATAGGATTGTAGAGCATAGAAAGAGAGAAGATGAAAAAATAAGATTATTAGCCGTTCAACAAAATAAAGAACATATAAGATCTATTCTTAAAGATATAAATACTATAAAATCAGATTTTGATGAAATTAAACTCATGGTTCAAGAAATAAAAGAGTTAGTAAAGAGAAAAGAAGAAAGAGACATGAATAAATGGTTGACATGGGGATAAACCAAAATGGCTCAAATTAAAGGATAAGAATGCCACTATGGTTTAAACTTTATAAATAAGAATAAATAAAAATATATAAAATTGTTTTTGCCATCTTGGTTTTTCCCTTTTTAAAGTTTTACTATTTATTCAAAATAAAATATATTATATAAGTAAAAATGGGTGATTTCTTCGTGGCTGACAACAAAGTTTCAATAGATCAAAATGATATTCGTATTAGTGCCGAGAATGGTTTATCTTTTTCACAAGATCAAACCATAGGTATTTTCATTCCTCCTTCTGTTAAATATTTTTCGGGTAAAGATAGTTATTTACAATTAAATTGTCAGATTAAACCGGATATTGACAACGCAAAGGGATCTTTCGCAACTCGTCTCACATTAGATCATGCGATCGGAGGAAATAGTTTATTTTCATCTATGAGGATATACTCGGGAAACCGTGAAATATTATTGGAGGAAAATACAGAATATCCATCTTATGTATCTGTTAAATATGATTACTCCAAAACTGATGTGGAACAGAAAAAGAGATCTCTTGATGAAGGCTGTGGATCTCATGTCCCAGCAACAAGAGGAACTCTTGGAACAACTAAATCAATTGGTAATAATTATGTTTTTTCTCCATATTTCAAAACTGTTAATAAAGGAGAAACTTTAAGAAGTGCCACGATTGATAGTGCTAATGGCACGACGGATTGGAGTGCCTCTGATTTTATACCGGCAAAATTAACACTCCCCTTACATTCCGGAATGTTTGCGGAAAATAGTAAGGTCTTTCCAAATGCTCTTACAAATGGTTTATATATTGAACTCGTCATGTCTCCAATTAGAAATCTTTTAAGACAGATTGACAGCGTCACACTATCTCGTCGTATGAGATTAAATCCTATCTTTGATGGTGCTGGTGCGAGAAGCACAAAATGGGAAGCCGGTAATGGTAAGGAACAAACAATAATTTTTCTCAAACCAGTAAACAACGCATATGATACTCAAACATGTCCTTTTGTTTTGGGAGAAAAAATTGGGTTCGCAAAGGATAATGGTGATGGAACATTTACAAAAACAGTATTGTCAGAGGGTAAAGATGGTTATGGTGCTGTGGTTGATAAGATTGAAACCGATGGGGCTAATGGTCTTAAATTAACGATTGGTCGTGGTGTTGCTGTTAAGAGTTCAGTTGAAATGGATATGGCTACTGGTAATTGGTTTGCTTATTCTCTTTCTCTTGATGGTGCTTCCTCATGGTCTCCATCTGTTGAAGTTTCAAATGTTGAAATGATCGTCCATCAGATAAGTTCTGATAATGATTACGAACAAGGACAGATTAAAAAATTATCGTCGGGTGGTGTCATTAGATTTGACATTCCTTCGGTTGGAGTTCAAACGCATTCCACGACATCAAGCGACGTTCAAAGCACAATTCCGCTCAATATTGAATATTCCAAGGCTCGTTCCATCATGTGTTTAGGGACTGACGCTTCTATTTATTCTTGTGCTGATAATACAAGTGCCAAGGGAACTTATCTCCAACAGAAAGATAGTGGGGCTAATTCTCTGATTGATATAGAGATGCGAAGTAATAGAACCGGTCTTGAAGGATGTGCCAACGGTCTCACAAATTATTCATTTTTCCTAAATGGGAAGATGGTTCCTTCACGCCCTATCTCTACAAAAAAGACAACTGATAAGAGAGGTGGTATTGACGCAAACTTCATGGTTGAATTAGAAAAATCACTTTTATCGTTTGGTGTTCCAGTTAATTCATTTGAAGAATATGCCAAAAACTTTGTCGTGGGAAGAGTTCTTGCGATGGGTGAAGATGCGGTTTATGATGGTCGTGGTAAGACAGCTCGTTTGAATTGCCAGTATCAAGGGACAACAGATGATCAAGATAAACCATCTGTAAATCTTTTATGGAAAATATTTACTCGTCATGTGAGAACTCTTGTAATTAAAAACGGAAGTGTCATGGTTGAAGTTTAAACCCGAATGGCAAAAACATTTTTTTTATTTTTATTTAGCAGCGTATGTTCGGTTGAAGCCAGGGCCCAGCTGGGTAAATGCGAACAATTGTGCGGTTTTAACCCAGACGCCTCCCTGGTCACAGCTGGGTATATTTGCGAACAATTGTGAGTTTCCTTCGCACTGGGAGATCCAGGCAGCCCGACCCCGAACAATTGTGCGGTCTAGACGCTACAGCGAATCCCGACACCGAACAATTTGGCGTGGACCCGGGCTATGCTGCTGCACGAAATACCGAACAATTCATAGCCCGACCAGTCCGAAAGCCCGACACCCCCGAAACCCGAGGGTGAACGCCTGACCCGACCCCCC
>WLWH01000488.1_pt1 | contig 32168 bp, 28 predicted proteins | sample 6712741 | NCBI WGS metagenome assembly WLWH01 (sample SAMN12718694, study PRJNA515312) | sponge metagenome | isolation source: marine sponge | host: Mycale hentscheli | place: New Zealand: South Island, Marlborough, Capsize Point | collected 2003-05-01
ACTTTTTGGTTAAACGAATTTCTAGTTTCATGTGTGTGAGGGTTACCATTATTTTGTTGGTCAATACTACTCATTACTGTTATTTTTTCTTTTTTTATGTCTTTCCAAGACTGTTTTATGTAACTCCCCCATATTTTGTCGTGCAGATGTGGAGACTGACCCCTTACCTTCACTTTCATGGTGGAAATAAATAAATAGTCCCTTCGGGATTCTTTTACCAATAAATCCGGCATCCATCATCTGTACCCATAAGTCATAATCTACCCATCCTTTCATTTCTGTATTGTACCCCTCTATTGAGTTATAAGCTTCACGGGAATACATAGAGCTATTAACTATAAATGGTCCCTGTAAAAGTCTTTCTTTTGACCACTCAGGTCTTTTTTCTAATCCTTGCATTTCTCCAACATGAACAGTATCACAATAAACAGGACTTATTTTAGGGTTTTTCTTTATAATGTTAACTCCCGTTTTAAGGTATCCAGGATAAATCATATCATCCGCATCTAAAGGTAGTATATACTCACCTTTACCTTCTCTAACTGCAACATTTCGAGTATCGGACACTCCCGTATTTTCTTTATGTATAATTCGTATACCTTCCTGACCTTCTAATGAATCTAATTTCATTAAACAGTACTCATCATCTGAACCATCATTAACTAAAGTAATTTCAAAATTAGTATAATCTTGGTTATAGACAGATTGTAAAGTAGGATTTAGCCTTTTAGCGTAATTATAAATTGGCATTGCTAAGGTCACTAAGGGTTCACCTTTCTTTATTGGTTTTTTATTAAATTTAGTAGGTAAAAGTATAGGTAATTTATCTTCGTACATACTTAAGAATTTTAACCTATTATTTTCCCATTCATTATTTGTCTGACCTATTGAAAGGTGAGTTATTCTCACATCATAAAATACACCAACCTTAACTCCGCTAATATGGTTTTTAAAACTAAAACCTAAGTCATAAAAATGAAACCCATCAAATGATTCATCGAAAGTATGTTTTATTTTAGTTTTATCTAAAGCAATGAAAAGACCATCAACGATTACTGTTTCGTCTAATTTACTACCTTTTGATTCACTATATTGATTAGTCCATTTTTTCTCACCTTGTTGGTGATTTACAATACCTAACATTTCTTCTTGGATTTCCCACCATCTTGCCGATTTTGGAAAAAATTTAGTACCCGCAACTCCTAAAATACCATATTCAGGGTTCCTTTTAAAGTGCTTGAGTACTTTGTTCCCCCAATTCTTTTTTTCGAAATAAAGGTCATCGTGACATAATACGACTATATCGTTACTTGCCTTTTTTAAAATTATATTGTACGCTTCACTTAATGAATGGGTCCCTGGATTTTCAAATGGTATCACTTCCATTTTATGAACACCACAGGATTGTTCTATATATTCTTTAAATTTAGGGTCAATTTTTTTAGTACAATATCCAATTGTTATCATAAAATTTTACTTAATTTCCTGTCGACCCAAACCCATTCGAGTTACGGTCTTTTTCTTTTATTTCCTTAACTCTATTTAATTTCACATCTCTACCTTGAATTACAGGACTTATTACCGCTTGTGCAATTTTATCTCCAAATTCAATTACTTGAGTTTCATTACTAAGATTAATCAATATAACCTTTATTTCACCAGTATAACCTTCATCTACAGTACCTGGCGTATTAAGTACAGTCAAACCCTTTTTAATCGCTAAACCACTTTTAGGTCTTACTTGTACCTCACTCCTTTGTGGTACATCAATATATAATCCTGTTGGGATAAGCGCTCTACCAAATGGTTCTAATGTCACTTTCTCATTAGCCCTTAAATCGAAACCCGAATCACTACCATAATGGTATTTAGGTTCAGGATTAACGGATTTAAAAGTATAATCTATTTGTGTTGGTTCAAATCCCGTATGAGTGAATGATTTTTCTAACTCATCATAATCAACACCGAAAGACTCTAACATTGCTTTAGGGTCGGACATGTCCACATCACTAAGTTGTTTTTGTATGTCTTTCAATTTAGACATATCATTTTTTAATTCATTAAATTTTTTAAACATATCTTATTTTAAATTGTAAATTTTTCTAATTAATTCCACAAGTACATTTACATCCTTTTCACAGTAATCTGCTATTGGTGATAATCCATTTGCGTTCCAATAGGTGTCGTGTACTAAATTACCACTTACTTCACCTGTTTTAGGACTTTCAATACCCATTGACACACACATTAAATCTAATGATGATATCCCAAAATTGTTACCAAATTGCCAAATATCTTTAGTATCTAAAGCTTTTACCTCCCACGGTTTAGTTTCATATGAAGGTAATATTTTTGGTGGTAAGATATTATTAGTTAAAAATCTTTTACCTAAAGTTGGTATATCGAAAAATTTAATATTATGTCCACATAAGTGAAAATCTAATTTCTGAACTTTATTTAATAAGTCTCTTACCTTAAGTAATAATTCTTTTTCATCATCTTCGGCAAATGTTTGAGTATGTACCTCATCGCTTGGAGTTATAAAAGAAAAAGATGCGACTATAATTTTAGAGAACTCCGCAACTAATGCCGCCTTATTAATAAAAATCTCTTCAGGTGTTTTACCTTCTTGGTCAGGATATTTCCTAATAAACCAATCTAAGTAACTCTCAAATAATCTTGCTAATTCTGGTCTATTTTTCTTAAGTGTTGGTAAATCTTTCTCAATACCTACAGTTTCTAAATCGAAAAATAAAAGTTTGTTTAATGGTAAATCTATCATTTTGTTATTGTTTTATATATTTCTGCTCTCGTTTTTGTTACTACATTTAAATCATAAGTGTCTTTAACTGTTTCATACAACCTTTCACCTAAATCTTCAGCCCATGTCGGGTTATTAACTAATTTCTTAATATATTTCGCCCAATCTGAATGATTTCTACCCTCATTTACTAATAATGCATTACCATCAACAAATTCACCATACTTAAGTGCGTGTTTCAAATCAATTGTATACGGACCAATATTAGATGCTATTATAGCTTTTTTATAGAACCCCGCTTCAATTACTTTTAATTGAGATTTCATTCGATTAAAGATATGATTTTTAATTGGTGCTAAAGATACATCAAATTTCGCATAGTTTTTAGCGTAAGAAGTGACAGGTTGTGTCCAAACTCTATGATAATATTTTTCATCATTGTAAGGTTGTTGTTTATACGTTAAAAGGTATTTCTTATATTCTTCAGGAACGTCCTGATAATTTTTTGTGAATATTTTTTCATACTCGGCCCACACCGTTTCTTCTGGTTTAATATCTCGTTGTTTTTGATTGCCCGTTTTTTGGTCAATTTCAGTTACTGAACCTCTAGTGTCAAAACCACACAAATATAACTCATATTTTTCTTTTAAGTTACCTAATTTACTAAAACAATTATCTAATATTTTTAAATCGTGTAAATGTGAGGAACCACCTAACCATCCAAACCTTAATTTATCTGATGGTTCTGTCTTATGTTTGAATTGAGGTTCGTTAGGATTAATTGCGTTTGGTAAAACAAAAACATTTTTATTAAACTTTTTTATTTCTTGAGCAAAAATCTCTGTGGTTGTTGTAACGTATTGAGCGGCTTTTAAGTTTGCTCTTATTTTTAGATTCAACTTATTATTTTGAATCATAGCATGAGCAGGATGTTCTTTAGTGGGTAACCAATAATCATCAATATCTGCAACCGTAACTATACCCCATTTATGTAATTTATCAATTAATGCGGGTGTACTATCATAATCTTTAGTGATTGTTCTATGAAAATGAACCATATCATAACTTTTCCAAAAGTCATCATCATTAATTTTTGGGTCATAATCTATATCAACATGAAAGTCATCAGGATTTTGATTTTGTAAAAAAATGTGAGGTTCAACTGAACGAAATTTACCGACACCTGTTCTATCGGATGGTAGGACTAATACTCTTATCTTTGACATATAATTTAATTTTAATCAAAATATAGTAAAAGATTTTTAATAAGAAAAGGTATTGTTATTGTTTTACTTTTTTTACTTTAAGGACTTTCCCTTCAAACACATGTTTACCTACTCTAAGGGATAGAGTTTCGTTAACTTTTTGGTTTCCTTCGGTAACAATTCCAGAGTTTTTTAATTCTTCTCTAACCACATCTCTAACCGTATCGCGAACAACATCTCTAATCATTTGTTTTAAATCGTTATTGTTTGGTATTGTTGAAGAATTAGAAGTAACTGTATTACCTTCGTTTTGTAAAGGACCTGTTTGAGGTACTGTATTATTATTCATTAGTCGTGTGGCTCCTTGTATTAGTTCATCAGTTAATACCGGACCATTAGACTGTGGTTGAACTATAGGGTTCTCTAACATTAATTTTTTTATTTCATCAGGTAATTTAGAATTTTTAATCGCATTCTCACTTACAGGTTCTCCATTATTAACTGGTTGAGAAATTTGAGGTTGTTGTGGTACCTGTTGTTGTGGTACTTGTTGTTGTAACATTTCTTGAGGTACATTATAAGTTGCGTTCACATTTTCGGACATGGGTAACGAACCTCCACCTTGATTTCTAGGTGTCCCATTGTGTTTATCCATTATTTTTTTAGAAACTGCTAATTTCTGCATTAAGTCACTCATATTATTCTATATTAAAATTTTGCGTTTAAAATTACACTAGACATACTGTTATCACCGTTAGGGTTGTAGTTAGGTCTAGGTTCATTAAAGGTATCATTAGTTAACTTATAAGTAAATATTTTATCAACTCTGAATAGTCTCCACCCTGGTAATGGTTTTTCACCTATAGTTGCAGTATGTGATGCTCCTTCAGTATCCCAAGCTCTGAGTACCATATTATTACCTCCTTTACTTCTACCCACACACACGGGTTCTATTGTTCTATACCCCTTACCACCAGGTTCTTTACCATCGTAATTAATGACCACGACTTTTCGGTCTCTAATTGATTTTTCAATATCATTAAGAGATGCGATTTCATTTATGAGACCTTTAACCGTAGTAAGTAATTTCATTACAAGTCGAAGTTAGGGTAGGGTTTATTAGGACTATATTTATCAATTTTTGTATTTTCAACCCTCGCCTGTATATCTGTTGAAGTACCAGCGGTTTCGTTGTAAACATCTAAAAATTTAGCAGTACCCCTACCAATATTATCACCATCCGCCATTGCGTCGGGGTGTTGAGGTGAGTAAAGGTCACTTTTTGGTGAAAAATCATTCTTAGGGAATAACTTTGCTCTTTCCGCTTCAGCATATTCAGATAATGAGTTAGCTGGTTGTGCGAAGTCTAATTTGTCATTTTGTGTTGCCATTATATTAATGTTTTCATTATATCGTTTATTTGTTTTATTTGTTCAGTTACAGATGTGTCAAATTTGTTAATCCCTTTCTCATGTTTTTGGCTAGGACTAACAACTATCCCATCTTTAGTGTGATATTTTATATATTCATTTTCCATACCACCTTCCGATTTGGCTTTTTTACCTATGTCTAAAGTTTTTCTCCAGTGGTCTAAAACACTATCACACCACTTTTCCATTCTTTCACCACCATTTAAAATGTATGGGGAATCTTCTTTATTACCCTCATAACCTTCAAACCAATTTTTAATTCTTTTAATTTGTTGGTAAGTGGCCACACCACTTTTTCTTAAATCTTGGTTTCTATTAAATCCTTCAACATTACTATCGGCATCAACAGAATCAAAACACTGAGAGAGGTGATTACAAAGTGATTCAGGTACTTTAACTTTTCTGTTATATAATTCCTTATTCATTTTTTAAAATTTTAACTAATTCAGATGTTGATATACCATCTAATAATGCCAATTTTTTTAATGCCTTTATATTTCTAACTAATATTGGTGAAAGTTTACGGTCAATTTTTAAATCTTTATCTTCAGATTTACTAACTAACATATCATCAGCCATCTTAATTAAGTCTTCTTTACTTAAAACTTTTCCTTTTTCAGTTAATCGACCTTTCATAACAAAATTTTTCTTACCTTTAAATTCTGAACTATCATCTAATTTAGGGTCTTTACCCATTTCTTCAGACCTACCTTTAGCGTCGTCTTCATCAAAACCTAATTCATCCATAAAGAAATCTATAGTTTCATCGGCATCCATAAATTTGGTTTCGTCATAACCAAAGGCGTCTTCCATATCTTCTTCACTTACTTCTCGTTTTTCGATACTCTCACCATAATATGTTCTATAACCTCTTGTTAGTGGGTCTTGTGTTATACGAGCCATTGCGACAGTCTTATCCATAGTTGTGTTACCATCCGCACTAACGGTAGGGTCTAAAATTGGTATTTTAGAATTTAACATAGTACCGTCATAGTCAATTATCTCATCCATTTCCCCATCAGGTTTTGAGGTTTGAGTGGCATCTAAAAACTCTTTATGTGTTTTACACGGCATAAATGTTTTTCTTTTATGTTTGTGAGAACCCTCACAACCCAATTCCTTTGAGGCTTTCTCAGCACCCTCCTTTGTTTTATAAAGATATGACTTCATAGATTCTTTTTTAATATAAATACTACGAACAAAGTATTTATCTATAAAAACCATTCATGGCAAGTCAGAATATTAATAATTATAATTTTAATCGATACGATATCCGTTTAGATGATAGTAGTTACTTTGACCTTACAATAGCTTCAGATGAAAGAGATTATGATGAAGAAGTTGTATTTTCTAAAAAACTTATCGCTGAAGACGATGGAGATAGGTTGCCCGTATATATAGATTTATCATCAAATATATCTAATCAAAAAATGAGATTGTTATGGAATGTTAATTACAGTGGTAATACTTTAGTGTCTGAAAATTATTATAACCCTAAAAATGTTGATTTATTTTGTGAATCGGCAACTACTCTGTGTGATATAGGTTTGGTTGCAACCGATAATGGATTATATGATAAAATGACAGGTGAAACTGTTACATTTACAATGGGTATTAATGATTTTGAAAAATGGAACCCACATTACTATGACCGTAGAATGAAATTTCATCCTGTAACCTCATACGCCGATTGGCCTAATCATAGATTTTCAGGTAACTCAAAAACAGTATATAATATTGTGTCTAAAAACAATTTTGATTCGGTAGGTTACTACAATGAGTTATACGGAGGATTTTATCAAGGTTTCTATAAATTATTTGGTTATGATTACGAAGTTTTTCCTGAAAGAGTAAATAAAGGATGGACTATGGAAACTGTGATTAAACCAAGACAAAGAGAAGAATTTAACATACAACCTTCTGAAGTTTATTTAAATGATGTCTATCCTGAAAATGCGGGTATGTTTTTTTATTTTGGTACGAGAGCCGAAAATAAATATTACCATCCAGCGTCGGGGAAAGTAGAGACTAAAAGAGGTAATCAAGGCTCAGACGGATTAGGGTGTTATAATTACAATTGCGGATTTAACATTGACTCCTCAGGTAAAAGTAGTACAGAATGGACATATAAAAGAGTCACCACTGGATTAGATGATTGTATAAGAACATGTGCTTGTGCAGATACGGGGGTAACTAATTCAGACTGTTTTAAAGTTTTTCCAACTACAGGTACCACAGTTAAGCATAATACGGGACCTTGTGGGGCATATGATACTACAATAGTAAACCCACCTGTAGACCCAGGGGTTGACGCTCTTTCAAATGCTATGTCAATAAGATTATCGGGAGACCCTAAAAACCCACACTTATGTGTTAAATACATTAAATTAACGGGTGACTGTGTTACAACAGGTAGTTGTGGAACAACAGGGTTAACATACTCTTCAGGTTATTGTATTAATGAGATTTGTTCGGTTAGGGGAATATATGATGATTGTGGATACGACTCATTAGTTTGTTTAACCGCTAATACTGAAGAAAGATGGGTAATGTTTTCTGCAGTATTTGAGAGGTATCAAACATTAGAGGATTGTGATTTAATTAATTGGGGAGGTTTAGGTGATATAAGGGATGTGGTTTACCCGTCATCAATAAATGGTGCCGCTTACAATTTAATAATGCCACCACAAACACATATCGGTAGTAAAAAAGAAAAAAAAGAAAGTTTAATTGAATTAAATAGAAAATGGTTACGCAATAAAGACAGAAGAAGAGGATTATTGAAACTATATGTTAATGGTTATCTGTTTATGGTTATTGAAGACTTTGAAGAAATCATACCTCGTGAATTAAATACTCAGAAAGAAAAACAACTCGGTGTCCCATTTAATATAAGTTGGGGCGGAGGTACCCAAGGACTTAGAGAAAGTTTAATGTTTAGTGCATGTACTGCCACAGAAGGAAAATATATACAGGACCCCGAATCAATGCCAAATCAAACTTTATCAGGCACCTCATTATCTGGACTAACTACCGATATTTTACTTGAACCTAATTTTGGAGGAACTTTTATGGGTGGTATATCTCAATTTAGGATGTATACTGAACCACTGTCAACTCCGCAAGTTCAACATAATTATAGAGAACTAAAAGATAGATATAATTTATATGACTTTTGGTGTAGTAACTGTTTCCCTTGTTTATTGGGATGTTACTTTGATTTTGATGCTGAAGAGGCGGTATGTGATTTTGATTTTGTGACTGATGAAATAACTTGTGATTTTGGTTTTAATATATCCGAAACGGATTGTGACCCTAACTTTAATGTGATAACATAATGGAATTTTTTATAAGAAAAAATAGTACGTTACCAATTATAAAGGTACAGATAGTAAAAGACGGTAGAGTTGACTTTAGAGAGTTTGATAACTTAACTAAAGACTCGACTATCACTTTTAGTATGTGGAATGAAGAAACAAATGTTTATTACATTATGAATAAACCCGCCTCAGTTATGGTTAAACCATCAACGATAGATACTGAAGAAGTGGAGTACTTTGTTTATTACCAATTAACTTCTCATGAAACAAGACACATAGGTGGTTATATAGGGGAATTTAAAATAAAAAATAACCAAGGAGAAATAATACTACCAAGAAGAAAAAAGCTATTCATTAATATAACCGAATCTTTTAGTCGTGTTAATTTATGTTGTAAACCGTATGGTGGAGGTTCATCCTCAGGTTCATCCTCAGGTGGAGGAGGAGGGATACCCCCAACTCCATCTAATACGCCGATACCCCCTACACCATCACCTTCAAGTGTTACTCCAACACCAACCCCTACAATATCTCAAACACCTAATTATTCATTAACTTGTGACTTAAATTGTGAATTCACAAATTCAGGTGATACCCCTGTAGGTTTATTTACATTTGATTCTACGGGACAAAATTTATCAGAATTTACTTACAATTCAGAAACCTTAAAAGATATCTACGATAATAATTATGAGTCTTTTGAAATGGCAATTCCTAATTGGGATGGAACTATGGAGATAATGAGATTAGAAAAAACTGACTATTCTAATTCTGAAATAAAATTATCAAGTCAGGGTGAAAATTCTACAATAGAATCTGTTAATCCGATACTTAGAACTTATAGAATTAAAGACGGCGATAAGAGTATAGGTAGTTTAGGTATTAGTGAAACTACGGTTTATTGTTTATATGAAAAAAATGATACAACCGTATTACTAACTGAAAGTTCAGATAGACTGTACACTGCGTTTAAAGCTTTCATTGATGGGCCTGATTTCAATTGTGGTAATACCGTAAACCCTAAAGAAAGAGAAATTAATCAATTCAGAGAGTCGGTAATGTCACAGTCCTTAAGTGGGTCACAATATTATTGTGTCGATATGATATATGATTTACCGTTTAATTCATATAATAGAATACAACAAAATGGTGGTGATTCACAACTTTATATTGAATCGATGAATTTATTTCTTAATGCCTTCTATGAGCCAAGTTTTAATGGTGATTTCACCTTTAAAGTTAAAGGTATCGTAGAGTGGACTAATCCGGCAACTGAACCGTGGAATATACCAGGAAATCCTGGATACACTCAATACCGAGATACTATTGGTACATATTATAAAAATAATCATAATTTAATATTACCAAATGTTGACTATAACTTTGTTTATCAAATAAATCGAAGTAGTTTTAATAATACGGGATTACAAGGAATATCTAATTTCTTAGGAATTTATTATCCTGATATTGACAACACGATTAATAATGTTGCGGTCGCTTATAATGTTAACGTAGACTTACCTTATGTTATATCAGGAGTTACAGGTAATTTATTTGATAATTTCTTACACGCCCATGAAATAGGTCATGCGGTTCTTGGATTCCATACGTGGAATTTTGGTAACTTCACAGTTCCTTTAAGTACTTTCTATGGGTCATTTATTCCCGATTGTGCAAACGGTAATAATACAGGTCCCTTATGTCAAATATCTGACTCTGATTGTCATACCATTATGTCATATTGTGCGAATAACGGCACTTCTTTTATTAATTTAGAGTTTAGACCAGAAAGAATAACAGATGCCTATAATTATGCATCCACATACGGTCAACATATGATATGTCAAGACATCCCTGAAGAACCATATTGTGAATTATCTATTGAATCAAATATGACTTCCCCTTCATTCACCTTCACCGTACAGTTTAGAGACTGCGTTGGAGGCTCATGGGAAACTTACGGTACTGACTTCACATATAATGATTTCCCATTATATATTTTAGTTAGTGATTTACCGTCAGGTAGTAGTGAATGTTATGAGTATAAAGTAACTTCTAATGATGTTAGTATGGAATGTTACGGTAGTAACGTACCGGAAGTTACACCCACACCCACACCAACGCCAACACAAACACCTACACCGACAGTAACACCAACATTAACACCCACCAATACTCCAACTATAACTCCAACATTAACTCCCACTAATACTCCAACACCAACTAATACTCCTACAAATACTCCGACCAACACACCTACAAATACTCCAACAAATACCCCTACTCCGACACCAACGAATACTCCTACTAATACTCCTACTAATACTCCTACTATAACTCCAACTATAACTCCTACATTAACACCCACTAATACTCCAACCAATACACCAACATTAACTCCTACGAATACCCCTACGAATACGCCGACCAATACGCCGACTAACACTCCTACAAATACGCCCACTTTAACTCCGACTAATACGCCGACTAACACACCTACGAATACCCCTACGAATACCCAAACTCCGACCCCTACGAATACCCAAACTCCGACTCCTACGAATACCCCTACGAATACCCAAACTCCGACTCCGACAATAACACCAACTAATACCCAAACTCCGACTCCGACAATAACACCTACAATAACTCCAACCTCTAGTAGTACGAACACTCCAACACCGACACCTAGTAGTACAAATACACCAACAAATACGCCAACAAATACGCCAACTAACACTCCAACACCGACGCCAAGTAGTACAAATACACCAACTAATACACCAACTAACACTCCGACACCAACACCTAGTGGTACAAATACACCAACTAATACACCAACTAACACTCCGACACCAACACCTAGTGGTACATCACCAGACTGTCCTGACTTCTGTTACAATTATATTTACACTAACACGGGAGCGACCACCACCGTAACCTTTAATACATGTGCGACCCCCCCTGTTCAACAGACTGTACCTGTTTCAGCGGGTCAAACCTTTGGTCCTTTTTGTGCTATTAATGCTCAGGATGGTAGAGGGTTTGTAATACCAAATATTGGATGTTGTCCGGCATAATAAATTTAAACAATTAAAAATGATATTTATTTAATATGGAATTTTTTATAAGACATAAAAGTGAGTTACCGATACTTAAAATGCAAGTGGTTAGAGATGGTCGTACAGACGCTTACAAGTTATTTGATGCCGATTTAGATACCGCAACCATAAGGTTTTCAATGAAAAATGAGAAGAATGGTATAGAAAAAATACTAATGAATAACGCGTATATCACTGAAAAAATACAGGTTAACCCTGATGCCCCTTATGAGTATTATATTTATTATAAATGGAGTAAACGGGACACTAACACTAAAGGTAGATTTGTTGGTGAGTTTCATATACATAATTCAATGGGTAAGTTAATTGCCCCGATAAGAGAAAATTTGTATATTAATATAATTTAAGACGGTAAATTATAATAAGAATAATAAAAGAGCATATATTTATAATGTAAGATGGCAAATAGAACAGTAACATTAACAGGATTAACGGTCGGGACGAGTATCTCGGTGATTAATATTTATCATACCTCAATAGATGCGGGAAATCTAATTGCTACGGTAACTAGACAACAATTAATTGATGGGTATTCATTTGTTGATGTTGATACCCATAACGTATATATATGTGTAAGTGATTCTCCGTGTGATGTTATTGCGACAGTATCTTTTGTTACCCCAACACCCACTAGTACGCCAACTCAAACTCCGACTCCAACAGTAACAACAGGTCTTCCTCCCACGTCTACTCCAACTAACACGCCAACTAATACTGTAACTCCAACTAACACGCCAACTAATACTGTAACACCAACTAGTACTTCAACCCCTACACCGACACCAACAACAGGTGGTGGTGGAGATGTAAGCCCGACACCAACCCCAACTAACACCAGTACTCCAACTAACACGCCAACTAATACTGTAACACCAACTAGTACTTCAACACCGACTCCGACACCAACTACAGGTGGCGGTGGAGATGTAAGTCCGACACCGACTCCAACTAATACCAGTACTCCAACTAATACTGTAACGCCAACTAATACTCCAACTAATACTGTAACGCCAACTAATACTCCAACTAATACTCCAACTAATACTCCAACTAATACCCCAACTAATACTCCAACTAATACTTCAACCCCGACTCCGACACCAACTACGCCAGTAATACCTCAACTGTCTTGTTCTACCGAACCGAATATTCCTGTAGGAAATCAAGGTAAATATAGAGTAGACTTTAATGTTGGTAATGATACAGGTGCGGTTGTTATTTATTTTAATCCTCTTGCGGTACCTGATGGTATTAGAGTGACTCATGACTCAATTGTTTATAATACGTTATATAGTCCAAATATTGCTGATATTACTGAGCCAATGCAGGCGGCAGGATTAGGTCTTAACCTATTTACTTATCTTGGAGAATTTTCCCCAACAGATTATATAAATGCCGGACAAACATATGAGGTAGATAATTACTATTTAAATGCTTCCGATGAATGGACCCTTGATGGTGTTGCTGATATTGTATTTAATAATGGACAATATATTGCGGATAGTGGTACTCCACTTGGGGACCCTCCGGTTTATAATCTTATGGTGGTACCAAAAACAGACGCTAACGCAACATTATTAACGTTAGAAACTATTGGCGTCTCTAATGAAACTGCATGGACTATGGATATTAGTTGTCCAACAGATTTACCTTCATTCTTAGGTGCGTCAGGAACAACACAATGTGTCGCAGTTAAAAATGAAACGTATTACTTCGCTCGTTTTAAAGACGAAACTAATGATACTCCAGTACAAAATAACCCAGTATTTACAGACCCTAATGGTGAATTTACATTTAGTGGAGTTATTGCGGTTAATGGTGGTACTGAGGTACTTAATATAACTGACGGAATGGTTACATCAATAACTACTTGTACATAGTAGAGTTTTTATAGGTTAACATAATTTAAGATATGAGTAATAACGTAAGAAGAAAAAAAAATTTAGTAATCGAAAGATTAAATCGTAGATTATTAGGCGAATCAGAAATGGACTGTCCAAAAGCCACTCAAGATTTAGAATTAAATACGAAAAATAGAGATTCATCTATAAAGTCAGAACATATAAAATACGGACCATTAAATGTAGATGAACCTGGCGATTATTGGCAAGACTTGTCGAAACATTGGGACACTACTGAAGAGGCGGCTAAAAAATCCTTATGTGGTAATTGTGTCGCGTTTGACATATCAAAACGAATGGACGAATGTATGCCTGGAGTAACATCAGATGATGATGGTCGTTTAGGTTATTGTTGGATGCACAACTTCAAATGTCACTCAGCTAGAACTTGTTATACTTGGGCTAAAGGTGGTCCGATAGATGAAGATTCGGTATCTTACGAATGGCAAGAAAGAAACACAAAATAGTTTGACAATTCTATAATCATTACCTATAATTTGTTTAAGTGTTAAAGAGTAATCACATCAATACGATGTGAGTAAAATGTCTCAAACGAAAAAACAAATAATATGGTATCACAAGAACAAATTGAAACGTTCCTCAATGGTGAGGACCCTGAAAAATATATTGTAGCGTTAGAATATGATTACGCATCAGGAAAAATATTCAAAGTAATTCAAGACCCAATACAGGGTAAATCAATAAAATCAGACACATTTATTCCATTTGCATGGGTAGGTAACCTACAAGGACTCAATTTTTATGGTGGTTCTAAGGCGGCTCAAAAACAAGCTATGTCCACACACGGAATCATTATTGAGACATTAGATACTCACAATGACACCCGAATGGAACAGGGTTTAAAATATTTAGTTAAAACAACTAAATCATATAGTAATTTAGTAAACTTTTTTAAAGGTGGTGGATTAGACCCGTGGGGTCGTGGTAATTCAGATTATATAATGATTCTGGCTCCCGCCGAACAATATCTTATACAAAAAAATAAAAGACTTTTTAAAGGTTTCGATGAGTACGATGAGGTACATCGTTTTGTATTTGATATTGAGACCACAGGGTTATCTCCTGAGGATAGTAAAATATTCCTTATAGGGATGAAAGATAATAAAGGTTTCGAAAAAGTTATCGCCTGTGAAAACGATGAAGAGGAACGTAAAGTTATTATCGAATTTTTTGACACAATTGCAAGTATAAAACCAACATTAATTGGTGGTTATAACTCAGCCTTTTTCGATTTTCCTTTTATTCTTCGTAGAGCAGAGATATTAGGATTAGATGTTAAAAAAATATCTAAAACATTAAACCCTAAACAAAAGTTAAGACAAAAGGAGGGTATGTTGAAGTTAGCCAATGAAATGGAACCATATACTCAAACTATGATGTGGGGTTACAATATTATTGATATCGCTCATGCCGTTAGAAGAACTCAGGCGATTAACTCAGATATTAAAAGTTGGGGACTTAAATATATTACCCAATTCATTGGGGCAGAAAAAGAAAACCGTGTTTATGTTGAAGGAGATAAAATTGGTAAAATTTATTTTGACAATAAAGACTATTATTTCAATCCGAAGACAGGTGGTTATAAAGAAGTTGGTTCAACAGGTACTGAAAACCTAATGGAAAGATTTCCAGGACACTACGAAAAGGTAAATGGGAACTACATTATTGAAAGATATCTTTATGATGATATTTGGGAAACTATGGTTGTGGATGAGGAGTTTAATCAGGCAAACTTCCTTCTCTCTAAATTAGTACCCACCACATACGAAAGGTTATCAACCATGGGTACCGCCACATTATGGAAAATGATTATGGCGGCTTGGTCATATAAACATAACTTAGCAATTCCTAAGAAAGGTGAAAAACGACCATTTACAGGTGGATTGTCAAGATTGATGGCAGTAGGGTACTCTACAGACGTTTTAAAACTCGATTACTCTTCACTATACCCATCGATACAGTTAGTTCATGATATCTTCCCTAAATGTGATGTAACGGGAGCTATGAAGAGTATGTTAAAGTATTTTAGAGATACTCGTATCACTTATAAAAAATTGGCTTCAGACTTATACGTTTCAGACCCTGAGCAATCTAAAAAGTATAATCGTAAACAATTACCAATTAAGATATTCATTAACGCATTTTTCGGGTCATTATCTGCCCCTCACGTATTTCCGTGGGGTGATATGGATATGGGGGAACAAATTACCTGTACGGGTAGACAATATCTTAGACAAATGATAATGTGGTTTATGAAGAGAGGTTACAAACCATTGGTGATGGATACGGATGGTGTAAACTTTTCATCTCCACCTGAACGTGAAAAACACACATATATTGGTAAAGGATTAAACGGGTTGGTTGAAGAAGGTAAAGAGTATATTGGTACCGAGGCGGACGTAGCGGAGTATAACGATATTTTTATGAGAGGTGAAATGGGGTTAGATACTGATGGTGTATGGCCATCTACTATAAATGTTGCACGTAAAAACTACGCACTACTCACTGATACGGGTAAGGTTAAATTAACGGGTAATAGTATTAAATCTAAAAAACTTCAAACGTATGTTGCGGAGTTTTTGGACCAAGGTCTACGTCTATTATTGGACGGTAAAGGTCACGAGTTTTTAGACTTCTATTATGAATATGTGAATAAAATTTATAACTTGGAAATACCAATTTCTAAAATAGCTAATAAATCTCGTGTTAAACAAAGTATAAGTGATTATAAATTACACGTAAAAAAACGAACCAAATCGGGGTCTTTAATGTCTCGACAGGCACATATGGAGTTAGCCATAAAACATAACTTAAATGTGGGGTTAGGTGATACAATCTATTATGTTAATAATGGTGAACGAAAATCTCACGGTGACGTTCAAAAAAAGAATAAGTGGAATGCCACTGCGGCAGAAAAGAGAGAATACGCAATAAATAATGGTAAACCGATGCCACCTGATTCAACAGAAATTGTATTAAATTGTTATTTAATTGATGATAAATATATTAGTGAAACCCCTGACAAATTAGGTGAATATAATATTCCTCGTTACATGGCAGCATTTAATAAACGTATTGAACCGTTGTTAGTGGTATTTTCTCCTGAAATTCGTAGTGAAATATTGGTAGATAATCCAGATGATAGACCTTTCTTTACTAAATCACAAACTAAGTTGGTTAGAGGGTTCCCAATGAAAGAGGGTAGTCAAGATAATCTAGATGAAGTGTTAACGTTATCTGACCCTGAAATTAGGTTTTGGGGTGATGTTAATATAAACCCATATTACATGTATCTTGAGAATACAACTAAATTAGTGGATATGGAATATGTAAATAAAAATATGAATATTATGAATTCTTTAGACCATCAGAAGACATAACATACCAATAGTTGTTAATAAATCTTAACTCAACTGACGCAAACTTTTCGAGTACAATCTCTTCGTATTGTTCATCGATTAGTTTGTTTGATTTAACTGTTGTATCGGACATAGATTTTATTGTGACGTGTTCAGTAGTGGTTTCATCTAATAAAATTACACATTCTGAATTATTATTTTTTGTAATAATTGCACTCTCACCATTACTTTTATAAAAAGGAGTATTATTAACAACTACTGTATCTGAAACAGTCACTTCCTTACCATTAATGGTTTTTTTAATCGGATATGTTTTTATTAAACCCATATTTAAATAACGTACATTTGTCTAGGTAACGCTCTGTATTGTAATGATTTATTTAAATTTTCGGCTAAATTAGCTTCTCTCTCCATCATCTTATCAGGTCTTAATCTTTCTAATCGAGCCATTAATTCTTCCATTAACTTACTTTTTTCATCTTTAGCCTCAGTAAGTAATGAATCATAATCCATAGTTACTTCAGAATCCGGTGTTTTTAAATTACCACTAAATTTACCTCTTACACGCCCTAAAGTTTCTTTTACATAAGCAACAAACCACTTTCTAACCCAAGCTTGTGCGGGATTATTAAGTTCTGCCCATAACATCTCATCAATTGGAATATCAGAAGGTAGTCTTACTACATCAGGATTTTTAGCTAAACAATCTTCCCTGTCATTAGTTTCATAATACCAATACCATACTCTATATTCATTATTTTCTATTGTACCAAAATCAAATTTACCTCCAGGTACATTATAAAGATGTATGGCTTTCTTTCCTTCAGGTAGTGCAGTTACTCTATATGTTAATTCACCACCAATAAGTCTTCGTTTTAAATTTATGTCTTGCATTCTAAGTAAAATGTCAAAAGCGGGTGTTATCATGTAGTTACCCGTTTGTCCCATTTGTGAAAAACCGGCACCACCACCTAAACCTACACCACCCATACCTCCAAATCCACCCATAAATGGGTCGAAAAAGGCCGCGTCTAATTCTGCTCGTGAAAACCATAATAGTTCATTTAATTCTCTACCTGCAGGTACTTCATAAATTTGTTGATTTGTTTTTAAGTCAATATAGTCTTTTTTAAGTACTGAGTCCCCACCGGCTTGAAGTCCGACTATTTTGGAATAAGAATAGGTGTATTGAGTTTCCCAATCTAATGAACGAGTAGTGAATGCTCTAGTAACTGATTGTTCATCCAAGTTCATTCCGTAAAGTGATGTCCATTGTGACTCGATTAACCAATCATTTACATACTGTGCGTAATCCTGAATAGATAACTCTAATAAAGAGTCCATCATTTCATCTTCTATTTCGATACTACGTATTGGAGCACCTAACAGGTGTTTTACACGGGTATATAATTTTGTTCTTTGAGGTTCAATTATTACTGACATATGTATGTTTTCTTAATAAATATTCAGAAAACTACATTTCTTTAATTAATATATTGTGATGACTCGTTAAAAACGTATCTTCCGTTAACTATTTTAGTATTTTTATTCTCAAAAACTTCAGTACCTAACTTATCACTATGAAAAACTAAATAATCTGTTTTATAGGGTTTAACGTTTCCTGTACCGTAAACAATAACTTTACCGTCTTTTTTATTAATACGATTAAATGGTTTAATTTGTATTGTTTTAGTACCTTCAGGTAATGTAACAACAGCATCTATACCTTTAATCATATCATCTACATCACCTAGTTCCCCAACTTTTTTGACATCGGAAGTGTTAAATATTTTTTTTAAACTTACAACCGCGTCAACTTCTCTTTTATCACCAAACTTATTTGTTTTATCTAAACCGGACATTAGGGTTTTAAACGTTGGAGATTCTGCGTTAAAAATAGAATACCTTAGTTCTATCAAATATTTATTAAGTCTATCAACTTCGATTAATTGTTGTTTATGATTTTTATCATTAAAATTAATTGCGTCAATACCGTATTTTCTTAAGTATTTATTCGTGTCCGATACTAAAGTACAGAACGCGGTATAGTTAGTATTTAATTTATTAATTACTGAACGACCTTTTTGTTCGTAATCATAAATCCCCGACATTTGACCTTTATCATATTTGTTTTTTTCATACCAGTATTCTGAAAATACTTCTTTTAGTATATCCATTATTGTGTACATAAAACGTTTTTTTACCTCAGGATTAGTATTAAATAATCTTCGGTATGTCTGTACTTGATTTCTATTACAACCCGCACTTGCCCCTTCTGAAATTATATTTTTAACTATCTTAGTTTCGGTTAATTTTTTTGATGTTTGATTTAAATATAATTCGTTAACATAATCCCAATTAACTATTGTCCAAAAATTTCTAACATAGTCATCTCTCTTATTACGGTATTTTAAGTAATATGCGTGTTCCCACGTATCTAAACATAATAATGGGTACCCACCATTTTTAACTACGTTCATTAATGGGTTATCTTGATTAGGTGTGGACATAATTTTTAATTTACCACTTTTAGTCAAGACTAACCAAGTCCATCCTGAGCCAAAGTTTTTTATTGCCTCATTACTGAATATTTTCTTAAATTTAGGGAAATTACCAAAATCTTTTATTATTTTATCGTATATTTCTCCTTGAGCCCTTTGTTTTTTTGGGGACATAATTTTCCAAAATAACGCGTGGTTAAACGCCCCACCTGCATTGTCTCTAATTGTTTTATTGTATCGTGAAATACCTCTTATTAATTGTTCTAATTCAATGTTACCGTCAACCCTACTTGACAACGCATTATTTAATTTCTTAACGTATCCTTTATAATGTTTGTTATAGTGAGTGTCCATAGTTTCTGAATCTATAAATCTCTCTAAGGCAGAATAAGAGTACGGTAATGTTTCTATACCAATTTTTTTCATTTCTGTTAAAATTTGTTTGGGAGTGTGCGAGACATTAACGTTAACTTCTGTTAACTTTTCTCGGCTATTAATTTTATGTTCAATCGTTGAGATTTTATTTATTAATCTTTTGAACTTCATTTATTTTTTTATTATAAATAATGGTTAATTATAATTTTTTATCTTCTAACTGATATTTCATTAATAATTTGTTCCATAATGTCTCCTCTCTCCTCGTTATCACCCATAACAGTTTCAAAAATATTTTTCTTATTAGATAAAATATCATATATAATACCTTCTATTGAATTTTCAAAAATTGGGTAGAATATTGAGACGTTGGATTTTTGCCCGTACCTATACGCTCTATCTTCGGCTTGTGAATGGTCAGATGGAACAAATGATAAATCATTCATAATTACTGCTTCTGCCGCGGTAAGAGTTATACCGACACCAGCGGCTTTTAGATTCCCAACAAAAACTTTTATCTTATCATTTTCTTGAAATTGGTCCACAGAGTTTTGACGGGCAATTTTACTCATTTTACCATCTAATTTGACTGCCTTCTTCCCAAAGTGGTCGGTAATTCTATTTAGTGTGTCAGTAAAGTTGGTAAAGACAATCACTTTCTTTCCTTGTTCAATAATATTCTCAACTAACTCACAGGTTTCTTTTATTTTATTTTCGGCAATTATTTGTCTGACTTTCATTAACATCGAAAATTGAACTGTTAATGATTTTTTCTCCCTATCATCCTCCATCCAATCGTAGTATTCACCCATAAGTGCCATATACTCTTTAGATTTTAAATTTAAATAAACGGGAGTTATAATCTTATCTGGTAAATCTAAAATGTCTTGTTTTAATCTTCTAAGTACATGTGTTTTGGTTCTGTCTCTTAACTCTGTGAGGTTAGATGCTCCATTTACGTTCCATACTTTACGATTACCCACATTAAATTGATATCCTTCGCAGTACCTAATTACGTACGCCATCCAATTATATGCCACAGGAGATTCCACTAAATTTAATAAATTATAATAATTGATTGGTCTTGATGTCATTGGGGTACCTGTTAGTAACCATACCTTACCAATCGAATTTATTATGTCATTAATTAGTTTAGTTCTTTTTGCTTGAACATTTTGAATGTAATGTGCCTCATCAACAACAACTAAATCGAATCCTTCTTGTAATATTATTGATTCTTCTTTGTTCTTTATATCATGAAAATTCTTTAATATGTCGTAGTTTATAATAACAAAATCGGCACTTTCCCATTTCTTACCTTCGACTATTGATATACTTTTTTCGGTATAATTTTGAATTTCACGTTTCCAATTAATTTTTAAAGATGCTGGACAAACAATCAATACCCTTTCAGCTCCCGACTCTAAAGCCGCGATGACGGTTGAGGTGGTTTTACCTAATCCCATGTCATCCGCTAATATATATTTCTTATGGCTCGCTAATTTTTCAATAGATTCTATTTGATGTTCTAAAGGTGGTCTATGTGAGTATTTAGTATAATCTATTTCAACTTTTTCAATTTCTTGTGATTTTATTAGTGCCACACGAGGTAACCAAAATGAATGTAATTTTTCATTTTCAAATATTTTACCCCATATATGGAAAGACTTATCTTTTTCAACCAAAAGTTTTTCAATGTAAACTTTTTCAGGTACTTTTGTAAGAAGTTTGTCCTCCATCATCTTCTTGCCGAAATAACTATCTAAATCCACCCACTTTCTAGCGATTTTAGGGACTAACTCATTATAACTATTGATGTAGTCGGCTTGAGCTCTTGTTAATTTAAAATGTTTTTGTTCTTTAAATTTTTTTTGAATAGATTGTATATAATTATTGAACCCATCGTATACTTCTAATGTACGTTGCGCCCTAACTTCAGGTATCTTAGATAATTTATCTTTATTACTTTCCATAATCTAATATTTATAATATAACTATAAACTAACTATTTATCAATATATGAGTAATAGAAAGATACCAATAACACGTTTAGAAAAGTTTTTCGGTTCCGAGGATTTTGGATTAGAACAAAATATGGGTCGCGAATGGCTTGAAGGTGATATGCATTTCACCGTTGTTCTATATAAAGTCGATAGACAAAAAACTAAAACCGATGACGTATACGGAGAATCTTTAGAGGATGGTATACAGTTTTTACCACCTGTTGAATTTAAAGGTTATGTAACTATAGAGACACCCGAAAATCAGAACTACTCTAACGCTAATTTATCACAATTAGAGCCGGGTAATTTAAAAGTCGGCGTTTATCAAGATGCGTTAGACGAGTTAAACATCGACATCGATTATGGTGATTATTTAGGTTATTATGAAACTGAGGACCGAGTAAGGTATTACTCTGTTGTTAATGATGGTCGTGTTGTTAGCGACAATAAACATACTTATGGTGGATATAAACCATTTTACCGAAGTATAATTGCGGCACCTGTTAATGACGGGGAATTTAGAGGAATATGAAAAAATTACTAAAAGAAATAAATTTTATTAAAACCCGTATGTCACATATGTGTGAAGGTATTGAAGGTGAAAAAGTTGTGTGTGACGATTGTGGGTGGTCTTGGGATTTAAGTGACGGTGGTCACGACCCGTATATATGTCATAAATGTGGTAACGATAATCAAGAAGTTAATTATATCGGTAAAAAAGTTATGGTATACTATAACTTACATAAACATACATTTTCCGTATCATATAAAAATAAAATTGTAATGTATGCCGATTATGTTAAATTAAAAGATGTTGAATTTAGAGTACGACAAGGTGGTAAAGAAAAAGTAAGGGATGAAATGAGAAAAAATGTACACGCATTTGTGATTGGAACTTTAATGGACTTTTGTACGTTTCCATGTGAAAGTTTACCTGATGAGCCAAATGAAAATGTGATAACGTATAATCCGTATAAGTATGACTCATTCGTTAGAAAAGATGGTGAGGAACCAATTTATAATGCTAATGAGGTTGAAATGATTAATTCTAAAAATAAAGTATTTTTTATAAGTGAAACTGTAAAATAATGGGACTACCTAAAAATGTAAAAAAATATTTACCTTTAACTCCTGATAAAATTTTACATCAGAGAAGAGAGGAACTACTTGAACAAATTCAAGAAGACGGCACATATTTACCAAAATCTATTTTACACGCAGATTTAGATAGGGGTATGTTAGATTTTGTTAGAGATGAATTAGGTATTTCAGTAAACGGAAAGAATATAAAAAATATAGATTTAATTATAACCACACAAAATTGGGCTCAGTTTACTGAGACTTGGAATTTTCAGGATTTAGATAAAAATATTAAACCCCCTTTTGTTGCCACGGTTAGAAATCCCGATGTTAAGTTTGGGACAAATCCGTCATTACAATATACAATACCAAATAGAAGACAATTTTATTATGCTAAAGTACCAACGTGGGACGGACAAAGAAAAGGAATGGATATATATAAAATACCTCAACCCGTTCCTGTTGATATTACTTACAATGTAAAAATATTCTGTAATAGAATGAGAGAGTTAAATGACTTTAATAAAAAGGTATTACAGAAATTTTCATCTAGACAGGCGTATACAGAAATAAAGGGTCACTATATACCAATGATATTAAATAGCTCATCTGACGAATCTGTTTTAGAACTTGAGAAAAGAAAATACTACGTACAAAACTACGAATTCTTAATGATGGGATTCTTGTTAGATGAGGAAGAGTTTGAAGTGTCTCCCGCCATATCTAGAACCGCAACTATATTTGAGGTTGATTTACTTAATACGGGTAAAAGAGTCGAGAAATTACCTTCAAACCCAAGTGATTTTGAATTAGATATTATTTTTGTTAGTGGTTTAGAATCTTTAACTGAAACTTACAGATATGAAATTGACTTAACAATATTAGAATCATCTAACGTAGATAGTTATTCTGTCTATATTAATGGTAACTATATTGGTGATGATATTACAACAATAAAGGTATCAACTAATGATGTGATTAAGATTGATGTAGTTAAAATAGATATAACCAAACAGTCAGTATTAAAATCTAAAGCGAGACTTTTATAATTACTCTCCGTAGATATCTCTAACTTCTTTACAATTATCCTCAATTAACTTTTCTAAGAATTTATAAATCTTCAAACCGTGTTTTTCGCAGTATAGTTTTAAAGTTTTATGTGACTCAGGTGAAATTTTTATGTTTTTTATTTTACTCATCCATGTTTTTTTAAAAAGTAGAAAAAAGGTAGAATTTTTTCCTACTCTATATAAATATACTCTTTATGTAATAGTTTTTTCATCTTTTTGCTAATATTTATCTATAAATAAAAACTTAAGAAAAAAATTACACAATGGCGACATCTAACAAAGTATTCGTATCTCCGGGTGTTTATACATCAGAAAGAGATTTAAGTTTTGTAGCACAAAGTGTAGGAGTAACAACTCTTGGGTTAGTAGGTGAAACAATTTCGGGACCAGCATTCGAGCCGATTTTCATTACTAATTACGATGAGTTCCAATCCTATTTTGGTGGTACAAATCCAACTAAATTTGTAAATACTCAGATACCTAAGTATGAGGCGGCTTACATAGCTAAGTCTTATCTACAACAATCAAATCAATTGTTCGTAACAAGGGTACTTGGATTATCAGGGTATGACGCAGGACCTTCATGGTCAATAACAACTATCGGTAACTTAGATAGTTCAGGAACAACCTACGCGGGTGTATCTGGACCACATTTTATTACATTTACCGGAGTATCAGGAACATCTACAAGTGTTGACGTAACGAGTTACGGAACACTTCCCGCTTCAATTCAAGGTGTGATAACAGATTCATATACAACATATACCGGTGGAGAATCAACTTTACAATCAGATATTGAGGGGTATATGTATAATGAAATTTTAGCTGCAACTGGAAATACTTCAGGACAAACATCTTATTTTTGGGGTGCGGTAAGTGCTTCAACATTTAGTAATACTACAGGTGCTACGGTTAACCAAACGGGTATACTCGGAGCAACTAACACTAATGTTTTGGGGGTTGAGGATATTAGTTTCGAAAATATTAATTTAACGGACTCAGTAAACGACCCGTGGTATTACGCTTTATTTACTGAAACAAGTGGAGTTTATAACGGTACTGGTTTTGGTTTAGGTTTAACCACTTTAAATAATAATGGTTTATCCTTTACAGGTACTGCTCATGTTTATGTAACGAACTACACAGGTACACCTTATAATGATTATCATGATGTTGTGGTGGCAACTTTACGTTCGCGAGGTATTGATACATATACTACTGATGATGGTCCTGTATATGAAGTGTCAGGATTAACTGATGTTAGTATGGATTGTACGGGGAATTACTCGGAGGTTAATACTAACCCTTTCTCTACATTTGGACTTTCTGCGACAACTGCGGATGGGGATAACTTCTTTTTCCAAACATCATTTAATGTATCTAATTCAAATTACTTATCAAAGGTATTTGGAAAATCTAATTTTGCAAAACCAAAATCTGAAGTACCTTTATTCGTAGAAGAAGAATATTACAACCTATTAAATACTGGTTATAGATTAGGTCGTGTTCGTGGTTTAAATTGTACACTAACTGATTTACCAAGTGCGAGACAAGATTTAGGAACTAACACAAGTATTGGTTGGTATTTAGAACAATATCAAACACCTGAAACCCCATATTTTGTTTCAGAACTGAGAGGTAACCAAGTTTATGATATGTTTAAAGTTATAACGATATCTGATGGTAATAGTGCAAACAGAGAGGTAAAAGTTTCAATTATGAATATCTCATTTAATAATGGGACCTTTGATGTTGTAGTACGTGATTTCTTCGATACAGATGCAAATCCTGTAGTTTTAGAGAAATTTACTAACTGTACAATGGATATGAATCAAAATAGTTTTGTGGCTAAGAAAATTGGTACATCTAATGGTGAGTTTGAATTGAGGTCAAGATTTATAATGTTAGAAATGAATGAAGACGCACCGATGGATTCACTACCTTGTGGATTTAGAGGATATGAAACTAGACAGTATTCAGGAGTTAAATCACCATTTTTAGAATATAAAACAAAATACGACACACCTGGTGAAGTTATTTGGAACCCACCATTTGGTGCGGCTTCAGGTACGGACAATGAAACGAGAAGTTCAGGTGATAGAGTAAGAAGAACATACTTAGGTGTTTCTAACACTGCTGGTATCGACGCGGATTTCTTATCATATAAAGGAAAACAAAACCCTACTAATTTGGCTACCGCTACTGATTCACAACCATGGTCTTACCTAACTAAAGGTTACCATATGGATTCAGGGGCAACCGTAATAACAATTTCATCTAATTATGTTACTTCAGGTGAAACGGCTTTTGAAGTTGGTGATGCAAGTTTTGACGGGGAACCTCAGAATGAAAGTAACCCGTATTATAGATTAAATGCACGTAAGTTCACTGTGGTACCATCAGGAGGTTTTGACGGATGGGATATCTATAGAGAATATAGAACTAATGGTGATAGATACCAATTAGGGGCGGCTGGTTTTAGAGCAGGTGCGGCACCTTCCATAACTTATCCAACAGCAACAGGATGGGGAGCGTTTAAACAAATTGTCGGTCCAGATAAATTAACTTGGGCTAACACTGATTATTACGCATACCTATGGGGTCAATATACATTTAATAACCCTGAAGCGGTTAATATAAATGTATTCACAACACCAGGTATTGATTATGTTAATAATTCTAACCTTGTTGAGTCAGCAATTGATATGGTAGAACAAGACAGAGCGGATTCAGTCTACATCTGTACCACACCTGATTATCAAATGTTTACACCTTCTTTAGGGAATTTCGATACGGACTTCATTTATCCTGAAGAGGCGGTAGATAATTTAGAGGACACAGGAATTGACTCTAACTACACTGCAACTTATTACCCGTGGATTCTTACGAGAGATACAGTTAATAATACACAGATTTATCTTCCACCAACAGGTGAGGTTGTTAGGAACTTAGCATTAACAGATAACATTGCTTTCCCATGGTTCGCGTCGGCGGGTTATACAAGAGGTTTAGTTAATTCTGTTAAAGCACGTAAAAAACTAACACAAGAAGATAGAGACACACTTTATCAAGGTAGATTAAACCCAATTGCGACCTTCTCTGATGTCGGTACAGTTATTTGGGGTAACAAAACTTTACAGATTAAAGAATCTGCACTTGATAGAATAAATGTTAGAAGATTATTACTACAAGCACGTAAGTTAATTTCTGCGGTAGCGGTAAGATTATTATTCGAACAAAACGATGAACAAGTTAGACAAGAGTTCTTAGACTCAGTTAATCCTATCTTAGATAGTATTAGAAGAGACAGAGGTTTGATTGACTTTAGAGTTACAGTTTCAAACACACCTGAAGATTTAGACTCTAATACGTTAACAGGTAAAATTTACTTGAAACCAACAAGAGCACTTGAATTTATAGATATTGAATTCTTGATTACTCCTACAGGAGCATCTTTTGAAGATATTTAATAACTAACTATATTTATATTAAGGAGGAGGGTTAATTCCCTCCTCTTAGCCAATTAAACGTTTAAACAAAAATAAAATGGAATTCAAGAAAAAAACACTTAACGAGTCGTTAAACGTAAAGTCTGACGGAAAAAAGTCTTTTTCTAAAAAACCTCAGAATATTGTAATATCTGAGTCACAACTAGAAAGACTAATGGTAAAAATTAATAAAAAAAACTAAGTAGAAAATGAGTTTAAAGAAGGTTATTAGAGAATTTTATCACGAAAAAAAATTACAAGAAGGGTTTGACCCTGAGGGTAATCCCGATTTAAAGTATTATGCTTTTGATTGGGACGATAATATTGCGACTATGCCAACACAAATCATACTTTTATCCGATGAAGACGAAGAGGTAGGAATGTCAACAGAAGATTTTGCGGACTATAGAGGTATGATTGGTAAAGAACCTTTTGAATATAAGAATAAAATGATTGTGGGGTATGCCGATGACCCTTATAGAAATTTCGGAGTTAAAGGTGATAACGCCTTTATAGTTGATTCCCTATTAGCGAAACCAGGACCATCATGGAATGATTTTGTCGAAGCAATAAACGGGGGGTCAATTTTTTCAATAATCACTGCAAGAGGTCATACACCATCGGTATTACGTGAAGCGATTTATAATATGATAGTGACTAACCATAACGGTATTAGTAAGGAGACTTTAATTGACAATCTTAAAAAGTATCGTAATATGTCGGGTGATGAAGAAAAGGACTCATCTATAATGATTAATGATTATTTGGATTTAAATAAATACCATCCTGTAACATATGGTGAAGGTAACGCTGCTGACCCTGAAGAAGGTAAAATTAAAGCTTTAAGGAGTTTTATTGCGTATGTTAAAGAAATGAGTGAAAGAATCGGTAAAAAAGCCTTTCTTAAAAATGATATAAAAAATAATTTCGTACCAATGATTGGGTTTTCTGACGATGACCCAGGCAATGTAGAAAAGATTAAAGCATTTTTAGATAAAGAATATAAAGATAAACCAGTTAAAATGTATTTAACTAAAGGAGGAGATAAAAAAGAAGTATAATTATTATTATATTTTATTTGCTCTAGTAGATTACTGAAAAAAAAATAAAAGTAAATAGAAAAACTTTTAAACTGGATATTTATAATTAAATAAACTAAAGAAATATAAAACCAAAATACAATGGCAGACTTATTAATGAAAATGCCCGTTCCCTATGAACCAAAAAGGAAGAACCGATTTATACTATCGTTTCCATCTTCATTGGGTATTAATTCTTGGTATGTTGAGTCTACATCAAGACCTAACATCCAAATCGGGTCAACAGAGATTCCTTTTTTAAACACCTCTACATACGTAGCAGGTAGATTCGTGTGGAACACGATAAACGTTACATTCCGTGACCCAATTGGACCATCAGCGTCACAAGCGTTAATGGAGTGGGTTAGATTACATTCAGAGTCCGTAACAGGACGTATGGGATATGCTGCAGGTTATAAGAAAGACTTAGACCTAGAGATGTTAGACCCAACAGGTGTGGCGGTTGAAAAATGGATTCTACAAGGAACATTTTTAACTGATGTTAATTTCGATAGTTTAGGATATAGTGATGATGCGTTAGCTACAATTACAGCTACATTACGTCCTGATAGATGTATTTTGGTATACTAATATAAAACAAGTATTGATAATAAACCAATCAATTGTATATTTAAAACCATAGAGGTCATTGAACTTCTATGGTTTTTTATTTAAATAAACTATTATGGACCAAGGAAAACAATACGGACAAGCAAATATGAACTTACCACATGATGTGGTACCATTACCATCACAAGGTATTTTTTACACTAATAAGAAAAAATCACTTAAAGTCGGTTATTTAACCGCACAGGATGAAAACTTATTACTATCTAATTCAGGAAGTAAAAACTTAGTGATGACATTACTAAAAAATAAAATCTACGAACCTGATTTTAATGTTAACGAATTATTAGATGGGGACGCCGAGGCAGTACTAATATTTTTAAGAAATACTGCGTTTGGTTCTGACTATAACTTTGTATTAAAAGACCCAAAAACGGGTAAGGATTTTAATTTTAAAGTGGCTTTAGATGAATTAAATATTGAAAAAACTAAGATAAAACCTAATGAAAAAGGTTTATTTGAATTTAATTTACCAAAAACAGGTGTCAATGTCGTATGTCGACTTTTAACTATTCAAGATACTAATGAGTTATCTGAATTACCTGATTTATACCCTGACGGAGTAACTGTACCTATTGTTACTAAACGGTTAGAAAAGCTAATCATTTCCATAGACGGAGATGAAAATAGAGAAAAAATATCAACCTTTATAAGTACGCTACCTATTATGGATTCAAAATTTATTAGAAACACAATGAAAGATTGTGAACCTAAGTTGGACCTTAATAGAACTACTACAGCCCCGTCAGGAGAAAAAGTGACTATGCGTATCACTTTTGGGGCAGAGTTTTTTCGTCCTTTCTTCTAATTATAGGAAAATTATGCTCGATGAGTTCTATTATCTAAGTAAACATGTTAATATGTCTTACTCAGACCTACAATTAATGCCCACCTTTGAGAGAAAGTTTTTTATTGATAAACTTTCATCTGAATTTCAAGAAAAAAACGAACAGATAGAAAAACAACGACAGAAATCTAGATAAACGATATTTATAATAAAAGATATTTTATATGTTTATGTTTCAAGAAGATGATATGGAGAAGGTAACGGGTAATATAGCCCGTAATATTGGATTGGCTGAGATTTCTCTTCTTAACTTTACTAATAGTCTTAAAAACAGTTTAACTCAAATTGATAAGGTTATTAACTCTGTTGCGGGTTATAATACTTTGGCCGCAAATACCGCTAGGGAGACTATGGGGTCCACAAGGGTTGTTGGTAACGCAATACAAAAAGCATCCGCTGCCGCAGCAGAAAATACTTTATTAGTCGGAAAAGGTGTTGAAGATAACATTAAATTATATGGGGCTCTAAATGAGTCCATGATGAGATTAACATTTTTCTCTGACAAACAAATTGAGTCGTTTCAAGTCTTAGGTTTTACCGCTAATATGTCTGCCGCGGAATTAGCTACCATGGCCACCTCATTTGATACCTTAGGTTATACAACCGACAAAACATTGGAAACGATGGAAGGTATGACAAAACAAGCTCGGTCATATGGTTTAAATGTCTCAGAATTTATGGGTGGTGTTAACAAAAATTTAAAGTTAATGACATCATATAATTTTAAAGACGGTGTGAAAGGTCTTTCTAATATGGTTGCACAAGCTCAAGCTTTAAGAATTGATATGAATACAACTGTTAGTTTAGCTGATAAATTAATGTCCCCTGAAGCTGCGATTGAAACTGCTGCAGGTTTCCAAATGTTAGGTGGTGCCATCGGTAAACTAGGTGACCCATTCCAATTACTTCACATGGCTCAAACGGACATGGAAGGACTACAAGATAGTGTTGTTGGTATGGCAGCGGCGTCAGTGAGTTTTAACGAAGAAACGGGTGAATTTGACATCCCTGTCACTGAGATGTATCGACTTAGAGAGGCGGCTGACTTAGCGGGGATGGGTTACCAAGAGATGACCGAATTAGCTATGAAGGCGGCTCAAAAGAATAAGAAATTAGATATATTAGGTAATCTTAGTGGTTTAGATGATGACCAAAAAGAGTTAATTTCTAATCTTGGTAAAATTAATAGAGACGGTAATATTGATATTACTATGCCTGACGGAACACTTAGACAAATTGGTCAAGGTTTCAATGACATGACCGCCAATGATTATGCTGAATTAGAAAGAGTTGTAGCTAAAGATAAGATGAGTGAACTCGATGTGGCTAAAAAATCGATGGGTTATCTTAATGAAATTGCCGCGGCTCAATCAGTTCTAACAAATATGACTAGATTGCAATTAGCACAAGGTGACGGTTTTACAAATATAGCGGAAGGTTTAGTGAAGTCTAGTACCAATGTAATTGACTCTCTTAAAGGTGAGAACGAAGAAGGTGAAAGAGGTCAAGGAAGAAGGGCACAAGAATTTTTTGAAATACCTGATAAAGTTGTCGAAGCGTTTTCTTTGGGATTAAGTCAATTAAAAGTGAGTGAAGAACAGGCCGATAAATTTGCGGACGCAGCGTATGGGTTTATTCAAAAGGCATTTGATATGGCGGCTATAGAATTTGGGAAATTTGATTTTGAAAGGGATGTTATGAAAAAACTTAAAGACCTTTTTCCGTCATCGACCGCACCGCCTACTGACCGTTCAAATAATACAGAGGTTCAACCTGTTACAGGTGAGGGTAATACAAATGAAAATAATGAAGGTGGGGAAGGTGCCATACCCACTCAACGAGACAATTTCTCCGTGAATAATTTAAATACTTCAAGTCTTAACGTTAATGAACCAACTACAAGTACCATCGCATCCAATTCTAACCTTAATGTTAGCGGTCAAGTTAATTTAACCGTTGATAACATGCCAACTAATTCG
>WLWH01000491.1_pt1 | contig 32114 bp, 51 predicted proteins | sample 6712741 | NCBI WGS metagenome assembly WLWH01 (sample SAMN12718694, study PRJNA515312) | sponge metagenome | isolation source: marine sponge | host: Mycale hentscheli | place: New Zealand: South Island, Marlborough, Capsize Point | collected 2003-05-01
CCCGCTGGCTTCTTTTTGTCAACGTTTACAACGTCGGCAACCTTTGTACTTTTAAAAATATCGAAAAGCCCCATAATTAATAAGAATGATTAAATTTTTCGTTACTATCCCATTTGATTTTAAGCCCTATTTTGTCGCTTTCAGGTTCTAAGATAGGCAACGAAGTTGATATTAAACCCTTCGCAACCATTTGAAGCCATTCAATACAATCGTCGCGCCGTGAAATTCTAAATTCAGGTATGTTACGCGGATTAATACGGCTGTGCAAATGATAAAGTGTTAAATCTACAAGGTGCATTTTGATTAAGGCGTTGCGCGTGTCGCCTTGCGTCCATTGTGTTGGATCGTCAACAGGCGAAACCCCTGTTATTGTTTGCGGGTCGCCTTCGCTGTCGGCGTTAAGGCTATAAATGTCGTCTTCGTTGTCAGGAAACGCAATAAGGTCGCCCGTTGTGTACGCTGTCGCCGCGTCGTAAGTCGGCAATTCAACGAATACTTTCGCCATATTATAACGGTGTCGAAGGTAACTTTCAATTTCGGCTGTTGCCGCAAGTTCTGCGTCTTTTCTTATGCTGTCGTCGTCACTTGTAACAACGCTTAAAATTTCACTTCTTATTTGTTTTGAGTAATCCGCACGCCGTAAAAAAGCCATATTAAAAACCGTGTTTAATTTTGCGCCCGCTGTAACTATAAACGGGTTTTTCTTTGCCTTTTACGAAAATATCGAAAAGAGCCTTAAACGCAAAAATAATAAAATAATCATTCGCGTCTGACGTGTGCCCGTATTTTTCGAAGCTTACCTTTGTCATTGTGTCGCGGGTTTTGTTTTTCGCTTTCGTGCCTTCGGCGCTTTCTTTTACAAAATTATAGTCGGCAATTGTGTTAATACAATTGTCGCCAATTGCCAAGCTTAACCCTTCAATTTCGCCAGCGAAAGCGGCGTTAATAAAACGCCCCCGCATAACAACCGAAGGCGCTGAAGAAGCAACGCGCCTTTCGGGTTTAAAGTGTTTAAGTTCGCGTTCAATAATTGTGTAGTCGTTAAAACCCTTTTCGCTTCGCGTGTCTTCGTGCTTGCCCGCTGGGTCGCCGTATATAAAAAGCCCCGCTTCGTGATTAAAGTATTGATTTGTAAATTCTTTGCAAGTGTCGGCGGTTGTGTTGCGCGGTGTTTTAAGACAAATTTCATTTATTTGCTGCGCCTTTTCGCCGTCAATTTGCCAAACGCAACACGTCATATAAGGGCTAACGTTAAAGTCAAAAGTAACGTGTAAAGGTATATTGTTATTGTACCGTAATTTTTTTACGTTGTGCTTTTCGTTAAACTTCTTGTAAAATTCGCCCCCCGTTCGCGGTTGTGCAAACCAATCGCCAAACAACAGCCGCGCCCTGTCGTATTCGTCCATTAATTGAAGCGTGCTTTTATAGTTATTAACGAACGCCTTGTTCGGGTTGCTGTCTAAAAAGCTTTGAATAAATTTGTATTCAGGGCGAAGCGTTCCTTCAAGCGCGGGAACTACAATTTCGTCGCGAAGATAGCTTTCGGCGGGGTTGCAAGTAATCAATTGCTTTGCAATAAGGTTAAATTCTTGGTGTTTGTAACGCGTTCGGCTAAGAAGCACTTGTTGCGCTTTCTTGTTTATATTAATACCTTCTTCAATTGCGCCGTCGGTGTATTCAGTTGACCCCAAGCGGTCAAAATTCGGGTCACTTGGATAATAGAACGCGTCAAGTAAAACGATCTTCGAACCGTTATAAAAGTCAATATGCGCCTTTTGGTCGTTGTACTTAATCTTGTCGGTTATGTTTAAGACCTTGCAAACGTCGAAGAACGTTACTAAAATACTATTTTTAATGTCTTTTAAGCCGCTTTCACGCGCAATATACCCCCTTGTTTCAGGAAGTTGCAAGCGTCGAAGTATTTGCCACAACGCAATTAAGAACGACTTACCGCCACCAGCCGCCCCGCCGTAAAGCAAAAGGTTCGTTTCTTGGTCTTCTAAGTAGTCAAAAGCTTGCGTTTGTTCTTCTGAAAGTGTGACTTCAGGGGGTTGCAATTAATTTTTTTTATAGGTCTTATTTATAGTGATAGGAAGCGCCCCTTCGTGTTTAACGGTGCTATCGGTTCGCGCCAGCTTGGGGCTAAAGTATTCAAGCAACGCTTCGAAGCGCTTCATACCTTCCATTTGTTTAACAGGGTTGCCGCTTTGCATTAAGCCCTGAAGGTTGTCTTTATAGGCTGCAAGCCCGTCGCTTTTAAACCATTCGCCAATTTCTTGCCATACCTTTGCGCGCTCACTTATTGCGCCTTTTGGCTTGCCGCTGTTGCCTTTTCCAAATGTGCCGTCTTTTTGTCTGTTGCTGTTTTCCATTATTCCGAAAACCCCCGTTTTTTTCGGTTCGTCACTACGACAAAGGTATAAAATAATTATAACTAAGGATAAAACACATTAAAACGACCGTTTAGCCTTGCGTTACAAATTAATAACTTCACGCCGTACCGCTTCAATCCTTTCGGCGGGGCTTTGCCTTTCTTGGTGCTTTGCTATTGTCGCCAGCGTAAGCGCTTCTTTTTGCGCTTCAATTGCTACCAGCGCGCAACGCTTCGCTTTTTTAATATTGTCTTCGCCTTCTATTGCGTCAAGCATTGCTTGAAATAATTCTTTTGCTTCCTGTCTTGCTTTCATTGTGTTTATATTAATTATTGCTTTTGTTAGATTTAAGAAATAGAAGGTCTGAACAAGTGTTTAACCCCCTACCCCCTATAATAAAAAAAAGGGGGTCAAACCCCTGACCGTTCTTTTGCTTCCGTTGAGTAATCGAAATAAGTTTTGGCTAACAAAGGAAAGTGTTTTACGTCCGTGCTTGTTATTTAACTGCGTGCATTTTATAAAAATAATAAATGGCAAGCTTTTTCTATTCGCTGGGCTGTTTTGCGCTTTCGCGTTCGGATCGTAACAGCTAACCGTTAACGCCATAAAACAAAAAACCCCTTTAAATTGCACTTAAAGGGGTTAATTGTGTGTTTTTCTTTTAAGAAACAAAATAAAAACAAGCAAGTCTTTACCTAATTAGTGCAATTAATTGGTTTTAATGTTATAGAACGAAAAGCAAATATATAAAATAATTGATTAATTCGCTTTTAATTAAGATTAATTTCAAATTCCTGAAACATACGCAACGGGTTCAGGTGTTCGACTTGAAACTTTACGAAGTGGTCGGGGTCGTCAAACGCGCGAAACACGTCAACAATTATGCAAGAAACGTAACGGTCTTCGCCTTTAAAGCATTTTAACGCCGTTGAAGTGCTTATATGTGTTATCTTGTAAAATTCGTTTTTGGAAGCGCTCACGGCGCTAAATATAGCAATTAAAACACAACAGCAAGCAACAACGCCAGCGCTGCAAGAAATAAAGCAATTTTACTATTGAATAAAGCGCGGCGCGCGGTTCGGCTACTTCTGTGGTCGTGCATTTTAATCGGTTTTAAGATAGTTGTCAATTTCGTTAATAAATTCGTCAAGCGAATAAGTCACTAAGGTCTTGAACCCTTCGGCTTCGAATTGCTGAAGCCGTTCTTTTTGTGCTGGCGACAACCGCCCCCCCTTAACTTTTAATTCAATTGCGAAGCCGTTAAAGCCCCCCTTTTGTTTTATAATAAGTATATCAGGCACGCCAGCAAGAACCCCTTGCCGCTTAAATTTTGCCCCTTCGCGCGCGGTTCTTTTGCCGCCGTTAGGAACGTGAAACGCTAAAGCGTCAGGGTAGCAATAACGAATATATTGCATTGCGCTTACTTGAAAAGCTTCTTCGCTTGCTTCGTAATCTTCGAACGTCATAATATAACAAGTTGTTCGTTTGGGTCGGGCACTTCAACGCCAAGCCATTCGGCGGCGAATTGTTGCACTTGTGCAATAAAGTCGTTAAATTCAGAAGTCGAAAGTTGTCTTGTTCTTTTGGTGCGCTCTAAGTATTGCCCGTCAGCAAACGGCACGTCTTCGCTTAGAAATTTTCTTTTAAGCATTTCTTTTGTTTCGCTGTTGCTTGTTATTATTCCAGCGTCAAGCATTGCGTTCGTTACAATAGGCACAACGCAACCGTGAAAGTAAGCGTTTTGGGGGTTGCTGCGCTTCTTCTTCGCCTTTTGGATCGTAACGGCGACGCGTTGCCCTTCGAAGCTGTTAACGGCGTTTTGCCACGTCGAAGTTAAACGCCCATTTGTTACGGTTGTGTAAAATTCAAGCTTCATAAATTTGCTTTAATAGTTTATAAAATACGCGAACGGTCATACTATTGCCCGCCTGTTTGTAAAGCTGCGTGTCGCTTTGTACCGCTTGCGCTTTGTCAAAACTTTCTTCGCTGAAGTCCTGAAGCCGCCAACATTCGCGCGGGGTTAACCTTCGAATTGTGTTTTTATTTTTAACAAATTGGTCAGTATTGCCGCCGCCCCCTGTTGCGCTGTGTAACGTGTTTGCGTGTCTTTGTTCGTGCCTATTTATAACCTTGCCTTTTTCGTCGCGTGTATATCCTAAAATTACCCCTTGCATATTTTCCGCTTCTAAAGCTTGCGCGCATTGTTTACCAACCCGCCCGCGTCTTGTTTCGCTGGTGTGAAACTTATAATTAACCGCGTCGCCTTCCTGTGCAAGTTCGAAGCCTTGCTTTGTTGCGCTTTTGATTTGAATATAATTGTCCTGTGCTGACCTTTGCATTTTCTTGACTTCGCAAGTTATTGTATTGGCAATACTTCTATTTGTAACCAAGTTTTCGTTTCCTTTCCTGTCTTTTGATATGTATTTAATCATTTTGTCACTCAAAAAATACTTTTCGGCAACGTCGTTTTCAAGTATGTCTTTTAATTTAGTCTTCAGCGGTTCGGGCGTTGGAAAACTAAAGCTTCGCGGTTGCTCAAACCCTACAATAAAAACCCGTTCGCGGTTCTGTGGAACGCCGTGTTCTTTGGTGTTTAATATTTGCCAGCTTATGTGATATTCAAGCCCGTCGTCATAAAAAGGAATTGAAATTTGACCGTTACAAGTGCCGTTACCGCTTAGAACTTCTATAATAGTTTGAAACGTTCGCCCGCTGTCGTGACTTATTAACCCCCTTACATTCTCTAAAACGAAAACTTTCGGTCGGTTAACCCTTATAAATTCGGCAACGTGAAAAAATACCGACCCGCGTATGTCGTCAAAGCCTTTGCGCTTGCCAGCTATCGAAAAAGCTTGACAAGGAAAACCCGCAACGTAAAGATCGAGCCGTTCAACTTCTTTGTGTTTGCGCTTCGTTAGGTCTTCATAAAACTTTTTCGGCGCTTTGTGTATTGCTTTATAACTTGCCCGCGCGTGTTTGTCAATTTCGCACGCAAAAACGGGGTCGTAATTAATACCTAAACGGTTAAGCGCTTCTTCGGGTGCGCCTATTCCTGAACAATCAGTTCCAAGCTTCATTTCGTCGCTTCTTTGAAGGTTCTCAATTTATTCGCTTCGCCCTTCGCTACATAATAGACGACAATTGAACAAATTGCAAACATTAAAGCCGTTGCAATGTGTCGCGGTTCTAAGTTTTTAATAAAATTTATCATAATATTTGCTTTTGCCTATTAATTTTTTGATACCTTGAAGCGCTGACCTTTCGCCGTCTGCGCTTTCTTTGTGTTTGGTGTGCCTTGCCGCTGCGCCTTCAGTCTTCAAGGCTTCGTATTGCGTTAACCATTCAACAAGGTCGGTATATTTTAAAGCCCCGTAAAGCTTACCAAAGCGCAAATTTGCGCCCATATCGAAAGCAAGCACAACTTCGCCCAATTTTAAGCGCCAAAACTTTCTTTGTAGTTTGTACGCCCAAGACGCAAGGGTGTCTTCACTTGCCTTACATTCAACGAAGTCGGTTAACTCTATTAAAAGCGCTAAAAAGACCCCGTGAACAGCCTTTTCGCCGTGTTGCTTCTTAAGTCCTGAAAGCTGCAAACCTTCGCGCGCTTTTGCGGGCGTCAGTTCGTCGGCTTTTAACAGGCTATGACCAAAAGCGGGCGTGTGCTTCTGAAGCGCTTTGTCGTTTGTCATTTCTTAGGGGTGTTTTTAATGTAAATAAACCGCGCCAGCCGTTCTCAATTGACTGCGTAATTATTGCAACGGCGACTTCTTCGCTTCCTGAAGCCAAGCGGCTAACTTTTTTAAGCTGCGCTTGTTCGCTAATTGTGCCGCGAAGGGGTGCTTTTATTTCTTTTCGATATGCAAGCCATAACGCCCAAGTTTCAACGAACGCTTCGCCGTCGAAAGGGTATATTAAAGCGCTTTTCATTTCTTTTTATCAAATAATTTAAGCGCCGCTTTGTGGTCTTCGTGCATTTGTTCGAACCTATGCAATAGAATGAACTTTTCAAGGTACATTTCAATTAAAATAGATTCGGCGGGGGGGTTTGTAATCTTCAACGCTTGAAATATTGCGTCGGTTGCTTCTTTAGCGCTTGGCGCTGGTTTTTGTTCTTTTTGCATAATTTTAATTTTTGTTTCTTGGGTGCTAATATAGTTAAAGAATTGCAAGTTCGACAATTGCCGCGTTTAATTCCTTAATACGATCTTGAATTTTGTCAAGTGTTTCGACGCGTTCGCGGCTTGACTGCATTACTAAGGTAACGTATTCAAACGCTTTAACTTGTTCTTTTAATTGGTTGTTCAGCGTTACTATTGCGAATTGATAGGGTTGCATTGTTTTAAATTTTTATAAGTTAAACGAATTGCGCGAATTGCTTCTTCGCGCTGTTTTAAGGTGTTAATATAGTCTTCAAGTTCTTGGGGCTTGGTTGCTATATAATACCCTTTTGAAGTGCTAATAAGGTTTATAATTAAGCCATTTAAACGAATGAAGTTAACAAGCTTGCGAACGCGTGCGCCCGTTAACTTGTGCCCCTTAATTGTCAAAGCTTTAATTATTTGCGTACTTGTAACGGCTTTTTCTTTGCCGCGCTTTGTCTTCAGTCCTGAAATAAGAAGGGGCAAAAGAACCCCTTCTTCGTATTTCGTTAGCTGGTGCGTGTATTGTTCGAAGCTTTTTATCATTTTATTATAGGAAAATTTTCGCTATTGTCAAATTTAAAATACTTTACGGTTTTATTTTCTCGGTATAAATTCCAGCATTTAATTATAATCGCGTTTTTGTAAGCCGACGGCATTTTTGAAACGCTGTTTTTGTCAGCAATAAGCTTTTTTCTAAGTATATAAATTGGATTATTTAATTCAAGACCAAGACCCGTACAAAGTTTATACATAAAGGCTTTTGCTTGTTCGGTGTGTTTTTCACTAAACAAAAACAAAAAACCGCAAATTAATTTTCGTGTAATTATTTTGCCGCTTTCTTGGTTCAATTTGCTTGCTTCAACAAGCATTTCGTCAATTACCTTGTTTTTGTTATACCACTCAATTAAAAAAGTGTTGCTTGTTCTGTGCCCGTGTTTTTCGGTCGTCGTGCCAGCTTTAAAGCCTATAATAAAACGCGAAACGGCGGCAAGGTCGCTTGCATAAGCAACGCCCAAAATACTGAAAGCGTCGGCGGCGTTGCGGTTTTTGCCTGTGTCCATTACTTTAAAAGTTTCTTCAGTTAGCCCCGAAACAATTAAAAACTTTTGTTTTGTTTCTGAAGTTATTATTGCGTTAAGTCGGTGTTGACCGTCTAAAACACGCCCGAAGCCGTCAAACCTTAACGGTTGCCCGTCAAAAAGCCAATTGCCCGCCTTCATTTCTTGACTTAAAAAGCTAATATGTTTAGCACTTAACTTTCGGTTGTTTGTGTTTTTTTTAAGCATTTCTTTTGCAATAGAAGGCGTTATTTCTCTAATTTCTGTTTTCATTGTTTCTTATTTTTAAAGTTTAATTGTTAAGCTGTCACGCGTGAAAGTTTGAACAGGAAGTTCGATAAATTCGCCCGTTTCAGCGTTTACAAAATTTTGTTGACCGACTTTAACAAGCGCTTTGCGTTCGGTTTCAATAGCCGTAAGCTTCGCTTTTAGTTCGACCCATTCGCTGACCGCTTTGAAGTCGTAACGCGCCGCGCCGTTCTTAACCTGAAACTTTACGCCGTGCGCTTCGTGTTCGCCTTTGCCGTATTTTTCGGCTTCTTCAATTGCCGCTTCGTGCAAGCCGTTTAAAACGTTTTTAAGAAGCTTTTCAACTTGCTTGCAATTAATATACGCTTCAAGCGCGTTGCCTTCGCCGTTAAGCGCCTTTTCGTTTATTTCGTGTAATTCGTTTAATATGTTTTTCATTTTGCTTGTTATTAAATTATTGTTAAAGGGGGCGAATTAACGCCCCCAATGATTAAAAGGGTGTTTCGTCTTGTGTGATTACTTCGAACGGGTCGCCGCTGTCATATAACGCCGCAAGGTTCAAAGGTGTTGCAAGAACTTTGTCTTTAATTTCTTGACTAACTTCGCTCGGCGGTGTCGGTTGTACCGTGTAGCTTGTTTCTAAGCTTTCGCCTGTTTTAATTATAGTAATATTATAACCAAACGGCGACCCCCAAGCGGGGTTGTTAAAAAGTTCAGTTAAAGCGCTTAAAATAGTGCTTTGCGTTAACTCTAAAACTTGAACCGACTTCGTGTTAAAGTCGTAAACCCCAAAAGCCCAAAAGTGCTTAATTTTGTCTTTTAGTTCAACGCTTGCAAGTTCGTCTTTTGTGCGTCGGCGTTCGGGCTTGTTGTCTTCAGTCCAGCCCAACCAGCCAATTATCGGCTTTGTGACAATTCGAAAGGTGTTTTGCCCTTGTTTGAATTTAAAATACGAACCGCCGCTTGTTGGCACTTCGTAACCTTCAGGTAAAAAATTGTTGCTTGTATTCATTTTTTAATAGTGTTAAATTTAGCCCCTTTGTTTTGCGAAGCGGTGCTTTTTACTTCGTTGTATTTTCTTTGTGCCGCCGTTTCTTCGGGGGCGTTGTTTCTTATTTCTTCAAAAAGTCTTTTACTTGCGCCCATTTTAACCGTGAATTAATTGGTTAATTACTTGCTGGCGTTCAAGATCGAAACGCGCTTTCGGTATTGGCTGCGCTTCATTGTTTTCTGCGCAATCGTATTCTCTCGAAGTTGTAAGCCCCGACCAATTTACGACGCGAATTGAAGGGCAATAAATAAACGAATTGACGACAATACATTTGTCGCGCGCAACGTGTTTAACAAATACGTCGCCGTCGCCTTGCATTGTGTAAAAAGGAAAGTCACACATTTTGCCCCCCTTTAATTAATTGGTCAATTGCTTTGATTATTGGGCTTGTTTCGTTGTTGCCCGCGTCAATTAGCTGCGCTTTTATTTGTTTAAGCCCCTGAAGCGCTGAAGTGCCTTTAATATAAGCGTCTATTGCTTCTCTTATTTGCCATTGTATTGAAGCGCCGCTTTTGGCTTTTATTTCAATAAGTGCTTCGTGTGCTTCAGGTTCAAGCCCTATGCTGTAATTTTTCAAATTGTTCATTTTGTTCGTGTTGGTTAAACTTGAAAGCAATATTATAACAACTCGGTAAAACTACCAAGCAATTAACAAGGTTTTATTAACAAAAAAATGTTTATAACCAAAAAAGCCCCGAACAAACGGGGCTTTTCAGTCAAACCAATACACCCCGTCAAGGGCGCAAGGAAAAAGGAAGTTTTGAATAATACTAACTTCTAAAACTTAAAAAAATACTTCCTTTATTGCGTCTTTAAAAATATTTTAATTAATTCTTTTACGTCTTCAAGCGTTATTAAACCAGCAATAAACGCCCCGACCAAAGACAAGAATACAACAACGCCGCCAATGTGCGCGAAGTCTATTTTGCCAGCGCCCCCGACTTCTGAAGTAAGGTTTTTGTCTTTTTCTTTTTGTACGCCTTTGGTTATTCCTTCGGCTGCGCCTATTGCCATTCCGACAATTGGGTTAATACCGCCAACAAGCCCTTTTGCGAAGCTTAAACCTGTGTTCAATACGCTGCGACCAAGCGCTTTTTTTTCTGAATTTTTCATATATTAAGGGTTTACAATTGTTAATTCTTTTGTCTGCGTTTCATAGCTGTCGAAATGAAGCCAGCTTCGATTTTTGCCTTTTGTTGCTTCAGGATTTTCGATACGCCGAACGCCTATTTCGTAAAGTTCTTGCCAATTTTTTTTAATTATTGCCGCCATTTCGAAGCTGTCAAGATCGCTAATTTTAAGGTCTGCGGCTGCGCCGAACTTGTGCGCTGAATAAGAAGCCCCCGTTGACGTGTTAAAGTTTCGAAGCCCGCTTTCTTTATATGCGCCCCCGTTCGCCCAATTGTTTACCGTAATTGAAAGCCCTGTTGTGCTGCGTATGTATTGCGCCGCAAGTATTACTTCTTTTCGAATAAACATAACCGACCGCGCCCCGAATTTTTCGTATGTAACGGGGTCAATAAATTCGTCAAGCTTGAAATTCTCGCTTATTTGTATTCTATTCATTTTTTTTATTTTAGTTCTTCAAGAAATTTATTCGTAAAACGCCAAAGCCCGTCAAGTTCGCCTTCAGCTTGCCGAAGTCGCGCTTCTTGGTCAACGTTTTTTTCACTTATTTCTTTAATACTTTGGTCAAGTTCGTTAATTAACTTTATTTTTTTGTCAAGCCGCGTGCTGGTGTGCGAAATATCGGTTCTTATTTCTTGAAGTTCTTGAGCCGCAAATTGTTCTTTTAAAGCGTGTTCAGCTTTCGAAACTTTGTTAGCTTCAACTTCTTCATACTTCTTTTGAAGCGCGTTAATTTGTTCTTCGTGTTCTTGTAACATAAAATAAGACCCCGCAATTGTAAATAAAATTGCGCCTATGCTGAAGGCGTTATTTGAAACGAACGCTTTTACCATTATTGAAGCACGCCCGTAACACTTCCCGAAACTATCCAACCAAACGACGTTAACAAGTCAGCGGTCGGGGTTATCTGCTTTGCTGGAATTGCTGCAAGTTGATATTTTCTGTTAAAGCTTAAATTGTTGCCCTGTGTGCTTAACAACTGAAAAACAAGCCTATTGCTTGCCGCTTCAAGTTTTACGGGGTGCGTTCCGCTTGCCGCGTCGTTTATTCCTGAATTTGCTACAAAAACGCCGTTTTGATTAATATTTTCGAAAGTAAAAGGCAAATTTTTAATTATAAGCGAAGACGCGGCGCTTGCCGTGTTTGTTGTTGTTGTGACCTGAAAGTAAAAATTTATTGTAATTATTTTACCGTTTATATTATAACGTAAATAGTCGCCAGCTTGCGGCAAGGTTGTTAGCGCAATGTCGTTGCCTGTGCCCGCTGTGTTGTCGTTTTGCATAACGTCAGCGTTGCCCGACAAGTCTATTGTTTCAAAAGTTTGGTCAGGCTTTAAAGCTTCAATTTTGTCGTGAATTGTCGGCGTGTCTAAAGCTTCAAGCGAAGCGGGCGTTACAAGTGCGCTTATAACGTGCGCCGTTCGAAGCTGGTAGGTGTCAAACGTTGCGCCGCTGTCGAAAGTTTTACTTCCCGCGCTATCGAAAGCCGTATTAATTGCCCAAATTAACCTTTGACCCGCTGAAGGGGGCGGCACGGTTGCCGCGTTTACTTGAAAAATTTCGCCGTTGAAAACGATATAACCCGCTTCAACGTCAAAGCTTCCAGCGTTTGGCGTTAAGCTTGCGCCCTGAAGTCTGTAACCGTCTTGCGTTGTGTTGCCGAACGCGCCAGCCAAGCCGAAAAAAGCATTTCTTACGCTGTCGTCAATAAAGCGAAAGTCATCTAAAACTATTGGCAAGCCGCCTACGTCTGTTGTTATAAATTTATTCATTTTTTTAGTATGTTACAATTGTGTAATTTTTGCCCGCTTGGTTGTAAAAGTCAACTTTTGCCCTAACTACGTTTTCAACAAACGTAACCGCAACGGGTATGTTTATAATAAAATTAATGTCGTTTATTAATTCGTTGAAGTTCTTGAAGTAAACAGGCGTTGCGGCTTCGGCTTTGTTAAAGATAAACAACGGCGGCTTTTGTTCTATAACATTAAACAAAAACAACCAATCAAGCTCTTCGATATTATCTATATAAATTCCCCGCCCTATTGGGTCAAATTGGTCGTTAAGATAGTGTTCTAAATATATTATTTGACTTGTGAATTGAAGCAAATAAAGCGTATTGTCACGAAAGGAATTAAAAATAATATTCAATTCGCCGACCGCTTCAACTAAAGAATATAAAAACGAAAGGTTTGCGTCACTTCGTAAAAAGTACGGCGTTAAGTTATAAACTATATGTCGAAAGTCAATATTAAACATTAATTATATTATAAGTGAACGTGCTTGTAATTTCGTCAAGTGCTAAATATCCAGCGTCGGGCAAATATTCCTTATTTATTGCGGCGTAAGGTAGCGCCCCAAACTTCGCGTTTGCGCTGTTAAGTGTCGCGTCAATAACGCCTTCAGCGCTTTGCACTTCGTCGGTTAATTCCATTAATGAAAGCACGCCATTAAACGGCAAACCCTTAATTTTTGCTTTTATAGCGTCAATAACAGGAAACTGAGCGGGGTCACTTATAAGCGAACCGTCAGGCGCTAAAAGTATTGGGTCATATTTTATAAAATAGTTAACCTTCAAGTCGTCAGCGTCGCCGCTTGTTACGTTTGTCGCTGTGCCCGCGAATTTAATTTGATTTATATAACCTTGCGCCCCGCTAAGTTCTGCGGCGCTTAGTGCTTCAGGGTCGCCCGCCAAGTCAAACTTTGCAAGTTTAATACGTACCTGAAACCCCGCGTCAATTACTGCGGCGGTGTCAATTACTCGGTTCGCTGGTGTTATTGGGTCGTAACCGTATTGCGTGCCCGACCACGTTAACGCGTCGCCGTGTTGGTATAATAAAATTTGCGTGTGATACCATAACCCCGTACCTGTTGGCAATTGCAGCGCGCGCGCTTCAACTTCAGCTTTAAACAAGTCGAAAACGTTTTCGTGTACGTTTATTGCTACCGCCGTAAGCCAAGCCCAAAGCCGCCAAATTGCAACCTTTGAAGTGCTTGTAAGGTCGTTTAAAAGCGTTTGGCTGTCGTCTATTGCTGGTTGTAAAGCATTTAACGCCGTTTGGTTTTGCTTTTCAGCAATTATGCTATCGTAAATAACTTGTATTGTTCGCGCCATTTGTTACATTTTATCGACCGCTTCGCAAAATTCGACAACGTGTTTATGAATAATCGCCCATTTCATAGAAGCGACGCAATTTTTAAGCGTTTCTTCTTCGCTGCTTCCTGTAATATTTATTTCGCCGTTTGACTTTTCAAGCTGCGTAATAACATTAAGGCGGTTTTTCATTTCTGAAACATTAAGCCCGCCTTCAGGCGTTACGTTTACGCAAGCTTTTGCAAGGTCTTTGAACGTTATAAATTCGTTTTCGTCTTTTGTTATTTCGGTTTTTTTGTTTTTAAAGCTTCCCATTTTTCCTTTTATTTGATTTGAATTAATATTTTACCAGCTTGTTGCGTCTTCAATTGTCGGCGGTGTCGGCAAGTGTTCGGCTTCTTTGAAGTGTGTTATAAAAGCCGCCTTTGCTTCTTCAAGCGTTGTGTCGGCGTTAAGGCTAAGATCGTATTGCTGGGGCGTTGCCGCTTCGTAATATGCGCCGTCAAGCGTGCCGCTGAATTTATGAAAGTCGTAAACTTCGTTAAGAAGTCGCCTTAAAATAGTTCCTTCGTTTACTAATTTTGTCGCCTGTGCTGTTGTCAAATGTGCCATTTTTATTTATTTAAATTTATTAACTTACTATTGTAACCAAGCCGTCAACTACCGTTATATTTGTAACCGCGCCGCTGAAATTTGCACCAGCAACCCCGTTTACTTTGTATCTTGTGGCGTTTAAGTTTCCGATAACTTCGAGTTTGTCGCTCGGTGTTGTTGTTCCTATTCCAACGTTGCCGCTACCATTTAGATAACTATCTGCTGTTTTTGCGAATAAAAAGCGCGGCGTTGCTTCATTAAAACCAACCGCCAAACTATCTGAAACGCTGTTAACCGTTCCCGTTGTGCCGCTTGCAATTACGTAAGCCCTTGTTGTGCCTGTGCCCGTTTCAGCGCGCAAACCTATTGCAATACCGTTTAAATGATTTGCTTTTGCTTGCCGTCCTATTGCTATCGCAAAATTTGCGGCGACTTCGGCTTGACTGCCTAATAATGTCGCCTGTATTCCTGTCGCGTCTGTTTGGTCGCCTATTGCTATTGTTTGCGTTCCTATTGTTGTACTTTGGTTTCCTGCCAAATATCCAAATAATATAGTTTGACTGCCATTAGATACTATTGTGCTTCCGCTTTGGTCGCCTATACTAATAACATTATCGCCGCTTGGTGCTTTTGCTTGGTAGCCGATAGCAATATTAGACGCTGTACCTGTTGCAACCGCACTTGTTTGGTAGCCTATTGCAATGCTTCGAGAACCACCCCCTGAATTAAAAGTGTTAGCGAAATATCCAATAGTAACTGCCCTTATATCATTTTCGGGCGTTGCCGAACGTCCTAAACTCCAAGCGTGAGTAGTACCATCAACAAAGAAAGTAGAACTATCAACGTTGATACCCCCCGTTATTTTAGTGTTTCCAGCAACTTCAAATTTTTCTGTTGGTAACCCCGTTCCTATTCCAACATTTCCTTGGTCGGTTATTAAAGCATAGTTACTTACTGCATTTTCTGCTGAAAAATAACCCCCGTAATTTCTTGTTGCAACCCCTGTTGCTGTGGCTTTAATACCGTAAGTTGTGCCGCTTGTTGAGGTTACCGCACTATTTATCCCGTAATTAAAATTGCTATTTGTCGAATCGTTTACCGCTTGTAATGCTGTAGTTCCAAAAGCACTTACTACACTTGCGCCGCTTTCAACTTGAAAAAGCCCCCCATTACTGAAATTTGAGCCATTTAAAGCCTTACCTATTACGCCGTAATGATTTGCACCATTTGTTGCGGTAGACTGCCCCTGTATTCCTGTGCTATCTACTCCCGCGCCCGTTGTGCTCGAAGTTCCTAAAATAGCTATATTATTTAGCGCTGCGCTTCCTACTACGTCCAACTTTGCTGTTGGTGTTATTGTGCCAAGCCCTAAATTGCCCGCGCCCATTATAAAAAGGTCAAACCCCGCGTTTGTTACCGTTGTCGCGGCTGTTAAAGACCCCGAACCGTCATATATACCGTTGCCGTCCGCTGCGCCCCCTAAGAAGTCAACAACGTCAACTTTTTTAAGGTTGCCCGCGTCGCTGGTGTCGCTTATAAGTACAAAGTCGCCCGACACGCCCGTTACCGTTGTTTTATTTGTTATTGCGGTTTTGTCAACGGTTAAAACCGTCGCGCCTGTTACTTCGCCCGTGTGTGTTACGTTGCCAGCAAGTTCAACAATTTGTCGAATCGAAGCTTTTTTTGAAGTACCTAAAGGGTCGCTTGTAAGGTCGTCAACGTCCACAACGTGAATAAGGTCTGAAAGTGAAAGCGTTACAATTGCGCTTTTGTCGGTTAGTTTTGCCATTAGTCGAATTGATAGGGGTCGCCGTTCATAAAGTCGAAGGGCTTGCTGTTCATAAATTGTTTTTGATTAATAACAGGCACAAAAGCGCCGTCGGCGTTGTTGGTAACGTGTGCCGCTGTTATATATTTGTTTTTTACCGTCAAGTTGCCCGTTATTTCGGTGTTAATAACAACTTCCTGAAGCGCCGTTAAGTCGGTGTTAATTGTTAAAGCTGCGTTATTTGTAAAAATACTAAACAATTCGTCAAGTGTGCCGTAATTTTGAAGCACAACGTCGAAAATATTTTGACCTTCTTTAACGATATATTTTTCAAGCGCCATTATTTTAACCTTTCAGCGTCTATATTTATAATAAATTCGTCGCTTACCTGAATTACTTTAGTAATTAAATTGTCGGCTTTTAGCTGTGTTTTAATTTCTTGCTTCAGGCGTTGCGGGTTAAGTGTCGCCCCTTGAAAGTCACGAACGCCAAGACCAACAAACGGGTGTTGATAATATTGCCCTTCTGAAGCCCGCAAAATGTGTTGAATATGCATTTGATCCGAAGCTTTAACCAAGAAGTCGCCGCCGCTAATTTGAAGCGCTTCTTTTTGCGTGTTTGGTATGCTTTCAAAAATAATATCTTTAACTATTAAAGCCATTTAGTGCGTTACTTTAGTGTTTTCAATGTCGTTCGCTGTTGTCGTCGGCGCAATTATATCGGCGTTTTGCGAAGTTGTCGGCGTTATAACCCCAACAACCGCCGAAGCGCTAATTGTCGCCGTTGTTACGTGCGTATGTAAATTAAAACTTTGAACCAGCCCATTGTGAGCGTTTTCAAGCGCGTTAATTTTACTTATAAGGTCGGCAATAATTATAAGCCCGCCGTTACCGCCGTCGTTAAGCGTTATTTCGTCGCAATTTAAAAGAACTTTTTCGACTTCAACGAACAAAGATACAAACGCCGTATCTTTTGACAAAAACGTTACGACAACTTGACTATTAATTTTTGGTATTTGAACCAAGCCCGTTGACGCACTTCGCGCCGCCTGAAGCGTAACGTTAAACAATTGCGCGCCGTCGTTTATTGGCGTACAAGTGCAAGTTCGGGCGCTTTCGTCAACTTCGTCAACGGTTGCGACAATAGAATAAAGTTCTTCTTCGCCCTTCGAAACTTGTTCAATTATTTCTTTAATTGTCATTTGTTTAACTTAGTGTTCAAAGTTATTGTTTGCCTAAAGCCCCCAAGCCCGAAAGTTTTTACAACTTTTTTAACTAAAAAAACCCCTTCGCGTTCAGGAAACTTGCGAGAAATTAAGTTTACCGTGTCGCCGTGTTTAACGCTTGGGTCGCCGAACGTTGTCAGGTCGCCAAGTGCCCCCGTTAATATACGGTTTTCAAGCTTGTTAATAGTGTGAAATTCAAGGTCTTTTTTTGATATTTGGGTTTTTATAGCCAGCTTTTCAATTTCGCCTTTTTGCGGGTCTTTGTCGCTGGTGTTAATTTTATTGTCTTCATACCAAGCGAAAAATTCAAGAACCGTGTCGTCGTCTTGTTTGCTTGACCCGTACACGGTAAGAAATAAGTCGTCGGGGTCGCCTTGTTCAAGCCCGTTGTCAATTATATTTTTTTCGAAGTCGAAGTTGTGTTGTTCGCCGTTGTCATAGTACGCAAGCCCGACTTTAAGCACGCCGTCACGAACAAAAGAAACAAGCCCGTAAATTTTGCGAAGTTCTTCAATTACCGCCGCTGGCGTGACCCTTGTAAGTCGCAATTGACCAAGTTCAGCGTCAACAGCTTCGAAGTCAATAGGCGAAATTTGTGTTAAAAGGTTCTTCAAATTAGTGCTTTTAAAGCTTTTTGTTATTGTGCTTTGTTTGAGTAGGTACGCTGCGTCTTCAACTTCAATAGTAATAACATTGTCAACAGCTATGCGGCGAATGTAGCCTTCAAACTCGGTGTTTAAAAAAGGAAAATAACCAAGCTTAACCGTTACCGCGTCGCCGCGTTTGAAAAAGCCTTCGTCGCCGACGGTTATATTACGCCCGTCACGCTGGAAGTTGTTCGGCAATTGTATCTTACAAGTGTCGGTTAAATTTTCCCAAGTGCTTTCAATTTCTACGCTAACAACAGCGTCGAAAGTTGTTTCGTTAATTGTTATTTCACTTCGAAGCCTTAACAATTTAATTGCTGTTTTTTAGGCTTTCAATTTCAAAGTCGTGCGTTTCAAGCTTTATTTCGTGCTTCAATACTATTTTATTCGTTTCTTTTAGTTCTTCAAGCGTCTTCCCGTATAAGTTAGTAAGATCGTTTATTTTTTCTTTAAAAGTTTGTGTTGCGTTTGCTACCAAGTAAGCAATTAACGCGCCTATGCAAGTTAATAAAATACCTATCACAAAAAGTGCTATTGTTTGCCCTTCCATAATTTAAAATTGAAAACCATTAAGAATAAATTCGCGCACAATTAACCCCCTGTCGTCGGCGGCGCTGCCGTCGCTTTTATAGGTTTTAAAAACAACGTCGAAAACTTGACCTATTGCCGCCGTGCCTGTTACCGTAAAGCTTAGCGAATTTGTGAACCCTTTTACTTCTGTTTGCCCTATCGAAGTAAGAATTTCAGTTTGTGTATTGCCGTCGCCCGCGCGAAGAACACATTCAATAAAGCCATTTTTCAAACCGCCGCCGCTTCCTGTGTCGTCAAATTCTACGGTTGCCGAAACTGCAACAAAAAAATTGCCGTCGTTTTTGTTGTTATAAGTAAAAGCCATACCAGCCCCGTTATTGTCTTGCGTGCCGTTGCCGTTTATATCTGTTAAAACCCGAACCGCAACAGGAAAAGTCGGCGTATTTGTAAAAGCTTGCGGGGTTTTCAAATTAGCGGGTTTAAAAACGATAGTATTGCCGTCATTTAAAGCGTCAAAGTCAAGCGCCACTTCGTTGCCTGTTACTTGCAAAGTTCCTTTCGCGTTGCCGTTCAATAAGCCTTGATTTGCTTGTATAATATAAGCGTTTTGCGTGTTATAATCGAAGTCAGAAACCGCCCCCGTTGTAAGCCCTATATTTATAAACGTATTACCTGAAATTGTACCGAAGCCCGTTGTACTTGTTGCGCTTATTTTTAAGCCCGTTTGTGTTTGTTGGGGGTGTAATATATTGCCGTTGAAATTAGTCGCGCCATAAGAACCGCTTAAAAGTTCGACCATTGCCGCCGTGCCGTAACCGCTGGGCGTTGGAATTGTGCCTTCGTCAAACCAGCGCACAAACTCACAAGACGAAATTTGAAGCTTTGAAACGCTTTTAAATTGGCAACCTATTGACGTCGGGGTTAAGTACCAAAATAAGCTTTGTTGAAAGTCGCAAAGGTCGAAGCCTTCAATAAAAAGAACGTCGTAACAATTGCGAAATTGACAATTGACCAGCGTTAAAACTTTAAGGCGTCCAGCGTTATAACTTGCCGCGTCGTAATTTGTCGCCCTAATAACTACGTCGCCCGCTGTTGTGTTTGTTGAAGAAAGCTTTAAGTTTGTTATTTCAACGTTTACGTCGCGTATTGTAATAAAGTCGCCCGCGCCATTTGCCCCCGTATATTTTAGCCCGTCTTTATTTCGGTCGTGACCAACAAGCGCAACGTTGACTTCTGAAGTTGTTATTGAAAGCCTGTTTGTGCAAGAAATAACGCCACGAATTAAATACGTTGTATTTGCTTGAAGCGTAATAACCCCCCCAACTGCTGCGCCGAAGTCGCTTTCTTGGCTTACTTCAATAGTTGTGACCCCGTTAAGGTTTGACGTTATGTTTGAAAGTATTTGCATTATCCAACAACAACAACGTTAACCGTTTTTGTTGCGCCGTTTGCGTCTATTGTTATTGTATTTGTGCTGGTGTGTTCTACGTCAACAATATATTCTTCTTTTGTCGTTTGGTCGTAAACTGACACAACAACCGCTTCGCTTCCTAAATTATGCGTTATTACTTGCGCCGTCGGTGTTGCGCCAATAGAAACGCCCGTTTGGCTGTATTTTGAAACTACGCTTGAAAGCTGCGCGTTTATTTCGGTTCTAAGTTTTAACGGCGTTATTGCCTTAGTGTCGTTTGTGCCTGTTGTTGTTTCGGCTTGTGTTGCAAGTGCAATTATTCCTTCAGTCGTTTCGGTCGCGGGGTTTAAATTCCTTTCAACAATAACCCAATCGGCAAGCGTCGAAGCGCTGTCGATCTTTGCAAAAAGCGTGTCGCCTATGCTTACCGCTTCAGTAAAGAAGTTGCCCGCCGCTGTCACAACGTACATATCGCCTTTTGTCACTCCTGAAGGCGACGCGTCAAGGTCGGGCGTATTTGTTGAAGCGTCATAACCGCCTTTAAAGTCAAGCAAACCTTCGACCGCTGAAAGGTCGGCTAAAACTTTAACCGTTGCGCCGTCGTAAAATTTTACCGTGTTGCTGGTGCTGTTATACCAAAATTGACCTTCGGCGGGGGTGCTTACGTCTGTTGCCAAGACCTGAAACTTGACGTTCTGAATTTCATTTTGATTAAGGTCTAAATTTGTTAATATTTTCTTTGCCATTGTGTTTTAATTTAAGTAAGCCTTGCCGCTAAACGCCGCCGTAAAATTTATTTCTAAGCTGTTGTTGTTTATATATTGAACCGCCCCTTCAACAAGGTTGCCGCTACTATCGACAACCGTAACCGCTGGAAACTTTAACAAGTTGTGTAATATATACCAGCCCGTTGCCGCTGCGCCTTGCGTGTGTGTATAGGTTTGTTGTTGGTAAGGTAGCGAAGACCAAGCCGTTGAACCGTCGCCAATTTTAAAGCGTTGCGTATCATTTTCGAAAGCGGGTTCGCCTTGTGCAAGTGTTGGGTTATTTGAAGCCCAATTTGCGGCGGTGTCGCGACGAAGTTGTATTTGAATTAAAGCGCTCACGACGTACCGCCATTTAAAAGCCCGTTAACCGAAGGAAACGAAACCGTTGAAGCTGCGCCGCCGTCAACACATAAAATAATAGGGCACGCCGAAGGGTTAACCCCTGAAGCAATTATTTGCGCCGCTGAAGTTAAACCGCTTTGAATTGTTGCCGCTGCGTTTATTTTGCCGCCTTTTATTATTGCTATTGAATTTATGCAAGCCATTAAACAAACGTTTCTTTTTTAAGATCGCTATTTACCAGCGTTGCAAGTTCAATTTTGCCGCTGCTTTTTTCTTCTGTGCCGCCGTCAAAGTTCACGTTTACCGCTGTCGTTTTAACTTCGTAAAAAATAGCTTTTCCGACAACGCCGTTACTTGTGTTGTCAGCGTTTAAGTAAATTTCAAATTTGCCGTTTGGCGCGTCAATTATATTAATTGACCGAAACCCCGCTTGAACGTTTACGCTGAATTTATCGAATAATATATTCTTTTGAAATACTTCGACAACGAACCCCGCCAGCCCTGTTAAGTCAATAGGCGCGCCGCTTTCGTCTGTTAAGACTATTTCAATAGGTGTGTCGGTGTCTTTTACTATTGTCGCCATTGTTACAAATTTACTAAATTGTTAATTCAATAGGTGTGTCGCTAATCATTTTTATATTAAACAATTGGACGTTATGAAAACCTTCGCTTTGTGGAAAAGAAAAACTTTCGACAACAACTTCGCTTATTCCTTCAGGCGCAAAAGCATTAATTGAACCGAAACGCCCCAAAAATTCACTTGTAACCTTTAACGTTTCAGGAACGGTACACAAACGAACAAGCGCTTCGACTTCAATAGCTGGGTATTCATTTTGCCCCGCGCCTGTTAAAACGCCCTTAACGTCAATTTGAAAGTCGCCGTCGCTGGCGTATTCTTTAACCGTACCGTTGCGCCCTTGTATTGCTGTTGTAACTATGTTTTTTGTCATTGTTACCGTCATTAAAGCCGTGTCTATTCTTAACGGCTGGTATGCAATAACGCCGCTTTCAAGGTCTTGAAATTGACCCCCTTCAAACTCTAAAGAAGTAAAAACAGGCAAGCCGAAAGTCATTTCGGGGGGCACTTTGTCGCTGGTATGTGGTGCGTCGCTTGGTTGTGTGCCGACGGCGAAAAACTTACTTTGCAAGCTTTGAAGCGCGAAGCCTTTTATTATATAATTTTTTTCGGTGTTGTCTAAGATCGTCGAAGCAACACGCTTTGTTTGGTCAGGCACTTCAAGCCCCGCCGTTTCAATTACTTCTGTTGTCGATATTTTATTAAATTCGGGCATTTATTCAGATATTATTGAAGCGTCAGTTATTGCCGTTAAAAGCGCCCTTTCAACTTCTTCTTTTATTCGTGTTGAACTATCTTTTAAATTCGTTGTACTTATATTAAGCGCTTCAACAAGCTTTTCGATATTAATATTAAAAACCTTTGGGGCGTTTGCTTTTACTTCTGAAACTTTCGCCCCAAGTGCGCCCGAACCGCCAGCCGCGCCCGTACCGCCCGCGCCGCTTTTTGTTGTTAAGCTTGACCCCGAACCCGTAAGGCTTGCTTCTTTGTCTTCTTCTTTGTCTTTGCCTTTTTCGAAACCTTCGCCGAACGCCTTACCAACTCCCGCCGTTAAGTCGGTTATTCCTGTTACGCTTTGAATACTTCCCGCTAAGTCTGTACCCGCGAATTTATCAATCACTTTAGCAATTTGAAGAAGCGGTTGCAAAATATAAGTTAAGGCGCTTTTTCCAAGCCGTTTAAAAGCGTCAATAAAACCGTCAAAGTCAAGCGTAAATATCGAAACAAGCAAGTCTTTGAACGCTGTAAAAGGTTCGATTAAAAATTTATAAACATTAAGCCCGACAACTTTGATAGCTTCCCAAAGCCCCAAAATAACGCCCCGAAACGTTTCTGAATGTCGCCAAGCCAGCATAACAACCGCAACAAAAGCCGCAATTGCGGCAATTACAATACCGATAGGGTTCGCGGCTTCGGCTGCGTTAAGAAGCCACGTTTGGATCGTTAATAGTTTAGCCGAAAAAGCCGCTGCAATTGTTGCCGCGTTAAGTGCTACCATTGCAACAGCAAGACCGCCAACAACAATAATAAGGTCGCCCAAAGCGTCGCCGCCTTCAACTATTGAAATAGCAAAGTCGGTAAGAACGCCAAGAACAGGAATAAGCGCTTCGCCTATTGCAATACCGACCGTTTGAAGCTTGCCAATTAAGGTACTAAAACGCCCGCCAAGCGTTGCGCTTTGCTTTTCCATTAAGTTGAAGAAAATACCCCCTTCCGAAGTCATATTTGAAAAAGCGGTATTCATAACGGCGCTTGTAATTTTGCCCTGACTTCCAAGCTTTAGAACTTCTTCTTTACTTTTGCCGAACATTTTACTAAGTTCGTCAAGTATAGGAATACCACGTTCAGCGAATTGATTAAGTTCTTCAGCTTGAAGCTTGCCTTTGTTGGTTGCTTTTTGGAATATTGCCGCAAGTTCTGTAATCGGTACATTTGCCCCCGCTGCAACGTCGCCAATTTGTTTAAGCGTGTCGGTTATTTTTTCGGCTGGAATACCAGCGGCAAGCAATAGCCGCCCCGACTTAATTATTTCGTCATTATTGAACGGCGTAACGTTCGCAAACTCGTTAAGTTGTGCAATTAATACGTTTGCTTTTTCGGCGTCGCCTAAGAACGTCGCAAAAGCTACGCGCGTTTGTTCCATATTTGCGCCAAGCGTGACAATAGACTTAGCCGCCATACCAATTGCCGCCGCCGCGCCTACGCGTGCAAGTAAGCCGCCAAGACCCGCGAAGCTTGACTTTGTTTGCGTGACTTTGTTGTTAAGTTTATCGACTTGCGTCTGTGCGACCTTCAGCTTTCTTGTAAGCTGGTCGTTTAACTTAATTACGTATTCTACATTTACCGCCACTATTTACATTTTAAAACGTTCGTCTTCGCGTTTAAGACAAAATTGCAATTCGCGCCACCTATTAATCCAGTCTTCGTCAGTCAGTTCGTCAGGGTCAATCCTAAAATAAAAACGAAGCAAAGCGTCTATTTGCCGTACTTCGTCTTTTTTAGAATTTTTAATTTCGCCAAACTGACTTAAAGCTTTTTTAGTTTCGCTTCCTTTACTTCAATTAGCTGGCAAGCTGACAAACACGCTGAAATAAAAAGGTTGTCGTCTTCTTTTATTTCTTTGTCGCCTTCAATCCAGCACGAATTAAGCATTATTTCGCCCCCTTCAACAAGGTTAAGCGAACCGTCAGCTTTTAGCATTTTAGCGTAAACGATCTTTAATACTTGTCTTGTGGGTTCTGCAAGTTTACACGTAAACCCGTCGACTTCTATTTCGTAAGCCGCTTTTGTTTGTTTTGCCATTTTCCTTTTTTTATTGGTTTACGGCAAAAATAACAATTTAACGCCAAACGATATGAGAAAGAACCACGTCGAAAGCACGTTCAAGGTTTGTGTCGCCCTGTGTCGCTTCAACGCCGTCGTTTAAAAATTCAACGTTTTTAAGTACGTGCGTAACTACCTTTTGAGCGTTTAAGAAAGTAACCGAAACGTCAAAAGAAGGAATTGCCAAAAGTGACCCCCCAAGCGCCGCGTCGCGTATTGCTTCGACGTCATTCATAGAAATTGTAAGCGAACCCGAAGCGTTTTTTGCGCCGTGACCCCTTGAAACAGGGTTTGAACCCGCCCCAAAGTTGTTAACTTTTTCTTGTTCTTCGGTATAACTTATCGCTGAAATACCAGCAACAGGAACGCCCAAAATATTTACTTCAATTTGCGCGTAATCGTAAGCGCGCCCGTTTATTAGTGGTGTTGCCATTTTTTAAGCTATTGAAAGTGTGAAACCTATATTAATTTTAATTTGTCGCGCTACTCCAACAGGAATAATTTTAACCGTAATTTCAACTTCTGACGTTGAAAGCACATCTTGAAGCGGGTTAATTATAACTTCGAAAGCGCTAATTTCTTCGTCACGATTCATTTGTTCAAGTGCCCGCGCTGTGTCGTTTTTGAACTTCGCAACCGTTCCTTCAGTAAGTTGCCCGTTTGCGTTAACAAAAACAGGGCTTGCAAGGTTTGGAAGCATAAAAGTTCGAATACCCCTTACGGCTTTGTTCATTGTACGCCCGTTTTCAATTGTAGCGAAGTCGTTTGAAGTTGCTATTGCTGTCGCGCTGTTTTCTTGGTACGTGCCCGCTAATCCTACGTGTTTTCTAATAAACATATAACCGTTGGTTTTCAGCGTTGCAAGTAACGCGTCGGCTTGACTGCTTACAAGGTCGCCCGTTGCAAAAGCTGGCACATTAAATTCTATACCGTCGTCAACTTGGAATTTTTCAATCCATTCGGTGCTTTCGTTAACCTTTGCAAAAGCTACTTGCCCAAGTGCTGAACCTACGTCAGTAATTGAATACCCTTCGCTAACTGCTAAAGCTGCGCCCGTTGCGCCGCCGTCTTCGCCAATAGTAACCGAAACGTCTTTTGAATTTAAAGTTCTAAGGTCAGGAAGTGCGCCAATTGTTGCCGCGCTAAAGTCTGCGCCGTAAATTACTTGCGTTGGTTTGTGTGCCGTTTCAAGTGCTGAACAAGATACTTGCAAAGCCGTTACCGAACCCGTTGCGAAAGTTGTCGTATCAAAAACCCCCATTTGGCGAATTTTGCCGTCTGCGAAGTTTTGAACAAGTTCAATGTCTGTGTAAGCAACCGTTCCCGTTACGCCGCCATATATACCAGCGTAAAGAACGCCTTGCGGTGCTGCCTTGAAAAATTCGTTTATATGATACCAAAGCACGCCGTTTGTTGCGCTGCCTTGTGTTATTCCTTGCGCCTGTGCGTCGTCAATAGAAAACAAAGCTTTAACCCTGTCGGTTGTGCTATATCCTGAAGGAAGGTTTGCGTCGGTAAGCCAAAATACTAAACCTGAAATGTGGTCTTCGCCCGCTAAAGGTCGCCCAAGACCGCCCGCGCCTTTTATAAAATTTACGTCATTTAAAGCCATTGTTTAAATTTTTTAATCTGTTGTTTTTTTAGTCTTTTTCTTTGCTTCCTTCTTCGCCGCTTTCACTTCGAAGCTTTGCACTTTATTTGCCGCGCAATAGTTAGAAGCGTGAAGCTTACCTTCTGCGGTGTTATAAAACGCCTGACCGTCTTCGGTGCAAATTAAAGACCCATTTGCTGCAAGCAAGTCTTTATACTTCTTTTGCATTTCTGTTGGTGTTTGTGCTTTTGCCATTTTTAAAGTATTAAAAAAAAAGGGCGTGACGGTTAACGCCCGCCCTTTTTATGTTCAATAATATTATTGTTGTACTAAAGTCGCAACGCCTTTTTCGTCACTTCTTAGAACTGCGCCAGCGTGTTCAACTTCAGCGCTAAAAATAGAACCGTAATGTTCAGCAACGTTTTCGTTAGCGTAAACTCTAATATCGCCCAAAGCTGAAGAAACATAATTTGAAGACCACGCGACACAAGCAAGGTTGTCGGTTGCAACAGCCGCCGCGCCTATTGCTTTTTTAGCAAATGCAGCGTCGAAAACGTTAACCGTTGGTCTTATCATTATTTTAAAGCCGTAAAGTTCGTTAATAACGCCCATTTCTTGGCTGCTTCTCTCCATATAGTCACGGCTTAAAAGTGTCGTGTCTGCAAATAATTGGTAATACATACCGACAGGCATTAAAACGTAACGGTTGCCCGTTGCAACGTTGTCGTTGTCGAATATTTTAGCCAAGTTTCTAAAGTCAGCTTTGTCGGCTGCGTTTCTTGTTCCTGTTGCTGAAGGTGCTAAAGCGTCAGAACCCGCCGCGCCTGAAGTCTTAACAACGCGCGCCGCTGTGTCAACGCCCCAATCGTTAGCCACATAGTTGCCAATTGTTTCGTTTAATACTTCGGTATGTGAAGCTAAAATTGACGTTCTTTTGTCGTAAGACGTTTGAATTTCGTCAAGGTCACGCAACCTAATCGGGTCAGTTGACAAACTTCTTAGCGAATAATCTTTTAAAGTGTCGGTTCGTTCGGTTATTGTAGCTGGAAAAACCGCCCTATTTACCGCAACCGCTGGCGCTGCGCCCGCTTGTGGTAAGTGAACAATGCTATCTTTAACGAAAGCGCTGTGATCTACGCTATTTGAAATAAATTCTTGGTTTTGAAATAGTACGTCTTCAATCGACGTTGCCCAAACTTCTGTTTGTATTGCCATTTTATATAAGTATTAAGTTATTTTTAAATTGTTGGTTTAACCCCGTATTGTTTTTTATATAAAGCCGCGTATGCTTCGGGGTCAGTTTTTAGCATATTAAGCAAACCGTTCGGGTTTTCTTTACTCATTTGGTCGAAAGTCGTTTCAATAACTTCTTCTTCGCTGTTTTCAATTAAAGCTGTAATCGAAACCGCTGGCGTTGCAACCGCGTTAACAATTGACTTGAACCCGTCAAGGTCTGCAATTGCTTTTTCAACAAGGCTTTCTTTGTTTTCTTGTGCGAACTTGCCCGCTGCAATAGCGTTTTCAACAACCATTTCGGCGACTTCATTTTTAAGCGCTTCAACTTCTTGTGTGCTGTTGGCAATAGTTTCGTTTAATTCGTTAACTTTTTGTTCGTTGTCGTCGTTGCTTGTAGTAAGCGCCGCTTCAGCTTCGTTAACTTTATTTTCAAGGGCTTTAACCGCTTCAAGCGTTTCTTCGCTTGTTGCTTCTTCGTTAAGTCCTAAGTGATTAAGTACGTTAATCATTTTATTATCGGTTTGGTTAATAATTTCTTCTTTTGCTGGTGCAAATAGTTCGTTTGCAATGTTTTGAATTTCGTCAAGTGCCAAGTCCTGAATTGCTTCTTCGCGCTTGGTTGTTGTTTCTTCGTCGGCGAAACCATACGCAACGGCTTCTTCAGCGTTAAACCACGTTTCGGCTGTCATAAGGTCGAAAATTTCGCCTTCGTCAAGTGCTGAATTGTTTGTTAAGATCGTAACAAGCGAAGCTTTAATTGTGTCAAGTGCTTTCTGCGCTTTCGGGTCTTTGTTTGTGCCCGCAAAACTTGGGTCGTGTATCATTAAGCGCCCGAAGTCTGTAATTGTGCGCTTTTTGCCCGCTTGTGCAATAACGCCAGCAATTGAAGCCGCTATTCCATCAATTGACGTGTTAACGGGTGTTTTTGCGTTACGTATTGCGCTAAAAATTCCAAAGCCTTCAAGTACCGAACCGCCTGAACTATTTATTCGAACGTTTATTTCTTTTAGCCCTAAGCTGTCAAGAAATTGTAATTCAGCTACAAAGTTCTGCGCGTTAACCCCGCCGCCAATAGGCGAATAAAGGAATATTTCGGCGCTTTCTTCGGTTTGATTTTTTACGTATTGTAAATTCATACGCCTACAAAAATAAGCACGTAAGGGCTTAAAATTAAAAAATAGGGGGGTTCGTTGTCGTTGTGTCGTTAGCGTTTAAGGTCGCGTTCTATTGTGCGCTCACTTAAAAACAATTCTTTTGCAAGCTTTTTAACTTCTTGCGTTGTGTTGCGGGTGTCTTCAATTCGCTTCTTTACGTAACGCGCGCGCGCCTTTCTTATTTTGCCGTTCTTATTCATTAAAAAACGCCGTCGCCTGTGCGAATAATAGGGTTGTCAATATCGAAGTCGGTTAATAGTGCCAGCGTTGCAAGCGTTGTTTCGTCAAGCCCCGCGCGTGTGTCGCTGTCGCACTCGGTTAAAGACGTTTTGAATATAATTTTCCAAACAATAACTTGGTCGTGGTCGGTGTCTTGTATTTCTTCAATCCTGTTAAGGGGCGAAAATAAGACCCCAACAGCGAAGCCCTGAAGCGCAAGAAATACTTCTTTAATTGTCGCCCAAGTGGTGTCGCTTTCGCGTTCGTAACGTTCAAGCCCTATATGAATTGTAATATCTACGTCGCCTTTTTGCTGACCCTGTACTTTTGAAGTCCAAAATATTTGAGATAGTTCGACAAAAGCGTTAGGGTATTCAATCGCGTCTTCGCGCTTTTCGTTGTCGAATTGACTATTATAAAGAAGTATGTGTTTAACGCTGGGCGCTTGGGCTTTTATTTGCGCTTTTATTGCTTCATATAAAAATTGTTTCGCGTCAGGCATAATATTAAAGGCGTTTGGCAAATATAGCAATTTCTTTGCTTATTCGCTGTTGAAGTAATTTTTCAAGCGTTGCGCTGTCGCCGACAAATTCACGCTTTGGCATAACCCCCAAGCCTTCGTTATGAACTTCAGCGTAAGGAACGCCGCGCGTACCTATTGCAATTCGCCCGAAAGTTGTCGAAAGTCTTTTTATTGAGCGCCTTAACCTTCCTGTGTTTTGTAATATTTTCTTGCCCCGACTTCTTCGCGTTTCGCGCTTTCTTCGTTGCCAGCGTGTAAGCGAATTGTCAAGAAACCCTTCGCGCCGAAAGTTGTCTTGAAAAAATTTAAGCGCTATATTGCCAAGCTTCGCGGGCAAAGCTTTGCGCTGCGTCTTGAAGTCGTTAATTAAGGGGCGAAGGTCAAGTTCTTTTTTTGGCATTAATAAATAATATTTTCAAGCCCTTCAATAACTTCAACGCTTTCAAAAACTTCTTCGATTAATAAAAGTAAATTGTTGCCTTTTTCGGGGCTGGCGTCAACAATACTAAGCAAGTCGTTTAATTGCTTTTGTAAAAACTTATCTTTTGTGGTTATTAGACCGCCCTTAAATTCTACTATTATATTATCAATTTTTAATATCATTATATTTTTTGCCCTTCATTTAAAAACTTATAAACGCTTTCAAAGTGGTCGGGGTCTTTTTTAATAAACCCGTCCAAGTCTTTGAACACGTTAGTAAACCACATTGGGGTTATTTCTGAAGCCCTTTGTCGCCCGCTGCTGTGTAAGTATTGCTTGCCCGTGTAAGCGTCAATAAATTTATCTTCTTTTGTCACTTCATAATGTTCGTAACCGCGTTTCGGGTGTATATCTCTAAGTTTTTTAATTTCGTCTTTTAGTGTTCTTCTTTTATAAAAGCCAAGAACTTTTGCGAAATAATCGGGGTCTTCAAGTTCTAACCAATGCGCTAACTCGTGCGAAACCGTGCCAATTGTATCGTTGTTGGCTAAACTTATTACCCCCGCTTTGTGTTGTGCCCTTCCTGTTTTGCTTTTTTGAAATTTCACTTTCTTGCCTTTTAAAAAATCACGGTCGCCGACAATTTCACGAAAGGCACGTTCTCCAAATGTAAGGTTTTTTATTGTTCTTTTCGCTGTTGGTGTTGCTGACGTTTTGAATGTTGCTGAAGTTTCTTGTCTTAATATAGCAAGAACATTTTCAGAATAAGCGCTTTTAATCTTATTCAGTTCGTTAAGTTTTAATTGTTGCGCGGTTATTATATTATTCCACTCATCAACAAGCTTTATTTCTTCAAGTGGTTTTCTGTTTTTTATTGCAATTTTAACTTCTCTATTTATTCGGTTTAACGGCTTACCTATTTCGTTAATTTCTGCCGTTATTGCTTCAATTTCTTTTGTTGGCGCTGTTAAGTTCTTCGCTTCTTGCTTTATTTTCTTAATCTTTTGTTCAATCGTTAAATCGTCAGTCTTTACTTCAACTTTTTGCTTCTTCAACGTCTTCGGCTTCAGGTTCGCAACGTCAGGGGGCAACGGCAAGCCAAAGTTATTTTCTTTGTGTCGCCTGAAGCGGCTTTTTACTTTAAAGTAAGGGTGCATTTTAGCGCCTGAAGTGTGAAAAACAACGTCGTCTTTTCCAGCGTTGAAGTTAAAAAGCTTTGGAAGTTCGGGTTCTTTGGGGTCTTCAGTAATTGGCGCTTCGCCCGCTTCAAGTTGTTCAACAAAGCAACGGCAACGCCAGCCGTTAGGCGGGTTGTAAGTATTCCAAAAAGCGTCGTTTACGGGTTTTACCGTGCCGTTAAGTGCAACGTGTTCTTCGCGAACGCTGCCGTCTTCAAGGGTGTTATACTTCAACAAGGGAAAAATTTCGGCTTCGTCGGTGTATTGCTTCCAATCGTTTGAACTTTCGGCTAAACGCGTTGCGGTTTCAAATTCAGCTTCAAGCCAATTTTTGTTATAAGTGTCGAAGATCGTTTTCGCCTGTGCTTCAAATTCGCTAAAGCTGCGCCGCATACCTTTCTCGTTAAAAATAAAATTTTGCATATCTTGAATCTCTTGAAACGTCTTCGCCGCGCTGAAGTCGTACAAGTTGCGCTTCAGGGCGCGCGGTGTTGCGAAGTCGGGGTTTTCAAGGTTCGTGTCGAAGTCTAAATTGAACGCCTTGAAGACGGTCGTCGTCATTTCTTCAGCTATGCGCCTATATAAAACGGTTGGAAGTGCGAACAAGTGAACGCGCCCGTCAAGCACGTCTTGAAATAACTTCTTTTGTTCTTCGGTCGTGTACGTAATAGAGCCGCCCGCCATTTCTTAACAATTGCCACAACTACAAGCTTCGCCGTGTTTAAAAAAGTCTTTGTAAAGGTCGCCGACGTCGTTCATAATAGTAACGCCGTTTGTTGGTTCGCTTGGTGCTGCAACAACTTCTTCAACGGGCGTGCCATACGTTGCCGCTATGTAGTCGGCTGGTATTTTGTAGTGATTAAGAAGTTCTTTGTCTATTGCAAATTGGTCGGCAAGCGAAAGCGTTTCGTCAAGGTCAAAAGCGAACGTGTCGCCTTCAAATGAAAGCCCCTTCATTGTTATAAACGGCAAAAGCTGGTTATTAACAACGTGCGCCAGCCAGCGAAGGTCAGCGCCTGTAAAGCTTGCAAGGGTGTTTTCGTGAACTTGTGACTGCGAAAGGCTTGCGCCGTCTTCGGTTGTCATTGTTTGCCCGACAAAAAGCTTGCTAATTTGCTCGTCGGCAAGCTTTATGAAGTCTTTAAAAGTACCTTGACCGCCTACTTTTACGCCGTTTATTATTTCAATTTTGTCTTCTTCGTCAAATAAACCCCAAGCGCTTGACCCTAAGTTTTCAAGCATATCTTCTAAATTGTTTCGGGCTTGCGGGTCGCGGGTGTTGGTGCGCCCTATTCTAAGCGGAACGCCATAAAGTTCGTTATATTCCGCCCAAGTTGCCTGAACTAAGCGCTTCCATAATACAATTGGCGCGGCTTTATTAAGAAGCCCGAAGTCTTTTGTTTCGCCAACAAATAAAGCCCAATTTGAATAAGGCGGGCGCGTGTAGTCAATTGTTGCGCCCCCTGAAAGTTTAGTATTTACAACGCCAAATTCAGGAACTACGTATTGACGCGGCACAACTTCAACGCTGTCGAAAGCGTCGTTTGTAAGGCTTCCAAATTCAATTAAACTAAAACCGTAATATTTCGCGTCAAGGGCGAAACGCATAAAGCGCTCAAACCAAGCCGAAGACAAAAGCGCGGTTTTTTCTTCGTCGGTGTCGCCGTTGCTGTCTGTAATTTTAAAAGCACGCGCCAAAACTTTGTTTGTGCGTTGTTGCATAACGCTTGAAAGGTGCGCGTCAAGTGTTAATTCTTTGTATATTCTTATTAAGTCAATTCGTTGCGGCTTCGTTGTGCTTTCGGCTGCGCTCAAAGCGTCGCGCCATTTTTTAACGTCTTGGCTTGACCTTACAAGCTGGCTTTGAGTGACCCTTGTAATTAAGTCGCTGCCCGCTGGCTTCTTTTTGTCAACGTTTACAACGTCGGCAACCTTTGTACTTTTAAAAATATCGAAAAGCCCCATAATTAATAAGAATGATTAAATTTTTCGTTACTATCCCATTTGATTTTAAGCCC
>WLWH01000494.1_pt1 | contig 31982 bp, 46 predicted proteins | sample 6712741 | NCBI WGS metagenome assembly WLWH01 (sample SAMN12718694, study PRJNA515312) | sponge metagenome | isolation source: marine sponge | host: Mycale hentscheli | place: New Zealand: South Island, Marlborough, Capsize Point | collected 2003-05-01
ACAGATCCGTATTCGAAGTTATTGCGGCCCCATTCATTAAGGGCTTTTTGAAGAGCAAGCGAACGGCTTGAAGTACGTTTTTTATCTACCTCATCCACTCTCATTTGTTTAATACCTGAAAACTTTGAGCAAATTATCGCATTTTTACATCTACTTGATCGCTCGTATCAATGTCAATTGTCCCGCCGCCAGAACCACCTTTTCGCTTGCCCCAGTCCAGCGTCAGATCTTCCATCTCTTGTAGGTGCGTGAAAAACGTATCCGGCTGCGGATTGTTTGAGTCTGGGCCAATTGGTGAATCGTGTTGTTGTTGAGCATTGGTGTACAGGTAATTACTAGAGCGATCAAACATCGCCAGCTCTGACTCGGCAGTTAATACAATAGAATCACCATTGTCTCCACCAAGCACAGCGTCCATCGTGTCTATAAACCCAGTCCAAATAACGTCAGGGGTCGCTACAAGCTCATCTGAGGCGTTTAATGCGCCAACGTATAGGGTAACTGGCCTTTGATAATACGTCTCTCTGGCGGCTTCTGCTGCGATGCTGGTATCTATCCCGCTGAGCGTTAATTGAATACTGTATGGGCTAATTTCATCGCCTTCTTCAATTGCGCTGATTTGCCCTAGATCACCCGTCCCTTGCCATGCCCTAACACCAGCGCCGTCATTAGCGTCCCAGTTATAGGTGCCTAGACCGTTGTGCAGTCTAATCGTGCCAGTGGAGTTTGGTGCAGCAGTATCAAACTCTAGCTTAACAAACATAATTGGGTTGACATGAGTAGCTGCATATTGAGCGGCTGTGTTTGAAGCTAGATCTCTGCTCATGCAAGAACGTCCTCAACTGCATCGATTGTGAAGGATGCAATCAAACCTGGCTGTGTTGTCCACTTTGGTTCCGACACTAACATCATTACAGACTTAGGTGCCAAAAATTCTATTGCTGCGTTATTGGTCGGGGATGATCTTAGGGGTGGAGATATAGTTATCGCCACCTCTCCGCTGCCGTTTGAGTTGCAGTCAGCAGTCACAATATGCAAACAGTTATTGACCTCAATATAATCTCCTGCCTTGAGGTATCCTGATTTGCTTGCTGTTGCGCCGTCTGCGTTCAGTGTAGATCCTAATTGATTATCGCCATTTACTACTAAGCTATCGCCTGAAGGTGCAGTGCCTTGTCTGTCATAGCCATAATCACCAAACTCAAACCGATGCTCTTGGCCGTTTAGCTTGGCGAGAAACCCTTGCACCTTACCTTTATCCCCATCTTGCAGATTAGAAAAGGTTGCTGTCGTCTTCCAAAACGCGCCTTTTCGTCCTGATGTCTGTACGGCGTTGGTTAAACTTGACCGAAATACTCGGGTATTCTGAACCAGCTCAAAGGTCTGGCTCGACGGTGTTAAGCCAACTTGCGTGCTAAAAGAGTAGGTCGTCATACAAAGCGCCTTCTACGCATTAGGTTTTGAATCGTGGCAACAGTTTGCTCTGAACTTTGCTGCATAGCTGCTCGGATCTTTAGATCAACGTCTGATCCAGCGCCAGAAGCATCTACATTATTAACTACGGTAATGCCGCCGCCTCCACCCATCCTATCATTAGGAACAATGGAACCCGACTGATTAGGAACGAACATCTCGGGTCCACGCTCACCAACCATATAGGGTTGACCAGCTTGCACTGGGCCGCCGATAGCTTTACCTGTCAGCCCCTTAACGAACGACAAGAAGCCGCCTGTAATTTTGTCAATTACGAATAGCTGAATGGCTTGCATGATTAACTGTGCTGCCATTTTCTTAAAAGCATCTCCAACTGATGAGGTTCCTTTTACGATGCTCATCAAACCCTCAGACATACCTTTAAAGGTGTTTTTCGTTAGCGTATCAAGGTTATCTTTTAGAGTTGGCAGCTTGCTTAGGAATCCTTCAAGCGCGTCGCCCATTTTTTGAAAGCCGGTAACTGTCTCGGCTGGCAAGGTTGCTATTCCGTTTTTTAGCTCTGCAACTGTTTCTGCTGCCTGTCTGTTTGCGACTATAAACTCAGTCATCTCTGCAACTAAAGCATCGCCAGGATTTAGCTCCATCAACCTAGCAATTTCTGCTCTAGTCTCTGCAATAGACGTTGGCAGATTGCCCATTATTTCTGCGCCACTTTTTGTGATCTTAGATAAACCGGGAACAATCGCTGCGATCTTGTTGTAGATAGAAATAAAGGTATCGAGGAAGGGGATTAATTTTTCACCGATAGCATTAGCGAAAGTCAAAACGCCAAGTTTCGCACCTAGAAAAACGATTTGCAGCCCATGCACGATATTGCGAACAAAGCCAAACGCTCGAACTAAAACAGCAGCTACCATTTGGCCTATGTTTCCAAAAGCCGTCGAATCAATAGCAGCTTGCCGTAACCCATCAGCGACAAACGTAATTATTGGCGCGAACGCTAGGGATAGCTGATTGGTCAATCCTGTAAATACTGCTTTAAGACGGGTCAGGGCGTCGTTCGCCGCTTCCATCTGAGCTGTATCGGTGCGACTAAGCGTTACTCCTAACTGCTCAGCCTCCGAGGTCATCTTCTCTAAGGCTTCAGAACCACCGCCCAAGGTATTAACAAGCGCGACACCTTCCGAGTCGAACAGCTTCATCGCCAAGCGCACTTTATCAGACTGCTTCTCAACCCCAGCCATCGAATCAGCAACCACACTCATCTGCTGATCTAATGGGAGTTTAACAAGATCCTCGGCGTTAATGCCTAGTTCTTGCAATGCCCCCTTTGCTTCACCAGTGCCTTGCGCGGCTTCTGCGGCTCTACGTGTAAACCGCTGCATTGCCATGTCCATCGTACCCGTAGATACGCCTGTCAGCTCTGCTGCGTGCCTGAGTCCCGCGAGCGCGGTAGTTGTAACGCCTAGCTTGTCAGCAGTTTTTGCTAATTCATCACCAGCGTTAATTGAGGATTTTATTAAAGCGCCAAAACCTGCCGCACCAATCGTGCCAAGCAGTGCGTTCTTCATATTAAATACAGCGCCCGAGATCTTCTTCAAGCCGCTGGTAACGCCAGAAAAGCCTGCTTTGGTCTTATCAACCGCCTTGATGCTTATTCTTACGTCTTGGTTAGCCATCTTTGTCCTTCAGAATCTTAAAATATGCCATCCACTCATTAACCTCAGTGAGTGACATTTGCTCAGCGTCTGCTATCGTCATGTGCAACCGATCAGCCAAGGAAATTAAGTTCATCCTTAGCGGATCGGACATCAGTTTTTTTCGGCATCCTCCGCAGACTGTATTTCGGCAAACATTTGCTCAGCAATGCCAGAGATGACTGCTGTTTCTTCTCCCATCAGGTCGATTCGATCCTCGGCAGCTTTGAATAGCTTTTCGCCATCCTCGCTTGCTGCTTTCATAACAATCAGATCAACCATTGCTGCGATAGTCGTATTCTCCAGAAACTTAGGATGTTTTTTCTGAAGCTCGTTGATGTCGTAGCATGTGATCGGAAAACAATACATTACAAAAGGCTGACCCTCTTCGTCAGCCCATTGTTCAACGCTTATCGTCCGTGGTGTGACTGTACGTCTGCTGCGTAACTCCTTCGCTAACCCCATTTGCTACCCCTATCCTTATGTTTCAGTTATCGCACCTGAAATCTGCACTTCAAACGAGCCTTCAACCATGCCATCGAAAGACGCAGTGATTTCGTTACTCGTTACAATGCCGCTTCCAGAGTAATACTTTTCTCCGACTCCCGTTCCTGTCGGGTAAACCTCGAAGTCAACCGCAGCCGCAGCATCCATTACTAACTGAACCGCGTCAGCATCATCCCAGTAAACCTCGGCAGATAAAGTGCCGGTTTTAAGAGATGAAACGTAGGTGCGATTGGTATCACCCATTGTGGTGTCTTCGATTGTGTCCGCTGACTGCGTTAGGGTGTAGGATCGAACCTCGCCCATAGCAGCAACAGAGCCGCCGCTTACAGCGAGCTTGATAACGCCTGTTGAACCTTTAGTTGTAGCCATTTTAAAACCCTCTAAGTTGTGCCTCTGGTGAATTGGTACTCAATCCGTACTGTTATAATAACACCGCCGACTGGATCAATAGAACCGTCATCTGTTTCTATACTAACGATCTGGGTGTCTATCGCATAACCACCCCGCGTTCTATCAACGTCTAACTTTTCTTCGATTGCCTCGATGATGTTATTTCTGGCCGTGTCTATAGCCGATGCTTTTACATAGCAAACGAGCTGATAGTCAACCGTCGCAAATCTTTGCGTCAGTGTGCCTTTTATACTTGAATCCTGCCTGTCTTCGTTCTGTGTTCTCACTAAGATTGCAGGAAATTGTGCGTTGCTTAACTTGTCGAAATCAAAAGGCTCTCGCGTAACGTATTTTATCGTCACTGGCGTGGTCACTGCTTCCAGCGTGGTGACTAGATTTGATGCTATATCTTCTCTAACGCTCACAATTGCTTCCTAAAGTAATCGCCTAGCCTTGATTCTTCGTTCCTATTGAAACCAAAGAAAGGCCGAGTTTTGTTATTCATCGCTGCTTTTTCTGCGGCTTCCTTGTTGTCAAAATATATCTCAGCAGTTCGATTATCTCTGCGCCTTACTTGCATAGACCTAAGCATTTGACCAGTGTTGAAAAGATCGACTGGAGATGTGGGCTTGCCTTGCTGTGACAATGCTGCCATATACTGCGGCGAATAACCCTTAAATCCACCACCAAAACCTACGCCTTTAGCTGTGCGCTGTTTAATGATTTGCTGTCCTAGCAAACCAGTTCGCAAAATAGCTCGGGGTATATCTTTCGTGACTTCTTTCTGTGCCTTATTCGCTACCTTCTGCACATCTTTTGGCTTGGTCAGCAACTTAATACCAAGACCGCGAGCCAATGCGCCAGCAATAGCCATTATCGCACCAACCGACCGAAGGCAACGATTGTCTTTTCGTCGTCGTCAATAGTTCCGCTGTTATCGTCGTCGTATTCAACGCCGTCTTTAAATATGTCGCTGATCTCTTCCTCGTAGCGTACCTTGTAGAAGTCCAGCATCTCTTTGAATCTGTCACCGTCTACCCAGTTCGTTAGCTGCGGCAAAGCATACTTCCATAAGACTAGGTAAGCATTGCATCGCGTCCATTGAGAGTCAGTAAGATAAGACGATACCATTTCGCCTTTGATGCCTTTCTTGTGCCACCACTCGTTCCGAATGGTCCTGATTAAATCAGCCTCTGCTCTGGCGTGCTCGTCTGCGAATGACGTTATACCGAAAGTCAGTATATCGGGAATCAAAGCGACCAAATCTGAATCTTGAGAAAATGCCATTACCATTTCACCTTGTCGGCCCAATAAGCCGCTGAAGCGGTTTTATCTTTACGCCCTGCGGCAATCTGTTTTGCAAATCTAGCTTTAAACGATCTACGCTTTGCTTTATCTGCCTCGCTTTCACCTTTCCTGGGTGGTTTGTTATCTGCGCCTTGCTGTCCAAACCGAATGAGACGCACACTGTCGCCTTGCTTTGCCAATACTGCGTGGCTTTTATCAGGATGTTTGGGGGTGCGCTTGGGCTTGTTGTAGCCCTCAAACCGTTCGCCTCGATAGGTGATCGCCATAGAATCTCCTGCAAGAAACAAGCCCCGCATAAGCAGGGCTGTTTCAGGGTGCAGTTTAAAGTGCTGAGTCGAAGAACATCTCAACGCCATAGCTGTCATCAAGCTCACCAACGCCATAGACGGCAGTTGCGTTAAGCTCAAAGGCTCGCAAAGATGCGTCGCGCTGTGGCTCGATCTGGAAGTCACGCTTCATAGCAATAGCAAGTGCTTCAGGTGCAAATACTGCGCCTTTCGCATCGTCGTTGCCGTCAATCGTGATATTTGCAGACTCGTAGATGTCGATCCCTGCAATCGTTCCAACATACGCATTCACCATCGCGGTGTTTTGTGCGTCGCCAGCGTTCGGATTGGCAAAGGTATTAGTCAAGTTAGCCTTGAGTTGATACGCCTGATAAGGATGCACAACAGCCGACATGCGGCCAGTGATCTTATTGGAGCGCAAGGTTGCAGCCGCTTTGAACAGATCAGCAACTGTGATCTCTTGTGCAGCAGCGCCCAGAGTGCTTGAGAATCCGTCGAACAAAGCGATCAGGTCTTGGTCCATTTTGGTAGCAATTGAGTTACCAAGAACAGTTCCAAGCTCTTCTGCTGGGTTGCCAGCGCCCATTGCAGCAACATCGGTCAATACGACCTGTGCGCCTACTTCTTGGACGCTGATCGTTACCGCGCTGGTGCTAACAGTCGTTGAAGACATATCAGTACCTTCGGTTAAATCAGCAGCCGCGATTGCAGGGTACTTAGGAACCTGAATGGTTTTACCAGCATCAGCGCCGATATCATAACGGGTTACAAGGCCCATCATTAGGGATTGCTCTTCAGCAGTGAATCGTGCCTGAGCGATAATGTTGACGAATAAATCGTCTAAAGTTGTGCTAGTTGTAGCAGCCATTGGTATTTCTCCGAAATTTAGTTAGGTTAATTGGGTCAATTGGCCTTCTTCATAGCAGCGTAGGCTTCCCTACCGCCAGAGTTCCAGTTATCAACCATATCAGCCACCGATACAGGCTTCGGAGTCAAGCCACCAGCATTTCCTCTGCTCCCCGTCCCGCCTGTTGAAGCGCGGACAAAGTGCGGATTAGCTGTTAAAAAGTCAGCAACTAACTCATCTACTGTGAGAATGTTGCCGCTTTCGCTATATCGCGGTGTGCCTTCTGGGTCTAGCACTTCAACCCCGCCATCTTCAGCGAGTCGTACTTGGCCCTTCAGCAGTTGCGATACTTGATCTGGGGATACTGCGTCATGCTTGCTGGCTGCGTTAAGTAATGATCCATCGACCAGTGTCTCTTGCAGCTTTTGCTTATATGCAGTTATCTCCATATCTTTCTTTTCGACGGTCTGCTTCAGGATATTCTCAAAGTCGCCGCGTTCTTTTTGGCGTTCTAGCTCCGCTTGCTCACGCTCCTGCATGATTTTGCGTGCTTCTTCAAGGTCTATCCCTTCGAGTTTCTTTTCCGCTTTCTTACGTTCTCGCGCTATGCGATCGGCTACGATGCGGTCTAACTCGTCTTGCGTAAAAGTCTTCTGTTCCTGAATGGTTTCGGTCGTTTCAGTTTCGACGCTTTCCATGATTTCTTCGCTCACGTAACGATTATCCTCTAATGAGTATTGCGGGAAGTTTAACCCATAAAATCTAGGTTAAGCTAGTTTATTTCCTCATCGGCTTTTTCTTCTTCTTCTTGCTCGACTTCTTGTGTCCGTAATGGTTCGGCATCTTTCTTTTTCCTTTTGGCTTTGGGTTTTTCGATGGGCAGCAATTCATCAATTACTGCGTGCAATTCTGCGAAGTCTTCACCTTCACTGTCAGGTGCGTTTGCTTCTAGTGGCTCCATTAACTGCCTGATTGCCGGTGGTATTGGCCTTCTGGCACATAAGTTCCTAGCTCGGTCTAATTCTTTGCTCATTCATCCTCCACGATTGGAAGCCAATGGTGACGGCAGTTATAACCGCCTCTTACAATAAAAGGATCTCCTGGTGCCTTACCAGCCCACGATCCTTGCCATTTACTTTCAATTTCTTCTTCAGTAAACGTCTTGCCTACATTATTACGGCAAAATTCACGGCTGTCACGTATCACATCACCGTAGTATTGAAATTTAGTTATACCCGCCTCATTTGCCGTGGCCTTCGTAATTGACGCGCTATATTGCGCGAGGCTATCGTTTGCCATTTGCGTGGCATAACGGCGCATATTGTTGCCCAGCCTGTCTCGCGCATAGATGCTATGCAGTTTATCTATTGCATCCTGCTGTCTTTGGCCTGTTGCCGTCTGCGCTATTTCTACAAGCTGACGCGCTTCTTCGTCATCTGCTTGCTGGTATACGCCGTTTATCTGTCCGCGTAGCTCTTTGATTAAGTCGTTTTTACTGCGTCCAGTTAGAGTAGATTGGTAGATACCAGTTGCAAGGGTATCTAACTGCTGATCGGCTATGGCTTGAAAGCCTTGGAAACTAAGCTGCTGCAAGGCTTGGATGGTTTCTGGTGCTACCCGTGTAAATGCGCCGTATTCGGAAAGCATTGCAAACTGGCTGTTCGCAACCTCGATATATTCGTCAATCAGGCTTTGCGCTTCTTGCAAGAAATCAACTTCGATTAACCTGCGAACCTCTTGCCTAGCCTGTAATGACCATTCAAGATCGAACAATTGCCCAGCTCTATCGGGTGCGCTGTTGATATAGGAGGCAATATTGCCCTCTAGCGTTTGCAATACACCAGACAAGCGGCGCTGATGTTCGTCAGTTAGCCGCTCTAAAAAGTCAGCATAATCATCATTGGCCGCCATTATTCAGCCTGTATCGGGAATTGTCCTGTGACGCGGGTTTGTGCTTCGATCTCTCTGTGTGCCTCTGATAGCTTTTCGTCATCAAGCACTAAATCAGCTATTTGCTTATCCACTTCGCGCTGCAACGTAGTAGAGGGTACGCCGCTGGCTCTGACTTGCTGCAAGAATAACAACTCTTTGTCGTAATCACGCAGATCAAAAGCATCGGGGTAGAAAACCTCAACGTCTGGCGTGATTCCTAGCCAGTTGCAGAAATAACCCCAGATGTGCTCCTCGGCAAGTTCAAGCAAGTCGGCTTTCTCTGAGAGCTTGGCGTTAAGCATCTGGAACTCGGTCTGCATTGCCACGCCTGATTGGGTTAGTGCTTCGGTGCCCCTAACGGCGCCCATGTGCGCCATCTTGTTGATCGCTTCGACCTTATCCTTAATTGCTTCTCGGATTGAGGTAATATTCTGGCCGCTAGGTTGTAACAGGTAAGGGTTTAGGCCGGGGTCGCTGTCCTCAGACAAGTTAATGACCGATCCTGCGCCAGCACTCGCATCTGCGTCGTAGGTCTTAACCAAAGAAGGGTGGTTGCTGATCCTGATGAGCTGCTCGATCTCGCTTAGCTCTTGATATATAGCCTTCTGCATTAGCGCAACGTCACTCAGATCACTAATCCCTATGCCTCTGACAATGCTACGCGCTGCGGGTAGAAATGCTGCTGGTATCTTCCCGAGCGGATTAGGTATCTCTTCGATCTTGGTTTCTACGTGTCCGTCATCCTTCCAAAATTCAATGATGTCTTTGCGCCACAACCTGTAATAGCTGACCGTTGTGGTTGCGTCTTCCCTGTCGATTGATTCCCTGAGCTTTAGGTATGTCAGCTCAAATCGCCCGCTGGGTGTGCGCTCATACTTCCAATCAAACACGTTTTCAGGGGTAAATAGGGTTACATAAGGCCGAATATCTTGGTCCAGCTCTTCTGCGCGTGTCTGCGCATTGCTCTGCGGCTTGTCTACCAAGATCCATACATGTCCATAAACAGATGCCCAGATCTGCGCTTGCTTCATGAAGCTGTTAAAGCTCATACCGTCAAGGTCGGCATCGTTAACGAATGACTCCAGAGCAGGGTTGTTGGTCAGCCCGTTGAAGTTGCGGACAGGTGGAACCCTCCACAGAAACGACGAGTATATATGCACAATGTTGCGGCAATGGTTATCAACAGGGGTCAATGCGACCCGTCTGCTGTATTCGTCTTTTGATTCGTTAAGATATGCGGTCAGATATGACCCGTTCTGATAATCCTCGCCCCCTAAATATGAGCGAAGGTATAACTCCCACCGTTGCTCGTTTATATCGTAGTCAGGGTGCTGATATTCTAAAAATCGCATTAAGTCCACCTCGTAGGCTGTGGCGTTTCATGTTCCTTGCGAATGGGGAACATATATTCGATTAAGTATCCGAGCGCATCATTCATATGATCGAACCCGTCATCCTTATTTGGCTGGCTGGTGCCTTCTTTGTACGTTTGACGCTCCAAGCTGTTAATTACGTTTTTACAGTTTGGCGTAACAAATAACCGCCGTTGTTGCTGACTAGATAGCAGTCGGCTGTTGACACTGTTTATCCTATCACGTATTGCAGGATGCTTACTGCGTACTTTAACCCGAAACCCTGCGTTTTGTAATATGTTTAGATCTGTGCGGCTACCGGCTGAAGTCTTGCGCTGCGCTGATGCTGGGTCAGGATATATCGTAATTGCGTTCTGCTTATACCTTTGCCTGATTTCGTCCACCATTTCATCGGTGTTTGAGCCATACATTACGATCTCGTCGATGGCGTGCAACGTGCCGCCATTCCTAACACAGACAACCGCTGACATCGGGTCAACGTTGAAGTCCATGCCAATATGTAGCTCCTCGGCTAAGGCATTATACGCTTTGACTGACTGCTCGCGGCTAAATGCGTAATAGATAATCCCGCTGTAATTGACGAAGCGAGCCTCATACTCCTGTTGAAATGTTCTTTCATCAAGGTCGTTTTTGGCTGATTCTATTTCGTCAGGGTCAACGTTCCCGCCATCAATAGTCGTATATTGGAAAGCCTCCCACGATTCCTGGCCATCTACGCCCCTCGTCCATAGATCGTAAAAGTGGTTTCTGCCCTTGGGTGTTCCTATGAATAACGCGCTTCCGCGTCTGTCAGATAGTGATGGTCGCAGCACTTCATGCCATGCCTCTGGCCGCATATCAGCAAATTCATCTAACACGCAAAAATCTAACGCTCTGCCTCGCAGATTGTCGGGCTTCTCAGCTCCCTTTAGGGCTATGCTTGAACCGTTACGGAGGTCAATACTCAGCGCAGTTTCGTTTTTCTTAGTCATGTAGCCGTCAGGTATCGCGTCGATCAGCATATTCCACGCTATTTCCTTCGCGGCCTTATACGTTGGCGCGACATACCAACAGTTCCGAGACTTACCTTGCAGCGCGTGCTTCAGCAGTTCATAGGTTGATAAAAAGGTCTTACCAAACCGACGACCTGCTACAACGACCCTAAACCGCGAGTCATTGAAGAAGATGTCATCTTGGGGTTTGGTCAGCTTCATCGGCTCTCTGTATTACGATTGGCTGTAAATCAACAGGCTCTGATTCTGGCTGATCACGTTGTCCTAACCAGTTCTTGCCAAGCCATACCAACATCGTCGTATTGCCATCCATTGCAGTCGTATATTGCTTCCGTCTCAGGCTCATTTTGCCGTGGCTGGCCTTTTGCTTAAAATAGTCCGAGAAACCCATTTTATGCTCGCGCTTACAGGCTGCGTTCAAGGTGTCGTAATCAACGCCAAGAACCGCTGCTTGTTCTTCGCCTGTGCAGTGAATAGCGCAAAGTTTATCCACCTGCTCCCAATCAATCTCTGCCAATGGCCTAGCCATTCATAACCTCCAGAGGACGCTCTAATTGTGCAGTTTTACCTGTAAACGATTGCCATCGGTCCACAATAACGTCGCAGTATTTGGGGTCTAATTCCATCAAAAAGCTATCGCGGTTGTGCTTTTCACAAGCAATCAACGTGGTTCCACTTCCACCAAAGCTGTCCAAAACCGCATCAGAACCTTTTGTATTGTTCAAAATTTGATAAGCAAATAGTTCAACAGGCTTCATTGTTGGGTGTTCTTTATTTCTAGATGGACGATCGAATTCAAGTATAGTCGTTTGTTTACGGTCTGCCGCCCAAAGATGACCAGCTCCTTCTTTCCATCCATATAAGCAAGGTTCGTGCTTCCAATGATAATCCTGACGACCCATAACCATCGTTTGTTTTTTCCATATTAAGCACTGACGGACTTGCCAACCAGTATCCTTTGCAGCTCCGCGAAAGTTATAACCCTCGCTATCAGCGTGCCAAATATAAAAAACTGCGCCGCTTTTCATCATTGAGTCTGCAACAGTATAACAATCTGTTAAAAATTGACGGAACTCCGAATCACTTAAACTGTCATTTTTAATAGTTAACGCGTCTTTTGTTTTTCCCACGTACTCTACATTATATGGTGGGTCAGTAAGCCACATGTCAGCTTTTCGCCCATCCATCAGCTTTTCGACATCATCAAAGCTCGTGGAGTCTCCACACATCAGTCGATGGTTGCCCAAAATCCATATATCGCCTAGCTTAGTTATCGGATTCTCTGGAGGCTCTGGAACCTCGTCTTCGTCGGTTAATCCTTCAACAACCGTTGGCTTTAATAACGTTTCTAGCTCGTCATCATCGAAGCCCGTCAAATCCAGATCAAAATCTAATTCTTTGAGGCGTTCTACCTCCACGGTCAGGAGGTCATAGTCCCATTCACTGTTCTCAGTGAGCTTGTTGTCTGCTATCACATACGCCTTGCGCTGCGCTTCGGTTAAGCCTTCCAGTGTTATAGTCGGGACGGACTCCAACCCAAGTTTTTTTGCTGCTGCCAATCGGCCATGCCCCGCAATAATACCTTTGCCCTCGTCAAGCAATATCGGGTTGTTAAATCCAAACTCTTTAATACTCGATGCCACTTGCGTCACCTGCTTTTCGCTATGCGTGCGCGGGTTGTTGGCATACGGAACCAGGTCGTTAACCGATAGATACTTTACCTCCAAATCTGACATGTCCTCTCCCTGTTAGATTATAAAACTGTGCTTTATTATAAGCTCCTCGTCTTCGTATTCTTGGCTTGCCAGCTCGAATTTGTTCATCGCTTTACGGCTGCTTCCCACCCCGCCAAGATCCGCGTATACGCTAGACCCAAACCCAATACAGCCCACGACATCATCAGCAGTATTAGCAACGTGGAGCAATATATGAGTACGATTAGGCACTTCAAGCACTTCCCAGACATTGGGGCCGAATCTTGGCGAATTTCTCCTGCCAAGTCGATAGTAGCCCTCTGGTATACAAGATATAAACGGTTCGTTATCTTTCCAAGGTTTCTCGATAGTCCAAAAAACATGCTGTCCATAAACGGCTTTCCCCAAAGTTCGATCTGGCAATAACGCAAATCTAGTTATTTCAATCATCGGTCAATTTCTCTTTGAAACTACGCAAGTATATCCCATTTTATAAATATTATGTTTATGTCAAAAGTTTTGTTGACATTGATGATGTGATCCTTAAAATAGGTATCAAGAAAACGGAGAAGAGCAATGATAGTTATTGAGTACAGAGTCGAGCAGCGTGGATCGCCTCTTATCAGTGGTAAAGAGTACCCTGATTTTCGAGTGGCCTTGTATGCAAATGGCGAGTGGAAAAACGAATGGGGCAATCTATGGAGCAAGAAGAAAGCCGATGAGGTCGCTAAACGTTTAAACACGAACATTAAAAAGGGGTTTCTATGAATCGACTGACTAAAATCGGTATTGGGTTATTTGCTTTTATACTTGTCTTGCTGGTGTCTAGCCAAGACTTTGAACACCAAACCATGATTAGCGATGAATATACGTACAACGTCTGTTCTGGTTTTTGGCCTGATTACAAGAATCTTAAACCTGACTGCGAGGCTGGAGAATGAACGGGAAATGGAGCAAAGAGAATTTCGAGCAATTTGACCGCGAAAATCCTGACATTTTTAAAACCTTCGCGCACTTCGCCTTAATCGCTACGCGGCACCGACGCTACTATTCTGCCAAAGCTGTTTTTCATCGAGTCCGATGGGAGACTATGGTCTCTGGAAAGGATGATTCCTACAAGATTGATGACGGCTGGATCAGCCATTACGCCCGAAAGTTTATGATCTGCTACCCCGAGCATGACGGATTCTTTCAGACTCGCAGCCGCCGGGATAGTTACCACAACGTTTCACGTGAAACACTAGGAGAGAACAATGAAGCCAACTAGAATGGATCTTCTTTTAGCAATAATTACGTTGGGAAAAGTTAGAGAAACCTATGTTAATCAGTTAGATGCAATGGACGAAACTGAGTTATTTGATGTTGTAAGACTGCTTGATAGATTACAGTCTGAGATGCCTAACTGACGCTATCGTCCAAGGCTGTTTCCCTTTCTATCAGGATCTCGATGTAGTGCGCTGCCTTCCTCAGATCCTCTACCCCACCTTTTTCACGCCACCTAGAGATGTATTTCACCACTGCGTGTTCGCACACTCCTAAGTTATTGGCTAGTGCGTATTCCAAGGGCTGAATCATCATTGTCTTATAATGGCTACCAGAAACTTGCCGATCCATTGCACTCATATCAACTCCTGAATGTTTGCTTTCAACCTTCCTTGTTCTCCATACGATTTGTGGAGGATTACGCAAGTCATACTCCGAGAACTGGCATAACCAGAGCCAGCGTGCCAAGCGTCTGCGGGTGCGAGGATGTTCCAACTTTCGAACAATGCGCCTCCATATTCCTCTTGATTCTTGTGGTGTATATGCCCAGTCCATACGAAAGTGTGATCCGATTCGCCCCATTCTTGTCGTAAATTGCTTACGATTGACCCGTGAAGATTAGACATTTTAATCCGATCTCCATGATGAGTGACGATTAAGTTCTTGCCCCAGCGCCACCATACAAATTTCGAAGCATTATCAAAAACATGGACCCTTCGATCATCTTCAAAATACAACCTCATGACTTCGTTTAGCCACAGGGCCGCATCAGGGTCATGATTGCCCCTGACATTTACGATCCAGACTTGATTATGTTTCTCAAGCATACGTAAAACCGTACGCTTTATGACATTACTAGCCGCTCGAATTGTCTTGGAATATCTGCCATCAGAGTCTAGTAGATTTTTGGAGTTAGGCGTTGAACTGGTAGAGTCATTAACGTGCATGAAGTCGCCAAGGTTTACAAGCACCCCAACTTCACCCGCTGGCGCAGATGAAACCAGACGTTCGACGGCATTTTCTAACAAAGATTGCGAAATCTTGACATCGTAGTCATCACCCATCGTTTCAGTGTGATGAGCAAGCATCCCAAGGTGATGGTCGCCAATAATGTAGCTAACCATAAGATTGTCATCAGTGCTTGTCGGCGCGTTTGTGGGAGAGTGTATTCCTGTGACTTCATCCTTGAATCCATCTACAAATTCTGCGATCAGTTCTTCTAGTTTTACACGCTCTGGCTCTTGAATGTGCCATTGCAGGACGATCTCGTTATCCATGTTGTAAGCGGTAGAGACGCGTTTGGTTGTAAATCCTGGCGCTACCTGTCGGTTAAGATTGTAATCTGGTGCAAACCCCTCGCTGCTTGCTCTTTTGTGAACCTTGCCAACAACCTCAGAAATGCGTCTCGGTTCTTTTCCTAATTCGTCACCAATTTCTGTTTGTGACATTCCGCTGATGTGCATCTCGATCACCTGTCGCTGGTAATCGGTCTTGCAATATTCTAAATGCTGAGGGACACTTTTAGTCGCCATCTTCGTCTGACCAAACCATGTAAGCGAAAACGTTTGATGCAATTTGCAAGCGGCCAATAATGCTCGCGAGGCTGTCAGGGTCTGTTGAAAACGTGCCTGGCATTTGCAGATCAAAGCCATCTTGACGCTCGATCACAATAATAGCTCCGCAAATATCTCCAGCTTCACAAGCCTCTAAAAGATCTCGTAAAGTTTCGCGCACTTCTTCAGCGTTTCGATCTAAGATTGAGACTTGACCCATTCTTTATTTTTCGCCTGATAAACCGACAACAAATCTTTTAGCTCGTCGATTGTGTATTTCTTTGGATCTTGCGGCCCCTCTAGCCTCTCCACTGCCTCCAAACCTATCTTAATAATTAAGTTTGGCCGATATTCTGCCAAATTGCCACTTTTGTAATTGTTGCAAACACTGCATTGCTTGTGCGTATTTTGCTCGTCAAATCGCAAAATCGCAGAGTGACCGCCTACGCTCATATAGTGACCAGCGTGATATTGCCCTTGGTGATGCCGCTGGCAGCTTATGCAGGGATCTTTGTGATCTCTCTGGCGTATGTATTTATTAAACTCGGTCTGTACTCTCTTAATCCAATATCCTCGGTCTTGCTCTCTTGCTTTTTTCTTTGCTTGCCTTATCTCTCGCTTGTTCAGCCTTATTGCTTCTGCCCTGCCAAAATCAATCAAACAATCAACGTTGTTGCACGTTTTCTGAAAACTGCTAAAAGTTGGCACGAATGGCTCTTTGCAGATCTTGCATCTTTTTGGCATCTATTTGTCCCAATCCTTTGGATCTGTCAGCAAAAAACCTTGACTTTCAAAATGAATTCTCACCTCTTCTAAATATGCACTTTTTTGCGCCACATTCATTGCTGACGTAACTGGATAGGCCTGTGGTTCTGCCATCATGATTAACTTATCTTCATATGATAGCTTTTTTAAAATTTTATCGTATTTTTGTCGGTAGGCTAAACTGTCTCTTCGCATGATCGGAACGCCAAAATGCAGCTTACAATAGGTTTTATATTCCCATGCTTTCATATCTCCTTGCGCTTCTGCGTCTTTGTACCACTGGTGCTGAGTGTTATTTTGTGCTGATGTACGATCCTTAGTTGCTTTTTTTATTAGCACATCAATTGGGTATTCCAGCTCAGTATCTTGCAGTAGTTTAAAAAGGTTGTTTTTGCCAGAGCTATCCCTTAGCACCAGATGAATTTCTGATGCAAGTAATGGTCCTACGTCAGCTTGTGACGCTAGGGCTTTCAGCCGCTCTCTGGTGAGGTCAACGGGTTTCTTCCTCATCTCAGCCCCGCGAACAATTTTTTGGCTTCTGCGATTTGCTCGTCAGTCACCTCGTAAATCGACTTAACGCCGGTTATGCAAATGTCATGATGATGCTGAGTGAACGTAAAAGATCGGCACACTTGGCAAACCGTGGTGTCTCTGCTTGGCCTGTGCGCTGGCTCTAGTTTGATCTCTTCGAGCATCTCTTTGAACTCGCCCAAGGTCGGCGCAAACTTCTTAAACTTCTCGACAACCTTTAAGGTGGCTTTGTGAACTAATGCCTGATCGTAATGCTTGAGGTATGACCACCAGAGTTTTTTGGTCGAAGCGATATCCTCGTCTGAGGTGTCATTCAAGAATGTTGGGTAATTCAGCCGCATCACCCCAAAGAGCTGGTTAATATAGCTCTTGTTTAAATCCTCACCAATCTGTGCTGGTTGCGATCTTCGTTGCGCTGTGACGGCGTTGTTGACGATTCTTCCGCTCGTATATCGATTTCCATCCATTGCTATTTGCCTCCTCAAATAATTCTTTTATATTCTCACCGCTTGCATGAAACTGCTCTGCTTTGGTAGCAAGAGTTGCTAATGCTCTAGGCGTATTTGTTGCTTTTAGTCTTTTTCTAGTCTTTATAAATTCATCCCACAAAGGCTTGTCCACACCAAGTGCTTTTAAGCGTGTGTAGACTTGTTTCATATTCTCTGTATCTGTATCTGTATCTGTATCTGTATCTTGGGCCGTTACAGTAACAGGATTGTAACGTTTATTTTCCGTTACATTGTTTTTTGGTTTAAGTTTGGCTCTGTATTTGGCAACTCTTTCCTTGCTGCTATCAGATCTAAATTGTCTGTCATCCCAGCTAATCGGGCAAAAGTTTTCGTCGATTAGGTTTACAGCCAGCAAGCGACTTTTCAAATCATCCAGCTCTGCGAATGATAATCCGAGCTTGACGCTTAATGCCCTTTCCAGTAACTCCCCACTGCCTTTCATTATGCCTTGATTCTTACAGGCCAGTATTGCGACATAGTGCCATCTGTCTGCAAATGCTAAGCATCTTATTTTGTAGTTGTCGATGATCTCGCTGTATAATCGAAACCAAGGCGGGTTATCGTTTGACCGCATTTCCTCTCCTTATATGGCTCGTTCGGGAGCCTTTTTTAATCTCCGCTCCAAACTCTTTTTGTAAAACGTCTTTCAATCCGTTTGACTTCAAAATCCTCAGTGCAGAAAATCCACATGCCTTCCTTACACAGCCAGGTGTACACAAGTTGCCGCGATACCCCCGCGACCCTTGCGAGCTGTGATTGAGACATCCCGCTCTCCTCTAAAAAATAGGCTAATCGCATTTCAATTAACCCCGTTGGCTGACTCATAACTACCTCCTGCGGCAGATCATATATTGTTATGGCTGTAAAATAAAGCGTTTACATTAGAGCGGAATGAAGCTAGGATGTAAACCTGAATTATGACAATGGAGAAGGGAATGAACGACATCGAAAAATTGGCCAGCGATTTAGAGCATTACGCGCAAGTGCTGCAAGATCAGGTCCGCAGAGGCTATCACCCAGCAGATCCTAACGACATCGGTTTATTGCAGCAAGCGTCAGACCTACTGGATAGAATCAGTTTGGAGCTTTGTGAAGCGCAAGAGGCTGACGAAGATCGTAAAGATACCGAGGATTATCTAAGCAACTTGCTTGACACTGACGGCCTTAAAGCATCATTGCGAGCGTTGAGCGTTTATAGCAAATGAGGTTGCCGCCGAATGATTGTTGTTTGAGGCTGCGAGCGATTGAGGCTGGATTGTACAGGCACGCAATGTACAACGAGTTCACTCATTACGAAGAACGGAAGCTACATCAGGCGATGGATAAGCTAGAGGCTATCTATCAGAGAATTGAAAAAAGGTTGGAGAGAAAAAAGTGCGAAACAGTGAAAGTATAGAAAATATTGCCCAAGCATTTTGCGAGGCACAAGCAGAGATTGGTGGCGCTGTAAAAAGCGCCGAGAATCCTTTCTTTCATAGCAACTATGCAAACTTGGAGAGTATTATTAAAACTCTAAAACCCACCCTAATTAAATACGGGTTGAGTTTTATGCAAATGCCGCACAGCGACGATGGAGGCGTTGGCGTGCTAACCAGAATCTTGCACACTAGCGGCGAATGGTTTGAGCATAGTTTTAGCTTGCCTTTGGTCAAGCCCGATCCACAAGCAGCAGGGTCAGCCATAACCTATGCGCGTAGATACGCATTACAAGCAGCCTTTGGTATTCCGTCAGTGGATGATGACGGCGAAGCAGCGATGTTTAGGGTCGCAAGTAAGCGAGAAATTGAAACGCTTGCAGAGCTGTTAGTAGTCAAGGAAAGAGACGAAGAAATGTTGCTACGGAAGATCAAGTCCAAGCATCAGTCAATCAACGATCTTAGCAGCGCAGAGGCACTCAAAGCGATACGTTTGTTAGAGTCAATACCATCATGATCTTTCATGATGTAGAGCAAGGCACAGAGGCGTGGCATTCGTTGCGCCTTGGTGTCCCAACCGCATCCAATTTTGGCAAAGTGTTTACTAGCACCTGCAAGGTTAGCAGTAGCCTTGACGATTACTCGCTAGAGCTGGCGGCAGAATTAATTTCTGGTCAAAAAGCAGAAGTATTTGTTACCGATTGGATGATTCGTGGTATCGAAATGGAGGCCGAGGCTGTAATGGCTTACGAGCTGATTAAAGATACCGAAACCGAAGTGATTGGGTTTGTTACTAACGACGAGCAAACGATAGGCTGTTCGCCTGATCGGATGCAGTTAGAGGTCAAATGCCCAGCACCTAAAAATCATTTAAAGTATTTTGACGGGGGTAAATGCCCAAGCAATTATTACCCCCAAGTCCAAGGGTGCATTTGGCTGTGTGAAACCGATAGTTGGGATTTTATGTCGTATCACCCGGCCATGCCGCCTTTTATTGTTACCGTTCACAGAAACGATAAATATATAAAGGGCTTAGACGACAATCTTCAGGTATTACTTGAGAAGGTCGAAAAACTTAAACATAAAATAGGAGAGTAAAATGGCCACTATAGGCTTAAATTTTAGCATTGATGTTACCAAGCTCGACAAAGAACGACTTTATAAAGGTAAAAAAGGAACCTATGCAAACCTGACTGTATTCGTTGACAGCGAGCAAGGTCAGTATGGCGACAATGGAATCATCTCTGAGCAATTGAGCAAAGAAGAGCGAGATCAAAAATTGCAACTGCCGATTATTGGCAATGCTAAAATCTTTTATACTAAGGATGCGGATAATTTCGCACAGCAAAAAGCTCAGCAAACCGCGCCAGCACACCATGAGGCACCGCCAATAGAGGAATTTGATGATGACATCCCATTTTAAAGGTCGGTGTGTGTTTTGTAACGCAACAATTAGGCAAGATTTTAAAATTTGTAGCAGATGCAGACAAGTTCGAAATCGCAACCCGCAAGAAGCGCCTATGGCGTTAAATGCGAATAAATGGTTACAAAAACGGTGGAATTAAAAAGGGTGACTGCTGGGGAATTGCACCCCATTGACGGAAGGAGGAGAGGGGAACGTCAAGGCCTAGCCGCAGTCATTTATCTCTATGCACTGAATTTTTCTTTTCATATGTTCTCATTGCACCGAGGCCCAACATTCCCATCAAAACCGGCATCATGGTCTCAAGTGGCACTAGAGGTATAACTATGTCTATACCGAATAGAGCTAAAACGAAGTTTGAAAACGGTATGGTGATGAAGTTGCCAAACATGCCGAGAACGCAAACCCATCCTACTGCGGGTCGCCATCCACTGACAAACAGCGATTTATGAGCCGCTTCTACCTTATTGACCTCTAGCTGCGCCTTAGCAAGCTCCTGAGCGTGCTGGTCGGCCATTGTAGCCAGGTCATGGGCAAGCCTAGCCTTTTGGTCTTTATCCTCTATAAACTTATCTAGGAGGCCTGTGACTGGACCTATCAATGATTGCAGCATTGTTTAATCCCTAATTAAGACAATATCGAAGTTAGCTGTTACGCGAGAATCGTTTCCGCTCACATTATCAACCCTGATATCAATATCGGTTTTTTCTGGCACGCGTAAAGGTGCGTGATAGTCATAGCGATAATGGCCAGACGATTCTGCTATATGAGCAATCCGAAAAGGTTTACCGAATAGCCTGTGATACATAAGGATCTGGCAATTCTTGTTTGAATCAATTGTCCCATCTAACGCCACCATGTAGCCTGTGTGCCCCGCAGGGACGGTATAAACGGCCATGAGGGTTTGGGCATAGGCGACATCAATCTGAGCCACAACGGTGCCTGTGCCGCTTGTAACACGCGCTGTGATCGTTCCCACGTTTGCAACATCTTCATAGGTCATGCGGAAAACGCGAATAAAAGTGCTTGTGGTAGCGACTGCGCTTGTTCCTGTTAGCGTTACGGATTCGGTTTGCTCGTTATAATTAGCATCTAATCCTTCAACTGTCAGCGTTGCTGTGTCGCTCGCGCTGGTGCTGATGCAGTAAATGGTCTGTGCTGTGGCAAGGGATGCCCAAGGGTATAAGCCGCCGCCAGTCCACACGCTTTCGGGATCGGTAGCTTGGTCGATATCAAAGTTAGCTCCAAACTTGTGAACTATCTTGCTATTGGGTATTACAAGCCGAGCTACATCTAAGTAGGGATTAGGTGTTGGTCTTTCAGGATGGAATTGATACATAGGATCTTCACTCTGCTGATTCGCAAGCCGTTACGATCTTGCCGTATGTTAGTTTTTCCGCTGCAATCTCACATTCTTCAAGGGTGTCAAATTCAATCCTATCGGGCGATACCCAGCTCCCGATCATGATAATTAAAATAAACTTCATTTACTTCTCTTTTATTTCCTCCATTTCATCTTCTAAGTATTGCAGCCTGATTTCCTGAGCATGGTTTGTGCGGATACTTTCTTGCACTTCTGCCGGTGGTGCCCAGTTGTTCCTAAATTCGGTATTAAGATCAACCACCTTTTCCAAAGCGGCGATCTGACTATTTTGGAGTAGGTCATCCGGCAAGCTACCAAGCTCTCCGCGTGGCCATTTGACTCTAAACTCGCTGTTCATCTTGAGGTCTACTTCAAGAATTGTCATCTGCCGTTCTAAGACGCTTATACGGTTAGTCACCTCTGTATACGCGAACACGGCCACGATCACGCCACCAATGATGGCGATCAAATTCCTGATCGGGATCTCAATAGTTGTGGAGTCGCTAAGTTCAGGCATTACTTGTTCCTGTTGTTGAACAGCTCAAACAACGTCCGTACTTTTTCTTTGATTTGCTCAATGTCGCTGTGCATTTTAGCAAGCACAATGACTAAGGTTACGAATCCAAAGGCGATAGGCCAAACAGCCCCTAATGCGTCAAGAGTCTCCATCGCTGTCATCCTTATTGCCAAAAATCCGCTTTACAGTGTCGGATTCCCAGATTCGGATAGATAGCCACACAATTGTTACTAAAGCTGCTACATCAGGAAGCCAGCCAGCTAAACTGGCAACGCCGCCACTAACGGCGACTGCATCCACAATTGATTTGACTTCCTGCTGCATAGATCACCTAGTGCGCGTCATCCACTGGCTCAAACACTGGATCTTCTCCGGGTATAGAGTCATCTGATACGGCTTCCGTTTGAGATTGGGCTTGCGCCTGTTGTTGTTGATAGAGGCTAATTTGCGCCTCTAAATCGGCTATTCGGAGGGCTTGACCAGCGTTTTGCTTGGCTAATGAATCAATCTTAGCCATTGTTACGTACTCCTCCGCACTAATTTCCCGCTTTTCCTCGCTCATAGTCCTCTCCTAGTTAAAAATGGCAGTTTACCTGATTTTGGCGCGAATTTAATTAAATTTATCGGTCCTAGCTCTCAGGCTAATCATAAAGTTTAAGGTTTGTTCCTTCTCAATAAAGGTCCGATCCTCTGGGCTGTATCCAAGTAACCTCAAAGCCCATCTAAATCTTATGTCAACAGTTGAAACTTTATCGCCATAGGTGAAACGAGGCATAGTTGTTGAGATTTGAAAACTTCTTCCATAAGCAGTGTTTGCAGCAGTAGTGACGAATGATGTAATGCTATTGGTTGACATCAATGTTTCGCCAAAGCCCGATATATTGTACGAGGACTGGCCTATCTGTCCTCCACCTGGGTTCTGTGTACCCGTTGCTAATGACTCGTTATGTTGAGACGTTAGAAGTGCAGCTTGCTTGACTTGGACTCCCTCAAACAAAATAGCGTCATTCGCGGTTGCACTATAGGTCTGTGGGCTGCCGGTTCCAGTTGCAAGAGGATTCCAGTATTGGTTTGTTAGAGTTATCGTAGCTCCTGAGCCTGTAAAGTTGGCCGTAGATAACAAATGAAACCTAAGCCTTGTATCTGTTCCGTCAAACTCAACCGTCATACCGCACTTAGCAATAGTGACAGCCGCGTTTATACTTGCGTTATCAATATCTGCATCAGCACTTGCTAACTTATAGTTAAGATCGTTGGTCGTTGTGCTGAACAATCTTCTACGCTGATCGCCTTGCTTCTCTCCTACGTTGCAGGGGTAATAGTAGTGCCGCATTTCATTAGTGCCGCCACTCGCAATCGCACTTCCTGCTACAGTGTTATACCAATTTAAAGCCCGAACGTCAGAGTCATTCAACGCGACTTGAGTACCAGAGCTACCACCCGCTGCTAGGTGTATGGTATTCATGCTGAGAGCGCCTGACGCTGGCAACGTCCCGCCGTGATGAATAGTAATCGCTTGAGTAGATCCTGATGAAGAAGAAGCGAAAGGAAAATTAGGAACATTGTTCCAGTACCACTGAGTATAAATGCCACCTTTTGTATAGTTATTGCTTGCTGTGCTGTTATTTATTCCAAAACGTGAAAATCCACTAGCTGAGGATCTGCTGTAGTTAGTTCCATTAATTGTTATGTAGTCCCATCCGGCATTTTCATGCAAGCCGTATACTGAAAATGTGATCCGATCAGTGGATGCTTGCCATAGCAAATCACGCACACCATTACCGCCAAACGCTACAACTGATCCGTTCGTTATAACTCCGCTACCGATAACATCAGAAAATCCAGCTAAAGCAGGAGGAGAAAAACCAAAGATGTCAACCGTTGGGATTGTGAATGTGCTTATTGTGACTGCCATTCCGCGATCTGCTCTATCAGGTCTTCTTGCTGAGTAACAAACAGATTGATCTGTTCTTCTGGCGTTAAGTTAGGATCAGGTTGCAGATAAAAAACCCCTGCATTCCCATCACTAAACTGATGAGTAAACGACAGAACGTCATCCTCAACCGTGTAATCAGTCATCAGCCCAAACCACCGCGCAAATGTCTTGTAGGATTTGATCTAGCGTCGTTACGTCATTCAAAACCTGAATAATCTCTCCTTCATCATTTTTTTGCGTTAAGTATCGGTCAAATTGTATTGACCTAGATTTCTGAATTGGCAAGTCATCGTCATCTGGATCATCCCAGCTATCTACATAGTGAGCTGTAATAAACTGCGATGCCTCCTCCATATTGCAGTGTACGGTGACTAGTGTACTGCTTTTAGTTATCGCCATTTTCTAGTTTCTCCAGTCTTGATGTAAGTTTTTCAATCATCGTCTGTTGCTCTTTGATTGCCTCAATTAGCAAGGGCACAATTTTTTCCTTTTGCACTGTTAAATAATTTTCATCAAACGGCGCAGGAATCGCGGCATCCGGTATGACTTTGGCTACGTCTTGAGCAATTACTCCGGTTTCATGATTCATTGACGGCATAAAGCCAAGTTCTTCACAACTATCTTTCCAGTCAAACTCAACGCCGCGCAGCCTTTTAACCTTTTCTATTGGGTCAGAGATAAGCGTTATGTTTTCTTTTAATCTTTCGTCAGAAGCATAAGCCGTTACGTTGCCCCTGAATTGCCAATCGTTGCTACTGTAATACGCCTTAGCTGTCCAAGCTAAAGAACCTGCCGTGTTGCGATACAGTGTAACAAAGTCAGCACCCGCCCCAGTAGACGCTGGAGAGTTATCACCGCTGTATTCAATGCCTCCACCGTAAAGGGCGCTTTGCCCCACAAAAAGCCGACCAGTGCCTTGGTTAGTTCCCATCAGCCTTAATTGGGCCTCTCCAGCGTCATCGCACATAACATCAACAACGGTGCTTGTGCCAGCGTCTACTGTCAAGCCGCTATTGGTTAGCCACATTTTATATCCAGCAGTCTGACCGCCGCCGTTTGCAGTGGTTAAATGAAATGCAAGAGCGTGACCGCCAATCCCGCCCCCGCTACCTTGACTTATAATCGACCACTTTGACCCGCCGTTAGTCGCGTTAAAAGACAATCCCGCCCCGACGCCATTATTATTATTAAGGATAAAATTATCCCAAGTGCTAGAGCAGTACCAGTTTGCTATTCTATTATCGTCTACTGTGAATGAAAGGGTCGCCGCTGAGTTCCAAATATTAAAAGTTCCGACGGTGTTCATGTAAAAACCAAACTCATTATTGCTCGTTCCTATGAACCTTGCCTTGCTAGTTCCTCCATGAGTGAAATCAAAAAACCTGTTTACGGACGCGGTGACTGCGGTTTGCGGGGAGATCCTGTTAAGGTAATACATGGCATAGCCATTAGCGCCAGCACTATGCGCTATATAAGCATCAACTCCAGTTCGCCCATGATTAATAGAGAGCGTCCCATTTCCGGATGTGTCGCCATATTGGTTAGTTTGGACACCCGGCCCAACAAAAAGCGAGTTAGTGGCTATGAATGAGGATGAGGCTGTAATATTGCCCGTTCCAGCGATGCTAAGGCGAGCGGCGTTGCTCGTGCCTATAGTGACAGGCTGCGCCCCCAACGTCCCAATTAACAAACCAGCATCTGCGCTTCCAGTGGTTGCAACAATAGATGTATTTGGAATTGATTGGCCAAACACCGTTGATGAAACTGCGCTCCCATAAGTTTTAACGTAAAATTCTTTAGTGGGCGTTGCCGCGTCGGTAATGTACAACCCCGTCTGTGCTGAGGTTGAGGTGGCTTGCATTTGAATGGTGTTTGTTCCGGAGCTTTTTAAAGCTAAAACCCCATTATCGGTGATGCTTAATATTTTAGTGTTTGCTGTATCCCACACCGCAAAAGATGCGGCGGAATCTCGGATTACAAACCCGATTTCGTCTAAGCCAGTACCTGCCAGCCACATCTTTGAAACGCCGGTGCGATAAAAATCAAAATACCTATTATTGCTGTGTAGAGTATTTGAAGGATTCAAACGGTTGAGATAGAACATTGAATAACCGCCGCTGCCAGAAGTGTATGCAACTGTCGCGTTTGATGAACTTCCAAAAGCATTATAAGCGTTGAACGCCCATCCGCCGTTCCCACTCGTATTAGTCCAGCCTGCGGCGGTTGCTCCGCCAAAAAGGAATTGGCCTTGACCTGCTGACTCTACCCTTAACACATCGTAATTGGCCACCCAGCTATAAAGGCTGAATTGATCTCCGCCTGATCCGCTTCCAGCGCGAGTTTGCCACTTCGCAACCCCGTCCAAAAGATACCTATAGTGGGATTGTAATTTCGCGTCAACTGCGACCCCCGTATAAGCTGCGCCAGTCGTTGCGGTATTTTTTACCACCAACCCAGCATAAGGCTCCGCTCCTAAAACAGTAGAGGTTATAGTTACAACATTGTCAGCAATCTTTAAGGTAGGGATTGATTTGTTGTAAGGGATATTAAAGTTAAAACTCAAATCATCTGGGTTATATTTGATATCAGCATAACTTTGAGTCCCGCTTGAGTTTTTGGCGTTCCAACGCATTAAAGGTTGATGACTATTAGTTCCCGTTTGCAGCCGTAAAGTCACCGACTCATCGTCTACATTTAAGATATTTACCAAAGAATCAGCTTTGGATGTAGTATTTACTCCAATAAAGCCAGTAGCGGCTTGAACGTATAAGAAATCACTATTTACGGTTAGCTGATTACCCGATACCGCCACATTGCCTGTAACGGCTAAACTACCAGAAGGGTCAAGCGACATTTTTGTGGAAAGGTTCTGTCCGTGATTGCGAACCTGAAACTTTAAGCCGCTACCGTAGTGGGCGCTGGTAGCGTTCTCCTTGTACGTCTTAATGATAGCGCCTTCGGTTAGGCTTCCTCCGGTAATGTACCTATACCCAAGTACCAATTGCCCGCCGACCCCTGCTGCCATTGCTGAGGTATCGTGATGCCTTAAACCTGTCCTGATATTATCTGCGGCCCCTATTGCTGAAAACGCATTAATCGTTGTACCGTTTAAAGCGTCTGTCAGAGTGCCGCCAGCTAAAGGAAGTTTAGTGCTATCTGCTACCGTTATATTCGCAGTACCATCAAAAGAAACACCGTTGATTAACCTTGCTGTAGTTAATGCGTCAGCGTTTGGATGATAATCATCGGCGAACACACGTTGATCTATACTTGCGTATAAATTGCCACGGAAACTCCAGTTGTTACTGTCGTAGTAATTCCTTGCTGTCCAAGCGAAAGTTCCTGCCGTATTACGAAATAGCGCAATGTAGTCAGCTCCCGCACCAGTAGTTGAGGGGCTGTTGTCTCCGTTGTATTCTATGCCTCCGCCATAGTTAGTATCTTGCCCAACGAACAGTCTTCCAGTGCCTTGGTTGGCTCCATACAAGCGGATTTGGGCCATGCCATCATCGTCAGCAATAACATCAACCGTAGTGTTCGTACCGTTGTCAAATGTGGCGTTTTTTCCAGATAAAGCGCCGGTCAAAGTCCCACCCGCTAAAGGCAAGTGACCGATTTGTGAGTAGTCGTATCCTGTTTCCCATTGCAAAGAATTAGACGCTGCGCCATCAGCGTAGATCGTGCCAGTGATTAACAAGTTGCCGTTATTAACAAATGCAGCAATCGTTTGTGAACCGCCGGTATCTATGTTTACCGTAGTTGAATCAACGTCAGAATGTAGTCTAAACGCGGTCGAGGCCGATCCCCCAGTAGTGTCTTGAAAGTAAACTCCTGCAACACCGCCAGCAGACCGTAGGTTTAGAGCTGAGTTAGCTATTATTTCGTTGCGAAATTCCCAATCTTCGCTGCTGTGAAAATTTCGCGCAGTCCATGAATCTGTACTGTTTGATCTTCTGTATAACGCCGTGTAGTCTGCGCCAGCGCCAGAACTAGATGGAGTTGCGTCTCCGTTATATTCTATGCCTCCGCCATGAGTAGCAGACTGTCCAACATAAAGTTTTCCGGTTCCTTGGCTTGTTCCTCTTAACTCCAAAATACTTTCATTAGCGTCAGCAGTTATAACACTTAAAGTGCCGCTAAAATCGGCGCTTGGAGCAGTCAACTTATGACTAAACTCAAACGTATCGCTTGCTGTCTTCCAGAGGATAGAAGCATCTGTGCTTGCGTCTACCGCATCTTGAATCGTTATACCCGCGTTATTCGCAGTTGATGTGCTGTCACCCGTGGAATAGTTTAAAGTGATGTTGTTGTCTTTCACCGTAAGGTTGTCGGTGTCCACGGTGGTCGTAGTGCCTTGGACGGTTAGGTCTCCAGTTACTACTAGGTTTCCTGAGATCGTTCCGCCACTGGAAAGCAGGTTTTGCCCGCCAGAAGTAAAGACATTATCTGAGCTTTTGATTAAACCCGAGCCTGTTATCTCATAATGACGTTCGTCACTATTTCCGCCATCAAAATAAATACCTGTCGTGGTATTATTTGAGCTTGGTGGCGTGGTTGACCCACTGATAACGGTTGTTGTTCCGTCCTCTACCACTCGGACCACAATTTTTACTTTGTAGGTCTGAGCCGTTGGAAACAGGCTTGCTCCAAGGGCTGCGGTTGTTACTACATAGCTTGTCGCGCCACCGCCGCTGTTAGGTATAATCTCTAACGCTCCACCGAAGTCTTGCAAGACCGCAAAGTATCTTGTCAACGATCCGCTATAACCTGAACCCCTGTCGAAACCGCCCACGCGCATTTGAGTAGATGATGGAGTCCCACTGTTGACAATAGTCACTCGCTGAGTAGCGGATGGGGTGCCGCTGTAGCTACCTCCGTCTGCCTTAACGTAGTAATCAATAAGAACATCAACGCCAGTTAATTGTGCCTCTGCACTTGCTGTGCTGCTTGTGCTCGCGCCAGAGAAATATTGTGTGCCGTCGTAATTGTCGTTAAGAGCAACCTTAGAAGTGATTGAAAACGACTCGCTCGCACTAGATGTTGTTATTGTGATTTCGCTGGTTGAGTTGCTTACTGTCCCGCCGACTGTAGATACAACCGATCCGCTAGTCGTTGAGATGTCGTTAAGTGCTGCCGCGCCTAAACCTGACGGACTAAGCAAAACATCTCCGTCGGTGTTGTAGATAGTTATGTTGCTTGCAAAAACTCGTCCGTCGTTACCTACTTTGAAAGATGAGTCATCAGGTAAGTATTGACTGGTTTCTGCATCAAGAGTCGCGTTGGTAAACATCCTGTAATCGGTGTCATTACCATCAATTACGGTAATCGTCCCAGCCGTGGAGCCAACTGCGATCTGACCGCTAAAGTCACCAGCAGATGCGTTTACAGTTCCGGTGAAAGTTCCAGAGGTTGCTGTGATTGCCCCACTAAACGTGCCTGACCCATCAATGACCAAAGTGTTAGTTGTGCCGCCAGTCCATACAAACTTGTCTTTTAGGCTAAAGTTTCCAGAGCTATCAAGCCAGAAGTCAGTATCTGCGTCCCCATGTGATGCAGCGCCTGAACCACTATATTGATTTAAGTTAGTCGAGGTTATTGTTGTCCCACCAATCGTGCCGCTGCTGGCAGTAATGCCACCCTTGATTGTGGCTTCTTGGAAAAATGCAGTTCCAGATTTGTTAATCTGCCAGCCAGTTTCTTGCTGAGCGTCATAATTGCTAGATTCTATCGAGGCTGCTATTTGAGCAGAGCCAATATTCCCATCGATAACTTGTGTTGCGCCAACGCTACCTGTGCCCATGACATCAACGCCGATCTTAGTCGCCGCTATCTTACCGCTTGCTGGTGTTCCAGCCGCTACCATTGGCGACTTAGCTTTATTGGCACTGCCTCCTGCTGGCGTTGATCCTTGCGGGTATCTGACTGCTTGAATCCAATAGTAATACTCAGTGCCGTCTGCTGCTCTCTGGTCTATGTAGCTGGTTGCTCTTAGCTTGGCGATAGGCGTATCACTGTCAGTTGGCAATGTGCCGCTAGTGTTGCGGTATATGTAGATCTGCTCCCACGCGCTTGTGTTAGGCGGGTTTTTCCAATTCAGCTCGATGCTGTTAATTGCAGAAGTCAGCGTCAATTGTGATGGGCTTGGAACGTCTGGCAGAGCTGTGCTAATAACTCCTTCGGCAGTAATGGTTGAATAGTCCCCTGACTCTGGGTCGTTGTAGTTGTTGCTGTCATCTTCAATCAGTGTAAGGTTTATGCCTTCGCCATCTTCTGCAAAGCGCCATCCAATACACTTAAAAATCTTGGGTGCCCAGTTACCACTATCAACCGCGTTAAAATCGCTAAGGGTGATATTAACTCGATCACCGATTGCGATACGCATACCCTTCAGGTTTACGGGGACAGTGACAATAGTTTGATGATAAGACTGAGCAACTTGCATCAGCGCAATTCGTTGTGCCGCATATCGGTTATCGGTAAACGGTAACTTGACTTCTTCAGTCAACACTTCGCCATTATCTCTGGCAACCGCGCCTTTAGTCTGATTGTTAAAGTCATTGGCCCCAACGGTTACAGGGCCAAACTCCATCATCTTGTAGTTTTCGGTTGGATCTATAAACAGACCTTTTATCGTGTTAAATCTGTCAGACCTTGGAATTGCAGTTTTGATCTGCACAGGACCAACCAAATCGTCCTCTGTTAAAGTTTCGCTAGGGCTGACGTATTTGCCAGCCGCCATAACGTACTTGCCTTGGCTGTAAATCAGACTGCCATTCATGGCTGAGAGAATTTTAGAGATAGACGCACTATAGGTATCAGCGCCAAAAATCACACCAGAACCAAAGAATCGCTTTTGTACAGCACTGCTTGGAATTGGAACCAATTGGTCACAAAGATCAGCCGCTGTTACTACCGCCGCCCAATCGATCTTGCTCGCTGGTATTCCTAAACCAAAATCGGAGTTCATTAAGAAATCAGCAAGCTGCAAGGCTGGGTTCTCGCCCTGGTTGCCTCGGTTGTAATTTCCTTGCGCTGATCCTGTCGTTAGCGTTCCGTCGTTATAAACGATATAGGCCGCAGTCGTAGGGTTATCTCCTGCATCGTTGCCAGCATGTACATCCAACCGTGGGTCATAGACCTTCTTGCCTTGGACTACGCATTTGATATTCTGAACATTACCAACCTCGTCCCATACTTCTGCTGAACCTTCGTTGATGCGCCAGCGAGTATAAATAGCGGCAACGTTGTCGCCCCTGTGAGTTGCTAAGTATTCGGTGCTTGTTTCGGAATTAGAGCGTAGTGCTGAGAAAGCTGTTTGACTGGAGGTTCCTAGCCTTGTATCTATGTAGACGATGTTCTCGCTGTTGCCGTCTTCATCATTTTTAGGACCAAAAAAACCGCTGATAACTTCCTTGGTTGAGCTGTTGTAGGTTAGGGCTTGGGTCAGATCTATAGATTTATCGTCAAAAAATACTGTCTTGATCGCTGTTAATTCGTGTCCAGCTAACGCAACGACTTGGTGTAGGTCTTCGTTATTTGTGCCTGTAACCTTGGCATACGTTAGCGGCCCACTGACCATTGTCTCTCCGTAAACCAGCTTTCTCGGCTCAATCGTCGAGCGCACCGTCTGCTGGCGCGTTCGATCATTATCATCGACGTTAAAATTGATCTTTGGCATCAAAGCGCGGGATGCTGCAACAGTTGCGCTGATAACTACAGTTGCACCAATTACAGCAGCAGTCGTCCCTGCTGCGGCTCCTGCGGTTACAAATGCGCCTACTGCTTTAAGAAAAGGGACTATTTGTGGCATACGCTCCAGCCTGCAATGATTAAATTATCTGGCAAACGGATAAAACCTTTTTGCAATAAACAGATTACCGTTTCGTTGTATTTTATCCCTGCAACTTGACCGATGCCATCGACATCTACCACGCAAGGATCTCCATCTGATTCTGCCTGATTTGGCGGCTCTCCGATAGCGCGGGTTAAAACTCCCACTAAATCCCCATACTTTGCAATCAAAGCGTCCGCACCTAGTTCACTTTCATATTCTAGGCCATCTGCGTAATTTTTGCCGGTGATTTTGTAAACAATAAAGGCCGTGAACTGGCAGCAATCCACAGATCCGTATTCGAAGTTATTGCGGCCCCATTCATTAAGGGCTTTTTGAAGAGCAAGCGAACGGCTTGAAGTACGTTTTTTATCTACCTCATCCACTCTCATTTGTTTAATACCTGAAAACTTTG
>WLWH01000495.1_pt1 | contig 31939 bp, 34 predicted proteins | sample 6712741 | NCBI WGS metagenome assembly WLWH01 (sample SAMN12718694, study PRJNA515312) | sponge metagenome | isolation source: marine sponge | host: Mycale hentscheli | place: New Zealand: South Island, Marlborough, Capsize Point | collected 2003-05-01
AATCTGGGCACTATATAAGAAACAAGTTGACAGCTTTTGGAGAGCAGAAGAGGTAGACGTATCAAAAGACCTACGCGACTGGCAACAACTGTCCGTAGACGAGAGGCAGTTTGTACTCAAGGTCCTCGCTTTTTTCGCTGCCTCTGATGGAATCGTCGCTGAGAACTTGGCGGTAAGGTTCATGCAAGACGTACAGCTTGCAGAAGCTAGGGCCTTCTACGGTTTCCAAATTGCCATGGAAAACATTCACAGCGAAATGTACTCGATCCTCATTGATACGTTAGGAGGTAGCCAGAAGGACCGACTCTTTACCGCTATTTCTAACGACTACCAAATCGCGAAGAAGGCGGAATGGGCGCAAAAGTGGATACAGAGCGAGGCGGCGGACTTCTCTTCACGTTTGATTGCCTTTGCATGTGTCGAAGGCATTTTCTTCTCCGGTAGCTTCGCCTCGATATACTGGCTTAAGAAAAGAGGACTGATGCCTGGTGTTACGTTGTCCAACGAGTTTATCTCCCGCGACGAAGCATTGCACACCGAATTTGCCGTATTGTTGTACACGAAGTCACCACGTACAGCACATGCGGTGGACATCGTAATGGAAGCAAGCGACCTGGAGGTAGAGTTCATGAGAGCGGCCCTTCCAGTTAGACTTATCGGAATGAACGAGACAATGATGACCCAATACATTCGGTACGTATCAGATCGCTTACTTGTTCAGCTTGGGTACGACAAGGTTTATAATGTGAGCAATCCCTTTTCTTTCATGGAGCTTATCAGTCTTGACTCAAAGGCTAACTTTTTTGAACGTACTGTCTCGGCCTATGCCCTTGCAGACACGAGTGGTCGCGAGACGGCGTTTGAAAATATTTAAAAAAAATAAAAAAAGTTGGAATCGAACTGGCTTGTAAGTATACCGGCATATCCCGATATTTGTTTTGAGGCTACGCCCCAGGGTGACTTCCAGCCGCCGAACCGCTGGACCATGTTCGATACAAACAACCGGGAAATTGTTAGAATATAAACAACGACATTACTGTCCGGCTGGTTAACGGCAATTGTTCTAGAAGCTTAGATTTGGATCACATCCGGGTTTCCGTAGAAACACAAAACCATCTAACGTTAGATGGGGGCACGCTCATCCCTTCTGGTGACATCCTTCACAATCTAACAAGATGTCAAGGCCTTACCTCTGGAAGAGTCCTCACTCATATTTGTTTCCCCGCCCGTACGTTCCAGAGGAACTGAAAGTTTATATCGATCACTTTTCTCCTTTCCTATACACGATAGATATGGAGAAGGAAACAACAAAGTCCACGGCAATAAGCGTCATGAAGCACATGTCCTGGCAGTTTGAGAGGAGAGAGTCAGAGCCGTTTCTTGATTCGAACGGAGACGACTTTTTTGCTGTGTTCGCTACACAACGAAAAAGAAAGCTGGAGAAGGACGAGCAACGTATATGGGACGAAGCGATGCTTGCTGTCGATGGTCTCCAATCACTCAAGAAAGCTAAATGCGTGAACTTCGAAACCTCGCCTCTCTCCACAGGGAAGAAAAAGTACCGAAAAACTCCACCGTTTAATCCGTCTTTACGTATGTGTCCAGCTGAGCAGACGACGAGCCCATCTCCTTCATCGTCTTCTCAATTTTCTTCTGAGCTTCGACGACTGGAGCGTACTTCTCCGTCAAAGACGAGTGTCTTAAGCCGTTGACGCCGACTTTCTTTCCGTCAAATATTTTTTCTATTCGTTGGTTGAGCTTGACGCTGCCATTGCCGTTTTTATTTTCTGGTCCACCCAGCCCTTGCATGCGCGAGTCGAAGAGTAGGTGGTCTACGTCTTCTGGAACTACCGCTATCCACTTCTTTATGATGTTCTGTAACTTCTTTGGTATTGTCACTTTCTGTTGGCCATAGCTCTTAGCTGTTTTATAAGAATTAAAAACAAATTTGTTCTTGTCCATGTAGTTGTCTTTTTCTGGGTCGATGTTCCTAATTTTAAAGTCTACGTAATCTTTTGACCGACGCACCGGTATGTGCATGCCTCCCAGCACAGACAGAATGATGTAGTTCTGAATTCTTTGCAGTTCTGGGTTGCTTATAGTCCCCTTTTTGAAGAGCATGTTGGCGTCCTTTTCTAACTCCTTGTACTTAGCTGCAATGTCTCCCTCAGTTACCCACGCTGCACGTTGAGCATCTGACTTTTCGTTTTTCTTTATAGTGTCTTTGTAGTCTTTGATATCACTCATCATCAAGTCCCTGAACTCTTTATTGTCGGTAAGAATAACAAGGCCACTTAACGTTGTCTTTCGTTTATTAGGAGGGACGTCCTTCAAGTATGCCATAATCTTTTTCGTGCTCTTAAAGTTTTTTGGGTTGACATCAGTTGTGCCGAATGCGCCCTTGTGCAGAGAACGAAGAATGCTGGCGTACGTGTTAATTGATGACGGTGTAAGGTTTGGCCTCTTTTCCGCAATATACTCCTTTAGCTCCTTCGCGTCCATTATACTTTAAGCAAGAAATAAATTTAGCGCTAAATCTAATTAATAATTATCTTTACCTTGTTTATAATGGACATCAGAGATTTTGCGGATAACGAAGTGATCGTCATTGATGGGCCCAACTTTACCGGCGCCGTCGTTACAACTACTACTGACAGGAACAAGTTTATAGCTGAAATGTCGATACGGGGAGGTATTAGTACAAAAGTAACGCTTACGTACGATGATGTAGCCCAGCTTGTCGTCGACTCTATTGTTAATGGTAAGGAGCTAAAGAAGAACGCTCTATTTAAGGGTGGCTTAAAAGAAGCACTCGACCACTGCAGAAAGATTTATATCGAAAGCGGTATGGAGCCAATAAAGTACGACTCTTTAGAAGAGGAAACAGAGGAGTACAAGAAGATGATTGCAGAGGATCAGCCGTACGTACCTTCTTAAAAATATATTGTCATACTATAGTATAATAATATGTCTAGTGCCCCAGCACCAACACAGGATACCGTAGTTTTTAATGCAATTGATTACCCCTTAAGTGGAGTAAGCATTGCGCAGGGAGGCGACAAATTAAATTTCCCAATAGGACAAGGAAACGAGGCATTTCCGAACGGAATAACCCATGGCGACGGTACGTTCCAAGTCAGTGCATACACTGGCGCCGGTGCTTTTGCCGGCTCGTACACTAGCGTCGACCTTACCCTCGACGACAACGGAAGGGTTACGGCTATATCGAACGGATCGGGAGGCGGCGGAGGAGTGAACAATCCCATGACCTCTGACTTAGACGGAGGCGGTTTCAACATATTTAACGTCGGGTCGTACACAGGAATGGACATCACCGTCGACGAAGCAAACATTACAGAATTAAATAACAGCGACCCTGTCAAGTATTACAATATGGGTAGCGTAGGGGCAGGTAACGAATACCTTGTTTGTCAAATATCTCCTGAACGCTTTGCGGAAGGAAGTGTTACTATTGTCAGCAGATGCCTAGATCCAGGTTTCAAGCAAAACATTGTGTGGACAGTATCTGGCTACGGAAGAAGGGCAAACGTAAATATCATTAGTCACTTATGCGAGTCAGACACTCCCATATTTGACGCGCTTATTGTAGCGGACGACGGAATACCCACTAGCATTAATTGCATTTTGAGGTGCAATGCTGACTCCGCGACATGGGAGGTTCGCTCTTACATGAACCAGAACGATATGGGAACTATACCAGCGTATGGAACATATTGGAGGTTTCCCTCGCCAGCAACGCTTGCCCCGCCAATAGGAACAACATTGGTAGAGTTACGTCTTGGGTTTCAGCCTGAAGGAGAATCGCAAATGTCAGGAGACCTCACCGTAAGGGACGGCATATCTTGCTCCACATTGTTCGCAAACGCTACAGTAACAACAGGAAGAGTCCTAACTAACGAAATTATCGACAACGGTTTGGGATTAATAGACGTACTTACCTCTGTTCGTATGAACAACTTTGACATACAGTCGGCCAACATTATCGGCGCGCAGGCGTTCGTTACTGCAATATTGGGAGCAACCATACCAATCGGACACCCAACCAACGGTCCTATTTTTGTTGACACTAATAACAACAGAGTAGGTATATTAACCAGCACTCCGCAAGAGGACTTTGAAATAGCAGGCAACCTACAATTAGACTCAGCTGGCGCAAACAAAATAAAATTTTACGACAACACAGCTACAACAGAACGTGCGGAAATCGACGCAGCGGCGTCGGGCGCGACAGGCGGTAAGTTGGTTTTCTACACTAAAGAAGACCCTGGCGTCATAACTGCAAGAATGACAATAGAGGAGGACGGACGAATACAAGTTACTAACCGAATAGAAAATGTACCGAACCCAGTTAATCTACAAGATGTGGCTACAAAGGATTACGTTGATACCTCGATACCGAGTCTCACTGGTTATGTGCAAAATCCTATGACAGTAGATTTGGACGCTGCATCGTTTGGCATAAACAATCTTCCTGCGCCAGTAAACCCAGACGACGCTGCGACAAAAGCATACGTCGATGCGTCAGTTCCAACCGGATTTGTTACCAATCCAATGTCTGCTCTTCTAGACGGCGGTACCTTTGGTTTCTCAAACGCTGGACAAATTCAAACGAACAATGGTATAACTGCCCAACAAAATATAGAGACCGCTGAAAACATTGGTGCTGGTAACGCCTTCACTGCACCACTGCAAGGTTTTGCGGAGATAAGGCTTCCGGAACAAACAGTCAGCAACACAGGTGTCATGCCATTGTTCCACTACGGCTACCTCGCTCCACAACGTATGAGTGCCAACTGTTTTTGTGGAGAAACAGTGACATCGCCTAATGCCAACAAGCTTAACGCCGTATCTCCTATAGCCGCACCTTCAGGGACTGCATATACATTGGCGACTCAACTTGGAGGGAGCCCTAATATTATCATTCAGATTCCTCTTGCTCTCAGCGAACACACCTTCAGTATAACAGTCGACGGAGAGTGGGACGGTAACACTCAAGGAGGTAATGGCAACAGTTACATGTACATTAGACTTGACGCTTCCCCATCAGCTCCAGCATACGGTTTCTCTACTGGTCAGGTGGTAGACGGGGCGAGATACTTAACTTCGCTTAACTATACCGGTCAACTTGGAGCAGGTGACTACTGTATTATAATTGGTCATTATGACCTAGCGGCAACAAGGATATATAATGGTCAATTTAATATAAAATATCTCGGAAAATTTTAATTCGTTCGTTATCAGAATTTTAATATCTTTAGGAATAATATACTTCATATGAAATACACCCAATTCGTTAAGCAGTTTCGTGACGATAACAAAGACTTAGGCATGTCTTTTGCCGACTGTATGAAAAGCGACGATGTTAAAAAGGCATTTAGGGAATTGTGCGGATCTCCTAAAATCCAACAAAAAGACGGCAACGTAAATGTAATACTGCATATAGGCGAGAAAGGCAGCGACAGCGACAGCGACGACGAATCCGTACCAGAAGACGTGTTAGGTAACAACTACGACCGTGGTCAAGGTAAGAGACCGTATACTGTGACACCGGGCATTCCACAAAGAAGCACACAAGTACCACCAATGGCGCAAACCATGTACCAGTCGGACATGAAGACGGAGCCATACATAAAAAGCGAGTACTCACCTGAAGAAACCGGTAGGAATCTCAGTATGGGCGACTTTAAGACGCCGAAGAAAACGCCGAAGTCATCGTCAGTCCAATATGTAAGAAGAGTAGGCACGGACGAAAGAGAGGAAAGAAGACTGCAAGAAGCAAAAGACCGAGGAGATTACTTGGACTTCGCAACATCACCTGGCTTGTCCACAATCAGATACCAAGATCCGACGTACGTGGAACCAGACGACGAGCCCGTGGACGACGAGCCCGACCTTATTCAGTTCGATAGAGAGTTTAATGGAGGAGGAATAATAAACTGCTGCCCTGCCGTCAGAGGAGGAGCACTTAAGGCTTCCGACTTACGTAAACTACTTGCGTCGTCTTATAGTGGCGCACCGGTTGACAACTGGCAGATGGAAAGGGATATGTCTACCAACAACTCAAAGGTATACAGGAACCCAAGTACGGGACAGGTTGTTGTAGCTCACAAAGGCACGCAGGGTACTACAGACTGGGGTAACAATCTAATCTACGCTCTAACAGGTGAAATGGGCTATAGGCAGACCGCCCGTTTCAAGGAGGCGCAAAGGGTTCAAAAAGCTGCAGAAAATGCATTCGGCAGAGACATGGTCAGCACCATTGGTCATTCCCAAGGGGGCTTACAGGCGCAAATGTTGGGCGGCGACTCCAAAGAAATAATAACTGTAAACAAAGCAACTCGACCAGGAGAAGTAGTTACTGGCTCATCAAAGAAAAAGAATCAGACAGACGTACGTACAAGCATTGACCCGGTTTCTGCCTTCCGATCTCCATTCGCGTCAAAGAAGAAATCTATCACTCTTGACGCAGATACGAAAAATCCGGTTGAGGCTCACTCGTACGAAGCCTTGGAACAATTAGGTGACGAGATGATTGGCGAGGGTATTGCGGAGACGGTCATGGCAAAGTTCGAAAGGGATTGGAAGAAGAAGCTGTGGGACGGTAAGTTTAATGTACCAGGAGAATGGGACCAAGACAAGAAGACATGGACAAACGTAAAAGCTTACAGGGCGGCATTGGCGAGAATGGAACCAGAAAGGAAAAAAGCGTACAAGATGATAAAGGTGAGGCTAGATAGAGACAGGGACGCAGAAGCTAAGTTGGCTATAAAACAGAAAAAATCGCAAAAAGGAAGGTTTTAAATACGGTATTTAATCATTTTACGGTATTTAAATAAGAAAACACCCATGTACGCTTAAATAAATCGATTTATTTAAGGAGATAGGGTGGTTTAATGTTAAAAATCGTATATAAAGGGGTATATATGATTAAAAATGCTATTTAAACCCTACGGACAGGGGTTTGTAGTTCCTGTTGCTGCCGTTGCTTTAGGCTGTTAATATCAACTGCCGCAAATTCCAGTTCGTCCATTAATATCTGCACTGCATTGTCTCGGTCGTCCGCGTCTATTGTTTCCCTGTTTTGAATTAACTGGTCGATAATGTTTTCAACAACCTCTTCCGGGATTTCTTCTGGTTCTGTTATAGACCCTGGCGCACTATAATAGTGAACAAGCATATGACCGATGTCCCTTGCGTGAGGCGGCCTTCTCTGCCTATTATATATTTTGTCGTGGGTATCCTGCGTGAATAAATCGTACGGTATAGGCACCGGGTTAAACTCGCCTATTGATGCAAGTGGGGTATACGTAATTGCCGCTGGAGAAGACGCGTCATAAAAGTGTGGTGTCCAGTATGGTTCATGTTGGACAGGATCTTCTTCTTCTCCGACAAAGTTAAATCGCTGTAGATTACTCATTTGTTTAGGACGATATTTTTTTTCTGCGTCACAATATATATATGGATTCCGAAGGTGGAAAGTTTTCTCTTTACCGAAGTGATTGGGGATTAGGCCGTACCGGCAAACAGTTAAACAAAGCATGGGAGAGAGTGTTTGACCATGGCTTGAACGCCGCAACCGATCGTGCCCAGAAAGAAATTGATGCCATAGGTAGCGGTGCAAAGAAAAAGATGGGTTTTACTAAAGCCAAATTCAAGAAAGCAATGAAACAGTGCATGCAGGAAGATATGGACGCAGACGAACGTGAAAAGTGCGCCAAGGATATGGAAGGTGGCAAATTCTCACTTTACAGACACGACTGGGGTTTAGGCCGAACTGGCCAGAAACTTAACAAAGCATGGGAAAGAACCTTTGACCACGCGTTGGACAAAAGCGAGAACAGAGCACGCAGCGAAATCGACAAAGCTGTTGGGGGTAAAATCTCCTACACTAAAAGTAATAGTGATAGGCCAACAAAGCCAGCCGACAAGAGAAGAACTCCTAAGATGGACTCAAGTGCGTCTGATCCTTTCTACTTTGACACGTACTCCGTTCCTGCTCAGTCTACAAAGTGCGCTCAGCTCGGGAGAGCATTAAAGAAATGCAAAGCAAACCCAGCTCGCCGTGAAGCGAGAAAGGCGGGAGTTGCAAAGTTCGAAAGTCAAGTGTTGTCGAAAGCCAAGAAGGGAAGATCAACGGCAGCGGCTGCGGCATCAGCGGCTAACAAGAAAACCATCGCAAGACAAACCAAAGCACGTACATCAAAAAAGAGTCGGCTGGCAAAGCAGTCTGCAGCAGACTCTGAAGAAGAAACGGGTCCTACCGGCACTCCAGTTGTGCGGCGATCTGGAAGAGCAAGAAAAGCTCCAGAGATTTACGACGGTAGTGGTCTGCACGCTGGCGCTGGTTTACACGCCGGCGCTGGTCTCTACGCAGGTACTCATTCCGGTTCAGGATTGCACGCCGGCGGCGGTCTCTTCTCCGGAGGAAGCATTGGATCACGTATGATGCCCCCTACCAATGTGGGAGCTGGTGGTAACTTGCTTGGTCCTATGAGCGGCGCAAAAGCGCCACAGGCGGGTATGGCGAACTTCCACATGTTTACGCAAATGCCCGTCGCACTTCAACCCAGAGGCATGTTTTCGTCGTACCCTCTTGAAGCAATTCAATAAGCGTTAAACGAATTTAACATTATCTTTAGCAATTGTATAATGTTAACAAACGTAGATTTAGAGAAACTTGCGTCCCGAATGGACATACCTTTAGAGTTTGTCGGTTTTAAAGACGACTTGCCGCGCACAATAAAACCAAACAGGTACTACATTATTAATTTGGAAGACTCGGAAATGGAAAGCGGTAAGCCCAACACAGGATCCCACTGGACCGGCTTTCAAGTTAACAGTACAGGTAATGGAAAAAGAGAAGCAATGTATTTCGACAGCTTTGGTGCTCCTCCGCCACAAGACGTAAAAAGGGCCGTAGAGCGGTCTTTTCCCGGCACGAAACTAAACTACCCTAAGAAAGACATTCAAGCTCTCATGAATCAGGCGTGCGGGTGGTACCAACTTGCTTTTGCCCATTTCATTAACGGCAGTTTGAGCACAAAGAGTTTAGGACACGACACACTTAACTTCCTTGACTTGTTCGATGACCTTGACAAGTCACACGAATTTAAAAAAAACGAATTTATTTTAAAACACTTCTTCTTAGCAAAAGACCCAGCATTAAGAAAAAAACAAGAGGGTCAAGTTAACGTATTTCCTGATCCTGAAACTATTGACACAAAAGCAACTTTCCAAGGAAATGGCATGAAAGTTCCTGTAGATGTAAAGTATAAAAACTAATGGTCCTTCAAACCGAGACACTTAGAAATGACGTCCCCTACGTTGCTCGACCACGGCACCACGATATTGGGGAGATGCCACCCGTACACTACCCCCTCAACTACGCCGAAGATATTGGCGGCAATCTTGTCCCAATAAGGGAAGTCGTTAGGAACAGGGACGTACGTCTCAGCGGGTTTGACATTGCATCTATTGTGGAGCCTCATCAAGTGCTCGACTGTATTCTCCACAAAGTCTATGTCCTTCGGGATATTTGTAAGCGTTGGGTTGCTACAGTCAATACTCTCGAAAGCGTCGATCGTGAGTACTTGACCTTCGCCATGGATCACGTCGCAACCGTACTTAGGACACTGCTGGACAAAGTCCTTGGCCAAACGAATTCGTAGAATTTCCTGGTGAATCCAATAATCACTTACCTGTTCCTTGTCGGCTATGTTTAGTCCGTAGGGAACAACAAAGTACTGGTATGGTTGTTCATATCGAACTGCCACCACCTGCACAACGTTATTTCCGCCAGCGTCCATTATTTATTTTGTGAGTACTATTCAAAAAGAGATGCTCAAAGACGACGATTTTTCTGGACATTGGCTGATTGACCAATGTAAAGACCTTCTAGAAGAAAAGAAGGAAACAAGGCGAAAACCGAGGGCATACAAGAGCCTCCACTCAAGCGAGTACGTCACAATTAAAAGAAATGGGGAAGCCCTCGTTCGACCGCTGGCCTGCACGGCCGACTCCAAGGAAGTCCAAGAGAAAGGCAGCTAAGAAGAAACCGCCTCCCGTTCCATCACCTGAGCAACAATTGGCGACATTCGATGAACACGACTTCATGCTCCAAACAGACGGTAAGTTGTCGAAGTGGCTGAAGGACCAGTTCCGTTTGCCGTCAACACCGTTAAAGAAGTTTTACATGTACTATGAGGAGTACGTGCAAAAAGGAAGAAACTTGCTGGAAAAGCATTGCTTCAAATGTAAGGGGGAGGTTACCCTCCGAGATGCATTTATATGCGGCTCCAAGAAGTGCAACAAGATATATCATCGGTGCTGTGTTCCTGATCCAGTAAGGGACTTCTGCCCGTGTCATTACTGTTTTTGGTGCGATAGCCGTTTCAAGGACGGCATCTATTGTTATACTTGTCCGGAAAGCACTTGCTCGAAGTGCCTTAATAAATCATTTGGAAAAAGGCAGATGACGCTTTGTTGCACGTGCGCTAACCATTGCGAAGATGGCTCATTTGATAATGTTGTTAAGAACTGCTTGTATTTCACTCCTGTTAAAATTTAAACACGAGATCCTGTAAGAACATCAACACTAACTTGGACACCGTATTCAACAAAGACAATGAACTTAACAGCGTTTACAGATCTGTTAGTACCCTGAATCTGACACGACTTGGGTACTGCTTCATCTACCGGAAGCATTCTCGAGGTATTAACGTAATAATATTGGTAAGAATTGTCAAAGTCCCATTGCGACACCAATGAAGAGGTCAAACCGTTAACCAAGTTAGCGTTGACGCTGTTGCAACCCTGGAGTTGGTTCATGTACTGCTCAAAGGAGTACTTTTGGGTGTTGTAAATCATGTTCTGACCGGCAATGACAACATTAAAGTTGGTTTGCGCAGTGAGCGGCGATGTAGGTCCACAGCCAGCAGGATCGAAAGGACTCTGATAAGGTGGGGTGACAGATCCTACACCTGTTCCAGCCGCCGTAGTGATGGTACTAAAAAATGGCAGCACCAAAACACTGCGAATGTTTGCAATACCATTCGTGATTAAAAAGTTATATTGACCTCCAGGACCCGCTTCGGCAGTCTGGAATTGGTAGATATCTGAGTAGACTATCGTTTTCGTACTGTTAGCGAGATATGCCTCTTCGTAGACTGGGTTGAACGTATACGCAGGTACATACAAGAACACGCTTTGAGCCAAAGTTCCTTCCGCTACGGTACCAGCTGCTCCTTGATTAAGACCCACTTGAGCGGCGTTAAGGCACTTGTTACCGACAGCAATTGAGTAAGTAAGAGAACCACCAGTAGGAATAGGGGAAGCAATGGGTGCCCCAGTGGGAGCCGACAAACCCCCTGGGATTGCGTTAATAGCACCGCCCAAAGCGACTTCCAATGAGGTTGCTAAACCGCCTGTGGCAGAAATCATCAAAGGGTTAACACCACCAAGAGGACAGTCCACATTGGTGAGTTGAATGTTACCTGCTTGTTCGGTGATAGTAACAGAAGTCTGGTTAAGATTCAATGTCAAGCGCATAAAAACCCCCTTCAACAGTGGGACTTGGCTAAAGAACGGGTGAATGTCCTTCAATCGGATAATAGCCATAGCTTGTGTCTGAATCGATGATGCTGTCTTGTTGAAGATGCCTCCACGGTATATTTCATTCATCGATGTCTGAGTAAGCAGGGCATTGTAAGCAGACGATCCTTGTGGTGTTGCATCTGGATCGTACATCAAAACCTTTTGGCGTTCGGCATAACCGACGTTGGAAATAGCACTGACTGCGAATTCGCCAACAAGAGGGGCTTGAGCAGTAGCGTTAAAAGTGTTTCGTGTTCCAGGGCCGCTCGCAGAGTCGCCATTTACGTATGCAAAAGAGTCAGATGTGTCAGGGTAGAAACCAATAGTTGGCCCGTTCAACAACACGTCTTGGAGTGACAATGTAGTCATAAGGGAAAACTGGTTCCACATACTGCACAGGGGCGTTTGCTGAATGATGGTTGTTCCTGCGTAATCAAGGGTAATGGAATGGATCAAACTTCCAAACCAGTTTTTAAGACCAAAGAGTCTGTCTGCAGAGGTTGTTGCACTAGATGGGTTTGCCATCAATCCAGTGCTGCCGTTGGTGGCGGTAAGTAGAATGGGTACTGCAAGGTAAGCCTCTCTGTATGCCATGTATTTATTTGAATTCGCCAGTTGACTGGTATCTAAAATCATTTGACTGCCTCGATAATTCCCATTATTTTGGTCTTGCAAATTCAACCAGTCGCGTTTCACGAAAACTTGAGGAGAACCCTCGCTCATTTGACTCATGTCGTAAACCATAGAATCGCCGCTCATAATAGCTATATTCTGGCCTTAGATAATAATTTCCCTACAAATCGAAATGTATCGCTTTTGCCCTCTCTCTCTTCTTCTTTTTTTCTTCCATGTCATTAATGCCTAACTTGTTGATCTTATCTTGGAGGCTACCTGACAGACCGGCCCTCGCACTCTCTAAAGACTTCATCTGGACCGGCTGGTCCGTACGTTGTCCCATGCCGACTTCTCCGACCTTGGCTTTGGACTGGATATTGACTAAAGTATTGCGGCCCATACAGCCCGGCTTGTAAATATAAACCATTGTATATAAGTGGTCTATATTTTGTTTAAACTACCTTTTCTTGTTCTATTCTTCTTAAAGTCCTTAATCGAAGCAGCTGCGTAATTATGCTGGTCACGCAAGCAAGTTGTAGCTTGAGCGGCTTCTCATCGCTCACGTGTCTTGCATCTTTCATTGCCTTAAAGAGTCTCGTCTGTTCCTGGCTGTAAGTTTCTACAGACTGGTTTATTTGATCTTCCTTAAGGTCCATTTATACATTGCTAAATGATATTAACTTTCTTATAATACCTCAAGCGCCGTCGCGGTAAGCTCGGCGACCTTTTGGCCTGATAGACCAGGTTTCTTCGAGGACGACGACCTCGGCTTCAGCATCTCGTGTTTGAAATTCTTCCAACCCCGTGCGGCACGATGGCGCTGCCTCTCCGCGTACGTTGACCCACCTACGGCCGTAGGAATGCTATGAAAGGCCCTACCCGCGTCTTCTCCGGAATGACGCGCAAGATGTCTGTTAAAAAGTGCGTGGTGTCTAAAGTATCCACTGCCTCTCTCCATTATATATATGGTCCATATATTTATGCGAAAAGGCCTTTGCCGCGGCTGTACTCAAATGTACCAGGTCTTGCTTGCACAACCATCTTGTGAGGACCACTGACTCCCACAGGTAGACGGCCTCCGCGAGAAAGAATTTGAGTGGCACGACCGTCTCCCACAGGTAGACGGCCTCCGCAGCAATTCTTGCACATGCCACTACCAATGCCTTTGTCGATCTCCTTACGTGCTCTCTTCTCTCCCTTGTCTAAGGCGTGGTCGAATGTTCTTTCCCATGCCTTATTTAGTTTTTGTCCTGTCCTTCCTAGTCCCCAGTCGTGTCTGTACAAAGAAAACTTACCTCCAGACATCGGCGCGTACGTAGCGGGATCGCTACCTAAAGCTCCTCCCTTCGCAGAGGGCCCTTCTTGCATAAATGACATTCCTGACGACGACAAGTCTCCGGACGGAATTCTTGATATCGGTGCTTGGACGTATCTGTTCATGTCTATACCCTACTCAAAGATATTGTTAGGCGCACTTCTTCTTTGCTAAAACATTAAGGTAAAATGATGCGCGTCGTTGCGTTTTTGTACTGTATTTGCTCTTGTTTTTCATGATCATTTCCGCAAACTTACAAAGAGCTTTCTCGCCTTCAAATTTGTCTTCGTGCGTGGCATTGTAACGTTTCAACTGTTCTGTAAATGAGCCCCACTTGATGTCGTCCCAGTCGATAGGATCTTCGCTTCCCATTCCTGCTATTTTATCGTCTCTTACTTCCCCTATTTTTTCGAGTAGTTTTAATTCAGTGGCAGAGAAATTAGCTTTGTCCATCATACCTTTTTCGTACCCGGGGTCTTTTATCATCTTATTGTAAAGAGCGCTGCAGGCAGAAGACCCCATTGGCCCACCTACAGCGGCACAAGCAGCCAAAAACGCTGGCTTTCCTAAAACAAAAGCAGCAGCGACTCCTTTGTCTGTAATCTTGGTTAATACGTCTGTTATTGCCAATCCCGTCTTTTGCAGCTTACTAAGTTCCTTCTTCTTGCATGGAGGACAATTCATTTTTTCCCTTTCCTCCTCAACGCAGTTCTGGTATGCTTTTGTGGCATTCAAAGAAAGGACGGGATCCGACATTGCCCGCCTTGCCGCATTCTGCTTTTTACTGCAGGCAGCTGGTTGTCTGCACTCAGGAGGACAGTCGTCTCCATCGACATCTCCGCCCTTTACCGGCATATAAATTTTGCCTCCTTCTACGTTAGTTACTGACTCCTTGCCTTCCGAAACCATGGAACCACCTCGTAACTTCTGTACCAGTGTTCTCAAGCGGTCTGATACGTCCGGTCCCGCCCCTTCAGGTTCTGCCTTTTGCGCCGTTGCGATTACGCTCCCGCCTTTTGCCTTTTGCGCTATAGTCGGCACGCCATCGACTATTTTTATTCTTGACCCTACGTGCTTTTTAATGTGCTTTATTAAAGGCAATCTAGACATTCCAGAAAATCCTTTTAATTTGTGAGTTCTAGCAATTGCCTTAAGATGTTCGAGTTTGACTTCGTCGAGTTTCATTGTATAAAGTTGCTAAAGAAATTAAATTAGCAAGTTAAGCGATTTGGTTGCAAAAAAATTTTGTCGAACTGGTACCTTCGGCGTTCACTTGCAACCTGGAGTCCACCAGAAGTCTACCGAGAGGGGTAATGTCATTACTTTCCACCAGCCGACCTGGAGCGGAGCGAGAATCGAACCAGCAAGCAAGCTTCTAAGCCTTTTCTGACCGTACGGAGACGGTACTAAGGATTCGTAGTTCTTCCAGCTGTACTTAACCATTCGACCATACCATTCTGCCAGGCCTCTGACCTTATGACTGACTTCCTTTTTTTTTCTATATAAACTACGATGTTGTCGCCAACTCTGGTTAACAAAAATTTTTTGAGGGGACAGCCTTTACTGGGAATCGAACCCACCGTCTAGTCTTTGTGCCCGTAGCACACAAAGAGGGGGCGGCGGCATATTGCCTCGCGTGTCTATAAACCAGAGCTGTGCTCGACCGATAGACCATGTTCGATGTCCTTTCCTCCGGGAGAGTCGGAATTTGTCTCGATATAAAGGCTGTCCTTGTTATGTTTTGAACGGCCAAAGAACATGGAATACGTCTTTTTGAATTTGCCGTAGATCTCTTCTTCAAGGTCCTCAACAGAGGGAGTAGGACTGTTCTCTTTTGTACCGCTAGGAATTGCTGCCATCATGTCATGCTTCATCTTACGTTTCATTAAGTCCGACTGCTCCTTAAGTTTTGTATACTGCGCAAACTTCTTTCCCAAATATGATAGACCTTCCTCTCCTCTTTCTTCTGACTGCAGTCGTAGCATTCTATATATGTCTGTGGCGAGCGTATAGTACTCTTTGCTCTGTGACATCTCCTTGTCCATGCTGCTCTTTATGTCCAAATACATCTCTACAGCAGTTATCATACCCATTATCATGCCTAACACACACGTTATACCACTTACTATTCCTTGCTCTACTCCTGCTTGTTGTAACCCCACACTGGCTGTGCTATTCAAACTAGCTAATAGTAGCATAGGGATTCTAAAGTATTTGTTCCAACTTTTAAAGTGATAAAAACGAAGTCGATGATACTCGCTTAAATTTACACAGTTGACGCGGAGTCGCTCCAATAAGTCTTCGGTTTCTGGTGACCACACCATATATTACTTCAGGAGATAAAGCTGCGTCGCGACATTCAAGTCTGGTACTACACCACCTGACTGGTTTGACGATGAGCCAAGAATGTAGATACTAATTTGATCGTATCCTGCTGGTATCGTCACAATACCTTCCATAATGACGGCAGGAAAATCTATACCAACAATGATAGGGGGGCCCGCCTGATAAAAGCAGCCTCTGTTGACAGTCAGTGTAGGCATACCGGGTATGTCAAATCCCGGTTTTGCTAATGTAGAGTCCTGTATATTTATTCTTTCTGTAAGTGTTACCGTTTCACCTGCGGCAAAGTTTGCAGATGTCCCGCCAGTGTTAGCACCATTGACAAGGAGTTCGGTAATAACTACGTACTTGCCTGGCTCGAATGTTGCCGCGCCGTCAGAGGGCGCTGCTTGTACAACGAACGATGCCGTGTCGCTGTATGCTATAGTTGAGCCAATGCTTAATGTCTGTGCAGGGTATCCTCCATACTGATACTTAGGTGTCGTTTTATTTGTCCATGCAGCGCTGTTCATAGTGGTTCCGTCGCCAAAGATAATTCCGTTGGGAAACGTCTCGGTGCCTTGCGCGACCGGAAAATCTAATTTGCTGGAATCGCTAACTTGCGATGAGGTTGGCTGCGCGTCTCTAAAGTTCTCTGCATTAAAAACAACAAGGTCTTCTACTGGCGGTTGAGCTTCAGACATTGCTAGTATAATTAAGCTTTAGATTATATTTGACCTCTCCTATCCCATTTAGGACCTCTTCGCCGGTTGCCAAAAGGCCTTCTATCGGCTGCGAAAGAGCCGTCGCGAAGTCTACGAGAATAGCAGCCTTTTTGAACAAAGTTGGCAGTGTTGAATACGTTGTTATAGTAGGAAAAGTAGGGAGCTTGGTTTATAAACGGTGCCTGGGGTAGCGCCGAAGGTAGTTTCATATAATGTATTAACCGAAAAAAAATATCTGGTGGGTTATTATACATGGACGCTAAAATTAAAGCAATAATGCAAGGAAAAGGACTGCCTCAAGAGACCAGCAAGAAGTCGTCGTCAATAGAAAACATTTACGAGAAGATACCGAAGAGAATGCTAGACAACGCAGAGAACCCCAACTTTGATATCCACCACCTCAAAATACCCTTTCGTATGTGCGTCGTTGCACCGTCGGGCAGCGGGAAAACAAACTTTTTGGTAAACGTCATTGCTAAGTTCTGTCAGGGAAAAGGTACATTCAACGACATCACCGTTATCACAAGAAACAAAGACGAGCCGCTGTATCGCTTTCTTAAAGACAAGTGCGACGACATTCAAATACTGGAAGGTATTAACAACACACCAGTTCTGGACAAGATGGACAAAGACTTGAACCACCTTGTCGTGTTTGACGATTTGGTGCTAGAAAAAAATCAGGAAAGAATTAAGAACTACTATATCCGCGCACGTAAACTTAATTGCTCTGTTATTTATCTTTCGCAGTCTTATTTTGCTATTCCAAAGATAATCCGAAATAACTGCTCTTACCTTGTTCTCCTGAAACTTTCCGGCCACAGAGAAGTCAACATGATTCTTAGCGAAGGGGGGCTCGGTATCGACAAGGATACGTTGCTGAAGCTGTATCAGGAGGCTACCAACGAAAAATTTTCGCCATTCATTATCGACTACGAAGAGTCCCCTGATAAGCGGTACAGAAAAGGTTTGCTAGAAATAATGCCAGTTAACGTTTAATGAAGGTATGGATTTTTTGAGGAACGTTTCCTCCACGCGTCATAGAACTTATCGTAGTTTAAATTGTAATGAGTAGCAACTGCGCGCATGGACGATGGTGTCCCATGTATGACTTTTAATTCCCTCACCCTGTTGACTACTGCAGCAACGTACTTTAACTTGCCGTCGGCACTTATAGAGTTGTATTGGGAACTGGTAATTCTCGGTAAGTCCATTAACGGAATGAAGTCAACTCTCTGCCTCGTGTTTACAACTTCTTTTTCGTCCAGCCTGTTGAGAATGTCGTCAGCAGTGAGCCCTTTGTACAATTCAAATAACTGTTTCTCTTGTTCGTACTCAACTCCTTGATGTCTCGCAAGCTCTTTCATTAACTTTACTCGCCTTCTTTGTGATACGTCTGTTCTTACACCAGTGTCGTCTGTCGTCGCTGTTGCTACCTCCGTGGCGACAGATGCTTCCGTGGCTACTGACTCCAACTCTGACTCTTCACTCTCTTCGTCCATTACGTGATCGACTAGTGCCTTCACCGATTTATTATCGGAAGCCACCTGACATTCGATTTCTTCTTCTTCTTCGTCCCACGCGACTTTTCTTGAAGGAGAGGGAGCGTCACGTAAGATTTCGTCGACGATGTAGAGCAGTTCGTTTTTTCTTTTTTTGAGGACTGACAAGAGTTCTTCTTCAGGCTCGGGAGCAAAGTCTGTCTGCGTTCCGACATCGAGGCAGACTGGAGTTCTGAGAATATCATTCAATGCTTCAGCAGCACGTAACTTTAATGCGGCGATGTTAGCCATAGTTTTTTTATGGAAAATATGTATGGACCATTTTTTTCAAACATATTTTCTTTCCTTCCAGAAGGTTCGGCAGGATTCCCCCTGAAAATATTTCCCCTCCCTTTGCGAAATTTTTTGTCAGTGGCTGTGGCTGCCTGTTTTTTTAATCTCATCACAATCTAATTATGGACAATTCACCATTCAATACAGACTTTATGCTTCATTTACCTAAAGAACAGTTACAAACTATACTGGAAGATGCAGCAGACCTTATCGAAATCCTCGACAACAAGACGCCGGACATATACCACCAAGTCGCTGCGTCCTGCAACAAGCCGCGGCCTCTCTGCAGAGGTGATCACTGGTGTACAAGGCCGTGCGTTGCTAGGGATCCGTGGGACGAGACGTTACTACCGAAACTCGTCGACAGCGAATGCGTCCACGACTGGCTGCGGGAGCACGGAGTCGACCACGGTCATATATTCTACCACAATTTTTGCCAAGAACATATGGGGCAGTTTGAACGTAGCAACGGGCAGTGGGTGCCATCGAAGCCAAAGTTGGAACGGTGCGTGGCTGGGCCTGCCGTCCATGTTGAGCAGCAAGAAGGCCCGCTTTATTATGTCCACGATTCTTCCGAGGAAGTTGACGTAGACGAGCTTCTTTCATTTTCGTCAGACGACGACGAGCCCAAGAAGAGGGGGGATATCCTGGAGACCAGTGGACCCATACGGTGGTGTCGTCTGAACGCTGTCGTTGCATTTAAAGTGGAGGATTGGCATTCAGACATAGGCGGACATCTTGTCGAGAGTATGCAAGACTACCTTGACCAGTTCATGGAGAACGGTGGTATTGTCTTCGAATCATCGTGGAATATGTGCAAAGAGTACGGTAGAGATTAGTGACCCAACGTGGCCAATTCCAAAAGAATTTCGTTGACCTGACCAGCGGGCAACATTTTGTTTTGTTTCATTTTTAAAAGTGTTAATTTGAATTCTTTCACTAGTTGCGGATTGTCGTTGCCGGCTACAATTTCTCCTTTCATTTTTTCAAATTGGTGCTTCATCTTTTCTTTGTCGTCTTTTTTCGCTTCTGGGACTGAAGACGGATCGATAGACGCACTTTTTAACAACCCTCTGATGTATTCCTTCTCGTCGTCTTCGAGTTTTTCAACGTCTTCAAACTTTGGGTGTTTGCCGTCAGCAATGCTGCTTAAGACGGCCTTGACTCCTGCACCTACTACCCTATTAGGCATTTTTTTGATTTTCTGTCCCGAATGATAACGTATGTGACATAGGTCACCATGGTCTAAGTCGTTTCGTGCAATCATGTACTTGCCAAACTGCTGCCAGCCGTGAGACGCCTCTTCCGGTCCTTCTCTCATTGCGCCTGCGCCAACTAAATACTTACGGTCGCCCTTTTTCTTGCGGCCGCGACCTATTCTTGGTTTGGTGAAGCCTTCTGCACCTCTCTTACCGATCCCACGCCTCATAGGAGACGCCAGGCCTTCGATGGGGCCCGATGCATTGAGGTCTACAAAAGAAGAACCGAAAGAGTCAAGAAAATTTTTTGCATTTCGGTCTACTCTCTGTTTCTGTCTTACGTTAACGAAACCTTTATCTACTGCTTCTTGTATTTCTTTGAATGGAGAATCAAGGAAGTTGGGTACAGTAGTATCTAAGGAACTGCGAAAGCTAGACCCAGGAGTGAGCGACATTCTGTCGGGCGTTCCGCTCTTTCCAATTGGAGAAATGAAGGAACCGTACTGGTTTGAAAATGTCGTCTCACCCTTCGAAGGCGTTGTAAAATCTACCGTCTTGCTAAACGTAGAAGGTTCCATGTCTGACAAGCCAATAAGATCAGTAACTTCAGGAGTTTGAAGTGCCGTGCTGTGAGGCATCTGCATTTGCGAAGCCGCCTCTATGGCACTGATGGAAAGGGGTGCTTCTGCCACTTTCGCTGCGACTTGTGCTACGGTCGCAACTCTGTCTTCCGGTTTGATAGGTTGGTACAAAGACATAAAAACTTCCAGGAACGTAATACCGCTCGTTGGTCTTGGAATGTTCATTCGGGACATCTGCCCGACGACATTGGCGTATTTCAAGATAAGAAATTTCTTCATGTCGACTGTCATTCTTGCTAAAACGTATGGTCGGTCGTTAGCACTAACAAGGCTCGTAAGATACTGCCTTGCTTCAGCGTCAATAGCGGACGTACTCATGCCTTGAAGGGTAGCCGCCAGGGCTGCTTCCTGCTCGGTATCCCCAGTCTGAGCCCAGTCTATGTTGGCTTGGAGGTTAAAGGCGTTCATTCGAGACTGCTGACGTAAGCTGTCCAGGTACAGAGAGCGGTATTCCTCTCTGGAAAGTAATGGGGTCAAGTCGTTACCAGCCATCTATATAGTCTACGTCAGATTTTTTTTTTAAGAGTTGAAAAGTAAAAAATAAAACTTCTTTCGCGTAGCGCGAGGAGGTGGCATGGGTATGGCAACGGTCCGTGGTCCGTAGCAATACCTATGCCACTAGCATTTCTCATATAAAAATACTTTTCTAAAAATTCGAATTTAAAGCTTAACTTTCCTCGAAGGGAACACGGACCTCCGGCTCGGGCTCCACCGGCTGTCCAAGATGATCAGTAAGCTGTACGTTAACAAGCTTACCACCGTCACGGTCTAGTAGTTTCACTAGAGCTTCGGTAAGGGAAGACTGATAACCAAAGGTGCTACTGTACGTATCCTCGCAGACGAAATCAGCAGTGAACTTGTACCGGTTTAGTCGGTTCGGGGTCTCCGTCTCCGTCGGCTGCTTGCGTGGTCTTCCCCGCTTTCTCTTAGGAGCAGCTTCTTCGTTCGACATGTGAGAAGAAACAACAATACGTTCAAACAGACGGTCTTGATCGGCCTTTTCCCTAGCAGAGAGCACTGAGTCGGTGTCTTCTTCGTCGACCGGTAAGTTGACCAATTCTGACGGCACAAGGTTGTCCTCCTCCTTCGCTTCCGCCTTGACAGCCTTGGACATAATACGTTCATTGATGTCGTCTGAGTCTTGCTGCATTTGATTCAGAGAAGTCGTTTTTGCGCGGAGAAGATCGTAAGAGTGCTTGATTGACATGAAGTTAGCTAACCGCGCCGCAAACTGGGTAGGGTCTGTCTCGTCGACGACTTCATCTAAGGCTTCTTGAACGTAGCGCTTGTATGCACCAAGTATCATGTTGTTTGCTTCTGTGACGAAAATGTTGGACATGGTAAAAAATTATGAGCGATCACCCATTTCCATACAAAAGGACATTTTCCACTTTCTTTAGCAAAGTTCTAGAAGTTTCTGTAAATTGTTAACCAGAAAAACTGTAGAAACTTTTTCAGAGAACATAAAATTGATGGCATTTGTCCAAGAACAGATATGCACACATCATCACAAATTTATCTAACGTTAATCTATCGACATGGCCCCCATCACTATCGCGAAGACAGTCAACGCTATTCAGGAGCTAAGATTTGTAGAGGAAATTGACTTGGAAGACGGCTTACGTCTGCTGAATTCTCCTCACTTGTCGGACACATGGCGTTTAGGCTATAGCGACTCGATGGCGAAACAGCTGTTCGCAAATGAGAAAAAGCAAATAGAAGACTACGTGTCGAAGTACGACGAAAGCCTTAAAGGAGTCCCTGTGACCTACTCGAAGAAGAAGGCAGCGTGGGGAAGACCTTTTGTCGTCGACAGCTTAGGTCTTACCTCCTTCAGGCGACAAGTGCGCAACACGTTTCTGAGAAAGAACTATTACGACATCGATTTAAAGAACGCTCAGATTGCGTTGCTGGTACAGCTGTGCCTTAAGAACCAGGTCAAACCACCTCCAGTACTTGTCAATTACGTAACGAACAGAGACGAGGTTCTCGCGTCTACCGCAGCCTCCTTCAATGTCGGGAGGCAGGAGGCAAAAGAGCTCTACCTACGCCTTGTTTTCTTTGGTACGTATGATGGCTTTGTGCTTGCAATGCGAGACGAAGGCAAAACAGGCTATCCTTCAAAACCCCCAAAAGAGATAACGGAATTCATGGCCGCTGTTCGCTCCCTTGTACCGCCGTTCAAAAAGGAGAACCCGTCTCTTGCGAAGTACGTGTCACGCGCCGAGAACGAGCGTCATCGAAACAAGGACGGCCAATTCATGGCGCTCTACTTGCAAGAGTACGAAAGCATGATTGTCGGTGATCTCCTTGCATACTTGTCAAACTCCCACCCTGATCTTGTGGCCTCCGCTGACCCCCGGTACGTCGCTGCTACATATGAATTCGACGGCATGAAGCTACTCAAGAGGAATGTAGACGATTTCCCAGGAAAGATGAAGGGTGTTATAGACATCATGGAGTCATTTATCTTACGGAAGTTTGAAATAAGTTTGTCTTTCGAGGAGAAGGAAATAGCCGACGGTTACGACCTCACTGATGTAAAACCTGCGGAACTTGAGGTGACGACACTACCTAAGGCAAAAGTGGAGGAGTTCGTCATTCTCATGAAGTACTTTAATCAGGACAACGCTGTGAAGCTTTTGACAGACAAATATTCGGAAACGTACGTTTTTATTATGCCGGACAAACATTGGTGTTGTTGGGACGGAAAGAAATGGGTATTCGACGATGTCAAAGTTTTCAACACATTAAAAGAAGAAGTCAACGCCTACTTCCTGACAATGTTTACGGAAAAGCAACTGGCGGCAAACAAGGACCTCAACAACGCATGGCTGGCTTTTAAATTACGGACAAGCAATCACACTTGGCGGCAAGGGGTACTGAGGACTGCAGAGAAAGCATTGTCGAAGTATGATATGGAATTTGACACGACCTTAGACCTTATTGGTTTTAACAACGGCATATATGACATTGCCAACGGGCAGTTTCGTCCAGCTGAGAAGACTGATTACGTTACCATGTCGTGTCGCTTCGACTTTCGTAAGTATGACGAACCTGTCGGCGAAGACAAGGAAATAGAGGACGAGCTTTACGAGAAGGTTTTTAACAAAATCTTTCCAGACCCGGAATGTCGCACTCTCTTCTTGGTAATGGCGGCATCAGGAATATCAGGTAGAGCGATCGAGCACTTCTTTATTTTAAACGGAAGTGGCCGCAACGGAAAAGGTCTATGCAACCAAGCTCTCGAACTGGCATATGGCGACTATTTTTACCACGCCAGTTACGCGATCCTTACCGAAGATCCCAAGAAGAAGACCTCCGCCGATGCAAATCCCGATTTGGCTAACATCGACAGGAAGAGGTACGTAATCATGAAGGAACCACCAAAGGACAGCCCCCTCAACAACAATGTTATAAAGGATCTCACTGGCGGTGGAACAGTAAAGGCGAGAAGACTTTACAAAGACAAGTCTGACGTGCAGCTCCATGCTACTTTTGGTATGGAAACAAACTGCAAGGCGCCATTAAGGGAAGAGGCAACCGTCGCTGATATGGAAAGAATTGTTGATCTACAATACGGCAGTACGTTTACCTCCAATCCTATGAAGGTAGATGAAGGCAAGCACATTTACCCTCTCGATCCTTCCCTGAAAGAGAAGTCATGGTGGAAGAAACGGCTGGTTTGTCTAATGAACATTCTTTTGAGGCACCTGGAAATGCTCAGAAAAGAAAACTACAAAATGTCGAAGTTCATTCCTGCGTCAGTTCGAAGACGTAGTATGGAATACCTTCAGTCGTCTTACATGCCCCACCGCATCTTCGTGCAGCTGTTTGAGAGACGGGAAAACAACAAGTGCTATGCGCCGGATAAAGACTTTCCCTTGATTCATATCGTCCAGTTTATAACCTCTTCCGCACAGTGGTATGCCCTCCCCAACAGGGAAAGGTTGAAGCCAGAACATACGGAAAGAGCCATTAGGACATGGTTTTGTGACTCGGAAGTGTATGGTCCAAACGTGTACAGCGAAGGCCCAACGCTTTACTTGCGGGGGTACAGAAACATTCCGTCAGATGACGCGCAAAAGACCGATGACGCGGATACGAGCGAAGAAGATTTTGAGATGAATTCTTTTTCTAGTGGAAGTATATAATGAGATCAAACAGACTTCACACAATCAGAGACATTGACTGTGGGGAGCCTCCGGTTAGTGCTTTAGGAGGCCGCCGTGAACCAAGGGAAATGAGCCAGCCACAATTTTATTTCGGGGGTGCCAACTACGGCCTTCCCCAACCACTTTCTTCACACAAACATACAGGCAAGCCGCAAAGAATGGACATTAGACACGAATCTTACTTTGTGGGCGTACGTAGACCATCTTCATTAGTAAATGACTACAAAATAGCCCATGGCCGCCATAGATTCTCTAATTCGAGAAAGCTAACCGAAGGAATTCGAGAAAGATTCCGTTAAATTAATATCTTTAACTAAAATATAAGATGCACACGATAACTTTTACGAGAGACAACTTTGTTGGCACTGACAACAACAGACTGGTGTACGACGTGCCAGGCAGTAAGTCAATGGAGGGATCAGAAATTGCTCTTTCTACGTTGTACATGTACTATTCATGGCAAAACATTAACAACACAACTTTAAACAACAACACCTTTACTTTTACCCTACCCGATTTAGATATCGACGGCACCGGCGCCGCCTTGCCGGGTGTTCCGCCGTACTCGGGTATTACTTTTACGGTTACAATACCCTCAGGGCTCTACGAAATAGCTGATATAAATGCTTACTTACAACAATATTGTATCAACCAAAACTTTTACCTCGTCAACGCTAACACAGGGGAGTACGTATACTTTCTGCAGTTCCAGACAAATACCACTCTCTACAAGATTCAACTGAACGAGTTTGCTTTACCTACTATTCCTCTTGCGGCGGGCTTTAACCCACCGGTAGGTGGTTTCCTGAATAACCCAACCGTTGTCGCGGCAGTTGGAGCTCCACTACCGAACGGGGCTTTTCCCAACGCGGCCAACAGGATATGTGGTTTAAACCTAGCCGTTTCGAACTTCTCCGCAATTGTAGGCGCACCAGGCAATATTACTGGGTCTACGCTAGCAGCCGCAGCAGCCACAAACGTATCCCAGTGGGCACCCACTACCGTCGCAACTGGTGTGTTTCCAGACGGTAATGCAGTATGGCTGTCGAACACAGCGCCACAAGTACAGCCGAATTCTGTCATTTACCTCAACTGCAACATAATTTCCAACGTATACTCTAATCCGCAGACAGTTTTGTACCCTATTGCAGCAAAGACGGCTATCGGGGAGTTGCTAATCATAGAACCGCCGGAATACGCCTTCAACAAAGTAATGCCTGGGACGATATCCCAAATAGTGTTATCTTTTACTGACAGAAATGGCTCGCCAATTAAAATCCTTGATCCCGACGTAGTAATAACACTTGTGGTGAAAGACCAAATTGGTGAGCACGCCAACCTTGCTCCAGGTGTTGGCGGACTCGGTAACCAAGAGGTCCCTCACTCAGCCGTTTCGCAAATGTACCAAAGACACCCCGCCAACACTGGAGGACCGAGACCAACCATGACTAACGCTGTGGCGAAACGACTGACAAACAAATCTAACGGTTAAGTATATGTTAATAGAATTCTATGCTTTTATTGTCCTCTGCCTTCTTCTTTTTATTGCCACTAATTATACAATGAGCTACACTATACGTGATTACACCAGAAGGAGAGCAAAAGATTTAGGAGTGGAAGTTCAGCCATCAAAAAAATCTGGTAAGAAGATAGATGTACTCAGAGATGGAAAAATCATCGCGAGCGTGGGCCATCTTGGTATGGGAGACTATCCAACGTATATGGCGACGCACGACAAAGAGTTTGCTGAGGAGAGAAGAAGACTGTACAAGCGACGACACGAGCGATACAGAACAATAAAGAACACACCTTCTTATTGGGCAGACCAACTATTATGGTAACGTAGTCTTTTAGGAAAATAAAAGACAACTTTTGCTTGGTTCCTACTGCCGGGCATACGAGCGATTGGAGGAGACTCCGGTGGAGCAGTTTTTCGGAGGCACCGCGGCACCCCGCCATAGTCCAGTTTCCGGTTACCCTTACCAAGGAGCCTGCACCGGGAGGCAGTAAAAGATCGAAATCTAGATGGACCGCGCCTTATTCATACTCTGAAGTATGAGAACTATACGCATCTTTGGCCACGACAGCCTATAAGACGAGACCCGCAAGCTGGCGGTATCGAACCCGGGGCCGAAATTGCCAGCATAGCAGGTCTGGTTTACGATGCGCAAGCAGGTCTGCGGAGAACCTTTAAGCCAGTTGCCTTTCATAGACGAACTTTTTTTTTCTTATATAAAGTTATAAGTGAAATGTCTCTTCAACGACAATCAGCTGTTTTAGTGGACGCTAAAGATGGGGCTTTATGCACAAAGGAAGGTTTTAAGTTAATTGCCGCCGCCCTTCCATCGAACGACCCAGTCATTACATTCGCCGATGGCACAACCCAAATAACGGCACCTTCTAACGCACGAGCTGCAGACTTTACGTGGTCCGTTGCTGCGCCTGCGCCTGTTCAGCAAACAGTGGTGAACGGTTACGCCGTCGACGGCGCCATTGGTGAGATACCACATGGTACGGCGCCTGTATGCGTCGGTGGTAATATCTACCAATTACAAATGTCTGTCACGCTGGGAGGGGCCGGCCAAAGTTACGTAAACAATGAGGCTATTACACAGATAATTTTTGCAGAACTTGAAAACTCGTCAGGATCGTTTGTCGAACCAGCACCCACAATTACCATTGGACCTGCAACTGTGACAAGGACTCTTCAAGATGCGCAGATAGCAGGTGTTGCTGGTACGTTGCAAGTGTCTGTCGATGCAACCGTAGACTTATCAGCTTTAAGTTCTGACTATATTTACGACGAGCTGACGATAAAGGCTTCGGCATACTCTAATATTAATACGTCTATATCAACTGTGCAAGTAGAAATAGATAGCTGCAAATGGTGGACACTCGCCCGTAGTTAGCTAAAATAATCTAAAATGTTATATCAATTATATATGATTTTAGACAAAACGGAAGAACGCTACGTAATGTTTCCCATTAAAGACAACGAGATATGGTCCATGTATAAGAAGCAAGTAGACAGCTTTTGGAGGGCTGAAGAAGTAGATGTGTCCAAGGACCTAAAAGATTGGCAAACCCTTACCGTAGACGAGAGGCAGTTTGTTTTAAAGGTATTAGCTTTCTTTGCGGCGTCGGACGGAATTGTTGCGGAAAATCTTGCAGTGCGATTTATGGAAGACGTACAGCTTGCGGAAGCACGAGCCTTTTATGGATTTCAAATTGCCATGGAGAACATACATTCAGAAATGTATTCCATACTGATAGACACGTTGGGGGGCTCTCAAAAGACAAGACTGTTTAAGGCAGTATCTCACGACTTTCAGATAGCAAAAAAAGCAGAGTGGGCGCAAAGGTGGATACAAATGTCAACGGACTTCTCCACACGGTTAGTTGCATTTGCTTGCGTAGAGGGTATATTCTTTTCGGGTAGTTTCGCCTCCATCTACTGGTTAAAAAAAAGAGGGTTGATGCCAGGGCTTACGTTGTCGAATGAATTTATATCAAGGGACGAAGCACTACATACGGAGTTTGCTGTCCTACTTTACGGTAAAGTGCCAAAGTCGAAGGAAGCCGTTGACATAGTCATGGAGGCATGTGAGTTAGAGGTTGAGTTCATGAAAAGTGCTCTGCCAGTCCGACTTATCGGTATGAACGAAAAGATGATGACGCAGTATATACGTTTTGTTTCCGACAGACTTCTAGTACAGTTGGGGTATGACAAAGTTTACAATGTCCAAAACCCATTCTCTTTTATGGAGCTCATATCATTAGACAGTAAAGCTAACTTTTTCGAACGTACTGTGTCTGCCTATTCTCTTGCCGATACATCTTGTAGAAGTAGCGCTTTTGACGACATCGCAAGATTCTAATACAGTTATTTATATTTAAAAAAAAACTACGCTACTTGTATCGAACTGGCCCAGCGGTTTGGGAGCTGGAAGTCACCCAGGGCGTAGCCCTAACTAAATACCGGGGTGTGCCGGTATACTTACAAGTCAGTTCGACTCCTGCAAAATATTTTTTTACTCCTCGGCAATGGCGATGAGAGCGTCTAGTACGTCGAGCTTTCTTTTTTCCGCGTCAAGGGAATTAATCCACGATCCAAGGGCGTCGTCAGTACGGTGGTAGTTCTTAGACAAAGACGACGATGGAGAGCAAATTGCAACGTGGTAGTTAATCATGCTCTTCTTGCATACTTTTTCGCAATTGACGCACATATAGTCTCCTCCGGTAAAGTACTGCATCATTCGCTTTTTTTCCGCGTCATTTACGTGTTCCTTGCCGTAGTGACTGTACAAGTTACCTTTTGTCTTTGTAGCAACAGAGCAGCAAGGACAATGAAAGTGTCTCTCGTCGCTGTGGGCGTTCTGCATATGCTGAAGATAGTTGCAGCGAGACCCAAAACCTTTGTCGCACTCAATGCACACGAAGCGCTTTTCTTCGTGTTCATTAATATAATGCATGCTCATTGTAGTCGTCTTTTTGTAGTGACAGTGGTAGCTGCACTTTGGGCAATAAATGTGGTCAGCGACCTGCTCATAACGTTTATTCTTCTTGACGAAGCGTGGTCGTGAGTAGGTTGACTTAATAGCTTCCATCGTAAAAAATTGTGACGCTGACGCATTTTCGATTTCTCAAAATCAAAATTTTTCGTCTGGTTAACAGCAATTGTTCTAGAAGCTTAGATAGGTGATCCAAAATCTTCTCTGCCGGCGCGCGCCCTGATCTAACGAACTTTGTCCTCTGCTCTAGCTGCTTGTAACATTTGGGCACAATCTAATCATGACAAAGCACGCGTACATGTGGAGACCTACCATTACATTCCCTCGTCCTTACGTATCAGAAGACATTGGCATGAAGGCGGAAGATCTCTCTCCTTTCAACTACACCATTGACATGGAGAAGGAGACAACGAAATCATCGGCGTACAGTCTGATGAAACACATAGACTGGCTTACTCGAAAGAGAGAGACGCAGCCGTTTCTTACATCTACAGGTGACGATTACTTCGCGGCGGAAAGACGCCAACGTAAAAGAATAGTGGAAGATTTGGAGCAGGAGGCTTGGGAAGAAATGATGGAAGGAGCCGTCAACAATCTTGTATCCCTAAAGAGAGCTAGATTTGACGGCGATGCAGAGGACAGGGAGTGCTCTCCTTACAGAAAGACACCACGGCCTAGTCGGTCTTTACGTACGTCCCCAGCATCTCCGCGCTTGACCCCATGTCCTTCATCGTCTTCTCCGCCTTCTTCTGGGCTTCTATCATCGGAGCGAATTTCTCCGTTAACGACGAATGGCGAAGACCATTAACCCCGACTTTCTTGCCTTCGAAGATTTTTTGTATCCGTTGATTTAGTTTGACGGAACCGTTGCCGTTTTTATTTTCTGGTCCGCCGAGACCCTGACGCTTTGCATCGAAGAGTAGGTGGTCTACGTCTTCTGGAATGACAGCAATCCATTTCTTTATAATGTTCTGTAGTTTCTTTGGTATTGTTACTTTCTGCAGCCCGTAAGACTTCGCCGTTTTGTAACTGTTAAAGTAAAACTTGTTCTTGTCCATGTAGTTGTCTTTGTCTTTGTCTATGTTTCGAATTTTGAAGTCGACATAGTCTTTCGAACGCCTTACTGGAATGTGCATGCCACCGAGGACAGACAGTATTACGTAATTTTGTATTCTCTGAAGTTCTGGGTTTGTCAGTTTGTCTTTGCTGAACAGCATGTTTGCGTCTTTTTCCAACTCTTTGTACTTCTTTGCAATGTCCTCCTCTGTTACCCAGGCTTCCCTTTGTGCCTCGGTCTTTTCGTTTTTCGACATTGTATCCTTGTAGTCCTTAATGTCCGACAGCATGAGGTCGCGGTACTGCTTGTTATCAGAGAGCACCACTAGACCGCTCAGCGTTGTCTTACGTTTGTTTGGCGGCACATCTTTCAAGTACGCCATTATCTTTTTAGTCTGGTTAAAGTTCTTCGGGGTCACATCGGGAGTGCCAAAAACGCCTTTGTGCAAGGACCGGAGAATGCTAGTGTAGGTATTAATGGAAGACTGGGTAAGGTTTGGCCTCTTGTCCTTAATGTACTCTTTTAGCGATGCTGCGTCCATTATAATTTAAGCAAGAAATAAATTTAGCGCTAAATATACTTAACAAATATCTTTCTTAAAGGTATATGAGCCTATTAGACTTTGCTGACAACGAGTTAATTGTCATCGACGGGCCGAACTTTACTGGTGCCGTCGTCACATCGACCGGAGACAGGAATAAGTTTACCGCGGAGCTTTCCATTAGAGGAGGCATCACAAAAAAGGTGACATTAACGTACGATGAAGTTGCACAACTAGTAGTAGACGCTATTTGCAACGGTAAAACCTTAAAAAAAAATGCTATGTTTGCGGGGGGCATTAAAGAAGCAGTAGAGCATTGCAGAAAAATATACAGGAATAAAGGCGGAAAAGAAATAGCTTACAATGAAATCGACACCGACGAAGTTACGGAAAAACATAAGGCAACAGACTTGCCGTATGAACCAAACTAAAATATATTGCTGTAGTATAGAACATCAATATGTCAAGCGCGCCAGCACCAACACAGCAAACAGACGTATTTAATGCAATCGACTTCCCCTTTAGTGGGGTTAGTATAACCCAAGGTGGTGACAAACTTAATTTTCCGATAGGGCAAGGAAACGAAGCTTTTCCAAATGGAATTACACACGGAGACGGTACGTACCAAATCAGTGCATACACAGGGGCAGGCGCGTTAGCAGGTTCCTACACCAGTGCAGACATTACCCTTGACCTAAATGGAAGAGTAACGGCAATATCAAATGGTTCCGGCGGCGGCGGTGGAGTCAACAACCCAATGACCTCGGACTTAGACGGAGGAGGTTTTAATATATTTAACGTAGGGTCTTACACCGGCATGGACATTACTGTCGATGAAGCAACTATAACGGAACTTAACAACAGCGACCCAGTCAAGTATTACAACATGGGAGCCGTAGCGGCAGGTAACGAATACTTAGTCTGCCAGATTTCTCCAGAAAGGTTTGCTGAAGGAAACGTTACGATCGTAAGCCGTTGTCTTGACGCAGGATTTAAGCAGACGATTGTGTGGACCGTGACCGGATATGCAAGAAGAGCAAATGTCAACATAATTAGTCACCTATGCGAGTCAGACACACCAATATTTGACGCGCTTATTGTTGCGGACGACGGCATTCCCACAAGCATAAATTGTATACTGAGATGCAATGCTGACTCGACCACTTGGGAAGTTCGGTCTTACATGAACCAAAACGACATGGGGACGATACCTTCTTACGGGACATTCTGGAGGTTCCCGTCCCCAGCGACTATTGCGCCACCGATTGGGACAACACTAGTAGAACTACGTCTTGGTTTTCAACCGGAAGGAGAGTCCCAAATGTCCGGTGACCTTACTGTAAGGGACGGAATATCTTGCTCCACATTGTTCGCGGACGCGACAGTAACAACT
>WLWH01000498.1_pt1 | contig 31907 bp, 46 predicted proteins | sample 6712741 | NCBI WGS metagenome assembly WLWH01 (sample SAMN12718694, study PRJNA515312) | sponge metagenome | isolation source: marine sponge | host: Mycale hentscheli | place: New Zealand: South Island, Marlborough, Capsize Point | collected 2003-05-01
ATTGATCTGGGATTATTAGAGTACTTGGGTATAGTTTTACTACACCCACAGCCTCCACCTTTTCGCTTCATTGCCATATTTTCTATTTTTTTCTTCTAAAAGATCCTTTTTTATACACCTTACCACAGGAACCACCACGCTTCATTTCATAACCATTCATGGCTGATGTTAATGCAGCACCGCCTGTTTTCATAAAACCCATTTTATTTCTTACAACCGTTGGTAATTTAGATAGTCCTTTATTATCTGAAGGAACTGGTTTTAATGCACCACCTTTAGACATTCTTCTAGATTCAATTCTGCTCATTGCGTTTTCCTGTCTTACAGCATTTCTAGCATCTTTTCTAGCATCTCTATTTTCCAATCTTATTGCTTTTCTATCTGCTCTTTTATCTTGCCTTGCTTGACGACCAGGTAGTGCAGCATCTAAAAATGAATCAACTTTTCCATAAAAGTTTGATATTCCAGCAGGAGTAGGTCCACCATTAGCATACTTTTTTTTCTTTTTGGCTCCGCCTTTTTTGTACATTTTCTTCATTGTATTTATTTTTTTTATGTTCTCCAATACTTTTCACAGGACTTAGTTAAATCATCTAAGATATCTTCATTAAGAGGATTCTTTAAGAATTCTACCACATCAGAAACATTTCTTCCCATCATGACATTCTTCTTATTATGATAAATATGTCCATCACTCTTAGTAATAATATACTTAAAAAAGCTGGAATCTTTAACAATACTTCTGATTTTTAATGTCTCCATATCACAATTAGTAGCATCTAAAAATTGTGTTACAGCTCTTTCTATATTGCTTTCAGCTCCTTCTCCGTGAATATATGTATCCATATTTTCATACAGAATATCCCCTGGAGTAGACTTTTTATACTGTGTGCTACTTGCATCTACAACTTTTGCTACATAGAATAATTTAGTACTATTCTTATCAAACAATTTTTGTAGCTCAGATAGCGCTTTATTTCTAAGCTTCTTATATTCAGTTCTACTAGATACACTTGCAGCATCTTTATCTAAATAAAACTTAGGTGGTCTTGGTTTTAACTTTGCATCTTCATAACTTTTTGCAATCAAAGAAAACCCTCCTGCCTCAATAGCATGCAATTTAATTCTATCATAAGGATCTGTCATATCAAGAAACTTAATATCATTTCCTACACTTATCTCAATCTTATTCCAGAAATCATTGTTATCTGGTTTTAATAACTTTACTTTATTCCAAAAGTCTTTATCTTCTGGGTCAAGTATATTTGAAGCTAGTTCTGCTTCTAAGTCTGCAACAGATTCTCTAATCTGCCTTACTCTAGCTTCTCTTTTTTCTTTAGAAAGTTTTTTGATTTCTGGAGCAAACTCATTAAGACCTGTTAAATATCTACTGATTCCGTTAATTTCTAGACATGCTAACTGTTCTTGATGTTTTATTCCATCAAATAAACTTAATCCATAATTTTCTAATCCCATATTTTCTGATCGTGCATCAAAATATGGTTTAATAGAGACTTTTGATTCTCTAGTTCCTGTTGGTGTTTCCACCATTGTAAATGTTTCTTTTGCCATTGGTTTTGTTTTTGTTATTGGTTATTATTTTGTTGGTTATTAAAAAAAAAAGGGAGAGGATTAGTCCTCCCCCTTTTAAGAATCTATTGTTTAGATTAGAATGATCCGCCAGTAACTGGGTTTCTCATAACAATCTTCAATACCTTAGTTGGGTCTTTTACCCAGATTGCAGGCATTGTTTGAGACATCATGACTCTGTATCCATTGAATTGACCAGAAGACTGGAATCCTTGGCTACGTCCCATGTAGTCCATTGTACCATTTTGATACCACCACTTAAGTTGATTATCCCAAGACAACTTCAATAAGAAGATATTGTCATTAGTGTTATCAGTGATGTCAAAGATAATGAATGAATAAGAAGATAATGGGAATCCATCAATGATTGGGTTCTCAATATCATTAGTATTTACATTATCAAATGCTGGGTTAAGTACAAACTTAACGTTAGCAAGGAAAGGAATCACATAAGAAGTGTAAGCAAATCCAAAGTTCAAGTCCATACCTTGACCAGTGATAGCACCGATGTCAGCAGCTTGAATTACAAGACCTGAAGCAACAGCTTCTCTCTTGATAGCTTCGTTTACCATTCTCATTCCACCCATACCAGTTTGAACAATCAATTGTCTGCTTGGATCTGGACCTTGGAATTCAACTTTTCCATTAAAGAAGTTATAAATCTCAGAACGGAATAAGTCAAGGTTGAAGTTATTCTTGTTGTATACTCTTTTGAAAGAGTTATCAAGTTGTTGCCAAAGACCTACAGATAATCTCAAATCATCTGGCCCGTCTTGTCTAACTCTACCACCTTGTCCCCACATTAGGTAAGACTCAATGTCATTTGCTACTTTTGTCAAGTGAGCAGCTTCCATTTGAGTAAGGAAAGATCTAGAAAGATCACCATTATCAAAGGCTCTCTTAACTCCATCTTTACCCATTTTTGCTACCATGTCTTCTAATGAAGCTACAGAAGAATCCATGTTATCTCCTGAAGATCTCCAGATTTCAGTTACTGGTACAGTACCATCAGCATTCATTCCTCCTTTGATCATAAGATCAGCTCTAGAAGAAACTGAATAGTGAACGTGTGCTTCTGCTCCACCTACATAGTTGTAGAATTCACGGAAACCTGTTCCTGTTGTGATATCAGAGAATCTTTCTCCATACTCACCTCTAGCAGAACCTTTTCTAAAGAACTTAGTTCCATTAGCTAGGAATCTTTCATCCATAACTGCAGTGTTGTTATTGTTAACTAACTGCACTGTATAGATCCATCCATCACCCATTGGAAGAATATCTTCATCAGTGATGTAAAGTTCAGCTCCATTGTATTTGTCATAAGTGATGATATCACCATGTCCAAATTCTCTGCAGCTCATCTTAATTTGGAAAGTAGTGCCATCTGCACCTCTGGTAGTATTACCAGGTTCTAGATCCTCAACAATATAAGGAAGATCTCTAGATACAGGTGTTTGCCACTTATACTCTCCACGAGCATTATCTACTTCAATTACATTCTTTCCACCAAAGCTAGACATTTGATAAAGAGGCATTTCAACTTTCTGGGACATTGCCCACAAGTCCACTGGACCTAAATCCATTGGTTCTGCATCCTTCAACATGTTAACCAGGTGGTAAGAGTCTACGTGTGAACTTGCGCTGTACGCTGTATCCCGTAGAAAGATACCATTGTTTAAAACTGGAGTTGCCATTTATATATTTGTTTATTTGTTTACTAATTAAAATCTTTTGAACATATTGTTCTTTCTTTGTACTGTTGGGTTTTTTCTTGTTGTTCCTCCTCTTTTTGCATTGCCTGAAGCTTGTGCTTGAGATGAAGAACTAATTTTCTTAGACTGTGCAGTTTTTAATTTTCTTACAGTATCTGCAACAGCCGCCTGACTACCAAGACTTTTTACTTTATCTTTATATCCTTCTGGATCTGAAAGTAACCATAATGCTTCTGCAATTAAATCATGTCTTGGTTCTACAAACTGATATTTTTCAAGAAGGTGACCTAGTAAATTTGTAGGCTTTCCTGAAATAGAAGGATAATTAGGTTGAACTAATCCAGAATATAAATGATTCTGTAACTTTCTATCTAATTTAATATCTCCTAATTGACCTTCTGAAAGTGTAGTATATACATTATCCATGTATTGTTGAGCAGCTTCTTCTTGTTGAGCTTTCTTTTGTTCTTGTTCAGCTAATTTTTGAGCAACCATCTTTTCTTGCATTTTATCAAGCTTTGGTTTAAACTGTTTAGCTTTTTTCTCTAATCTTTCAATATCTGCCCAATCTTGTATCTCTGCTTCTATTTCTTCAGCTGTACCAAAATTAGTTGCTGTAAGATATTGTCTTGCAATTTCTGCCTGATGATTTTCATTATCAGGATCAAGTTGTATAGTTTCTTCAACATGTGAAAGAGTTCTAAATAAACCTTTCATATCAGTACCACCATCTGCTACATATTTTGCAGCCACTTGAAGTTCTTGAGGAAGAGAATTAAAAAATTCTTTTGGAGTATCTTGTCTAATCTTAGCTTCTCTTTCGCTAAAGTTAGCTTCAAATAGTTCTCTAAAGTCTTTTGTAGTATACTCATCAAGAGGTTTCTCATCATCAAAACCAAAGAGAGTACCCTCTTCAATCATTTTGTTAGCCAAATCAACTAAACCGCTTTTATCAGTTTTACGTCTACCTGGTTTAGTCTCTCCAGTTTCTTCCGCAGTAATTGCATCATCTAACTCAGCAAGAGCCTCATCTAGTAATTCCTTAGATTGCTCTGGTGTAGTAGGTTCTTCTACTTTAGTTTCTACTTCTTCAGTTGTAGTTTCAGTCTTGTCAATGAACGTTGTGTCAAGTTCTTCTGGTTTATTGAAGAGGTTTGACTTCTTTTCTTCTGATTCTGGTTCAACCTCATCTGCTGGTAACATAATACTTTCAGCGCCTGGTTGACCAAAAATCTCATCAATATTTACATCTACTTCCTCTACCGTTGTAGAGTCTTGCACTTGAGTTTCCTCATTTGTTTCTTCTGCCATTTGTCAGTTTTTGTTGGTTATTACTTTAATATACTAAAATAAATCTTAAAGATTTAAAATTATGCTAAAATTTTATATACTTTTTTTGCATTATATAGCTAAACTATTTTTTCTTTTTGTTAGAAGTCTTTTTATCAGCACCTGGAACATCATATTTATTCTTATTTTCTCTAGCTATTTGCAATTGTTTATCTGCTATTTCTTTTTGAGCTTGAATTCTTTGCTCTTCAATACTCATTTTTTGAGAATGTTTGACCATATCATCACTAAGCTTTTGTCTTTGTATATTAGTTTGCTGAGTATATTGTTCAGTTTTTCTAATTTCTGACATAGCATCTCTATAATCATTCATTTGATTTTTGTCTATGTCTACCATAGAACCATAACCTGCAGCTCTAATTTCTGCAATGAGAATATCTTTTTGTCTTTCTTTTTCTGCTTCTTCAGCATCAGCATCAAGTTTAGCTTGCTGTAACTGCTGTTGAGATTGAGCCTGCTGTTGTTGCATTTGTTGTTGCTGCTGCATTTCTTGCTGTTTCTGTTCTTCTTGTTTATCTTGACTATCTTTTAATACATGTGATAGTTCAGCTACAGAATCAGATTGAATAATTTGACCTAGATCATAAATACTAGCACCAGTAGTATTATTATTCATAGCTAATTGCTTCAGTTGTTCTAAGACAGCTCTATGATTAGCTGTAGTTGTACAAAATATATTTAGCTCTCTTAGTAACATATCTGTACCCTCTATCTCAAAGTTTACTTTTTCTTCTTTATTTGTAAGATATGTAAGCCTTTTAGAAGGATTTGTACTATGATAGAACTGAGCTAGGTCTGTTCTCATTTGATGAACTCTAGGCATTAAATAATCAGCATGTTGAATAAAATACATTTCAGTTTGTGCATAAGATGCACTAGCGGCTTGTTCTACACCTGTTGCTGTCATTTGAGATAACTGTTGACCCATCCTTTGAGGATTAACACCGATTGTCTCATAAGCTTGCTGTTTAAAATAATTAGATAATTGAATTCTAGACATAAGTCTATTAGTCTGTTCTAGATCTAATTTTTGAAAATGTTGAAAGTTTAATGCATTTTCTGTATTTGTAATAGAGGTATCAAGCGGTAACATCTGGAAATCTTTCATAGCCACATAAGCCTTGGCTAAATTACCTTTACCCCAATCTTCTCCTAATGAATGTTTAGGAAGTGTATTTTGATCAAGCATAATTACAGTACCTAATTCATCTACTAGTATATCAGCAATCTGATTATTTACTAAATTATATCCTATTTGAAAAGGTTTCATTAAGTCAATTAATGATGTTGACTTAGTATTTCTATCTGAGAATACGGCCCCTTCTACAGGAAGTTTGCAACCATATAGATTACTATCACCTTTAAATTGGAACTTAAGGGGTCCTGGTGTCTTTCTATCTACACCTATATAAATAGGAGTAAAACCGTTATTAACATCCATTCCATAATAGCTTGGAATATTTGGTCCTATTTTTATACCACCCCAAACTTGGTTAATCCATATCCACTCAAGATGCTCACCAAATAATAAATTATCTTTGCTTTTATTTTTAAATAATCTATTATCATAAACAGGTTTATCCATTACCTTATAATCTTCCGTAACTATATCAGTAAATACATTTCCTGTTTCATCTATCTTTGTAAGATGACCAAGTTTTCTTTGGGACTTCCAATAAGCAGTTGTAACTCTAATTAAATAGTTTTGATTGTAAAGATTATTGTTATAACCTTCTCCTTCTGATAAAATTTGATTTACTACGTCTCCATTGTTTGCTTGGTCATTAGCCAAAGCTGTTGTATATTGTCTCATTGCTAAAGACGGCATCTCAGTATTCCATTCATGAGATCTACTTGCATCATAGAAAGTTCCATCATTTTGATACCCACCCATTGCATAAGTTGCAGATTGAATGGGATAAGCAGCTTCTAAAGATTGTAATTGCTTTTCTGACATTAAATATCCATACTGATCTATTACATCAGATGGGGTTAACATATCAGTTTTACCTACCCAATTAGATTGAGAGATATATCTTGCTTGAGGTGATTTATGATAAAAGGTTAATACAGGATTCCAAAGCTCTACATCATAATCATCTTCCATCATTCTCATATGCCAAAATTCTCTGTCAGTAATCAGCATATCACGGAAAGCTCTTTCCTCTAGCTCATCCATTCTATATCTTTCTGCATCTACACTATGTTGGTGTGTTGCCCACTGCTCTAACATAGATCTATAATCTTTCTTAAAAAAGGATTCTATCTCAGGTAAAGATTTAAGGTTTTCAGGGTTAAGTTGTTTTTGAGCTTCTTCAGATTCTGGATCCAAACCTTGTTCTAGTAATGCAGAAATGATCTTTTCTTCTGCATCAGACATTAAAGTTTCTTCTACCATCTTTCTTTTTTCTTCCATGAGTTCATTATAAGAATGCTCATCAACAGCTCTATAAGTAAGTTTAGTAGATCTTTTTGCAAATTCTGCAGTTAGTACATTTATTACATTGGGTATAATAGGATAGAATTTAAGTTCTAGTGCAGCATCCTCATCTCGGTTTGCTAACATATCTACTATGTCCGCATACTCATTATCTTCTTCTACAATATAATCTGATTTATCAATTATTCCTTTTGCAAGTTTATAATTTTTCATTAGTCTTCTAGAGTTTTTTCTGATCTGCTTAAGACCTTCCCACTCTAACCAATCTAAATTCCAAGCAGCCCATTCTTCATTTTTTTTCTTATTGGATAAGAACTGAAGTGGTTGAGTAATAGCACCCATTCTATTTCTTTCAACCTTTGCCCCTTTTTTTAATTGAAGTGCATTATATACCTGCATAGTTTTTATTTAATATTTTTAAAGGCAGATCGTTTTACAGATTTGCCATTTATTTTCTTTCTTTTTCTCCCCATATGTCTAAACGGACTACTATTTAATTTAAACAAATTTTCTGACTTTTGCAACTTTTTAGCTGCATCATCTCTTATGATTTGCTTAGTATAACCTCTATTAGATTCTTGTATTCTCATAAAAGACACAAGTGCTACAAATGATACTAATCTATCCACGTTAACTCCATCTGCATATTCTTGCATTTCTTTTATAAGCATGGGATCTGGAATTCTTTCTATTCCATAGGTTGTTTTAACCACAGTTCCATCTTCTTTTGTTTCCTGATCAAGCTCTTCTCTTACAAACTCTATCCCATAACTAAGAAGATGTGATTTAAATAAAGTACCTGTATTCTTCCAACCATATTCTTGAAATACATTCTTATTAGCACCCAGGTCCTTTAAAAACATTATTTGACTTTTAGGTACAAGATACTTTTGTTTTTTTCTACTTATCATGTAATTAATAAACAAAGAGATGTTATTCTCAATAACTGTCCAGGCATTATACCATTCTATAATAAGTTCAAGTCTCTGATGTGTTTGCTTTATATCATCAAATCTTCCGCACCATGCTGCTACAATCTTACTTTGCTCTATATAAGTTTCAGTTTCTGTTCCTGTCACCTTAGTAACCTCTACAGAATTTTTCATTACATAAATAGAACATAATGAATCTGATGTTGTAGTCTTTCCTTCAGCTACAGGGTCAATAGAGGCATAATAACTTCCAAAATCAGGCTTTTCTTTGTTAGGTCTTTCCCACACAACTAAACATCCAGTTTTATCTTCAGTCTTTTTATTTACAGGAAACTGTTTTATAGGCTGCTTATTACTTTTCTTTACAGATGGTTTACCATTTGAATCAGTTGATATATCTAGAAACTCATAACCATATTCTTTTTCTTCTATTCTTCTAGCTTGTGCAGAAAGCAAATGTGTAGGAAATACAGATACAGATCTATTATCAAATGCTTCTTTTATATTTCTAGGATGCTGAGATATTCTTAACTGGTAATCTTCTGGAGCTAGTTCTCTTTTCCAGTCATCAAATTGTTTTTGTAAAGCTACAGTAGCTTCTTCTACATTAGAATTACCATATTCATCTATGTGCGGAGGCATTGACCATTGTTCAGGAATAAACAAACCTGACATACCTTCAGTACCTTTATGATCTATTAAATTAGTTTCTACAGCATACACATCTTTAGAGCCTGGATTAAGAATCATATCCTTAAGAGGATTGCATTGTGACAGGTCACCCACAGATCCTGCTGCTATAAACAATCCTGTAGTAGTAAGTCCTGATCTCATGGCTGGTCTCATATACTCATATGTCTTATCCATCTTAGGTGCAATCCCAGCCTCCTCATGAAAGAAGTATTTTACTGGACCCCCTACACCATTTGTTGGATCTTTCTCAAATGACATACCTTGTATAGTACCTTTTAAACCTACTTCAGTTTTTCTGTTACCTTTTCTAACTTCTATCTTTTGTTGCCACATCATCACCTTACTAGGATTCATTGGTCTATACCAAGCCGTATGTTCATTTAAGAATGCAGCATACTCATCTAAAAACTTCCAAGAACCTTTTTCATTAATATAATCTTTAAGACTGGCTCCTATTTTTAGTGTTACCCCTGGTTCAAACCATTGTTGATTTATAAGCTTTGCCATATGATAATAAGATGATGCTATCTGACGTTTCTTTAGTATAGCAACATGCTTATAGTTTAGCTCTGCTAGTATCTCATATAATGCCATGTGATACTGAGCGTCTCTGATATCAGCAAATCCAAACTTTTGTATCTCTTTATTAAATATTGGTAAGAAGTTTAACCACATATAGTAGTCTCTTGCTATATACCAAACTTTATCTTTTGATTTAAATATTACTCCTTTTCTACACTTCTTCTTTTCACTTTCCCAGTAATTAATAAAATCCCTAGATTTAAACGGAGCTGCGCAATAAAATCCTTGTTTATTAAACTTAGTAGCTTCTCCATTAAATTCTTCTGAAGTTTTATCAAAGTCATATTGACCAGGTTCTTTAAATAAATCCCTTACGTAAGTTGCAAAGTCTTCTCTACTATCAAAGTCTGTACTAGTCCACGTACCATTATCCCATGTAGGAATATCCTGATATATTTCTGTATCATTGGTCATATCCTAGTCCTATTCCTCCTCTTACATTACTTTGCTGTTCTTCTTGAAGATCTTTATATGCTCCTTTAAATGATTCTCTAATTTGTTGATATTTAGCAGCTGCATTTACTAAAGAATTTATATTACCGTCTCTACCATGTTCAATTGGCGTAGTCTGCATATATCTACCTAATCTATCTAACATAGCTGCAATACCCTTATATGCTCTAGATGTTGGAGTCTGATACATCTTTTCACAAAACTTAAGTGCTGCCCATACGTCATCATCTTCTGTAGAAAACTCACCTTCCACTTCTTTCATTATAACCTCTTCTTTTTCATGCTCAGGAGTGTGAAAGAATGGATTCATGTCAGGATTAGGACATGTCATATAAAAAAGATATTGATATATCTTTAAATAATCTTCTGGATAATTATCCATTATATCTTTAAGCGATTTAAGTGTATAGCAATGTTCTGTAGGAACCACCTTGCCATTCTGTATGTCAAATAGTTTTGCAATCATTTATTTTTTAAATTTAGATAGGTTGTCTTTTAAATAATGTATAATAGATATAACCTCATCCTTTAAATAGGGCACAGGTATTTGCACTACTTCTTTAACAATTGGATCACCTTTATCTGTATATTTAGTAATAGGATAATCGTACTGATCTTTACCTTCTTCTTCAAATTGAACATGATAAATAAACATGCTACCTGATCTAAGTTTAGGATTATGTTTCAATATAATATACATATAAATACTGAGTTGTAAGGCATAATGGTTAAAATTACAATCATCTAAATGAGAGACAGGGAACTTCATTTTTTGTGAAATACCCTCCCAATCTTTCCAGGATTGCATTTTAATTTCTTTATTTGTTTTATAATCTATAATACTTACTTTACCATTAACTACTTCAACTAAATCAGATTGACCACATATACCTGCTGATTTTAAATATACCATATGTTCAGGGTATACACCAGGATCTAATTTTTGGTTTGGTGCAAGTTTAACACCTTCAGATTTTACTATCGGTGAAAATATAGGAACCGTTAAACCCTCTCTTTCAATTGATGCTAAAGAACATAAATCATCTTCTCTCTGATTATGATAGAATGTACCTAAAGTCATTGCTCTTTCAGATTCCTTTTTCCAAATATCTTGTATTTGTTTTGGTTTCATTCCAAACCATTTTGAATTTTTTCTCTTACAAACCTTTTGCGCTACTTTTTTTGCATCAAAAGGTTCTTTAAAATGTGATGTTAATGTTGTTACACTAATCCAGTTAATAAAGGTATCTTGATTTGTAGACCTATAACTGTGATCTTTTTCTGTAAATACTATACTCATAATTCTCCTAATTTATCTTCTTCTCTTTCTGACATTAAAGCAGGCCATTCCCCTATTGGACATTCTGATGACAAAGCTCTTGTTTTAAATGCAAGCGAACATCCACAATTACCACAACAAGGTTGTGTACCTGGAACTTCACATTTAGAACCTTTTAAATCTATTTCTATGCACTCTTTACAAATTGCCATTCTTTTTATAGACACTTCTTCTACGAATTCATCTCTCATTACTGAGTTTTTAATTCCTTCGTAAATTTGTTTTCTATTTTTCCATATTTTCTTTAAATTCATTTTTAATTTTTAAAAATTCTTCTTTTCTTTTCTTCTCTGTTTCTATTTGATCTTTTATTGAATATAAACATTCTATTTTTTCTTCTAACATTTTTTTATTATAGTAAGCTGAATATGTAGATGTATCATGATTTTTTAAATATTTTTCAAATTTTGGTATAGCTTTATTTATAGATCTTGTTCTAGAAACAAAAACACCAAGACCTGTTATATTTATTCTTGGATGATAGAGTTCACTAAGTAAATTTCTTACATTTCTATAATAAAATTCTACTATATTTTCTACTAAATGTTTTGATACATCTTTATCCTCTGATATTTGTTGATATAAAGTATTTGCTTTCTTAGGTTTCATTTAGCAAGAAATTTAAAATCTAATAATACTGTACCTAAAGTTTCTATGTTAAGCTTTTGATTTATTTTAATCAGCTTTTTATTTTTAGAATCTTTAATAATAAGATTAGACTTAATACACTTATTAATGCAATTTCTTACAGTTTGCTGAGATTTAAATATTTTATGTTCCTCAGCAGCATCATAACAAAAATGAGTTAATTCTAAAGGGCCTATAATACTAAGTAATGTTAAACATTCAAGATCTGAGTTACTCACCGTTATTTTATTAAGATAACAGTGAGTAATCAATTGAAACTTAATAATGTCTCTTTTAGACATTATTACTTTTTTTTGAACTTGTTTAACAATAGCCATTATGCTTCTTGTTTTTTCAGAGTTCTCTTTTTACTCGTTTTTGGTTTTGCCTCTGGTTCAGGCATTGAGTCTTCTTCTTCTAAAGGATTCATCATTTGAGCATAAGCCATTTGAATCTGAGTCCTTTTAAGTCTCATCTCATCAATTTCAGATAGTTTTGTTTCATAATTTAACTGTGCTTCAAGATAAGGCATAGATTCAGTATAAAACTTTAACATTTCTTCTTTTCTTTCAGCAAGTTCTTCTGGTGATAAATTTTCTGGATTTTCCATTGGTTTAAATTTTTATTTACTCAAATATACAAATAAAGTTTAAACTTCTATGGTTTAAATAAAAAAACCTAGATAATTAAACCTAGGTTCTTTAATTTATAGATTGAAACGGAAATATTTATATCTTACCTTCAGCTTCTACTTGCTGAATCATTTCATAATGAATTTTTGCAATCCTATCTCTACCCTCTTCAGATAAAAGATACTTATGACAGTTATCTGAATTAGTCATAAAAAAGTTTTCAGATAGTATTGCAGGCATAGAAGTGTATTTAAGAACGTAAAAGTTTGATTCCTGATCTACATCCCCATCAGAGTATGTATCTGACCTCATATACTCTCCTTTAAACTCTCGTGCAGCTTTTTCAAACAACACTGTAGCAATATCATCAGATTTAGTTACTCCTACTGAAGTATATACACTCCATCCATTTGCAGACTCTTTATCAAAACCATTAGCATGTACACTAACATATATGCATTTTTTTGGAGAAGACTTGGCTAATCTATTAGCAGTATCTACTCTTTCTGATAAACTGATATCTTTTGGAGTATCTACAAGATTAATGGCATCTATACCATTAGCTTCACATTTAGCCATTAATCTATCTACTATAGCTCTATTAAATTCTCCTTCAAATAACTGTGTGCCATCTGGCCACACTGGAGATCTTTTTCCTGGTGTTTGATATACACCATTTATCATACCTCCATGACCATTGTCAAAGATCCAAAGATACTTAGACTCTGTTTCATGAGGTGTAATTGACATATCAAACTCTGTCTTGCAGTGAGGACATGTTATAATTTTTTCCATAACCATCTAATTAATGTAGGTAGAGTATACATTAGTAAAAATAATCCACATATTGTGCCTAATGATATTACCCCATCTTATTTCTTATTTCTTATTCTAGTTAATTTATCAATAGAAGTTAATCCTAAAGATCCAAATGCAAATAATGCTACTGCATCTACCAGATACTCAGCTGGTTTAATATCACCATGAGTAAATGTATTTGCTACTAAAGAAGTCACTAATGCTAGTACACATAGTAACCCTCCTAATCTCTTAGATGAATAAGCTCCTGTTTCATCACTTAATAATTCTTTAAAAAATTTTTTCATATCTTTTTTTTTACAAAGTTAAATAGTCTATATAGACCATATAATATAGCAAGAATGATAGCGGCTAATAAAGCCCAATTTATTATCTTTTTCCAAGTTGGAGTTTTTTCATAATACTTAATTGGGATCTTTCTCTCTACTATCTTCTCTACTGTAATAGTATCACACTCCCCTTTTATATATACATTCTTTTTAATAGTGTCATGAAATATCTTTACAGTAAGTCTTTCTTTTTGCAGAACTAAAGTATCTCTAGTTATTTGCGTAAAGAAATGCTCATTAATAATTGTGTCATGTACTACTTTAGGTACTTCCACCCTAACTGTATCATGTATAGTCAAGGTATCCGTAGTAAGTAAATGTGGATATTTATCTATTAACCTTGTAAACCTTCTTTGAGGGGTGCAGGCAAATAGACCTACTATTGCTAGTACAAAAAGTATTCTTATCATTTACTTTTAATTGCGTGAATAGCTTCAATGATTTCTATTTTCATTTTAGCCATGTCATCTCTAATATCCGCAACAGATTTTTCTTGTTTTTCTCTATTAGACTCAACCTTATCTTTAAGCCCATCTACTCTTTTGTGAACCATATCTAAACTTTCTTTCATACTATCTAGTACAATTTGTTGTATAGCTACCTTGTTTTTTAAAGTGAACCACACTGTCAACGCTCCTACTAAAGCTGATAGGATTGATAATAAAGCATCAAAACCTACTTGCATATTTGAAATTTCCATTCTCTCTTGTATAAATAATAAACATATACCTATAATATACAAAAAATATTTAAAATATACCAGTAAACACGTAGTGTTTAAATAGGAAATTTATATGAGTCTATACCTCTTTTCCAAATGTCACTGTCTTTATCTCTAACTCTTTTATAATCTATAGTTAAAATTCTACCTCCTGTGGGTTTAATAGGAGCACCTCTTTCAACATGCCATCCTTTAGAACCATCTCCATATTCTTCTTTATATGTTCCTGTAAGCATAAGATGTAATTGTTTTTGCTCCTGTCTATATGATCCAGGTCCCTTTACAATTGAATCTCTTACATCATTCCTAGAAGCGTTCTCATGAATATGACCCATAGTAAATACATCAAAGTCTTCATACATTTCTAATGCTCTAGTAAGATTAAGTGCACCTTTAGTTACAACACCACCTCCACCTGATCCATGAAAGTACCTTATTTTCATGGCTTTAGTACCACGCTTTCCTAACTTAGATTTTTTAAGTGTTTGATTTACTATCATCCAACCACCATAACCACCTACTTGTACATTAGTGTGATTTTTAATATTAAGAAGTTGTACAAATCTAGCTAGTATATCTGTTTCTTGAAACTTAATAATCGCAGTCTCATGGTTACCATAACCTATGACTGTAAGTAAATGAGCATATGGGCTAAACCACTCTACTGCAGTTTCTACAATACTATCTAAATACATTGCATTGTTGTGTTCTGGTCTAATATCAGATTTGTTCTTTCTATTATCGCCTCTACCTTGCATTAAACAGAACATATCTCCGTTAATCATAATAGGAATAGATTCTTTTAAGCAATAATCTAAATCTTGTTTTAATTGTTTCCAATCACACTTTGGATTATCCCAATGTAAATCTGACATCATTGCAATCTTAGTGTGTGTACCCTCAAGTCTTAACTCATGGATATTACTAGCATGTTTAATTAATTTCATAGTTTTTAATTTTCTTCAAATTCGGGTTCTGGGAGAGACCATGTTTCCGTATTCATGAGTTCTAAACACTCTTCATGAGTGTATAAACCATCAGGTATTACTGTACCATCTGCAATAAAAGTAGGCTCAGTGTCCCATTTTAATAAAAATTGAGTGGGTGGGTCTAATACGTTTTTTCTGATTGTATCTAATGAGCTTTCTCCTACTTGTGAAAAATCTATTTTAGATAAATCTTCTATTCTTATTACACCATATGTTTGAAAAGCTTTTTTTAGTTTCATAGTTTTTATGTTGGCACATCTTGTTCTCTAGATGCTTCTGGCATATTATTAGTCCTAATTTTGTTTCCTGATCCTGTTTCATCATCCATAAGATAATGCTCTCCTCCTGGATCTGGTCCAGACCATGCTGCATTTTCGGATCTAAACCAATTAGTAGGAGATGGAACTCCATTTATAGTATCTAAATTTAAAGCAGGCCCACCTGAATTATATATAGCTTCTAATTGAGCTTGTGTTAATGCTGTACCATACCATATTGCAATTTCATTTAAGTGTCCTTCCATAGTACTACCCACAGCAGAAGTTGCTCCTAAAGTAATATTATTACTTTGAGGATGATTAGCAGCAAGAAAATTACTAGTTTCTCCAGTTCTATCCGCATCTACCCATACCTTTTGTCTATCATATCTATTTATTGCACTATCATATGTCATAGATATTAAATGCCAATTACCTGCTGTAACAGCTCCACTTGCACTTCTTGACCAGTTAGAGGAATTACCTGTCATAAACGCTCTAAGTTGCCCTGTACTAATAACATATAAATTCTGTACTAAAGCACCAGCTGCATCTCTTATGTCATATAAATATTGTGTACCAGAAATAGCATCTAATTTAGCCCAAAATACAACTGACCATTTAGCTCCACTAGGAGAAGCAGAACTATCATCAGCAGCTATAGTAGTATATGGGACAGTATTTCTTAAATGATCGTCACCACCTGCAAGTGCCCATGATGTTGTATCAAATGCTGATGTGTTAAGAGGTGGTACAATATGAGTATGTACACCTACTCCAAGACTTTTATGTATATTTATGGAAACACCCATAACTTATGCTACATAAATTATCAATAGATCTCCTGCACCACCACCTGTTGTATCAGGATCATATGTAAATGTAGAAGCTGGAAACGCATTACCGTTACCACCTGCATCAAAGTTTACTGTTTCTCCTGGCTTAAGATCAACTGTAAGTACATGTGCTGTATCTGTAGCCGATGCATTATAAAAAGAAATTGACTTTACAACAGCTGCAATTGTTACTTGACCCGCTGCTGTAGCTCTAAGTATTGTAGGTGTATTAGTAACATCTACTAAAGAATCTGTGTTAGTTTCAATAGCATTAGCCGTTGTCTCAATCTCAGTATTCTTAGCCAATATAGCATCAGCAGTTACTTCTATCTCAGTATTCTTAGTTAAAATAGCTTGCAATGTAACTTCTGTAGCATCACCTGCTTCTAAATAAGTAACTGTACAACCTGCAAAATCTACAGCTGGATAAGCAGTATTATTTCCTGGAAGATAATAGCTTACATTAGTAAAGCCTCCACTTACAGTATCCCAAGTTCTAACCTCTAAATAAAGTTTAACTCCTGCATGAGGTGCTGGGGGTACAATTGGATCTGGACAATCAATATTAACCAACTGAGCTTCATACTCTGATCCATTAGCTGTACTATTAATAACATCTATAATACCTTGCAAGCCTTTAAGCATTTTATATTGCCAAGGCCAATTAGTACCTTTGCCACCGTCTGTTTTTAAATTTCCTATTGACATTTTATTTTATTTTTATTTTTATACAAATCTATATTTAGTTGCGTCATATAATTTTCTATGTTCTGCACCAGTTAATGCTTTATTATAAAATCCTACAATATTCATCAGTCCTCTAAATTGACCAGATGGGGTTGGTTGGATTGCTGGTTGAAAATGACCTATTGTTGCAGATCCCCCACCTCCACTTATAGCGGTTATTGGAGCATTTGCTATTGTGTCAGAACCTATTAAAGTTCCGTCTAGATAAAATTCTACTGTACTTGTAGAAAAATTAAAACTAAAAGCAACTAAATGCCACTTATAACTTAAATCTGGAATAATTGGTGATTGCAATACAGGAGATCCATTAAGTCCTAATGAATTTACAATTCTCATTTTGTAAACTAAAGAAGTTCCATCCTTTTCAATACCAAATACACCACTATTAGATTTTCCTCCAATGTTACCTATGACTGTGTATACCTTAAGAGCAGGGCTCCATGCATATCCTGGGTCAGGAGAACCGCTTGAATCTAACTTAACCCAACCAAATCCTGAATGATCTTTTAGTGATGCAGTAGTTGGACTGGATCTAAAAGGAGCTCTCATATCAAAACCACCATAAATTCCTCTACCTATACCATTAAATCTAAAATTTGTACCCTCAAAAGTTGTAGTATATCCTTTTGGATTTGGCAAACCAGAATCTGTTGCAGATCTTACAAATTTATTATTTTGAAAATATTTAAAAAATTCAGAAGAAGGCCTTTCTACATAGTTAGATAATACACCTTGTTCCCACTGAGGACCATAAATATATACGCCTGATGTACCGTTACCTGTATATGATAAAGAACCACCAGGGCCTACTAAATAAATAAAAGTTCTAGCTTGAACATTATTAAGAGTACTTGTAGTATCTACACTATCTGTATACCATATTCTGTACCACCCTCCACCAGCATTTTCAAAACCTGAATCATCTACATTAATTGCAGATGTAATAGTATTTGTTGTAAAATCAAAAACTATTGTGGCAGCAGGACCTGCATTTGTATGTGATATTCTAATGTTTCTATCACTTCCTGGTCCTTGTTTAACATATAAAGAATATGTAATCTTATCTATTACTGAATCGCCTGCACCACTTGGAGGTACTACCTCAATTCTACAATTTAAAAATTTACTGCCAGTATCAGCAGTTTCAATAAATGCTGTAGTTAAATTATTACCATCTGGATCAGTTACTGAAGGTTCAATAGCTACTGTAGCTTTATTTATACCAGCTGTTGAGCCATTCCATGTTCTAAGTTGTACATCAGGACCTGTATTTGTAAAATTTGTTGTTCCAGCAAATTGATTTTTACCTTTACCTGCTATACTCATAGAGTATTCACCAAGTTTATATGATAAAGGGCTAGAAGGATCTAGCCACATGATTAATTCATCGGTGTCTATATTTCTTCTAACTGGAATCATATTAAGTTAATTGCATGTTTTCTAATGAAGTTATGTAAATTACAGTACCACTTGAAGTTCCTTTCATTAGTGTGGTTCCTGATATAACGGGTTGTAAACCATTATTAGTGTACATATTTGTACCACTTTGTAAAGTAACAATATGACCACCACTATTATCAATGATAAAAATATAATCCCCTATTGGAGATCCTGGTAGTGTCATACTTATAGTTGTATCTGCAGTTATAAGAATCTTGAAAGTATTACCTGTAGATAAATCTATTGTATCTGCTGGACCATTAAAAGTTAAAGCAACTGCTGGACCCCATAAGCTAGGTCCTGCTGGTCCAATTGGGCCAACTGGGCCTTGTGGTCCTACATCTCCTTGTATTGATAGTTCAGTCCAGTCTGCATTTGAAGCACTGGGTATAGTTCCTCCTGCCCCAACTGGATTTACACAAACCCAACTTGAACCACTTGCATATGCTACATCATCTACAACATAAGAATTAGCTGTATCCCAATCACCCCTAAAGTTTAATCCTGCTGCACCAACTGGTCCTGGAGGTCCTATAGGTCCTTGTGCACCTGTATTTCCTGTTAAACCATTTGCTCCTGGAGGTCCTGCGGGTCCTTGAGGTCCTACACCACCTGCACCACCTAATTGTGTTTCAAGATCTTTAAAACTAATTGCTGTATCTTGATATACAGATCTGTTAGTAACATCTCTTGTACCTATGGGTATCATATCATTATCAGCAAGTTGACTCTTAAGTCTACCTTTCTTAATGATATTAAAGAAATTACTTATGTTTCTTAATGACATAATTTATTATTTTATCTTTTTTATATTGGGTTTCCGTTGTTACAGTACCAGTTAGTGCCATCGCTTATACAAGTAGTTGTAGAATAAAGTGCTGTTGGTAATGCTTTTGTACCACTTCCGTTAATTTGTGCACCAACACTACCAGCTAATGTTGCAGTATTAGTATCAGCTGTTCTAATTAAAACAATCTTTTTTCCTGCTACGTTTAAAGCACTATTTAAATAAATTGTTCCACCAGGAGAAGACGCAGAATAAAATACTATATCTAGATTTACATTAGGATCTGCAGAAGTATCTACTGTAGCAGTAGTAGGATCAAGTAAAGGAGATAGATCAACTGATAATGTTGGCAAACCTTCATTTCTAGCTAACTCTAAAGTACTACCATTTAATACTGCTCCTGTTAAATATGAATCAGCAATACCTGTTACATCTACTGTTCCACCATCATTTCTAGTTAAAGTTATAGTATTGGTTGCATCATCATATGCACCACTAGTTACAAACGTATTAGCTGCTAATGAAGATAGATCTACTGTAAGTTGTGGCTGTCCTTGATTTCTATCTACCTCCAAGTCTGTGCCGTTCAATGCTACACCTGTTACAAATGTATCAGGAGTTTGTAATGAAGATAAATCTGTAACCAATGTAGATAAACCAAGTCTGGTTAATTCTAAATCAGTACCATTTAAAATAGAAGATGTTACATAGTTATTTGTGTCATCAACTAGTGATGATAGGTCTACTGAGATCTGTGGCTGACCATTATTTCTATCAATTTCTAAATCAGTGCCATTTAAAGACGCAGCTATTACAAATGTATCTGTTAACCCACCAATTGATTGCCATGTTCCATTACCTAAAGCATCAGAAGTTAAAACATAACCATCAAATGCTCCGTTAGATATTTGAATAGTTTCAGTTGAGATTTTACCAAACACTTGAACTTCATTACCTGATGCTTTTAATAAATTACTTCTACCACTAGAAGTATTATATCCATTACCTATAATAAAAGCTCCTTCTGTAGTATCCTCAAGGTTATATCTTCCAGTGACATGGGAATAATTACCATTAGCTATGGTGAAATGTCCTTCAGCATGAGAACCAATACCGTTTGCTATTGTGCTAATTCCCTCTGCATGAGCAGCAATACCAGTTGCAGTAGTCTCGCCACCTTCTGCATGAGAAACTACTCCACTAGCTACTGTTTGTTGACCTTCAGCATGTGAACCTTGACCACTAGCCATTGTTCCTTGACCTTCCGCGTGAGAATGAAATCCATTAGCTGTTGTATCTGTTCCTTCAGAGTGAGCATGTTGAAAACTAGCTGTTGTATTATTACCTTCAGCATGAGAATAATTACCAGTAGCATTTGTATATTGACCTTCAGCATGAGAAGCATATCCAGATGCGGTTGTATTATCACCCTCAGCGTGAGACTTGTCTCCACTTGCAGTAGTAGCAAATCCTCTAGTGCTAGAATGATCGCCACTTGCAACTGTTTGAAGTCCACTAGCAAAAGAAAACTGACCAGTAGCATCATTAAATGGGCCTACTTCCAATGAATCCTGAATCCTTACTGCATTTGGCGCAGTAAAACTACTTATTCCATCTACTTGTATTAAACTAGGCATAATTTGTTTTTATTAATCTGTTATTTTTAAGGTTGTACCTAAAGGTATAGTAAGAGTAGTGTTTGCTCTAACCAGAAGTGGACCTTTAAATTCATAATCATCATAACCTAAGCATATTTCATTTTCTACAGAAGGATCTTTGATAATATCAATATCTTCTTGAGAAATCTCTTGAGATAACTGAACTCTCCTGCTCGTACTTGCACTACTTCCGCTACTAAAAGATTTATAACTCATTTATAATTATTTTACTACATGAACAGCACCACTAGGTCTACTGTATAACTCACCTACTTTAAGACCAGCAGCTATTGCTGCAGCATCATCAGCATATTCTCTTTGAGTCATTCTTAATATTTCATTAAGATGGCCAAATTTAGCAGGAGCCATGTCAGCGCCTGTTTTTAAAAATGTATCTGGTGATTCTGGTATAAATTTTACTGGCATATTTTAATTTTAAGTTTTATCCTACTGATTTAACTGTGTCTGCGTCTATTGCTTCACCTGTGATAAAAGCTTTTTTTCTAGACTTAGCTGTAGCAGCAAATTCTTTTCTAACTTTCATTGTTCTTGATTCAGAAGGCTCTAGCTTAAACGTTTCACCTGGTCTACCCATGTAATCTCCTGGTTGTGCTTTAAAAGCTCTAACGTCAGTTCTAGATCTATACCAAGCTAAGTTTTTAGGAGTAATAGTTACTCTACGCTCTACCATTTCTTTTTCTGCTGGAACTTGTTCCCATTGACCATCCTCTGATTTTACTTGACCTCTAGCCATAGCTGAATCAGATACAACAGTAAAGGTTTGATCACCTTCATATCTAGCTTCTATTTTAACATCAGCTTCCATTGTTTGAATTCTCGTAGCTGCTGTCATTGTTGCATCATACGCAACAGCTTCTAATTTTACTCTTTCTTCTGCCATTTTTTTTATTTTAATATTGAATATATTCTACTTTAGCCGCTGCTTCTACAGCAAACTCTATTTTTACATATAGCTCACATTCAAGAGAAGTTAATCCTGTATTTGCAACAACTGCAAACATGTAATTATCGTCTTGACCTGTTATACTATTATCTTGATTAACATAAGCAAGAGTGGCAGATGCTGCTACAGAGGTATTTTGATTCTCAACTAATGAACCTGAATTTGCTATAGCACCGTTAGTAAATCCACCAACACCTGCAGCATCATCTGCAGCAATATTAGTAGATTGTTCAGTAATAAGCATAAATCCTTGAGATACATTAATAATACCTAAATCCTGGATATGTGCATTAGAAGCTACTCCATCCCAAGGAAGTACCATCCAAGATTGGAAACAATACTTCTTATAAGGTACTCCTCCTAAAACATAATCTTCATTTACTAACTCATATAGGTTAGCTGCAGGGTTACTTGCACTTGCAGTCATTTCTTTAGTAGACCTTAAACCTATATCTCTAAGAAAGCTCTCAAGGCTTGTATTTAAATATTGCCAAAGTTGCGTTCTCTTAGACGCAAACGTTGTTAAGATGCTAGATCTTTTTAATGATGTTGCCATTTGTTTCTTTTTTTTAATAAATATACAGTTATAATATAATAAAAATTTATGTAATATAAAAGTATACAGCAAAAAAAAGACCCTTGAGTAGACAAACGCAAGGGTCATAAACAACACCTGTGGGAGTGGATAAGATGTTGTTTTCGCAATTATTTAAATAAATAGTGATATAAGCCAAACACAATAGAAGCAGATATTACAAATCCGATCATACCATACATTCTTGCTTGGTTATCTTTAACTCTTCTTTTTGTTACTGGATCTACTATATCTTGCATAAGAGCACATGACAAGGTAGACACTATAATTACACACAATAATCCAAATAACGTAACTAATGCTTTTACTATCATAATGACTGTATTTCTTTTAATAATTTTTCTACATATAAAGTAGCATCCATTAACTCCTCTTGCAAGTGAGTTAACCATTGCTTCATAGTAAGATCTTTTCTGTCTAGAGTCTTACCATACTTTAATTTACCTATCTCAGATCTTTCTTGATATTTGTCAAGTACAGATTTTACTACAGTATCTTCATCTGCTGATGGAATTGGGACAACACCATCTACCATATTTGCATATACAGAGTTACCATGCATTTCAGAATACCAATCTTTAGCTGATTCCTTTATTGCCATACCATTATAATATCATGGATTAGTACCATCATCTTTAGCTTACCATCCATATCTATGATTTCAGCATTGTGAAGTGCACCAGTGCGGACATACACTTTGTCTCCCTCCTTAAGATCAGTAACATCTGCCCCTACAGCAAAGACATTAAGATGAGTCCATTCCTTCATCATGTCTTTCTCTGCTTCTTTTTCCATTTCATCAGTAAGTATAAGATCTAACTTACCTTCTTCTTTTTCTTTTTTCTCAGGCTTGTCTAGCATAACCCGATTTCCTCTCAATATAAATTTGCTCATTGTTGTGTTGGTTTTGAACAAATATAGTAAAATTTTAACGTAAACAAAAAAATACCATATTAGAGGTTGTAGTGGATCCTATGCTACAGCACCCCACCCCTTGACTGACTTGGTATGCACCCCCCTTAATTTTAAAACAAAAAACATTTTTTACAAAAAAGAATTCTATTTTTTTTTGACTGCTGGATGTTTGCTATGCCTACTACCTACCTAGCCTATAACTTAAATTGAATTTATAAATAAATATTTATGTCATACAATTGGAAAAAACATGTCAAGCATTCATCAAAGAAGAATGTTAACAAGAGAGTTGCAAAGCACACACAGCTAAAGCTGTTAGCCATGCAAGAAAGAGAGGTTCACTTCTTATCACAGCAAAATGCTGAGATGAAGCAGATGATCCTCAACATCACAAGAAAATGGAGAGATTAAAATCTCTCTTTTTCTTTTCCCCTAGCCTTTAACTTATATTGAATTATAAATAATTACAATATGTTAGCATACCTTACTATCCCTGGCGGGATACTTCCGTCTAACACTATCTACCTAAAGTTAAATAGTGCAGACAAGAACAGAGCCATTGAGATCTTCAATAAACACCACATAAAGTGGTTTCCCTTGAATACTCATGTTCTCTGTGTACCAATAACTTCTGACGAAGTATTTGAGCTATGTCACTTATGGGAAGATGAATGGATTCATCCTCACAATGTACCATATCCCTGGAGATAAGCCTTTGGCTTATTTCTTTCCTAGCCCTAATATTAAAATGAATTTTAAAATTTTAATAAAATGAAAACTATTGTTTTAATTGTATTTAATGCGCTGCTTAATGCAGGCATGATTGTCCCACAAGGTGACAATGAAGGTAGACCTCTTTATTGTGTATACCCTGAACCAGGTATAGCAATAGAATATGCCTACAAAGGTGAAATACTTCACTGGATTTCCACAGGCTTTAGCCAATGGGAATACAATGAGGATTTCCCTGATACATACACAAGTGATGTATTAACAGAAGTAAAGGCTGAATAAGCCTTTTCTTTTTTCTCCTAGCCCTTATCTTATATTAAATTATAAATAATTTCATATGAAACATCTACATCAATATGTGAAAGCACAAATTGCTGCACATGGTAAACCTGTTAGATTGCCTAACAGACAGCTGAAAATTGGTAAAGCCAATTTACAACAGATTAAAATCAATAAAATTGTAAACAAGTTTTAATGCTTTTATGAAAAAAGAAAGGGATAAACCCCTTTTTTTTTCTTCCCTTCTTTTTCCTCACAGCTAAAGCTGCTCGTCACTAGCCTTAACATTGTATTGCATATTGCAATATAACCTTTTAAATTTAACATTTTGGAAACACAAAATTCAAATTTAACTTTTATTGCCAAGTACTTGCGTACTACGGCAAGAGGCATGAATATCTTCACAGTTCACGGAACTGAAGAAGAATTACAAACCTATGAGCAGTCCATCCTGAAGGCAGGACGTACTCCTGCTTATCTAAAACAAGATGACCAAGTCACTCTTGTGTTAGATGAAGACACAGGACTGAAAATTCCTTTAGCCTTTGATTCACTATCATATGTGATAGATGAATTCTTCGACTATGAATTCCCTATGGTGAAAAACACCAAAGGGCAGTACAACCCTGAACTCACTGTTTGTGCCCATGCTGAGGAAATCCTCAACAGGTTCCCAAACCGTGATATTGAATGGTGCATTTCTCAAGCAACTAAAAAGTTGCAAAGAGAAAGAGCACGTCAATATGGTCAGGCTGTGCCTTCTGATTCTACAACTAAAGTTGAAGAATCTACTTCTGAATCTACTACTGATGCTAAAGCATTGGCGGAGCAGATTAAGAAGACTGCAAAGAAGAAGACAAAGTCTTAATCTTTGGAATCAACAAGGGATCATAGATCCTTTGTTGTTTCTTTTTTCTTTACCCTCTTTTTGCTAGCCATCAACTTACGTTGATGTCATTTGTCCACTGACAAAGCCTAAAACCATTGTTTTAGTCCATATTATATTTGACATCATAACAAAAAGTAAAGACACAGCAACAAATAGTCAGTAGTTAGTGGTCAGTAGGCTGTATTCTTTGTCTTTTTAATTTATTTTGCGGAAATACTTGTGTGTTTTAATCTTTATAAGATAGTACAACATCTATGTATATCATTGGTAGTAAGTTTATATTATTATTTATTAATAGTATATAGTATATATAATATTTTATATAGCTAACTTTGTTGTAAAACAGAGTGATGTTTACCTTATAGTATATTAGTACTCTCTCTATATAGAAGAAGAGCATCATAGTTTCCCGATTTCTATTTATCCACTTTCTAAAACTTAAAAAATTGAAAGACTTAAAGACAGTCCTTGAGACTTTAAACAGTAATAGCGTTTGTTTACCTGATAGTATAGTTAAGACTATATTATTTGAATCAGGTTTAGTGAATTTAGTTTCAGCCAAAGGTAATATGGAAAAGCATGAACTTGGTTACCGTGTTACAACGTTAGGTAAGAGACTTGTTAATAATAGTAAAGATGATGCTGTTATGCATGATATGTTTACTATGGAGGAGTATAGAGATATTCTCCTTGCAGAGGCAGAGCTTATCCAGTTTATTATGGAGTACCGTAAAAAGTTGGATGATAAGCCTAAGATCGTAGGTAAGGTTGACCTTAATAATATCTCTTGAGTTATGAAAAAGTATTTCGTAAATCCAGGTAATGAGCCCACATACATTGAAGCTAAGTGGGTGCAGATCACAAGAGGTATGTTGCAATTCTATGATAAAGATGATAAACTCATAAGAGAGTTTGAAATTCATGAAGGGTTGCATTTTGATAACCTTAATAATATTTAAGATGAGCGGGATTGGTGGACACCCGCGGGACTGATCACCCATGAAATCTCCACTAAAGACATAGGAAGTTCCTTTAAACTATAACAGCCAAAAGAACTACTTCCCGTCTTAATTAAAACCAAAGTGTCAGTTCCTGTTTAACTATAAACAGAGAAAGACATATCTACTTGCAGAGTTTGAAGGTAAATCAGACATTTATTACTGACCGTCTTACTGTGGTCTCTGTGGGGTAGTGTGTCGCTAAAGGAGGGTAATGCCTGAAAACTCCGTTACAGAGTAGGGCCGTGAGAAGATAGAGAGATATAAAATGTTCCTTTTTATAACCAGAAAGAATTACATTTCATCTCTCTTGATTCTTATTTTTTTCACTTAATAAAACTTATTGAATTATGGCAAAATTTGCTGAACTTCGTTTATTTGGTAGAGCACTGAGAAATACCAATGCTTCTAATACAGTTGACTCTGTACTTATTAGAAATTGTGCGTCTAGAGGATATGCTATGAATCCTGATTGTGATGGCCAAAGAGTCATGTCTTACATGAGGTCATTACCACAAAATATTAATTCTACTTTCTATGCATCATTTAAGAATGTTATAGATAGAAGTGGATATGAATTAGTTTTAGACCAATGTCTACACTATGCTTCTACCTATGGTACAGATCATACAGGTACACCTTATGTTCCTAATGATAATCCTAGTCTAGTTGACTTTTCTGAATGTAAGATTATTGAGCCTATTACATTGGCTGAACTTACAGGTAAGATCCAGGATATGTTACACTCAGGTATTGCTCTTAAGAATGATACTCTGAATGATATCTTTGAATTAATCGCTGAGTTTCAGATTGAGTTAGATTTGTCTGATATTAAGAACCGTGAGTTCTTGATTAGATATCACATCTCTGTAGGTATACCATTTGATACAGCTGAAGAGACATTGCAAGCAATTAACTTTATCATTACTGATAGTGCTTGTATTGTTAAAGATCGTGCAACAGTTAATGCATACCGTATGTTTGCTGAAGATTCTGCTGTAACATATAGCAATGACTTTCAGTATGTGGAAGAGTCTTTTAAATCACATTCTTTATTTGAATGGGCAGGTATCTTTAATAGATACAAGCCATTGTTTCTTGCTTTGAGAAATAGTGGATTAAGACCTGTGATTAACAAGATATCTAAGTTATCTAAGAAGCATCACCTTCCTATGAGAATACCTATGAGTACTGTATTTTTGACTCCTCAGTATTTGAATAATGCTTCTGAATTTGAAAAAGTCAAAGATTGGTTACTAGATAAATTTTACAAAAAGGAGATGTCTTTATTTGACTGCGTTAAGTATCATAAAGCTATACAAAAAAGAATCAAAGGTCAATTTACTGACACAATTAATATCAGAAATGGTAAAAGTTGGGTCAAGAAGAGTTCTTGGGAGTTTAATAAAGATTCTGCAGATAGATTAGAGTGGCTTCGTGTGTTGGTTACTGATCAAATCAGACAACTAATGAAGTTAAAATTTTCTGATAAGAATCCAACTTATTATTCACAAAGTGCTTTAGAAAATGGTTTGAAAATTGCTTTTCCTACATCAGAGAAGAACTTTATTGGTGCATTACCTATTGGTTCTTATATTGATGTTAAGCCTGAAGATAATCTTATTGTTGGGATTTATTGGAAAGGTGAGGATGGTGCAAGAGACCTTGATTTGTCGTTTACTGATATAGATGGTAATACTGTTTCTTGGTGTAATGCATATACTGATGAAGGTAATAACATTGTCTATTCAGGTGATATGACATCTGCTAACCCTGAAGCTGCAGAATACTTATTGTTTCGTAATGATATGCCTAATGGTGTATTTATGTGCAATAATTACTGTGCTGAACCAGGGTCAAAGTATACATTTATTGTTGCTAGACTTCCTGAAGGTGTAGAGTTTGATTATAATCATATGGTAAATCCAGATGATATTATATTTCAGACTCCTATGGTAATGACAGGTAATCAAATGTCTATGGCCATCTATGTTGATGGTAGATTTATCTTTACTGATAGAGCTATTGGAAATGGTAGAGTTGCTAGAGCAGGTGTTACTACTCGTGATATAATTCAGAGTCAGGTTGATATGGCAGATATGTCATTGACAGTAAATGCTTTTTTTCATTATGGTCATCATGATGGTATAAAGATAAATCTCACTGATGACAAGTCAGCTTTAATTAGCTTATTGTCATAAGACTACTGAGCAGGATGTAACAGTCCTGCTCTTTTAATTATTCACTTTTAAAAACTTTATTTTGACTAAAGAAGAAGCATTAGAAAAGACTAGAAAGAAATTCACTAATCTTTTTGGAGGAGATATCCTTCCAGGAGTTAGTGTCGGTAAGATTATATCTTATTATGAGAGTCTTATTAAAAATGAGGAGCCTGATCATGCTATGCCTATAGGAGGTATAGAGCGCAACTTCCTTGAGGAAGAAATTCAAGATGATGAATTTTATATGCGTAATGGTCATACCTTAAGATGATATTTAACCTGACACAGCGGGTTAATAGAGGTTGTACGGTCCAAATTTACTCTATAAAATCTCATGGGACCTATGCTGGTGACAATTCCAGACACGGAGATGAGATGAAACCTTAGACACTTAATTAATGTCTTTATGGGATTAAGCCGTGAAAGAACGGGGCAGACTGTGAAAAAAACTGCCCCTTTTTATTTATTAAATTTTTAAAACCACTTAAATGGAGGAATCAACAGTATATTACATATACACAAGAGATGGAAAGGAGTATTTTACTCCAAATGAAGACCTTGCTCATAAAAGAGCAGATGAAGGCACAGAAATTAGATTAAAAACAATAAATAACATTACTTAAAAATTAAAACTTATGATTGAAAGTATGATTGAAGAAGTACAAGACCTACATTTGGCTGTACATCAAGAAGAAATAGGAATAGAAGAAATAGAAAGAAAGTATAATTGTAGACTTACTACATTGAATCTAAAAGCAATTAAACGTAATTTGCTTTTATTACATCAAAATATGATGGTTCCAGTGTATGGTTTAGCAAATTTTAATGAATTATGAAAGCAAAAAAAATACCAACATCAGCATTTATCAAGATATTTGGTAGTGTAATGCTTATTATCATAGTAGTATTAATCGGATTATTAAGTACAGGATGTAAATCAACTGCATCCTGTGAGGCTTATGGTCAAAATAATATAGAGTATGGGGACATATCAGAAGATGAAGCAAGCTGAAGCACAGATAGAAAGATTACAGCAAGAAGTAGATCAGTCTGCATATTGGGCTCATTATGCTGTAGTAAAAGAAGATTTAGAAAGTGCTAAAGAAAAGTATCGTTCATTGAAGTATGAATATACTATGCAAAGTTCTATACTTATATTGATAGTATTTGCTACAATAGCAATTGCTACAAGTTATTTACTTGGAGGTGTGTAGTGCACCTCCATAATTTATGATTAGAAATGGCATATAAAAAGAAAAATAGAGGAGCTGGATTAATAGCTCAAAAAGAAGGTAACTTACTTAGATTTACATGTAGTTACTTTGACAAATGGGTTATGCATGAAGCAGACCTTGACAAGCAACAGACTGAAGTAATGGTAGGATTTCATTATTATCCTATACAATATTGTAATAAACCATTAAAGTGGATGCAGAATCTATTGGGTAACCAATTTATTGATTACACACAAGAATTTGATGGTGCAAAATGGGATATAGATCTTACTAGTGGTGGTAAAAGAGTTAATATGAAAAAAGTTGTACCAGGTATACACATTGGTGATGACTTTAGAAACATTAATAAGGCTAGATTTGTAGCTAAAGTTGCAAGTAAGCTCAGTAGTTATCTAAAACAGGAAGGATTAAATGCTGTTGTTCAGCATTATGATGCTGATGCAGATAGTCCAAGAAAGATGTTGAGACCTGATATATTACCTACTTGTATTAATGCAGTTACTGAAGAGTTTCCGTATTTAGATCCAAACACAGATCTTAATAATCAATATGAGTATAGAAATGTGTTTGATATATCTCAAGGTAAAGAACCTGAGTTAGAAGATTTACCATTCTAAGATTTTTTAAGTGGATAAGCACAAGGCTGAAGATGTAATGTCTTCAGTCTTATGCTTTAAAAACAAAACTATGCAGATAAAAAAAGTAGGTATAAACCTTACAGAAAGAGATATAACTTCAATGCTTGAGACTGTGTGTAAAGAAACACAAAGTACAAAAAAAGCAAATAACATTGCAGATCTATTTACAGAACTTTTATTAAAAAGTACTGAAGCATCTACATTGTTTGTACAAATTATGCTAGGTAATGGTTTACCAGAAGCATTGCATGAAGGAGATGTGGTCAGATGTAAATGGGATAGAGTTAAAGTAGGTCTATCAGATGCAGATGAGATACTTGAGCAACTTCACAAAAATAATCTGATTAATGGAGATAATGAGGTTGTTTGCATAATAAAAACATTTAGAGGTTATACAGAGTATTTCCCATATGTTATAGAGTTTAAGTATGGAGATGATCTCTATGCATCCTGTAGTATGGGATTTGAAGATCTAAGCTGGTGATATTGATATTATATTTTAGTCGAATATATGCTTGTAGCAGATGACAAGGGAGAAATCAGAAAATATTTTTCCCTTGTTAGCTATATAATGATAAATATTTATTGTTTACACGTTAACCTTTAAAGATTTATTGCGTAATTAGTATATGAATTATCAGTTACCTAATGGAAAAGTAATATACATCTCTATAGAGGAGTACTTATCTATGACTGATGAAGACATTCAATACTTTATAGCATCAGACTATGGTGATACTGTTATTAATCCGTTTAGTGGATCAGCAGTAGATACAAAAAAGAAACCATCAGATAATGAAGAACTGAGAGATTTTTCAGGATTTCCTAATGAAGATGGAGAACAATTTCCTACAGAACAAGATATCAAGAATCTTAAATCTTAATGTAATATAGCTTTTATTAAAGCTTACTTATCTACATATGAGCAATTGTAGATAGAGTATTAGTGCTCAAAAAATCAATTTATTTAATATTTTAAAAATTTAATTATGAATTCAAAAGTAGTTGTATTAGCAGATGAAAAAACAAAAGCAGTAATTAATGTTAATGAAAATAAACCAGAATATGGTTATGTTAGAGTTGCACAATCAAAAGTTGTAACAGGAGCAAACGGTTGGCTAGATGTTAAAAGAATCACTGCATTAGTACCAGGTGAAATGGTTAAACTAACAGAAGCAGGTTTTTATGAAGGACAAGAGCTTCCTGGTAAGATTCGTACACAAGAATCTTTAGAGCCATTTTCAGATGTAAATGTTGAAAAGCAAATGAAGAGAGCAGGTGGTGAAAATGCACCAGTATGTAGTCTTATGGGTAAACCTATTTATCAGCAAAGAACTTGGACTGTAGATGCAAGTCTAGAAGATGAGTTAATTGCACATGATAATAAAGATGAAATCCGTGCATATAATGCAAATAATAAAGCTGCATCAAGTGCAGTAGAAACTCCTAATGAAGATTTCTCTATAGGTGGGTAAATTAGGTGGGTAAATCCCAATGTTAAGGTGAG
>WLWH01000499.1_pt1 | contig 31906 bp, 37 predicted proteins | sample 6712741 | NCBI WGS metagenome assembly WLWH01 (sample SAMN12718694, study PRJNA515312) | sponge metagenome | isolation source: marine sponge | host: Mycale hentscheli | place: New Zealand: South Island, Marlborough, Capsize Point | collected 2003-05-01
GCACCTTTATTGATGTAACAACTCTGTCAGGCACCACAATTACTGGTGACTACGGACAATTTTTAAACCTTACAGGATTTAGTTCACACGCGACATCCTTTTCTGGTACTACCATTACAGGTGATACTGCAAACTTAGGAGCTACTTACGGTACTTCTGGCTTCTTTACTTACTTATCAGGAACAACAGTTACAGGTGCGTCTGGTTTATTTACTTCATTACAAGCTCAAACATTAACAGCAGCCAACCTTCAATTTAGTGGCGACCAAACTGTTAGTGGTAGCTTTACAGTATTAGAAAATTTATTTGTTAGTGGCTCAGGATATTTTGCCTCTGGTATTACTGTAACTGGCGAAGTTAGTGGTGAAGTTATTACCGCTCAATCTGGTAATTTTGACACTATTATTACTGCGCCAACTATTACAGGTGGCACAATCAGTGGTGACAATGTTTATGTCAGTGGCACAATCACAGGCACAACTATTGCAACAACAAGTGGCCATTTTGTAACCGCCACTGGAACCAGTGCAGAATTTACAACCTTTAGTGGAGCTTCCGGTGTCTTTACTAATGTCACTGGTACGTCTTTCTCAGTCACTACTATCAATGCACAGACTGGTATTTTTGCCTCTGGTACAGCCTTAAGACCTTCAATTAGTTTTGAAGGACAAGATGACACAGGTATTTTTGTTACCAGTGGTGTTATAGACGGTAATCCAGCAGAAGAAAAATATTTAGGCTTTACCACCAGTGGACAAGAACGTTTTCGTATCAGTCGTTATGGTGCCCTAGGAATCTCAGGTGAAAACTACGGTGCTCATGGACAAGTTTTAGTTTCACAAGGTGCAGGCGAAGCTCCTGTTTGGACCAGTACTATTAGCGGCATTGTTATTAGTGGCGGTGAAATTACAATTACTGGTGATTTATTTGTTAGTAATACGATCACTGGATACCGAATCTCTGGTGAATTTATTGATGCTGTACAAGAAATTACTGCAGCAAGTGGTGCGTTTGCTGGTACTGTTACCGGCCTGACAATTATTGGTAATACCCTCCAGGGTCTATCAACCATTTCAGGAGCAACTGTTACTGGTACAACAGCACAATTCACCACAGGTACGTTCCAAGACTTATTTGTTGATGATGACTTTATTATTGGTGACAATCTTACCGTTAGTGGTGACTTAGAAGTTAGTGGCAACTCTGTCTTTGATAGTGGAATTGTTGTTAGTGGTTCTAGTGTATTCCGTGAAGGTATTACAGTTACTGGTACCAGTAACTTTGTTAGTGGAATTCTGATTGGAACAAATCTGACTGTTACAGGTACAATTTCAGGAACAACAGTTACAGGCGAAACAGCAACATTTACAACAGGTCAATTTAATGACCTTTATATTGATGATATTTTTATCGTTGGTGATAACTTAACTGTAAGTGGTGATTTAAATGTTAGCGGAGAAGCGTATTTTGAAAGCGGTTTAACAAGTCGCGATCAAGCATTCTTCCCTTCAGGAAATCAAACAAATCCTGGAATTACTTTTATTGATGATGGCAATACAGGTTTATATACCAGCTCAGGAGATGCAATTGAATTCACTGCAGGTGCAACTAGAAAAGCAACAATCTCTTCTGGTACCTACGGTGCAGTCCTAACAATTTGGGGTTACTGAGTTAGAATGTATTTAAAAGTAGTAGCTGAGATTCTTTAATCATGCCACAGTTTGGCGAAGTTCGCGTTGATTTTATAACGTTTACTACGGGAGTCTCTCCAAACGAGGCAAGTGTTACTGTACCTGTCTCAGGACTTCTTCGTAATCCTACGTTTAGCGGCAATGTCATCATCAATGGTGACTTGGATGTTCAAGGAGATATTACAAATAGTGGTAATTACAATACAGTAACAGGGAATATTACAACGACTAGTGGCACAATCTCAGGTGCTATTGGACGTTTTACAACAGGCATTGTTGGTGATTTAACTGTTACTGGAACACTGTCTGGTGTTGATCGTATTTACTTTGAAAGCGGTAGTGCTACTGCACCATCAATTACTTTTATTGATGATGAAAATACAGGCATCTTTACAGTAGCTCCTAATGTAATTTCAATTACAGCTGATGGTACTGAATGGGTACGTGTTTCAGGTAATGGAGATACACATTTATTTAGCAGCGGCGCACTAAAAATTCCGTCTGGTACAACAGCTGCTAGACCAGGAACGTCAAGTACCGGCATGATCCGGTATAACACCACCCTTAATCAATTTGAAGGTTATGACGGTACTTGGGCAATCCTTGGTGGTGGTGCCACTGGTTCAGGCGGTGATAGAGTGTTCCTATTAAATGAGCAAAATGTAACAACTAGTTATACTTTGCCTTCAGGAGAAAATGCCACAAGTTGTGGCCCTATTTATTTAAATACAGGTGTCACAGTAACTGTCGGCACTGGTGAAAACTGGTCCATCGTTTAACTTAAAGAACAATGACATTACGACTTGGCGGCGACGGTGCAATTACAGGATGTACTTCTTTAGAGAATCCTGATCTTACTGTTAGTGGTTTAACCATTAGTGGTAGTTTTGATGCGGAAAAAGTACTTGTAAGTTCTGGTACAGCTGCAGCACCTTCTTATACGTTTAGTGGTGATACAGATAACGGTTTATATTATGCAGGAACTAATAGCATTGGTCTGTCTACAGCTGGTACTAATGCAATATTAATCGACAGCTCGGGGCGCGTAGGTGTTGGAACTAGTTCCCCTGGGCAACTGATACAAATTGGTGAAGGAGACACAGGCGTTAATGCTAATGTTCACACTATTGCGAGAATAGAAGGAAGGGCGGTCGCTGCCGGCCAGCAAGTTGGAACTTTAGAGTTCAATCAAATTACTAACGCACCAGCTGAATTTGTTGGCGCTTCAATCGGCATTGAATCGTCCGCTGCTACAAGGTCAGAAAGTGAGCTTGTTTTTAAGGTAAGTCAAGCATCAAATACTAATGCAACAGAGGCGATGCGCCTCGACAGCTCGGGCAGAGTTGGGATTGGAACTACGAGCCCTGCAGAGCCTTTGCACATTGCAAATACTGTACCAGTAATTCGATTTGAGGATACAAACAATAGTAATGCATTGCTAGATATTAGCGGCAGCGCAGGTGATTGCCGTATTGATATTGACCCCACTGGCTTATTCGCTTCGTCGAGATTTAGTATTGATATTGATGGTAGTGAGCGCCTACGAATCGACAGCTCGGGCAGGCTGTTGGTGGGTACTACTTCAAGTATTGGTGGTGAAATACAATGTATAAACGGTAGTGGTGCTCAGCTGTCACTTGCTCGTAATGATTCAGGTTCAACTGTCTCTGGAAATTCAATAGGACAAATTCGTTTTTATGGTAATCATGGCGGTACTTATAGTGACATTGGTCGCCTTATTTGTTCTGCTGCTGCAAATCACAGCAGTACTTCTAAACCGACAGACCTAAGGTTTTATACAACTTCTAGTGGCACGACATCAACAACCGAGCGAATGCGCCTAGACAGCTCGGGCAGGCTGTTGGTGGGTACGTCTAGTAGCCGTGACACTCGAGCTTATATTCAATCGTATAGAGTATCTGGTGAGAATCATCACTGGATTGAATCGGAGGATCTTGCTAATGGGGAATACTGTATATATAGAGCCAGGGCTAACAATAGTGGTGGGGGCAGTCGCTCAGCTTATTTGGGTGTATACAAAAATGTTAGTACAACAAACACTGTCCCTTTTATATTCTTAGACGCCGAAGATGGTGATAACAACTACTACTGGGTAGATAACGTACGCAATTTTAGAACATCTAGTTCTACTTCAAATCTTGGAACTACCGGTGGAACAGTTGTAGGGACTCAAACATCAGATAGACGCTTAAAGAATATCAAAGACACTTTTAGCTACGGGTTAGCAGAAGTTTTACAGCTTAATCCTAGAGAATATGCACTAATAAAACAGCCGGATACTAATAAGCTTGGATTTGTTGCTCAAGAAGTTGAGTCGATTATTCCTGAAGCAGTTTTTGATACGTTAGAAGAGTTTGATGGTCACCAAGAAGGTGACCGCACCAGGCTTGGGATGGAGTATGTCCAGCTAATTCCTGTGCTGGTAAACGCAATTAAAGAACTGTCTGCTGAGGTGAATACACTTAAAACCAAAGTTGCAACCCTTGAGGCATCGTAGACCTACTCACTACGTGCCTACCGGCAACCCGCCCCGTGTCACAACGTGGCTTTAATCTTAAATAAAAATCCTTCACGTTAGAATAGTTAAAAAGTAGTTGGCAAAAAATGTCTGGCGTTCTTCGTTTAAGCAATAACGTTACTGGTCGTAGCACCATCATTGCTTCCGCAAGCAATGATCAGACATATACATTGCCTACTCTTGGTGGCACACTCGTAACTGGTGGCGCAAGCTCAGAAATTATATTCCCGCCAGGTACAGAAGCCTTACCTGGACTACACGTACAAGGTGATACAGATACAGGCTTATATGCACCAGCAGCAAATACATTAGGTATCTCAACAGGTGGTAATGAGCGCCTACGAATTGACAGCTCGGGCAATGTTGGGGTTGGAACTACGAGCCCTACAGATCATGGTGGCTACGGAGGAACGTTAGAGATCTCAGGTAGCCCAGGTGGTGCACTGTACCTCAAAAGTTCATCTGATGTAGGTCAACTTGGGATGAACTCAAGCGGTCTTCAGCTAAGAACTAGAACTGCAAAAGATATTTTATTCACCACAAACAATAACGAGCGGATGCGAATCGACAGCTCGGGCAACGTAGGGATTGGCACTACGTCTCCAAGTAATAATTTAGACATTGCCGTTGGTGCCAACTCTGAAGGTATCAATATTGGAGGGTCTGGCGACTTTTTTAGTTTAATTGAATACGATGCGAACCGATCAGGAGCTGATCAAGCAATTGGCGATATTGCCTTTAAGTGGAATGGAACTAGGGTCGCGCGGATTATTGGCGGCACTGGTACGGATACAACAAATAAGGACGATGGTGCATTACAGTTCCACACGGCATCTGCCGGTAGCGCAACAGAAAAAGTCCGAATCGACGGCTCGGGCAACGTTGGGATTGGCACTTCTGTTCCTGTTTCTATAGCAGGATATACCGGCGTCACTATTAATAATGCAACTAATGGCGGGTTTGTAGATCTTCAAGACAATGGGACCACAACGTTTAGGCTATTGACAAATGGATCGGTCAATAACATTGAAACTAGAACAGCAACTCCTATTGTTTTTCTTATAAATACCGCCGAGCGCATGCGAATCGACAGCTCGGGCAGGCTGTTGGTGGGGACGACTAGTGCATTTGGTGCTACTGCGTCCGAGCTTTTGCAAGTTGCCAACTCTAATGGCGGAAAGATTTCTTTGCTTAGAAACGACGCAAGTATTGCGAGTGGGAACGAAATTGGCGTAATTACTTGGTATAGCGCAGATGGGAATACACAGCCAACGGCCAGTATTTCGTGTTTTGCCGATGGTGATCACGCAGCGAATGATAAACCAGGCCGCCTAGTGTTCTCCACTACCGCCGATGGTGCGTCGAGCCCTACGGAGCGGATGAGGATTACCGAGAAAGGTTTTATTAGGCACGTTTCAACTGAAAATGGTCTTGACATTGGAACCACACAACCTGCCGGGACTACTTATATTTTGATGCAGGGTGTTAGAAGCAGGACAGGAATCGCCGTAGGCGGTGCTGCTGTTATTCGTATTTACTCAAACGGAAACGTTGAAAATACAAACAATTCATATGGAGCACTTTCTGACATTAAATTAAAGGAAAACATTGTTGATGCCAATTCTCAGTGGGAAGACATAAAACAAGTTCAAGTCCGGAATTACAACCTTATTGAAGGTGAAACGCACACGCAAATTGGCGTCGTTGCTCAAGAAATCGAAACTGTATCTCCTGGTCTTGTGTACGAAAGCCCAGACCGTGATGAAGAAGGCAACGACCTTGGCACCGTAACTAAATCGGTCAACTATTCCGTGCTCTACATGAAGGCTGTCAAAGCACTTCAAGAAGCAATGGATCGCATCGAAACCCTTGAAGCCGAAGTAGCCTTACTTCGATCTAACTGATCTAAACTAGTATTACCAGAACGTAAAAAATGAGTACTCTTCGCACTTCTAATCTTATTCACGGCTCTTCTGCCGTTAGTAACGTTGTTCTTGATACACAAGGACGTGCACTTTTTGGACCAGACGGTCCCAATGGAAGAGCTGCTCTTTATGTAAATCCACAAAATAATAGAGTAGGTGTTAATTCTGAATCTCCCGCTGTTGCGTTAGATGTTGATGGGGCTATCAATACGACAGGTAATGTAACTGTTGGTGGCACTTTAAATCTCACTGGTGACCTTACTGCTAGCATTATTAATGCAGGCTCTGGTACGGCAGCAGCACCATCAGTTTCAGTTGGCACTACAGATAATGGACTTTATTCCCCAGGCGCAGACCAAGTAGCCATCAGCACTAATGGTACTGGGCAGATGTTTGTCGACAGCTCGGGACGCGTGGGGATTGGAACATCGTCAATTAATTCTTCAGCCAGATTGGATATTGATGCAGGTACGCTTCCCATAGGCATCAACCTTGATAGTACTAACGCAGGCGGTATGTGTAATGTATTCAAACACAGCGGCGTAAATAAATTAACCATTGGAACTGGCGGCAGTACTTTCTTGACTGGCTCGTCAACCGCTGATGGTTTGATAAGAGCAGAAGCAAATCTTGTTATTGCTGCAGGAGGTAACACCGAACGCCTACGAATTGACAGCTCGGGCAATGTTGGGATTGGAACGTCGTCGCCTTCCACTAAATTACATATTGCAAGTACCGCCGCTAATGGTGACGTTCACGTTACTAACACTTCTGGACAAAATTGTCTTCTAGAGATTGCGGGAAATGGAAATACTATTGGAACTGGTAATGCACTTTATGGACAAGATGCTGCCAACAATATATATGCGGGATGGGCTAGAGGCGCACATCCAGTTTTATTTGGCACAAGTAATACCGAGCGGATGCGAATCGACAGCTCGGGCAATGTTGGGATTAATATTACTGATCCTCTATATCTACTACATCTCCAAAATAATACACCGGGCAGCGGTTCCGAAAGAATTGACGTACATATGACCAATGATACTACTGGTCATGCTGCTGGTAATGGTGTTCAGTTTGGATACCAAAATGTTGCCGGTGCTTATATTTGGAATTTTGAAAATACTCCTACTTATTTTGGTAATAATAATTCTGAACGATTACGCATTTTACCAACAGGTGGTATTACGTTTAACGGTGATTCAGATACTTCAAATGCACTGGATGATTATGAGGAAGGTTCTTGGATTCCAGGACTTTACGTAAACAGCGGTACTCATCCGACTCTCACAATTACTAGTAATTATTCTTCATATACAAAAGTTGGCTCACTTGTCACTTTTTCAGCAGATTTTGTAGCAACTGTTAGTTCAGCAGGAAGTGGATCTGGCCTAAGAATTTCACTACCTTTTCCACCGTCAATTGCAAGTGGTCGAACTGTGTATAGCGGTGGACCACAAGGTCGTGCTAGTACTGGTTTAACACCAGCTAATTATGAAATAAGTTGGTATTATTTCACCGATGGGGCAAGATTATATTCACAGTCAGCAAACGGTGTAGAGACTATTCTATCTCCAAGTTACATTAATACCGGTACCAATAAGAGATTTTGTATTGGCGGATTTTACTATGTAGATTAACAGCCCGTAACTGGCTTAAAACTATAACCATTAAACCTGTCTCTACCAGTCGGTAGTTCCTAATATGGCTTTTACAGAACGCCAAGAATACAAGCTCGAAATCATCCCTCCATATCAGATCATTCAATGCCGCCGTGCTGACATTGTTGAAAAAGATGGCGTGGAAGTTGGTCGCACTTACCACCGCCACGTTCGCTATCCTGGTGATGATGTATCTGAAGACTGTGCAGAACTGCAGTCAGTCGCTGCTGCATTATGGACACAAGATGTCATTGATACTTATCAAGCATCTATTGCTGAGCAGTCGTAGTCTTTGACTTTAATAAACACATAATCTGTTAAACTAATAAAAAAGATTTAATTTCATGGCTGATACCTACACCTGGAATATCAACACCCTAGATAGTGAACTTTCTGATGGTGTTGTATACACTGTACATTGGACACTAAACGCTTCACGTCCTAACCCTAACGTCAGTGGTGAAAGCTACACTGCAGGTTCTTATGGTAGCCAAGGCTATCAAGCTGATCCTTCAGATCCTGGTTTTGTTCCTTATGACAACCTCACTCAAGCAATTTGTATCGGCTGGGTCCAAGATTCATTAGGTTCAGAAGGCGTGGCTTCTTTGGAATCAGGTCTCTCAGCTACTCTTGATGAGCAAGAAAATCCAACAGAAACAGCTGGTGTTCCTTGGGCCACAACTATGGATATCTCTACTGCAGACCTCGGCTAAGAGTATTTGCAGAATTTGTTTTTATTGTTATACTTTACAAGACACTAATTACTAGCTATGTCCTGTAAGAAATCTGAACTTATTTCTGCAATTAATTCTTTTGCTTCCGCACGTGCGTCTAACGATGGCAATCTGATTCAGTTCTCTGGTCAACTCCTAGGCCAGTACTTGGAGACACTTGATTTCGATCCAGAAGAGGACAAAACCAATGACGATCAACCTGAGCAAGTCGGCTAAGTACTACAAAGAAGAATCACATCAGTTAGCTGCCTGGAACTGGTTAGAAAGCCAGCTATCTGATGCTGTTCTTGATGAATTTGCTGAGCTGTATCGTGCTGGTCCTATTAACCCCAGCACTAAAGTCATCACGCCACAGATCTGTCAACAGCTGACTGGTTATTCAGCCAGTGCTTTTGACGATACCTTCTGTGGTGACTTCAATAAATTGCTGTCTATGACTGGCTTTGACCAGCATAAAGAAGCGATGTGCATGTTGATTGCTAACCTCATGCATGAAACAGGTAACTTTAAGTGGATGTCCGAAATAGCTGATGGCTCAGCATATGAGTGGCGCGAAGATCTCGGAAATACGTCCGCTGGTGATGGAAAATTGTACAAAGGAGCAGGCGTCCTAATGCTCACAGGTAAGTACAATTACTCACGTGCAGCAGAGAAATTACAAGATCCTCTTATCTTGGAACGCGGATGGAAATATGTAACTGATCAGTATCCGTTTAGGTCCGCCTTAGGCTGGATTGAAGATAATGATTTGTTAAATGTCTGTCTTACAAAAGGATTCGACGACTGTTGCTACCGAATCAACGGAGGTTGGAACGGGTATGACGACCGAGCAGCAAAATATGCCATCACTAAAAACGTATTCGGCGTTTAGTTCTACCATTGTTTTGTTCTTAGGTATCTGGGCTTTAACGTCCGTTACTGTGTTATTACGAGCAATGCATTATGTCTAACAATAAAAGAATCCGTGTCAACGTTTGCTGGACACAAAGTGGTGAAAACCATTGCAAGACAATGGAAAAAGAAGAAGCCTATGCTCTTAAACGTTGGTTAGATGAGAGCAAAGAAGGCTTTACATATTGGTTTCAAGCACTAGAAGATTAATCATTTCTTCTTCTTCTGATGCGTTTAGAACGTTTAAACGCTTCACTGGACCAGTTGGTTTCAATCTTATATTGCTTAATTGCTTCGTCGATTGTCTGAGGAATCATTAACTCATTCTTTCGACGCTCAATCTCCTGAGCAATACGCTCTTGATCACTCCTCAAACTCCAAGTAGCTAAGAACACAGCGTCTGGTGGAGTGATGCCCTTTACTTTTTTACAGTAGGCTTGAGCTTAAGGATGGAACGCAGAACAAGCTGGATGATACTGTTGTCCTTGTACTTAGACATCCCAATGATTTCAGATGCTGCAGCAATAACAATCCAAGTAATAGGACTCGAAAGAAGGTCTTGCATGATAAAACTAATCAGTACATCTCCATTCTACCGATCAAATGCTTCATGATCATCTTCTTCTTTAGGAGCAATCAAGTGAAACGTATGCTTGTTTACTTTCTTCTTTTCAGTCTCTGTCTCCCAGAAATACTCTTCTGATTCCCCTAAACGCCCCCACTTTGCATTGGGATATTCCACGTTGAAGTATCTTGTTGAGACAAGAAAGTCGGGTGTGTGGAGGGTTTCTGGCGACAAACTAGGGTCAGTAATACGGCATCGGTTGTTGGGGTACGCTGCAAGTTGACCATTTCGCAGAGCAATGACATTGAAGGACTTGTGCTCGTCTGGCGTTTCGGCGAAAGATAAATCAGTCCTAGAGCGGTCCCCATTAAAACTGTCAATAGTAAACAGATACTCTCCGGAGAGAGAACCTTGGGTTTTGGTTCTGATTTCCCAACCCATTGTGTAGGTAAGATTTTTTTCCAGAGTGGTAATGTCATAGCTAAAACAATTCCAGAATTGGAGTTCTTCTAAAGGCAAGTCAGGAGTTGGGGTCTCTGGCTTATCTGGGTGATCTGAATCCCATACTAAGAAGGCCGAGATGGGTAGCTTGTCGTATAACGCACCATGTGATGGTATGAACGTCTCAAAGTAGAAGCACCGCCCTGGAAGGGATTTAATGCTGACCCAATAACCAAGAACGTACTCACCATGCCCATCACGCATATCACGTAAGTATTCTTTACGTACCCAAACTTTTTGTGCTGGTGCATTCGTAATTAGTGTTGACACCTAATCACACGTCATATTCTCGGCACTCTAGCGCCCATGGCTCCAGTCTGCAGTACTCTTTAAAAGCTTCAACCGGACGAGAAGATAATTCTTTTGGGGTTTTCTTTGCCCCTCCTTCCCAATAGCTACGTATTAAATCAACAGGAGATTTAACCAGCGGAACAGGCATTTGTTTTTTATCTGTCAATACAGTTTACTGTGAGGTTGCATAAGGAGCAAAGATGCCTGATGGGAAACGCTCATCATATGAATGATCTCTATCCCAGGCTGACTTCCAATCAGACAAGGAATGGCTAGGCGGAATAGTGTTATACCAATTCTCCGTAGCATCCAAATTGATTTTACTACCAGACCCAGCATCATCAAGATCTGGACCAATAATCCAAGTTAATTCACCAGATGTATTAGGGTTGTCAAAATTAACTTGGACAAAAACACCTGATACAATTTCTGCAAAGACAGGCGTATAAGCACTAATAGTATTAATTGTTGCGCTTTGTGTAACGATTTGAGGAATCTCTAAGAAACCTTGAGACGTATCTCCAAAATCTTCTTGAAGTACATAAGCAACAACGAGGTCTTCCGTAAGGATAAAGTTCTCTTCGTTCTCTGCAAACTCAAGAACCAGGCCAACACTATAGTTAAAGAGTTCATTCCGCGTAGCAGACACGCAGAACATATAGTCACCAGGGACTAGATCAAAGAACAGTTCATTGCCCTTATTGAACGCCTTTGGGTTATACGTATTGTATAGATCTGATTGCGCACCAGCTACATCACCTTTATATTCTCTAGGTTCTTGATGGATAATCCGAGGTTCAATCGGATTCTGATTCATGTCATAGAAACAAACATCAAAACGTGTTGTCGTTTCATTGAAGACATTGGTAGGCGATATGTTACTAGTGGCAAGCTTGGTGCCTGCCTTAATAATAATTACGCAAGCCTCTTCTAATAAGGTGAACTTGAACCAATTGTTATACGTATCGTTTCCGTAACCTCCTTGGATGATTTGACTTTTTGGTCCAAGCGTTCCTGTAAGAAGACGCAAAGACGTACGATCAAAACGACCGAGGTTAAGCGGATTAAATTGTGATCGCTCCCTTTGTTGTACGCTCGGGTTCGTCATCTATATCTTGCCGAGTCTGCGTATTACTTTCTATTTTAGGATCTCTAATTGTTGGTCTATACAACTGCTTTAATAGGTAATCAATTGTCTGTCCTTTGTCTTGACGTAGCGCCATGATGGCGTGCTTCTGAGCATTCCAATCTAGATCTAAGTATTGAAAGGCAACAGGTCTGCGGTTAGCAGAAGAGTTGAAGCTGGAAGTTGTATGTAAAGGATTCACGCACTTCTCATCACCACACAGGTTGGCAGCTGTCGTCACGTACAACCTGCCTACGTCACCCCAGAAAGCCTGGTAAATAACCTTCTTTGATTGCACACGATCAGCAAGACGGCCTGTCTTGTAGCTCCTCCAGGAGGGGTAAGACGGTGACTTAAAACTCTCGCGCATACGCCAGCAACCTTGTTCAGGTGCATCCGGTACTGTCATCACCACGTTCTTCATCACCCTAGTAAGGATGTTCTGGTAATCCCTGTGGATGAAGTTCAGATCAAGCCCACAAACGTTGGATTGGATCCGCAAGGCACAGTGATAACACCAGTGTTGCTTTGAGTCTCGTATGCGATGGCCGAGATGACAAGGAAATCCAAGGTAAAAGTTCTGCTCTTCAAGAGGTTTGTTGGGATCCAGATAGCGAAAACTCCTGTCTGTGACTGTCTTCTTGCTCCTTGAGCCATTCAGATCATCAACGTTGGCCATAAGTTGGGGCAAAGTTGGGGAGTTGAGGGTTCAATACTAACTCTTTTATTCTATAGAGTGTCATTTTAGTCAGACATTTTAGTCGTGATTTTAGTCAACGATAGCGCTGACCCCAAACCGGACCAAAACTCTGACCAAAGTTACGTACCAAAATGACACTACATATACGAAGGGAGTAGAAATGAACCCCTCAACTTTTGAACTCCAGCTGGCGCATCTGAATCTCACAATGAGACTGGTTAAGCATTAAAAAAGCCCCGAAGGGCTGTTGATCAGTTAGCCACGCCTACTGGCTCAGCTTTCTTCTGTCCCTTACGGCGACGGCGTACCTTGGGGCGGGGGGCCTCAGTGGCTTTCAGGGTCTCCTCAAAGCACTCTGCGAACTGCAGGGCGATTGTACCCCACTGGTACTTGGTATCCGTGGCACGTTCGTAGCAAGCCTTCCCAACTTCCTCAAGCTTCTCGCGATTCTCATATAAGTCACAAAGAATCTCACAGAGATGCTCGGCGCTAGGCACCGGCATATCACGGTTGTAGTTCATGTCCACATCAATAAAACAATTATCGATGAGTGGAGCAGCATCCTCGAAGATTTCCTTGAGACTTGTGTGGTTAGGCACCACCTGGGCTACGCCACAGGCGGCTGACTCATGGTTAACTAACCCGTGTCCCTCACCTTTGCAGGTATTTACCGAGACATCAGCTGAGTTGTAGATAAGATTTAGTAACTCAACAGGGACTGAAGGCGGATGCGGAGACTGAGCAGTCATGACGATCCGTCCATTGGGGTCGATACCACGTTTGAGCATCTCCCTAGAAAACAGGGGCATGATGTCCCATCCCTGATCTTTCAGGCCCATGTGAAGATACAACTTGGTATCTGGTCGGCCAACGGCGAACTGAGCAAAAGCATCAATCGTGATATCGATGCGCTTACGGCCTTGGTTCCGGTTGCCGTTGAACACAATAAAACCCTCCTCGGGAATGCCGAGTTTTTTCCGCGCTTCCTTCTTATCAACCGCGAAGAACTGTCCGTCAGTGACGCCGTGGGGGATTACAGTCACAGGCTTTTGGATTCCTGCGGCCATGAATTCATAAGCCCCAAATTCTGTGTAGACAATAATGTTGTCCCAGGCGTTGGCGTGGTCTTTCAGGCAGCCCGTCCAGCCATAGCTGTCCATCGGCATGTAAGCAACGAACTTAAACTTCTTTGCTTCATGCAGATCCTTGATCTTGGCGTAGAGAGAGTTAACGATCCACGCATCATTATTGATAAAAACCAGGTCGGGTTTTTCCTTCTCAACGATCTCACGGATCCGCAGGCTACCAAAGGGTTCAGTCTGGAAGCGGTTGGATGAAGGGTACATCCTGAAGTCCTTTTGGAATTCGTTTGGATCACCCCACCAGTTATTACCTAAGACAACGATCTCGTACTTATCTTTCAACCGTGTAATCAGGTTCTCTGTTACACGAGCAAAGCCGGTACGTGCAACGATGTCACCCGACCATAGGATCTTCGGCTTCGACATTTGTATTTTTAACCTTATGTTCGAGCTGTATGTTACCGTAAAAATCACGGTACTTGTTAACATCCTGCGCTAAATCGATCAGGGAAGGGTAACCCGAATCAGTTTCATAGCTACGGATTCTGATATTGAACAGCTGAATGGTTCGCTGATTCCCCTTGTAAACATTGAGGTTTAGCTGATGATTAAGGATGTCCATCAGCATGTTTTCAAACCGTGCACGTGACATCATATTCACGTTGTTATTACGGCAGAACTCCCCGTAGTTTGCATAGAGCCGAGTCTCTGCGTAGTGGTAATAGGTACGGGCATCCTTAGCAGCAGGCTTGCAATCACCGATGTAAGACATGCAGTTGTTGTCGAACACGATGTTGGTATGCAGCCAGTCCATGATTGGATTGGATCTGATGTGCTGTTGAGTGGTGAACTTCTGGAAGTAAGCAACCTTCTCTTGGGTCTGTAGCAGATAGCTACGCATGTCATCCTCTGACATTTGCAGCACCCAGTTCACTAGACCTGGCATATAAGGAGCGAACTCTCCTGATGTAGCGTTGCGATCACAGTTGATCAAAACTTTCTGCTGCTTTGCATTACCGGTGAAGGGACGATCGAAAGGAATCGTTAAGCGACGACGGAACAGACCAGAACTTGGGTCAGTAGTTTGGATCTGTTCGTTGGCAGTGATGATGATCAAACCATCGAACTTAAACGTCGATTCTGTCTGCTTGTACTTGTGCTCACAGTTAATCAAGTCAGTACCCGTCAGGGCTTTGAGCATGGAAACGTTACCGCCGTAACGCTCAACGTCATTGAATAGCAGAAGTTTTTTATTAACGAGCTTGGAGGTTTCAAACCTGTTCTTCTCCAGTCGTTCCATGGTTGAAACGGCTGCATTATTGAAACCAACCAGTGCATGACAGAGGTTTGCGAAGGTTGACTTACCAGATTTACCTGGGCCAACGATCTCAACAAAGCGTTGAATGCTATCGGCGCTAGTAAGTACTGCCCTTAACCACGCACGCAGGAGTTGCACACGTTCCCAATCATTATGCTGCGTAAATTTCAGCCAGCGAACAATAGGCTCGCATGTTGCATGCGGATCGTATTCATAAGGGAGTGAACGGTTGATGTAATGTTCTTTTTTAAAGCCCTCGAACTCTTCCGTTGAGGTGTTGAACACCCCGTTACGGAACAGAATTAGCTCTTTATTGATGTTCCACTCGGAGTTTTGCAGCGACTGGGACAGCAAAGTGTACTGATCATTGATGGTTGAAACGCCGAAACCCCTTGGCAGCAGCTCATTCTTAATGCGAGACAGCATGGCATACAGCTCATGCTTCATCTCAGACTCTGAAACGCCACTCCATAAACCATATGCTTCGTGCTCATAGATATAGAACTGGTTAGAAGGCTGATCAAAGAGCAGCTTGCCACCAAACATCTGGATCAAAATGTCACACAGCTCATTCGCTGGGGCATTTCGTTTTTTATTTATGTCATTACCACCGGCATCGCCATCGAAGGCTTGGTTCTTTGGGAAGACTTGTGCCCTTGCCAAGGTAATTTCATCGGGCACATCAGGCTCCGAATCCAACATTGCTTTTAACATGTCGCTTAATGCCTCTATTGATTCATCGGCTACCGGCATTGCCCGGTATTCCTGTGATGGCTTGAAGCCATACTGTTTTGCGTTGTGATATAAGGTGCCAGCAGTGATGCCACCACCGGAAGAAAAGGACCGCCACTTCTGATGGCAAGCACCTTCTCTATATTTATCCGATTGTTTAGACCATGAATCCCATTCATCACAAAGAGATTCATCAACTGAATGCAGCGCTTGACCTGCGGTCAACCATGCATCGTAGTCATCAGCACATTCTGGAGGCAATGTCCATAAGGCTTTGACTGCTTCTTTAACTTCAAAGTCATGACCGATCTTTGCATTGATAGCAAAAGATTCGCCGTACATACGCGAATGCGTTTCGTTTGGCTTACCTTGACGTAAGTTCTTTACGACAATGCCAGCAAGAATCCAATCAGGAATCTCAGGCAAGTCTTTAGAAAAAGTGAAGTCTTCTTGCTCTTTCGTGAAGTAGCCCTCAGTATCCGGGTGCATACCCATGAGGACGCCTTGGCACCGCTTCCAAAGTATCTCAAGCTTCTCGCCATCCCCCTCTGCGTGCCATGCATATTTATTGCGGATGAACTTATCCCAATTATTTTTGGAAACTTTGTAAAGCTTTCGCTCTCTCCCCTCGCGCCCACTACATATTGTCAGGGTTGGAGGGAGTGCCTCAGCAAGGGACAACCCACTTTCTTTTTGGATAAGGTCGTAAACAGTAGGTCCATCGATGTCAACCCAAACCAAACCATACGGTTCGTTGTAGACAGGTCCGCCAATAAGACCAACAGCTTTCGCTCGTCCTTCTTCTAACTCCTTCCCTACATCCTTTACTGTGAATGGTTTGTTCTGCCAGCCCTGAACATAAGGGTTTTTCCTATCACCAATCGGAGTAAGGGGCCAGTCAAGAGGGATTAAGCCAAGATTAATTTCACCAGGTTTTAATGCTGAAGACATTTGATTCACTACTGGATCCTCACTGTAAGTTGTTTTGAGTTGTTTGTAGTTTTTTTTGCAATGTCATAAGCATGTGCGTGGGCGGAAGAAGGCAGCAGAAAACAGTCACCATCGCTAGCTTCATCCAAAGCTTGCGTAATCGCTGAGATCCATTGCCCTGTCTGGATTCTTATCTCCATAGGGCTTTCGTTGTTTGCGTCTTTCAATCTTAGTTGTTCTGAATCCAAAGAAAAATTAGAGTGAAATAGAATAAGTAAAAAGACAGGAAGAAATGTACGGTAACAATTTCGATTACACCGGAGTGCAACCCGATGTAGATCGCTCTTATTTACAGAGCATCATGGATGATACCCGTTCAACTGCTTCTGGTCTTAAGACTGATCCTGTTGCACTTGTTGAACAGTTAGCTGCAGGTCGCGGTGATCGCTTTGATGCTGCAGGGATTGGAAATGTTGGTGACTATTTAGAAGAAGTTTATACACCTTATGTGCCAAACGATACTCCGTCCTACTCGGAGTTCATGGCGGACACTCCGCAAAACATTAGAAATGTTATCGGTGCATACCAAGACAAATATTTTGAAGGAAGAGGTAAGCGGACAGAAGCCTTCCAAGATCTTTTACAAGATGTAAATAATTTTGGAACTGTTGATATGGCGGGAGGAAATGGTCCTGCTGCAGCAGAAATTCAGGCAATTCAAGACAACCCACGCCTGGAAGTAAAACGTTTTAAGGCACAAGACAGAACACCAGAGGAATCTTTAGCAAACTTCAAAGACCAATTTGGTAGCTTTAGTATTAAGGATTACAACAATGCAATTGCGCAAGGACAAGACGAAGAACAATTACAAGATCGTCTGAAGAAGTACTACAACTACGGAGCCAACATCTTACCAAAAGTACAAGACATGGGCTTCCTTAAATCCAAGAGTAAGGTTGACGAGCTAGGTGAAGACTGGTGGCTCAAATAAGATCTGCATCGTAGACAGGGCAACGATCTAATTGTTTGTAGTATTCCTCTACAACCTTTAGCCATTTGTCCTGGCAAGAATCAAGATGACGACGGGAGATCTTAAACAGCTGCGTATCTTCGGGTGTCGAGACAAGGATCGCAGCTTGTTGCACCTTCATGTTGAGTGTCTGCTCAATTCCCAGGGCATAAGCACCGAGCTGGAGACAGCACTTATTGAACTTCATGTAGCCGCCGAGACGGTCCCGCCATTCGGGGCTTCCCTTTGGTAAATCTTTAGGCCACCACCTGCAATATGGCTTTACGCTGGTCTTCAGGTCAGCAAGTGTCAGCTTGTTTCCTGCAACTCCAATAATGTCAGGTGATCCTACCCATGGTCTCTCTTCCTCGTCCCTACCCCACACGCGCCCGATACCGTCTTCGGATAAAGCGAACTCGTGTTCCCGCTTCATCGGTGTTTCGGCCCAAAGCACTTCTTGGAATTGGTCAAGAATCTCTGGCATCCCAGTCCAAAAGTTTGAGTAATCCGGAGGAACGTCAAAGGCTTCTTTCTTCAGGTACATCTCCATACATGAGTGTATGGCGGTTCCTCGTTCCGCTGCAGCTTCTTTGACTCCGGGGTTATTTTTGGACCACATCTCGAGCTTTTTTTTATTGGCCTCGCTTGCCGTCTCTGAGATGATTGTTGTAACAGACGCTGCTGGGCCTGTCTGGAACGGGGTCTCATAATGTCTTTTACCATTAATTGTAACCCTGGCGGGTTTATTGTTTAACGCTTTGAACTCTTCAGGGTCACGGTTATAAATGTCAAAGACAGTTTCAGTATCTGTGTATCCAACCACGGCTAGTTGTGTATATTAAGTTGAGTGTAGCGCAATCGCTAGTGAATACAACACAAATCTTTCTCAGCACATCACCAAAAGAAAAGCGAGGAGATTTGCCATGGCAGATACAAGACGCCATGGAATCTGTGGTGGATTGGTATAGCGATACCGAGTACACGGTTTACGACAATGAAGCGGTTGAAAAATTTCTCGACACCCATTTTGAGCCAAAAGTTCGCGCTGCTTATGACAAGTTAAATCCATTGGCGTATAAGGCAGACCTAGCTAGGTACTGCATCCTGTTCATCAAAGGAGGCTGGTACTTAGATGTTGGTATCACTGCCATTGGCAGAGCAGAACCAAAGGCTGACCTGCTTGCATTTCGCAGCATGAACCGTTATTCAATGACGAGTTGGGCTTGTGATAACGGATTGATCTATTGCAAAGCAGGGAACCGTGCCCTGGAACGTGCTATCGAACTAGTAATCTCAAATGTCTCAAATAAGTATTACGGTAAGACACCGTTATGTCCCACCGGCCCGTCCCTATGGGGCCGTGCCATTGCAGAGTCAGTCAGTCAGGGAAATGAAAGCATGATGTTTGGTGACTGCGATGAACTGACACCTAACCTAAGCATCAAAAATAAAGCATTCATTATGCCCTCAGGTCAGATCCTGGCTGAATGTAAGCCCACACAAGGTGGTGACCTCACTGGAATGGGAGCAAAAGACACCAATAACTACAATGTTTTCTGGCACAACCGTCAGGTTTACCGTTGAATCAATAGTTTTCCTGCTGACAGGTAAGAGAATCGTGGCTCAGGGAAGACAGAATTGTCTCCCGTGAGCTTTTCTTTTACATTGGTGAAGTAATTTTCTTCTATTTCTTCTTCAATAGAAGGTAGTTGTAGACCAGGTAGATCAAAAGTACAGAGGAGATAGCCTCCTTCTTTAACCATTGAGAACAATCGACGCAAGATCTGTACATGATTCGCGTTAACCTCCTCCATTGTCGAGATATTAATTACAAAATCAAAGCCCTGCACCCAATCAGACGGTGGATCTTCCGTCAGGTTCCATAATGTAGTGCGTGGCAAGGTCGATGGAATGATGTCACTGTGCAGTGTCTCGTACCCAGCACCATCTAATGCTTCTTTGAACTCACGATGACAGGTATAAGGTCCACCTTCAAAGCCCCAACTGGTGTTGTGGACTGTACTTTTTGAGTTTGCCCCTAATTTTTCGAGAGTTTGTAGAACCCATTTGTATTCATAAACACGAGACCAAGCACCCCACTTGGCATCAAAAGGATCATCCGTTGAAAAATTACGGAACTCAAGTACATCAAAGTCTTCAATAGGCTTTGTAGTGTCACATGGAATCCTTTGAACGCTTGGCATTATGACTCTAAAGCTATGTCAAGTATAAGGATAAATACAGTGAATACATTTCTTTTACCTTTGGTTTGTTCAATGGACCATCGTACACATGGCTATGGAAATACTGATTCATAAAATCATATGGCTCTAGTTCTAGGTTGATTGGTCTGAAGACAGAGCCGATAGCCAGATCTGTATTAGCTTTACACGTCTTGTTGGTCGTTACAAGCAGAAGCTTACCCACCCTGGTTGCTTCTTTTAAGTATTGAATATTGTATGCAGTAGGCAGATGCTCTAACGTATGGCGACACAAAATCAAATCAAATGAATTGTTAGCCTGGTCTTCTAGAAACGAAAGAGAATCTGTATGAACAAAACGAGTATGGCTATTGCCATAGGTGAAATTATTTTTGACTACAAGTTCTTCTACGATGTCCAGCCCTGTGTAGTCCGGCAACCGTTCAGCTAATCTCTTCATCCAATTCCAGTCACCGCAAGAGGTGTCAAGCATGCAGTTGACATTAAACTCACGGACAATATCAGTGAAGTTCTCTAGCAAGGAACCTGCATAACTCATGGTGCTGCCTTCACCACTGCGTGATTCGGCAGACCCCCAGAAATTAGAACGGTAGATATCAGTAAACGTATCTTCTAAAGGGTGACGTTCTTTACTGTTTTCCATCCACCTGAAATCGCGTTCCTAACTACTTTATCCCTTTGCGAAAAAAATAGGGAATGTGATAACCACGTATTGTTGGATGTCGCCACAGCGTCTGTACCCAGTTCAACAGCATGGATGCTACCCCACTTGTCTTGTTCACCTGGGGGATGTGGAGGACAGAAGGTTTGTACATTGCCATATTTTTGTGCGCAGTAGCTGAAGTGTATATCCTCACCGTTATCCCATGTATATGGCTTCTCTCTCCAGAGATGAGAGAGGCACTCACGATTAAAGAACCAAGCATGTCCAACAAGATCAACACGCTGCGTCTCTGTATTTTCAAGAGGCCAGCCCGATCGTACGTGATTTTCATATCGAAAACTATTTAGGATGACACCAGCGGAGCCAAGGATGGGAGTCTTATAGCCATCAGTCTCTAGTTTGCAATAGGTATCCATACAATTCTCGAACCACTTGGGGCCAGGAATCGTGTCGTCATCAAAGAGTGCGACGTACTTAGTGTCAGCTAAGAGCGCCCCTGCGAATCGTCCGAAGAATTTGAAATTAAAACTACAATCAATAACCCTGTCGATATCAAGATACTCAAGGCAAAGATCGCGGTTATCATCGTGCCCATTTACCCAGACCCAAATTTCTTTTGGTGGAAAAGTCTGATTGCGCAGGGCCTCAATCTGTCTCGCTAGGTTTTGAGGTCTGCGATACAGGTTGAGAATTACTGTTACGTCAAACATGGTCCACTTGTTGATGATTGCACTATAGTTCAATTGGCTTCATGTCGGAAGCCATTCCATCTAGTAAACAAACGTCTCCGAGGTTACGGTTTAAAAGGAAGGACCAAAGGGCTTAATCAGCCCTTTTTTTGTTATTATTTATGTAAAGATAAATAAATTCTTGGCAACTAGGGAAGAGAATCTCCGTTTTCGTTATGGGATTGGGGTTGAAGACTACGAAGAGATGTACAAAAACCAGAAAGGCAAGTGCGCTATCTGCAGAAAGAAAAAGAAAAAGAATTTAGATGTAGATCATTGTCACCGAACAGGAAAAATCCGTGGCCTTTTATGCAATTCATGCAATCAAGGCTTAGGATTATTCAAAGATGATGAAAAAATAATGAAACAAGCAGCTGATTATTTAAAATCTTAACTCTTTCTTAGGGTTGCTTTGATCATCCACGCTGCTTTGAATGCATCTTCAATCAATTCACCACAGTAGTTCTCGATGTCAAAGGCATCCATCTTAGCTGCAGACTTAGCACACTTCTTGGCACACATCCCAAAGGCTTCGAGGTTACTCAGATATGCAAAGAGCATAGAGCTACCGTCATAAGAATCGACATGCTCAAACTTTTTGAAAGAACCAAGCAATCCCTTCTCACACATAGGCATCATGTAATCAAGAGAACGTACCAATTCTCCGAGTCGGTCCAGCTGTTCCTGGTGTTTCTTGTACTGTTCCTTGGTGAAATTGTGCACACCAAAAAAGTTTCCCGACTCATAATTAAAATGAACGAGATGCGATTGCAACATCAGATGCGCAGCCTGGGAGGAAAGCTGGATCAGTTCATTGGCCAATCTGCAGGTTGGTTCCTTTTTACTTTGGGGCTGCGGATCCTTGCTTACTGGCTCCTCTGGTTGCCGCTGAACAGGTTGTTCCGTTTGTGTCGGAGGGATGCCACTATACATGAACCTTTGCTCGTGCTGATGATTTACATTCTAATAGAAAGACCGCTGGTAAACTAGATAAAAGCGATACTTAAGGCAGGCAATGGCTAGCTCAAGAAAAGATTTATTAAATCGTTATGCTGAACTTGGTTTTAAACACGGCGATGTAAGAGGAACGCAAACTGCTATTCGTTTAGAAATTCAAGAGCGAAAAGAACAGTATGAAGAACTAAAAAAAAATATTGGAAACCTTCCTTCTGGAGATAGCGCTAAAATCGATAATTTGTCAAAGCAAATCACAGATCTTCAAACACAAATTACAACCCTTGAAGATGAAGCGCGAGCAGAAACAGCCACTCGCATTCTTGAAGTTACTCATATTAATGAAACCATTGCTACATTACAAAGCACTAATGGCCTAAATGAAGCAGAAGTTAACACTTTAATTTCAGCAGCATTTGAAATTTTACAAGACCAAATTAATTATTTAAACAGCCAGATTACTTCATCTGGTAGTTAATTTTAGTTTTAATTATGGCAAGAACTTGGTACGACAACACAATAGTCCCTTCTCGTTATATTGTTAATCCTGTTGATGTTGTTGTTAAAACAACTTCAAATAATGTAGCCAATGATGCATTTGGAAGATTAAGGGTTAGCAATCCTTTTACTTTATTTGATTCAAGTCATCGTTATGAAGATAATGATTTATGGGCAACAGAATTAATTTCTGGTGGAACAAAAATATTTAATTCCGATCAAGGACTTGTTGATTTAAATACAACAACATTAAATGGTTCCAGTGTTATTAGGGAAACTTATAAAGTTTTTTCTTATCAACCTGGTAAATCATTATTAGTAATGACTTCTTTTGTTGCTAACGCACAAAAAACAGGATTACGACAACGTATTGGTTATTTTGGAAATGCAAATGGTATTTACTTTGAGTTAAATGACACTGATCAACCTCAATTTATAAAACGAAGTTCAATTACAGGGTCTGTTATTAATACAGGAATTGATCAAAACAATTGGAATGTAGATCCTTTAGATGGAACAGGGCCTTCTGGTATAGTCATAGATTTTACTAAAGTTCAAATTCTTTGGACGGATATAGAGTGGCTTGGCTCTGGAACAGTAAGACTTGGTTTTATTATTGACGGTATTTTTGTTCTTTGCCACACTTTTGATCATGCAAATATAATTGATTCAACTTATATAACAACAGCAACATTACCTTGTCGATTAGAAATTACAAATACTACAACTACTGCTTCAAATAGTTTATTAAAACAAATTTGCACTACTGTACTTAGTGAAGGGGGCTATGAACTTTATGGTCAACAAAATTTTGCTTCAACTAATATTGCAACGCCTTATGAATTAACAAACGCAGACACTTATTATCCAGTTATTTCTTTAAGATTAAAAACCACTCCAAATCATTTAGATGCTGTTATTATTCCAACTGCTCTTTCAATTTTAGGTATAGATAATAATGTAAATTGTAACTTTCAATTAATATATAGAGGAACAACAACAGGAGGCAGTTGGGTTTCAGCAGGTACAGATAGTTCAGTAGAATATAATTTAACAGGAACTAGTTTTAATAGTACAGGATCAAAAAAAATTACTAGTGGTTGGTTTCAAGGATCAAATCAAGGCTCATCAATTGCAACTTTATCAAAAAATGATTTATTTAAATTTCAATTAGAACGAAATGCTCTAACAAATACACCTTTTGAAGCCACTTTACTTATTGCAGCAGATAATGCAACATCAAGTGTTTATGCAACTATTGATTGGGAAGAAATTTCACGTTAATTTTTGCATTAAACAATGAATTTATCCCAGAAAGAAAAAGTATTAATTAGCTTTCTGGGTATTATTTTTTCAGCCCAGATTATTCTTTATGGAATTGGTCTGGGTTTTTGCATGCGCAATGGTGGGTTAGATGCATGTCCTGGTATCGGGAAAAGAGGAGAGATTATGTTTGCTGGAATGACAGCCACTGTACTAGCATTAATTACGAACATAGGTACTGGCGGACGTACTCCAAAATGAAAAACATGGATGACGAGACTCTATCTAATTGGCACAAAATAAAAACCCACCTTGAACAGGTGGGCAAAACAGATAACATGTTTTACAAACGTGCTGTCAGTATTACATCATTACAGAAAGATCTACTACCCGAAATCGATTGGCCTAGTTCCTAAGGTGTAATCAATAAGATCATCAAGGGTCTTCATCTCTGCCTTGTGCCAGTTTTGTTGAGCCTTGACACCTTCAAGGAATGCCTTATAGATGTCTTCACCTGACAGACGTTTCTGTCCGAGGACATCATAAGGCTCTGTGTATTCACTAATGATCTCTTCAAAAGCATCGACGCATCGTCGGTACTGATGGTAGTGACTATCAATATCTTGAAGTGATCCTGCATTTGTGGTGTCATGCAGGTTTTCCCTTGACGCCTTGGTTACACCAGGCTCATCTATTTCTGCAATGACAGGTTTGCCAAAAGATTTAGTAGTCATCAATCGTGGAGAGTAGGAACGAAAGGTTCAGAGCAGTCGTTTTCTTTTTTGCAAGCTGGTTCTTCACCTAGGTCTAGTGTTTCCAACTGCCTTAGATTGCTCTTATCAATAAACTCTTTGATGGCACGTTGCTGTTCAAACCACATAGCTTTGCAGTAAGGACCAGCTTCATTCAAGCAAAACTCTTGCCACAACCCTGTGTACACGCCGTTGGTACGGCCTGAACACTTGTACATGTGATTCATAAAGATTGAGCGTCTGTTCTGCTCTTCTACGTCCCACACTGTGAGATCGTAAAGCTTACCTTGGTGCTTTTCTGGCTCTTGTGTCATTTGGTTTTTCCAATCCTTTTGTAGTCTTTAAGCATCTTAGCCTCATTCTTGAAAGAAAAAGTATGCATTCCAGTATGTGTAAGCATTACATTTTTATGTGCCCAGATCTGGAAGCCACAGGCCCGTGCTCTTAAACAGAATGCATAGTCTTCAGTAAGATACAGATCCTTGTCAGTAACATGAGCATTGTTGGTGATGGTATCAAATAGATCTACATAACCGACACGTGTCTGATCGTAGTAGTTACCATCAGGCATCTCAAAAGATTTGTGTTGTTTGTAGTAGTCCATCATCCGCTCTACTACGTAGCGCTGGATCATCATGAACCCTGTGCCTACATAGTTGACACGTACAGCTTGCTCATCTTCTTCAATGATGTCTGACAGTGCACTGCTTGTCGTAAGAGGATAGGACTTTACTGGTGCTTGCCCAGCAATTACGTCTTTATCAGCGATGAGTAATCGCATAATATCCATAGGCTCAAAGCCCATGTCATTATCAACAAAGAGTATGTGAGTCCAGTCCTCCAGCTCCATGGCCATGGAAATAAGCTGGCTACGACACAGGCTAATAAGTGATGCACCTGGTTCTACGATCCAATTAAATTCAATACCACTGTCAATAGCAAACCTAGAAAACTCAAGCATGCTTTCTAGGAATGGTGTAGTTACCGTCGCTCCATGCGCCGGTACTAAAAACAATATGGAGGGAGGATCAAGTTTTCCCAATCAATTAGTTGAACTCTTCGATTGATTCTAGACGTGTAAAGAGACCTTGCACACCAGGTCGCAAGTCAAACAATGCACCATGCAGATCGTCTTCCATGGAAAGAGCTAGTTCGTCTGGTGTTTTGCCTTTGAATGGGTCATATTCCATTTCAAATTCAACGCTGTACTTAATAGTTAATACAGGTGGCTTGGCTTCTGGTGTCACGGTTGTGTTGTAGATACCTATACATTATCATTTATCCATTAATCGTTCCAGATTATTTACAGTAGATCCTTCGTATTGAGCAAGCTTGCTTTGAATAATGTTGGCGTAAGAGACTGCAGCCTCTACGATTTGTTCTGCATCAAGGCCTTGAGATACCTGTGGATTAGCAAGCAGGCCAGCTACTAACGTAGTGACCTGCCATTCCATACGTCCACCTAGGAACGCTGTCAGTGGTGTACCGCCCTTCGTGAAGTTATCGAGGATGTAATAGATATGTTCCTCGTAATTCTTGGAGTCCATTGGTACACCTGCTTTCCTTTATCCTATTGCATTGAATACCAATAGGCATTGGATGCATTGGTGTGATATCGCTTGGCATTAATCAACTTAATGCGGCGCTCATACAATGAATTGATCTTGTCATCATTGTAAGGAACATCCTCACTTTTTTCTAGTGCGATTTCAGCCTCAAGGACTTCCATCTGCATGTCGATATCAGTGACGGCATGCTTGTGGCATGTCATCTTAAGGTCAGCATCTTTCTCATCACTGGGTGCATCAAGAGTTGCGTAGAAACTTTTCTGCAGTGATGGGTGAAATTTAGTCCACATCTCAGTTGTTACCTTGGTTGAGGATACGCTTGCGGCTAATCCGGTACTTCTTGATGAGACGTACTCCTTCGGGGAGTTGTTGACCGTTTTCATGGGCTGTTCTGAGTGCGTCGGGATTTGGTACGTGCTTATGCTTGATCTTTTCATCTGACCAAAGGATGTTCTTGCCATTGTTTGATCTAACGATAGTGGTCGTAATGACCTCTTCGACCATAGCGTAGGCTTCTTTGTCTTCGTTGTCCCATTCTTCTACGGGTTTCGATACCTCAATAGCCAATTCTTTTTGTGGACTGATGTTGAACTGGTAGTTTTTACCTACCAATCTGTTGTCATGTACACAACCTATCTGGTGAAGACGTTCCAGAATGCCGCGCAATCCTTTTACTTCCGCTTCATGATGCTTGATCGCAGCATCAAGAAGTTTCTTCTCCTCTTTACCAACGGCAACCAACTGCTCGTGGTTCGTAAGTGCGTAGTGAATTCCGTCCAGCTTTTCTGAACGAAGACGTGCGACCTGCTCAAGCTCAGCGAGAACCAATTGCTTGGACTCATCAGTGAGCATAGGCAAGCTGTGCGACAGGCCAGCATAGTGTTTGTACAACTCAAACGTGTTGAGTTTATCGAGTTCAACGGCTGTGATTTGTGTCATGAGAATTGAGATGTAATGTAGTTGATTGCCATTGCCATACCAAAGGCGATAGCACTGTGAAACACTTCGGTCAGGATACTGGTGACTGAGGAGAAGATGGCTGCGAACATGTTTTGAATGCGTTAGAAACTGAAAGTAATGCAGTGTGAGGGAAGGGAACAAAGCCCTGTTCAATCATGGCGTCAAATAGACCCCATGCATGCGTCTCATCGAAACGCTCTTGTGATTTGTAAACCCGCCAGTATTTTAGCGGGGCATTCTGGCCGTGCTTAGTGAAGATGATGCTGAGTCGGCCATGAGGTTGACCGATCTCTGGTGGTGCGTAGTACCAAGCTGTTGCATTGTCTGCCATGTTGCCACGGCAGGATTCGATTAGTTCAGATCGTTGTGACAGATGTGAACGATACTTGGCGAACCAAGTCATGTGTTTGCATGTGGGCTGGTAGCCAGGGATCTCTTGTTGTAGTTGAGGCAGCAGTTGAACTTGACGTTGAAAGGAACCACAGCTGCAGTAGGGCTGCGGTTCTACGGGAGTCTCAGGTGTGTCATTTAAGCCAGCACCTAAGATATCCTTTGGATTGACCTCGGTCTTACCATCTGGTGCAATCAGATAGCCGAGATCGAATGCCCCAAGGGTGCTCTTGACTTTAGCTTCGTCATGAAGCATGGAGAACTTGTTAGCCCAGCGGCTCTGAGCTACTGCGCTGGTGAGTAAGGCACTACCTTGAGACTGGTAATGCCAACCCTTAAACAGGATGTAGCAATTGTTTCTCCAGATACTGGGTCCACGGAAATTTGGTCCGAGGTAAGAGAAGAAGTGCGGCAGTCGGGAGGTAAACCCCTTGAATGCATCGACGATTGGTCGTACGGGGTACTCCTGGCTGGTGCCGTCAGTACGACAAACAACAAGACAATCATCCTTACGGAATAAGCCACTGATGTCGGTATCATCAAATTCAGTAAACGCTCTGCGAATGTTTGCACGGGAATAAATAAGTGACTGGGCTTCATCTAGTGGACGTAGTTGTGTTTCCATTGATAAGATAAATAAAATGATTTGATGTGATGTTGAACTTTGAACAATCTCCAGAGGAGGAGTTTTGGAAGTTAAAGATGCATCGCGAAATAGAGAATACAGAATCAAAAGAGGAACTCCGCACGATCGCGAAGCTCCTCGTCAGCATAGCAGCTACTAGGCAGTGTGTGATCAAAGGTCTAGTACGTGATGCACTAGACCAGATGTCATCACAAGGTGTTATCAGCTCCTAAGCTGTCTCGTTGGTTGACGACTTTAACGTCGAGGACCTGGTCAACGCTTGACCCTCGATCGGCCGGAAGGATATTGACACCTTCCGCGATCCCATACGCACCATTGAGCCGACTAGCGTCCTGCGCGGAGTGCTGGTTGATGTAGTCGTTGTACATCTCTTGGAACTTCCAGGTTGATTCACGATCTTCATCGGGGATAGAGAATTGGTTTAGTGAGAACTCAGCAGCTTCTTGAGTATTGAAGATAGGCTTCTCATACTCATCAACGCAACAGATCTCTACGTTGTTAGCACCACGCATGTCACTGACTAAGCTGGGGCACCAGATGGTAGTGCAATAGAACTGCTCGTTCATCATTAGTGGAATCTCTGAGCCCATGGCTTTGGAGAAACACTTAGACATATCAGTCTCAAACTCTTTGATGCTGCTTGATACGTCTGTACCATTCAGACCTTTAAGAGTAAGAACGATTGGCAGCTTGTGTGCTCGCTTGTTCTCAGTTGTCAGGATGTAGATCAGATACTTGGTGCGTACAGAGAACCGACGCTTGTACATCTCACCTTTGCTGTTAGCAAGGTCAGCTGCAATCTTGTCTGCATCCCACAGTTCCTTGACCTCAGGCTTGTCAAAGCATCCAATGATCTGACGCATGCCTGTGGTTTCCTCAACCATTAAAGGAGACTTGAGGAGGAGCTGAACCCGTGGTCGGTGGAAGTTAATTCCCAGTTCCTTGGAGGTATTGGGGGGCATTCCGAAAGTCTGTTCGTAGTCAAAGGAGACTGAACCTTTCTCGAAGTCCGAGACTTCCGCATTCCAACCACAGTTGTCGAGATCGCTATTACGAATAAACCAACCACGTTTCTTTGATTTGTTGAGGGGTTGAATAGTTACTAGGGGCTGGTAGCCAGCCACAAAGCGCTTGTCATTGAATACAGCAAATGAATCCAGCGATCGTGTCGCTAGTGCTGAAGATGATTTCGTAGCCATTAGAAGAAGCAGAAAGGATTCGGTGTGATTGCCTGGGACTTACTCGCATAACTAGCGATGCCCAGGCGAATGATCAGTATAGATCAGAAGGGTGCGTCATCATCACCAGACGATGGAAGATCTGGCAACGCTTGTAGCACTGGTGCTGGTTGCTCAGCCATTGTCTCAGCTTTGATCCATGGATCTATGGATAATGCTGGGACAGGAGCTGGTGGTGTAGGTGCAGAAGGTGCAGGTGCTATTGCATCTTGATGTGGTGATTCATTCTGCATTGTCTGCCCACCCCATAGTGAGGCAGGCATTGAGCCTTCACTCACCGTTGTACTGGGCTTGACTTCATTAGCTACAGATCCTTTAGGTGCCAATGTCATTTGATTCACCTGAATCTTGGTAGAACTTTTAAGATCACCTGACGCCTTATCAGTCCATGCATCTGTAACTAATCGACCACAGATTGTTAAGCCAGTACCTTTATGTGTGAAGTTACATAACAACTCAGCCTGGTTGTAACGGTCATCTGATTTGTTAATTGCATAAAGATTAAACAAATCAGCTTGTTGTTTACCTGTATTAACAGATAACGTTTGGTTAGTAATCATGTAACCAGATTCCGTACAACGGAATGACCTGGCATCTGATTGATCTACCTCACGTATACAACGACCGCCAAGAATAATTTCATTGACGATACCAAATGACTCGTGACTCACGGCATAGATTGAACCGCCATGTACTGAGTGTTCTCTTGTCTTCAGGTCATGGCGTAGCTTGCCACCTGCGATAAACAAAGTGCTGTTCTTTTTTACAGTAGCTAGCACTCTTGCCTTATCATCCTTGCCATATACATGGACAGTGACAGGTGTTGGTGCCTTGCCTGATGCAGGAGGTACTAAGCAATCGATGATCACATTAGTACGTGTCTGGTCCACATAGATCTCTTTAGGATCGCTGTTTGCCTGGACCGAAAGATAAACTTTGTTCATGGTCAGAGAGTTTGATTCAGAGTAGCTGGGACTTACACCCAATGGATGCCCAGTGTATTAATTAATGTGTATCAGCCCAGCAATAACCAGTCTTTGCATCGCCTTCAATCTTGCAGCGGAAGCCAAAGAAGTCTCCAGCTTCTACAAAGGAACGCAAGACTGTTTTAATTACGTCGTCTTCTAAGCCTGGTCTACATGACAGCTGGATCTCATCATGGATCATTGCATGTTGATGCCAGTCACTGCCATATACAAACCCATCCAAGTCCATGTTCTTTTGTACGCCGATGACTACCTGTTTCATTAGCACTGCACCAGCTGATTGCAGCAATGAGTTTAGTGCTTGGTATTCACTACGGCAATACAATGGCCTGCGGTCGAGGGCCAACAAATGCCCTCGATCCAGCAGGCTTTTAGTCAATGAGTCTTTAAGTTCTTGGAGCGCCGGTACTCCAGAGTAGAAGGATTCGATAGCAGCTTTTCCGAGATACTTAAGTCGCTCTGTATTTTTTTCTGCAGAGTCAATAATACTACCCGCTTTAGCATGTCCGCAGCCATAGAGAATGCCATATAGAAGGCGTTTACTAATGTCCCGTGTGGCAACTCCGAACATTCGTTGATTGTACGTATGGATGTCTTGAGTTTCATCAATAACTACATCACCATATTGTCCATCATCCCATAAAGCTAAGTATCCGGCTAGACACCTAAGCTCCAAAGCTTTAGCATCAGCACCGATAAGCACCCAATCATCAGGAGCATGGAATAAAGAACGACATTCTTTACCGTAAGGAGAATAAACAGCAGGGATCTGTGCTGTGTTGGGATTTCGATGGCTACATCTTCCGGTGATGCATCCATTGGTGACCACATCACCGTGCATATATCCGTCTGCGGAAACCAACTTGAGCCAACCGTTCTTACCATCTTTGATTTGACCGAGCCGTTTCTTAAGTAACATGTACTCAGCAAGAGGTTTAGCCTCAGGATATGGAAGGGCCTCAAGCACATCGTCGTTAAGGATTGGGTTACCCTTCTCGGTTCTGTGCTCAGGTTTCCATCCATACTTGGAAGTGAAACGATCAATGAGTTGCTGTCTGGAACCAGGGTTGAATTCTTCAGTGCGTATCTTTTTGAATGGGACGCCTTTGACATAGCCACGTTTAGTGTTGTTTACTTTAGGTGTGAACCACTCCTCATGCTGGATGGGAGGGAAGATTTCTTTTAGTTTAAGTTCTAGCTCTTGTTTCTTACATTCAAGTTCATCCACAAGATTAAGACATTCATCAATATCAAAAGGAAAGCCTGATCTAATTTGTCGCTCAATGGCTTGAGCGAAGTCATGCTCCAATCGATAAGCCGATTGCTTAATGTTCTGTCG